>Ga0335072_10014794_pt1 | contig 11083 bp, 10 predicted proteins | sample Lox_Sample_21_FD_206725 | JGI IMG/M metagenome (GOLD analysis project Ga0335072, IMG submission 206725) | Soil microbial communities from Loxahatchee National Wildlife Refuge, Florida, United States - Lox_Sample_2.1 | ecosystem: Environmental > Terrestrial > Soil > Wetlands | place: USA... | reverse complement strand
GCGGGAAGCGGGACGTTACACTTTCGCGTTTTTGACGGGTGACTGCAGTGCCGGGCTGGATTCCGGAAGTCTCCGATATTGCGGGTGCTCTTGACGCAACTTCCGAGTTGGCGCAGCGTTTGTACAAGAGACACTGCTCGGCTGCGGGGCTGGCCTTCTCGATGGGTGCCCCGGGTGACGGCCGGAGATGCGGAGCCCGATGATGAAACGCAGTTTCTGGAAGACGCCGGCATGGAATCACGACGCCTGGGATGAGTCGGTGCATGGGCCGGTGGTTGAAGCCCACGCTGAGCCAGGCATGCGGCGGGTGGTGACTCCGGTGACGCGTCGCGCCTTTATGAAGGGCGGGGCGATGGCCGTGGTGGGGACGGCGGCGATCCCGACGTTTCTGACGCGGAGCCTGCTGGCGCAGGCGACCCGTGCCCAGGCACAGGGGAAAAAGCTGGTGGTGATCTTCCAGCGCGGGGCAGCGGATGGGTTAAACGTCGTGGTGCCGTATCGGGAGCCCTCGTATTACCAGTACCGGCCGAATATCGGAATTCCGCAGAACGCGGTGATCGATCTGGATGGGTTCTTCGGGCTGCATCCGGCGATGGCTCCGCTGAAGCCGCTTTGGGACCAGGGGCATCTGGCGATCGTGCATGCGTCGGGGTCGCCGGATCCTTCGCGATCGCATTTCGACGCCCAGGATTTTATGGAGTCCGGAACGCCGGGTGTGAAGGCGACTCCCGATGGGTGGCTGAACCGGGCGTTACAGGCGCAGGATCAGGCCTGTCCGGAGTGCTCGCACACGCCGTTTCGGGCGGTGGCTCTGGGGCCGGAGATTCCGCGGACACTCGAGGGGCGGGTCGAAGCCGTGGCGCTCGACAACATTCGGGACTTCGGAGTCCAGTCGTCGCCCGCGGCGGCCAGCTTTGCGGCGATGTACGACGATTCGACGGATTCCATTCTGCATGGGACGGGGCAGGAGACCTTCGAGGCGGTCAAGATGCTGAAGGTCGCCGATCCGACGAAGTACACGCCGGCGACGGGTGCGGATTACCCTGGAGGACCTTTTGGCAATAGCCTGAAGCAGATTGCGCAGCTTCTTAAAGCAAATCTTGGGGTAGAAGCGGCTTTCGCCGACATCGGCGGATGGGACACGCACCAGAATCAGGGCAACGTCGATGGACAGCTGGCGGGGCGGCTGACGGAGTTCAGTAAAGGCCTGGCGGCATTCTGGACCGACATGGGCGATCAGGCGGGCGATATTGTGCTGGTGACCATGTCGGAATTTGGGCGGACCTGCCGGCAAAACGGGACGGGCGGAACCGACCACGGCCACGCGAATGTGATGTTCGCGCTCGGCGGTCCGGTGAAGGGCGGCAAGGTCTACGGCCACTGGCCCGGGTTGTCGCCAGAACAGCTCTATCAGGGGCGGGATTTGGCGATCACGACGGACTATCGGCGAGTGCTGGCCGAAGCGGCATTCAGGACGCTGGGATCGCAGAATCTTGAGGTCGTCTTCCCGCAATCTGGATTACAGAGGAAGGACTTCCTGAATATTCTTCAAGTATGAATTGAAGGCATCAGAGTCGTTACCTCTCCTGTGGAAAAGATGTCGTGAGAGACGAGGACCCGGCGGCCGCTGCAGGCGCAGCCGGGATTCTCGTTTGTGGCGCCTGCCAACGTGGAGCGGCATCTCGAAAACCGTGCTGATACAGACGAAAGCGCAGCAGCACCGAAACCCGAAGGTGCTATTGTTGCCTGAAATCCCCGGATGAAATGCTCTGGATTGGGTGTGGCTGGCGTGTGCCTCGAATTCGTTCCGGGCGCGGCAATCCTGATTGGTATGGAGGACATCTCATGAAGCCTGCGTGGTTTGCCGCTTTCGCGCTCCTCCTTTTCAGTCCCGTCCTCAGCCACCCGCAAACAACTCCGCCTGACCCTCCCGCCAGAAACCAATCTCCCCGAGCGAAAGCGGCGGCCGCAGCAGACCCGGTGATTGCCGAGATGTCGGAAAGCGAACTGCGGAAGAGGCTGGTGGGGCGTCCGCTCTATTTGCGCGGGTTGTGGCTGGACGAAAACCTCCATTTCGACATGGACGGGAACCTGGTGGGTCCGTCGCCGAAGGGATCGTTCACGTTGTGCGGGGTGCTGATCGATCACATTCGGGTGACCAAGAAGAGCATCGAGCTGGTGGGGATCCGGTACGGGATCCACTTTGAAGATGAGGCTCAATGGAAGGATCAGGCGACTTCGTTCGACCGCATTCAGATCACGCCGAGAAAGAAGCATCAGGTGATCGTGATCGATCGACAGCTGGTGATGATCCCGAAGAAGAAAGGCGAGAAGGGCTTCCTGGGGCTGCACTCAAAGTCCGGTTCGCAGCAGGATGCTGCAACAGAAAGCGATACCGAGAGCGGCGCCGATGCGGAGACAGGAGCGACAACCGCTGCGAAGGCTGCGACTGGAACGACGGGCGAGGCGGCAGGTACGAATCAGGACGAAGCGAAGACCACCACGTCTCCGGCAGAGTCGGCCGACCGGTTGCGCACGACGCTCAATAAAATCCTTGCGCCGGATCTGGACGCGAAGATGGTAGCCGCGATGCCGGATTACTGGCAGTTTTTCTATCAGGCGCAGCAGGAACATAAGTCGCTGGTGCCGACGGATCCGAGCATTGTGCGGCCCGGACCGGGTATTGAAACGCCAAAGCTTGTGAAGAATCTGGTGCCTGAGTCGAACGACTACGCTCAGCAGAACCAGGTTGCGGGCGTAGCAACCTACAAGGTCATTCTCGGCACAGATGGGAAACCGCTCGCGGTGGCGGTTTATCGACCGATCGGGTTCGGACTGGACGAGAGTGCGGTCGCGGCGATTAAGAAGTCGACCTTCACGCCAGCGGAAAAGGACGGAAAGCCGGTGGCGTCGATGATCGATTTGGCGGTGCAGTTCCGGATCTATTCGAAGCTGACATCGCGGCCGGCGCCCATCGACACAGCGAAAGGCGGCGCACTCGACGACGACATTCGGAAGCTGAATCTGCCTGGCCCATTTACGGCAGCGGCGGAAGCGGCGCAGAAGCAGTAGCTGGGACGCGCAAATTGCGTACCGGGGCGGCCCGAATGGTCGAAGAGTCAGGCCCTTCCCCTGGGACACTCATTGAAGTGAAGAGAATATTATGTTGCGATCCAGCTGTACTATGTGACATAGTACACAGGTGATTCCGTTTCGCGTTCATTTTCGCGCCGGCGCTTCGCTGTTCGAGCAGGTGGTTTATGCGTCGATCAAGGCGATGGTGTCGGGGCAGCTGCGGCCGGGCGATGCGTATCCGTCGGTGCGGACGCTGAGCCGGGAGCTGAAGATCAATCCCAACACGGCGCACAAGGTGGTGGCGTACCTGGTGAACGGCGGCTATCTGGAGACGCGGCCGGGGATTGGGACGGTGGTGGCAGCGATTCCCGATTCGAGCCGCAGGGAGCGGGCGGAGCTGCTGGGGCAGGAAATCGAGGAGTTGGTAGTGGAGGCAATGCGGCTGGGACTCTCGAGGGACGAAGTGACGGCGGCACTGCGGGCGCACTGGGAGCGGTTGAGCGGGAATCCCACGTCCCCAAAACAGGGACATGAGGCACCCGGCAAGGATGGAGGGCCGAAGGGGCTATGACGATGACAGGCGTGATGGCGGAAGCACTCCCGTACCCCGACACTCGGGCGATGGGGCGCGCGGCGATACAGACGCAGGGACTGACGAAGCAGTTTGGACGCATGACTGCGCTGCGCGATGTGGGGCTTGCGGTGCCTGAGGGCGCGATCTATGCGTTGGTGGGCGCGAATGGAGCGGGGAAGACAACGCTGATCAAGTTGCTGATGAATCTGCTGCGGCCGACAGAGGGGCGCGCTTCGGTGCTGGGCGTCGCGTCGGAGCAGTTGCGCGGCAAGGCGCTGAACCGGATTGGCTACGTGAGCGAAAACCAGGAATTTCCCGAGTGGATGACGGTGGGCGCGATGCTCGCGTATCTGCGGCCGTTTTATCCGAGTTGGGATCGGGCTCTCGAAGACCAGCTGGCGCGCCAGTTCGATCTGCCGTTGGAGAGGAAGCTGAAGCACCTGTCGCGCGGGCAGCGGATGAAGGCGGCGATGGCGGGGGCTCTGGCGTTTCGGCCGGCGCTGCTGGTGCTGGACGAGCCGTTCGCGGGGCTGGATCCGCTGGTGCGCGACGAGCTGATGGAAGGCCTGCTGGACCGGTCGCCGGAGACGACCATCTTTCTTTCGTCGCACGATCTGGCGGAGATTGAGAGCTTTTCGAGCCACGTCGGCTTTCTGGAACAGGGACGGTTACTTTTTTCCGAAGAGATGGCGGTGCTGTCGGGTCGCTTCCGCGAGGTGACGGTGACGCTCGAGGCAGGGAGCCCGACGCCGCCGAGGGAAAAGCTGCCGGCGCCGTGGCTGCAGTATGAGGCGACGGATGCTGTGGTGCATTTTGTGCACAGCGGCGTCGGGGCGCGCACGCCGGAAGAACTGCGGGCGCAGTTTCCGGCGGCGCGTGGGATTGCGCTCGAGCCGATGCCGCTGCGGGCAATTTTTCTGGCGATTGCGAAGACGAACCGAACGCAGGAAAGGAGCCGGGCATGAAGCAGGTGGGGCATATCTTCGCGAAGGATGCACGGCACTTCTGGCCGGAGATCGCGGTGGTGCTGGCGGTGACGGCGCTGTTTGCGTGGCTCTATCCGCATACGCGGATGCCGCAGATCCAGGCCGGTTCAGGAATGAACGCAGCCCAGAGGGCGGTTCTGGTGACGGCGCTGCTGCCGGTGAGCTGGTGGATCCTGATTGCGCGGCTGGTACACGGTGAAAACCTGGTGGGCGACAAGCAGTGGTGGATCACGAAGCCGTATGAGTGGCCGCAGTTGCTGGCCGCGAAGGTGCTGTTCCTGTTTGTGTTTACGGGGGTGCCCTTGCTGACCGCGCAGGTGGTGCTGCTGGCGCGCGCCGGATTCGGGCCGCTGCAGTCGCTGCCGGGACAGGGCTACGATCTGGTTCTGCTGGCGATGGTTCTGGCGATGCCGGTGATGGCGCTGGCGGCGGCCACGTCAAGCTTTGGGAAACTAACGTTGACGGCGTTTGGCGCGCTGCTGGTGACGATCGTGGCGCTGGTGCTGATCGCCTGGCTGAAGGCCGATGTCTTTTCCATCGCGGTCCCTGGACCCCTGGTCGAGTTGTTGTTCGTCGCGGCGGCAGGCGTCATCGTCTTCACCTATGCGCGGCGCAGAGTTGTGCTGTCCAGGCTGCTGTTGGCCGCGTTGTTTGTCGCGGGGATGGGGCTTGCGTATCTGAGCTACTCGCCGACCCTGGTGGAAAGAAAGTATCGCGCAGGCGCAGGAACCCTGGCGTTGCAGCTCACTCTCGATGCGAGCCGCGAGACGACGGCCAGCCTTGCGCAGGCAGGAGAGCGGGGAAAACGCGTCGGGGTGAGTCTGCCGGTGACCCTTGCGGGGCTTGCTCCGGAGGATGCCGTGACTCTGGATGCAGTGCAGGTGACGGTGAAGGCCGCGGGAGGCAAAGAGTGGCAATCGCCGTGGGAGCCGGAGTACCTGGGACATTTGCGTGCGGGGAATTCTGACGCGACGGTTTATTTGCGCATCGATCGGGCTTTTCTGGAGTCGGTGAAGGCAACGCCCGTGGATATGGATTTGCGCTTCGCCGTCACGCAATTGCGGGTGTCAGGAACGACACAGGTGGCAATGGCAGCGCATGATTTTGCGGTGCGAGAGTTGGGAATCTGTTCGCCGATTCCGGATCTCCTGACTCCGAGTTTTACGGGGATCACATGCCGGTCTCCGCTGCGCGAGCCTCCGGTGACCCTGGTGCGCGCGCAGTGGTCGAATGAGCCGTGTGGGAGCGGAGCGGGGGGCGGCGGCATACCCGGGGCGGGCTGGACGGGCAGCGTTGCGACCGGACCGGCGGATCTGAATCTGGCGGCGGTGTCCGCCGCGCACATCGATCTGCCGAACGGCATCGACAGTGCGCGGGCCAATCAGCACCGCTCTCTGTGCCCGGGAGCCCCGCTCAACTTCACGCGGTACGCGGTGGTGCAGCGGACGCAATACGAGACGACGATTCCGCAGGTCACCGTGCCGAATTGGAATCAGCCGCCGGTTCCGCGGACGGCGGTGGGATCGGGATCCTGAGCAAACGCTCGGCGTGGGAACCAACCCGGCTCTTCTCAGGCATGCATCAGGAGGTCAGGCCGGTACCTGAGGCTCACCTTCCGACTCTTCCGGGGCGACGGATTCACCGGGCGTCGGCAGCTGCTGCAGCAGACCGCGGGATTCCAACTCGTCGCGGAGTTGGGCAATGTTGCGGAAACGGACGGCCTCGAGGCCGACCCGCTCAGCTGCCTCGACGTTCACCTGCTTGTCATCGATGAAGAGGGCTTCTTCGGGAAGCACACCGAGCTGATCACAGGTGTACGTGTAGATCGCAGGGTCGGGTTTGGCGATGCCGTGCTCACAGGAGAAGGTGAGGTGGGTGAAGTGCGCGAGCCAGCCGAACTCCTGACGCATGTAGTGGTCGATCTCGAACGGCATGTTGGAGAGGATGGCGGTGACGAAGCCCGCATCCTGGAGAGCGGCGGTCCAGGCGAGCATAGGCTCATCGAGGAAGCTGGTCCACTGGAGGACATCCTGTTCAATAAGGCTCCGGATTTGCGCGGGGGTGAAGGCGCGGCCGGTTTCTTCGCCGATCCTGCGCCAGAACGCGGAGCCGTCGAGACGCCCGAGATCGTAGTCGTGGCGGTCGCTCCAGTAGTGCTGCTGGAAAGCTGCTTCGTCAAAGCCGGCGATTTCGAGCAGAGCGCGGTGTGCGGCTGGATCAGGCTGGCAGAGAACCTCTCCGTAATCGAAGATGACGGCGCGAATCGACATGACTCTAGGGTATAGGGCGTAGGGTGCGGGGTGTAGCCGCATGCCCTGTGAAAAAATGAGGCGTGCGATTTTCTGCGAGGACGGCGTGGGATGTTGCGGAGACGCGGCTGGCGCTGGCATTGCGCGCGCGGCGAGCGGCGGGGCTACCGCTTCTGGATCTGACGGCTTCGAATCCGACGCAGTGTGGATTTTCGTATCACGATGCGGCGATTCTGGGAGCGCTCGCCAATCCTGCTGCGATGACCTACGATCCGGATCCGTGCGGCATGCTGCGTGCGCGGGAAGCGGTGGGGCGCTATTACGGCGAACGCGGCGCGACGGTGCGGCCGGAGAACATCTTTCTCACCACCAGCACGAGCGAGGCGTACAGCTGGCTGTTTCGGTTGCTGTGCGATCCGGGAGACGAGGTGCTGATCGCGCAGCCGAGCTATCCGCTCTTCGATTTTCTGGCGCAGATCGAGGATGTGCGGCTGGTGCCGTATCCGCTGTTCTACGACCACGGATGGCAGATTGATTTCGCCGGGCTGTGGGAGCGGGTGACGCCGCGGACAAAAGCGATTGCTGTGGTGCATCCGAACAATCCGACCGGACACTTTACGAAGGACGCCGAACGGCGGGAGCTTGGGCAAATCTGTGCGGCGCATGGGCTGGCGCTGATTGTCGATGAGGTCTTCCTTGACTACCCCTTCGCGGACTCCGGCGCCGAAGGCGATTCGCCGCTTTGCGGTCCGAGGAGTTTCGGCCGGGGCCGCAGTTTTGCTGGCGGAGACCCTCTGTGTCTGACGTTCGTCCTGAGCGGAATCAGCAAAATTGCGGCTCTGCCGCAGATGAAAGCGGCGTGGATTGCGGCGCTGGGTCCTGAGGCGGAGCTATCAGAAGCGCTGGCGCGAGTGGAAATCGTGGCGGATACGTTTCTTTCCATGAACGCTCCTGTGCAGTGCGCTCTGCCTGCCTGGCTGGCGGGATGCGGTTCTCTCCAGGAGCAGATTCGGGCGCGGACGGGGGCAAATCTGCGAAGCCTGGATCAGATGCTGTTACAAAATCCGGCAGTGACGCGCCTGGAAGTCGAGGCAGGGTGGTATGCGGTACTGCGGGTTCCCGCGTTCGAGAGGGACGAAGACCTGGCAGTGCGGCTGGTGGAGGAACACGGGGTGAGCGTGCATCCGGGATACTTCTTCGGATTTGCGGGCGAGGGCTGGCTGGTGGTGAGTCTGCTGGGGCCGGAGGAGGAATTCCGGCGAGGCATCGAGGGAATCGGCTCACGTTTCAGCGAAACGGCGGGACGCTGACGGATGCAGATTCGGATCAAGAGAACGGTGGAGCGGATCCCGGGCGGGTTCATGATGGTGCCGCTGGTGGCGGGAGCTGTGACGCACACGTTTGTGCCGGATGCGGCGGAGTTCTTCGGCTCCTTCACCGGGGCGTTATTGACGGGAGCGCTGCCGATCCTGGCAGTATTTTACGTGTGCATGGGGAGCGCGATCGGAGTGCGGTCGCTGCCGCAGCTGGCCCGGCGCGGCGGGGCGCTGCTGGCGACCAAGATCGCGCTGGGGATGGCGGCCGGGTTGATCCTGGGACATTTTCTCGGCAACAATCCAATCCGCGCGGGATGGTTCGCGGGGGTGTCGACGCTGGCGGTGGTGGCAGCAATTACCGACACGAACGGCGGCCTGTACATGGCGCTGATGAACCAGTATGGGACGGCGGAAGACACGGCGTCGTACGCGGTGATGTCGCTGGAGTCGGGCCCGTTTCTGACGATGGTGATTCTGGGGGTTGCAGGGCTGGCGAGTTTTCCCTGGCAGACGATGCTGGGGGCGGTTCTGCCTCTGCTGTTCGGAATGCTGCTGGGAAATCTGGATTCGGAGCTGCGAGATTTCCTGGGGGCGGCGACGCCGGTGTTGATCCCCTTTTTTGCGTTTGCGCTGGGCGCGACGCTGAATCTGAAAGCGGTATGGGCGGCGGGGCTGTTGGGGATTGGGCTGGGGATTGGAGTGCTGTTAGTGTCGGCGCTGGCACTGGGAGTGGTGGACAGGCTGATTGGGGGGACGGGAATCGCGGGGATTGGGGCGGCCACGACCGCTGGCAATGCGGCCGCGGTGCCAGCGCTGATCGCGGCGGCCAATCACGAATATGCGGCTGCGGCGGCGCCGGCGACCGTGCTGGTAGCGACGAGCGTGATGGTGACCACCATGCTGGCACCGCTGATGACGGCGTGGTGGGAATTGCGGTTGCGGAGACAAGGTGCCCGCGGCCTGGCTGAAGAAGCCGTTGCGGGCCGGAGAGAGGGTGCCCGCGGCGATCGCAAAGATTAACGGGAACGGCGCGGGTGGATTTGAAGAGACCTGGCCGTTGCTGAGGACAAGACGCCGGGTGTAAATTTCCGCGCACGGAGGATTTCCACAGTCCGCGAAGGCGCAGCGGGAATCTTCTTTCAATCAGAGATTTCTATTCAGCTGGAAGCCGGGGTCGATCTACGAAGGAGACGCCGATGGTCGAGGCGCAAGGTGATGGAGTGGAGCGTCGACTGGAGGAGCTGGGAATCCGGCTGCCTGCGGCTCCGAGCCCGTTTGGGACCTATGTTGAAAGCGTGCAGACGGGGAATCTTCTGTTTTTCAGCGGCATGCTCCCGGTGGTCGATCACAAGCCAAAGTACGTGGGTCGGCTGGGTGCGGAGCTGGATGGCGAAGCGGGCCGCGATGCGGTGGTTACGGCGGGGTTGGGCTTGCTGGCCGAGGCCAAAAAACATCTGGGCTCGCTCGATCGCGTGAGGCGGGTCGTGCGACTTGGCGTATTCATCGCCACATCGGGGGATTTTTTCGATCAGCCGCGGGTTGCGGATGCGGCGTCGGATTTGTTTCGCGATGTGTTTGGCGCAGAGAAGATCGGGGTGCGGACGGTGATTGGCGTTGCCAGTCTTCCGCTGGGCATGCCGATTGAGCTCGAGGTGATTTTCGAAATCGCAGATTAGGCGCCGGTCGTCGCCGGCGCGTTGCACCATCACGGACAACCAGGAGGAGGACGTATGGCAGCCGCAGCAGTTGCAGTCGCAACGATGAAGGTGGCACAAATCGGTAAACCGGGAGCGGGTTTCGAGTTGAAGGAGCGGCCGATCCCGTCGCCCGGTGCGGGCGAGGTGCGCATTAAAGTGCAGGCATGTGGGGTTTGCCACAGCGATATTCTGACGGTGGAAGGCGCCTGGCCAGGGATTCAATATCCTCGCATTCCGGGGCATGAGGTCGCGGGCGTGATCGACGCCGTGGGCGACGGCGTTTCCTCCTGGAAGAAAGGCCAGCGCGTGGGCGTGGGTTGGCATGGCGGGCAGGACAATACGTGTCCCGCATGCCGGCGGGGGGATTTCAGCAACTGCCAGAACATCAGGATTGCGGGAATCAGCTATGACGGCGGATACCAGGAATTTATGGTGGCGCCGGTCGAGGCGCTGGTGTCGATTCCGGACAGTCTGAAGGATGCGGAAGCGGCGCCGTTGCTGTGCGCGGGGGTGACGACGTACAACGCTCTGCGACACGCCGGGGCGCTGCCCGGCGACCTGGTTGCGGTGCAGGGAATCGGCGGCCTGGGCCACCTGGGCGTCCAGTTCGCGAACAAGTTCGGCTACAAGGTAGCGGCGGTTGGTCGCGGACCGGATAACGCGCCGCTGGCGATGAAGCTGGGCGCGCATGTGTATATCGACAGCAAAGCCACAAACGCGGCGCAGGCGCTGCAGAAGCTGGGCGGCGCGAAGGCGATTCTGGCGACGGCTCCGAATTCGAAGGCGATGTCGGAGCTGATCGACGGACTGGGGCCGAACGGGAAGTTCATTGTGGTGGGCGCGTCGTTCGATCCGATCGAGGTCACGCCGCTTCAGCTGATCACCGGCAGTAAATCAATTCAGGGATGGTGGTCGGGAATTCCGATGGATTCGGAAGACACGCTACGGTTCTCGGAATTGAGTGGGGTGCGGCCAATGATCGAGACCTATCCGCTGGAAAAGGCGGCGGAGGCGTATGCGCGGATGATGAGCGGGAAGGCGGAGTTCCGCGTTGTGCTGACGATGTGATTGTAGGGCAGAACCTGCATTGAGGATCGACAAGCAAGTAACGGATCTGTGGGGCTGCATGCGGGGGGCGCAATGCGTCTTCTGCAACAATCCCGCCGGGTCCGTTGCCTGCTCGTCG
>Ga0335072_10014792_pt1 | contig 11084 bp, 11 predicted proteins | sample Lox_Sample_21_FD_206725 | JGI IMG/M metagenome (GOLD analysis project Ga0335072, IMG submission 206725) | Soil microbial communities from Loxahatchee National Wildlife Refuge, Florida, United States - Lox_Sample_2.1 | ecosystem: Environmental > Terrestrial > Soil > Wetlands | place: USA... | reverse complement strand
CCGCGGCCGCCTGGCCGAGTTCGCGCTCCAGGGCGCCGATCGGGGTCTTAGCGATGTCAGCGACCGTACGCAGGCCCAGCCGGGCCAGCGCCTCGCCGGTCTGCTTGCCCACGCCCCAAAGCTCCGCAACGGGCAGCGGGTGCAGGAATTCGAGGACGCCGTCGGCCGGGACCACGAGCAGCCCGTCAGGCTTGCACCTCCTGGAGGCGAGCTTGGCGATGAACTTGCTGGTCGCGACCCCCACGGAGCAGGTGATTCCCAGCTCACTGACCTGCGACCTGATCAGCTCCCCGATTCCGGCCGGCGACCTGCCGAGCCGGCGCAGCGCGCCCGAGACATCCAGGAAAGCCTCGTCCAGGCTCAGCGGCTCTACTTGCGGTGTTATCGCCCGGAATATGGCCATAACCTCGCGGGACACCGCGCCGTACAGGCCGTGCGTGGGCGGGATGATGACCGCCTGCGGGCACAGCCGCACCGCCCGGGCCATGGGCATGGCGGAGCGGACCCCGAACGCGCGCGCCGGGTAGGTCGCCGACAGCACCACGCTGCGCCCGCTGGTACCGCCGACGATCACCGGCTTGCCAGCGAGCTCCGGCCGGTCCCTGAGCTCCACGCTGGCGTAGAACGCGTCCATATCCACGTGGAGGATGTGGCACCCGCCGTCTTCGTACGCCACGCTCGCCCCCTCGTGTCGTCCCGTACCACCCCAAACCTAAGCCCGGCCACCGACAATCGCGCACAGGCCGCGGTCAGTGGTCCGGGGTGGCCTCGAGCTCGGGCTTGAGCGCCATCAGCCGGGCCAGCAGGCCGTTGACGAACGCGGGCGAATCGTCCGTGGACAGCTCGCGGGCCAGCAGCACCGCCTCGCTGATCGCGACGCCGTCGGGCACGGCCGGGGCCCAGAGCAGCTCGTACACGCCGATCCGCAGGATGTTCCGGTCCACAGCGGGCATCCGGTCCAGCGACCACCCCTGGGCGTGCTCGGACAGCAGTTCGTCGATGCGCTCCCGGTGCGCCTGCACGCCGCGGACCAGTTCGGCAGCGTAGCTGGACACCGGAGGGGGCCCCGTTCCGTCTGGCGAGCGCTCTGCGGCGGAGCGCTCGGCGAGCAGGTCGAGGACGGGCTCGCCGCGGATCTCGGCCTCGAAGAGGATGTCGAGCGCCCGCTTCCTGGCCTTACTGCGGGCGGGCATCGGCCGGCCTCCGGCAGCCGGCGCGGCCTGGGCTGGCGGTCACGCCCGGCCGAGGTACTGGCCGGTGCGGGTGTCCACCCGGACCTTCTCGCCGGTGGTGATGAACAGCGGGACCTGGATCTGCGCTCCGGTCTCCAGCGTGGCCGGCTTGGTCCCGCCGGTCGAGCGGTCACCCTGCAGGCCGGGGTCCGTCTGGCTGACGGTCAGCTCGACCGCGGCCGGAAGCTCCACGTACAGCGGGGTGCCCTCGTTGAACGCGACCGTCGCGTTCTGCTCCTCGAGCAGGTAGTTCGCGGCGTCACCCACGACCTCCGCGGGGATGCGGGGCTGGTCGTAGGTTTCGGTGTCCATGAACACGAAGTCGTCGCCCTCGCGGTACAGGTACTGCATCTCCCGCCGGTCCACGCTGGCCTGCTCGACCCGGACCCCGGCGTTGAAGGTGCGGTCCACGACCTTCCCGGACATCACGTTCTTCAGCTTGGTGCGCACGAACGCGCCGCCCTTGCCGGGCTTGACGTGCTGGAAATCCACGACGTTCCAGAGCTGGCCGTCGATGTTGAGGGTCATGCCGTTCTTGAGGTCGTTGGTGGTGGCCACTGCGTCGTGTCTCCATCGTGCGGGGCTCGCCCGTTACAGGACGAGAAGATCCCTGGTCGTCGTCGTGAGCATCTGGTGTGATCCCGCCGCCCCCGGGCCATCGCGCACGACCAGGGTGTCCTCGATCCTTACGCCGCCCCTGCCTGGCAGGTAGATCCCGGGTTCGACGGTAACGGGAACCCGGTCCACGAGTGTACCCGTCCTCCCGTACCCGATGATCGGGGCCTCGTGGACCTCCAGGCCGACCCCGTGGCCGAGCCCGTGGCCGAAATGGTCATCGTGCCCAGCCGCGGCGATCAGGTCGCGTGACGCCGCGTCGACCGTGCGCACGTCCGCGCCGGGCGTTGCCGCCTCGACCCCGGCCCGCTGCGCCGTGGCCACGATCTCGTAGATCTCCCGCTGCCAGCCGGCGGGCTCGCCGAGCGCCACGGTCCTGGTCATGTCAGCGTGATAACCGGCGTAGCGGGCGCCGCAGTCGACCGTGATCAGGTCCCCGGCGGCGAACGCCCGGCCGCCCGGCACGTGATGCGGGATCGCGCCGTTCGGTCCGCTCGCCACGATCGTGTCGAAGGCCGGCGCCTCGGCGCCGAGGTCGACCATCGTCCGCTCCAGCGCGGTCGCGAGCTCCCGCTCGGTCCGGCCCGCCGTCATCTGGGGCAGGACCGCCTCGAACGCCTCGCTGGTGATCGCGCACGCCCGGGCGAGCAGCGCGATCTCGGCCTCGTCCTTGACCATCCGTTCTTCCTCGATCATCCGTCCCAGCGGAACCAGCAGCGCGGGGCCGTCGGCGAGCGAGGCCAGGTCGTGGTGCCGCTCCACGGTCATCTCCTGCGCCTCGAAGGCCAGCACCGCCACGCCGCGGCCCGCGGCCAGGGTCGCGAGCGCCGACTCGATGACGCGGTCAACGACCAGGTCCAGGTCGGTGCAGTCGCGCCGGGCCGCCTCCTCGTAACGGGAGTCGGTGGCCAGCACGGCCGGCCCGTCCGCGGGCAGCAGCAGCGCGGCGTTGGAGCTGACCATGCCGGTGAGGTAGCGGACGTTGGGCAGGCTCGTGATCAGGGCGGCGTCGGCGCCCAGCTCGGCGATCTTCTGCCGTGCGCATTCCCTGCGCTCGGCGTGCATCTGCGGCATAGCCCCGACTGTACGGCTCTGCGCCGATTGACCGCGGTGACGGCTGGTACGGTCGCGGCATGGCCAGCGAGCAGCGGGAAATCGAGGCCGTCGTCTTCGACCTCGGCGGGGTGCTCATCGACTGGGATCCGCGGTACGTGTACCGGCAGCTGTTCGCCGACCCGGCCGACATGGAGGAGTTTCTCGGCTCGGTCTGCACCACGGACTGGCACCGCGCCCACGACCTGGGCGCGGACATCACCCGGTCGTGCGAGGAGCTCGCGGCGGCGCACCCCGAGCACCGGGGCATGATCATGGTCTGGGCCGAGCGCAGGGAGGAGATGGTCGCGGGCCAGTTCGACGACACCGTCGAGCTGCTCAGCGAGCTGAAGGCCTCCGGAATGCCCTGCTACACGCTCAGCAACATGGAGCCGGAGGCGTTCGAGGTCCGGCGCGGCCGGTTCGGCTTTATGCGGTGGTTCGACGCGCACGTGATCTCCGGCCTCGAGGGCGTGTCCAAGCCGGACCCGCGGATCTTCGAGATCTTGCTGCGCCGCCACGGCCTGCGCCCGCAGGCAACGGTGTTCATCGACGACCAGGCGCGCAACGTGGACGCCGCCCGCGAGCTCGGCCTCGTCGCGTTGCGCTTCTCGTCCGCGCCCCAGCTGCGCGAGGACCTGCAAGCCCTCGGCGCGCTCTGACCGCCCACGGTCAGGCGGCCAGGTCCTTGATCTGCTCGATCAGGGCGACGCGCTCGGCGTGGGTGTTGGCCAGCGGCGCCACGTTGAGCGTGGTCACGCCGGACTCGCGAAACGCTGCCACCCGCTCGGCGACGTAGGAGCGCGGGCCGATCAGCGACGTTCCCTCGAGCAGCGAGGCCGGCACCAGCGCGGCCGCCTCGTCCTTCCTGCCGTCGAGGTAGGCGTCCTGGATCGCCTTGGCCTCGGCCTCGTAGCCGTACTTGACGACCAGGTCGTTGTAGAAGTTGCGGCCCCTGGCACCCATCCCGCCGATGTAGAGCGCCTGCGCGGGGCGGGCGAGTTCCCGGAGCCCGGCGACGTCCTCGCCGATCGCCAGCGACGCGGTCGCCGGCATCACGTCCAGCGCCGGCAGCGATTGGGAGCGCTTGGCCTTGCCGGCGGCCAGCGCCTCGCCCCACACCGACGCCGCCTTCTCCGGGAGGTACCAGATCGGCTCCCATCCCTCGGCCAGCTCGGCGGCCATCTCCACGTTCTTCGGCCCGAGCGCCGCGACGAAGATCGGGATGCTCTCCCGTACCGGGTGGTTGATCAGCTTCAGCGGCTTGCCGAGCCCGGTGCCCTGGTCCGCCGGCAGCGGGATCGTGTAGTACCGGCCCGCGTGCTCGAGCCGCTCCCGCCGCCACACCTTGCGGCAGATCTCGATGATCTCCCTGGTACGGCCGATCGGCGCGTCGTAGGGCACGCCGTGCCAGCCCTCGATCACCTGCGGGCCGGAGGCGCCGATGCCGAGCACGAACCTGCCGCCGGAGACGTAGTCGAGCCCGGCCGCGGTCATCGCGGTCAGCGTCGGGGTCCGCGAGTACAGCTGCATGATGCCCGAGGCGAGCTGCAGCCGCTCGGTCTTCGCCGCCACGTAGCCGAGCTGGCTCACCGCGTCGTAGCTGTACGCCTCCGGCACGAACACGATGTCCAGGCCCGCCTTCTCGTAGTCGGCGAGCTCGGTGACGGTCTCGGCGAAGCCGCCGGCGTAGTTCAGTGACATCCCGATTCTCATTATTCGACCCTTCCCGCCCGCCCTTGGCCCTTCCCGCCCGCCCTTGGCGCCCTGCCCAGCTAGCCCGACCGAATCCCGTTCGGACTGCGTGCCCTGAGCGTAGCGCGGCGCCGGGCCGCGGTCAGGAGCGGCCGACGGCGGCGGACTCGGCCAGATCGGCGAGAACGGCCGCGAGCGTGGCCTCGTCGGCCGGGATTCCGGCCTCGGGCCTGCCGAGGCCGTTCAGCACCACGAACCTGGCGCCATCCTGGTACTTCTTGTCGCGCAGCCACGCGTCCCTGAGCTCGGCCAGGTCAAAGCTTCCCTGGGTGGGCAGCCCGAGGCCGGTGAGGAGGCGGCGATGCAGGCCGACGAGATCGTCCGGGATGCGCCGCTGCCGGCGCGCGAGGTACGCGGCGGCCATCATGCCGACCGCGATCGCGTCGCCGTCGTCGCCCGAGTCGAGCCCGCGGGCCTGCTCGATCGCGTGGCCGAACGTGTGCCCGTAGTTCAGGTGCAGCCGGTCACCCTGCTCCCGCTCGTCGCTGCTGACGATCTCGGCCTTGACCGCGACGCTGCGCGCCACCACCTGGGCCAGCGTCGCGACGTCCCCGTTGCGCAGGTCGCGCGAGTGCGCGTCGACGAGCGCGACCATGTCGGGGCCGCTGATCAGCGCGTGCTTGACGATCTCGGCGAGCCCGGCCTGGTACTCGCGCGAGCGGCGCTCGGCGGCGAGCGTCACGTCGGCGACGACCGCGACCGGCTGATGCACGGTGCCGACCAGGTTCCGGCCCTGTGGCAGGTTCAGCGACGCCTTGCCGCCGACCGCCGCGTCGGCCTGGGCCGCGAGCGTGGTGGGCAGCAGCACCAGCGGCATGCCGCGGTTGTACGTGCTGGCCAGGAAGCCGGCTATGTCGCCGACGACCTCCCCGCCGACCCCGACGATGACGTCGTCCTTGTGCACGGCGAGGCCGGCGAGTTCCCCGGCGATCTCGGCGATCGTGGCGAGATCCTTGGACTGCTGGCGGTCGGGCACCTGGATGTACCGGACATCGAGCCCGGTCCGCTGCAGCGCGGCGGACGCACTGGCCACCGGGTCGCTGTCGTAGCCGGCCGCCAGCAGCACCGCGGTCCTGGCGTGCGGCAGCGGCGGAAGCAGCCGGTCCAGCTCGGGCAGCAGCCCGGCGCCCACGTGCACGTTGTAGGTCCCGCCGGTGCACGCAACCAGGACGGATGTGGTCCCCGGCGGGGCGGACGGCACCCGGACGAGCCGCTCGATGATGTCCAGGCAGATGGCCTCGGGACGGCGCCCGCCCGTGGCCACGGTCTCGGTAGCCACCGACTCGTAGACCGCGAGGCGCCGCTCGAAGATCGCGTGCAGGTCCGGCGCGCGCAGCATCGGCCGGTACTCGTCGTGCGAGACGCGCAGCATCGCCTCGTCGTATCCGACCTGCAGGTAGACGACCTGGCTGCCCTTGAGCTCGTCCCGGGTGGCCGGGTGCTCGGCCCCGCCGCCGCCCAGCGCGAGCACGGCGTCCTGGCCCCGCAGCAGCTCGGCCGTGATCTGCTGCTCGAGCTCGCGGAAGGCCGGCTCACCGTCCGCCGCGAAGATCTCCCTGACGCTGCGGCCGGTGCGGCTCTCGATGATCAGGTCGCTGTCGACGAACGGCAGGCCGAGCTTCTCGGCGAGCAGGTGCCCGACCGTCGTCTTGCCCGCCCCCATGAACCCGACCAGGACGATCATGGTTCCTCGATTATCTGTGCAATTGCCCGCAGCGCCAGCCGATACGACAGCAGACCGAACCCCGCGATGGTCCCGTCGGCCACACCAGACACCACGGACAAGTGCCGGAACGGTTCGCGTGCCGCTGGATTGGACATGTGCACCTCGATCAGCGGCGCGGTCCGCATCGCGAGCGCGTCCCTGAGCGCGTACGAGTAGTGGGTGAACGCGGCCGGGTTGAGCACGACGGGCGTGCCGGTGTCGCTCGCCTCGTGGATCCAGCCGATCAGCTCGGCCTCGTCGTCGGTCTGCCTGACCTCGACCGCCAGGCCGAGGTCGCGCCCCGCTTCCGTGGCCATCTCGGCCAGGTCGGCGTGCGTCGCCGTGCCGTAGATGCCGGGCTCACGGGTGCCGAGCCGGCCGAGGTTCGGGCCGTTGATCACCAGGACGCGCCGCATCAGCTCGCCACCTCGGCGAACGCGCGGGAGAGCAGGTCCTCGGGCGGATCCTCCAGCAGCACCGGGCGGCCGATGTCCTCGAGGATGACCAGCCGCAGCGTGGCCCCGCGGTTCTTCTTGTCGACCGCCATCCGCTCACGCAGCGTCATCCAGTCCCCCCCTGCCCAAGTGGTGGGCAGGCCGACCGCGGACAGCACCTTGCGGTGCCGCGCCGCGGCGTCCGGGGCGAGCCGGCCGGCCAGCCGGGCCACCTCGGCCGCGTAGACCATGCCGATCGCCACCGCCTCGCCGTGCCGGATCCGGTAGTCCTCGAGCCGTTCCAGCGCGTGGCCCAGCGTGTGGCCGTAGTTGAGGATCTCGCGGAGCCCGGACTCGCGCAGATCGGCCGCCACCACCTCGGCCTTGACCCGCACCGTGCGCTCGACAAGCTCCCTCGCGTGCCGGCCGCCCGGCGACGTGGCGCCCTCCGGGTCGGCCTCGATGAGGTCGAGGATCACCGGGTCGGCGATGAAGCCGGTCTTGATCACCTCGGCCAGGCCGCTCACGTACTCGGCCGCCGGCAGCGACCCGAGCACGGCCAGGTCCGCGAGGACCCCGGCCGGCGGGTGGAACGCGCCGACGAGGTTCTTGCCCTCGGCGATGTTGACCGCCGTCTTCCCGCCGACCGCGGCGTCCACGACCGCGAGCAGCGTGGTGGGCAGCAGCACCACGCGCACCCCGCGCAGCCAGGTCGCGGCGACGAACCCGGCCAGGTCCGTGGTTGCGCCGCCGCCGATGCCCACGATCGCGTCGGCGCGGGTGACCCGGTGCGCGGCGAGCCGTGACCAGAGCCCGGCAGCGACCGCGATGTCCTTGGCCGCCTCACCGGCCGGCACCTCCTCGGCGTGCACGGCGTACCCCGCGGCCGCGAGGATCTCCCGCGCCGGCCGCGCGATCTCGCCGAGTCCGGCCGGGTGGATGACGACGACGGTCCGGGCCACGTCGCCGACCAGCGCCGGCAGTTCGCCGAGCACGCCGGTGCCGACGACCACGTCGTAGCCGGGCGTGCCGCCGACCGGGATCCGGGTGGCGCTCACGGGCCCTGCTCCCCCGCGACCGCTTCCGCTATCTCGCCGGCGACCTGCTGCGGGTCGCGGTCGTCGGTGGTCACGGTCAGCCAGGCCAGGTCCGCGTACAGCGGGCGGCGCTCCTCCAGAAGCTGGCGCAGCCGCCCGCGCGGGTTCCCCGGAATCGGCGGGTGCGGCCCGTCGAGCCCGGAGCGCTTCGCGACAGCGGGAAACGCGGCTTCCAGGTACACGACCCGCTGGCCTGCCAGCAGGCTTCTGGTGGCCTGGCTGAGGACCGAGCCGCTGCCGAGCGCGAGCACCCCGCGGTGCGCGGCGATGGCCTCACCAGCGGCCGACCGCTCGAGGTCACGGAACGCGTCCTCACCGTCGTCGATGAAGATGTCGCCGACCGGCTTGCCGGCGCGCGCAGCGATCAGGGCGTCGGTCTCGGCGAACTCGACGCCGAGCAGCGCCGCCAAAAGCGGGCCGACGGTGGACTTCCCGGAGCCGGGCGGGCCGATGAGGACCACGACCGGCCCCGGGGCGTCCCGTTGCGGCAAAGACGTTGCGAGGTCGCTGATCGCTGGCTCCCGGCGGCTGGATTGCTTGACGCTGGAAGCCTACCTACGGGGTCTGTGAGGTCAGGGCAGGTAGTAGTACTTGCTCTCCTGGCTGACGTTCGCCGAGGTGAGCAGCACGTCGGGCAGGCTCAGGTGGAACGTGATCGCGCTGGCCTTCCCGGTGAGCTTGTCGAAGGCGTACTGGGCGGCCATCGCCCCCTCCTGGGCCGCCTGCTGCGCGACCGTCGCGCTGAGCGTGCCCTTCTTCAGCAGCGCGACCTCGGCCGGGCTGGCGTCCCAGCCGACCACGAGGACCTTGCCGGTCAGGCCGGCGGCGGCCAGGGCGTCGATCGCGCCCTCGGCGTTCGGCTCGGCCACCCCGAAGATCGCCTTGACCTGCGGGTGCGCGGACAAGATCGACCGCACGGTGGTCTCGCTCGAGGACGTCGCCTGCTGGGTGTACTGCAGGGTGGCCACCTTGATCGCGGGATACGAGGACTTGAGCACGCTGCCCACGGCCTGGAGCCGGTCGACCTGGGTGGTCGCGGTCGGTGACAGGCTGAGCTCGGCGATCTGCCCGCTGCCGTGCAGCGCCTTGCCCAGGTAGGCCCCTGCGAGCTTGCCGCCCTCGGTGTTGTCGGTGGTGATCTCCGCGGTGAGCCGGGAGGTGTTGGACAGCTGGGTGTCCACGGTGATCACCGGGATGCCCGCGTTCAGGCAGGTGTTGATCGCCGGTGCCATCGCCACCGGGTCGGTCGGCGCGACGACCAGGACGCTCGGGTGCTTGCTGCAGACCCCGTCCACGATCGGTGTCTGCGCGCTCGGGGCGAAGTCCGGCGAGCCCTGGTACGTCACGGTCATGCCGAGCTTCTTGGACCGGGCCTGCATCCCGGCCAGCACGGTGTCGTAGAACGAGACGCCGGTCGCGCCGGGTACGAAGGCGATCGTGTAGTGCTTGCCGGACGAGGTCTTGCCGCTGGAGCCGCCCGAACTCGAGCTGGAACTGCTGCACGCCGCGGCGGTCAGGGTCACCGCTGCGAGGGCCGCGGCCAGCGCCCAGCGGCGCGACGGTCTGCTGACGGACATGCTTCCTCCTGGGGTGCTTGAACTGCGGGAGTGGGTTACGACGAGTGGCCGGGCTAGCCGTTTCGCCGGCCGACCACGGACGGCGGGATGAATGCGGGGGTGGCGGACGCGGGCCCGCCAGGGGATCGCCCCCGGGCCCGGAGCCTGCCGAGGTGCAGCTGATCGGCGTAGACGGCGAGGATCAAGATGACGCCGACGGCGACTTCCTGCCAGAACGGCGGGACGTTGGTGATGACCAGGCCGGTGACGAGCACCGCGATGATGAACGTGCCGATCACCGAGCCGGTGATCGTGCCCCGGCCGCCGAACAGGCTGGTGCCCCCGATGACCACGGCCGCGATCGCGTTCAGGTTGTCGTCAGAGCCTGACGTGGGATTGCCGGCGCCGAGGCGCGCCATCACCAGGACGCCCGCGACCCCGGCGAGCAGGCCGCAGATCAGGTACACCTTGAACAGGTGCCGGCGGTCGTTGATGCCGGCCCTGATCACGGATTCCCGGCTGTCGCCGATGCTCAGCGTGTAGGCGCCGAACCGGGTTCTGGCCAGCACGACCCCGCACCAGAGCGTGATCACGGCGGCGACCAGCACCGGCACAGGGACCCAGCCGCCCAGGTTGGTGTTGCCGAACGTGGTCACCGAACCCGGGATGTTCGAGATCTCCTGGCCGTTGTCGAGCAGGTTGCCGAGCCCTGTCGCGATGCCGAGCGTGCCCAGCGTGACGACCAGCGGCGGGATCCGGGTGCGCGCCACGAGGACGCCGTTGACCGCCCCGAACGCGCCGCCGGCGACCACCCCGGCCGCGAAGCCGGCCGACACCGGCAGCAGGTCAGGGCCGCTGGTGACCGCGAACCAGTGCGCCATCACCCACGCACCGGCCATGCCGGAGAAGCCGAGGACCGCGCCGACCGACAGGTCGATGCCGCCGGTGCAGATCACGAACGTCTCGCCGACGGCCAGCAGCAGAACCTCGGTCGCCGTGCTGGTGGTGTTCAGCCAGTTGGCCTGGGAGAGGAAGTACGGCGACGCGATGCTGAAGCCGATGATGAGCGCGAGCAGGACCACGCCGATCCACAGGTCGCGCAGCCGGGACCGGTTCATGTGCCCGCTCCGGTCTTGGCGCCGGTGATGTAGCCGACCAGGTTCTCGGCGGTGAGCTGGTCTTTGCTGAGGGTTGCCGCCAGCTCGCCGAGGCGGAGCACAGCCACGCGGTCGCAGACCGCGAGGACGTCGGGCATCTGGTGGCTCACGAAGATCACCGCGATGCCGTCGTCGCGGACCCGGCGGACCAGCTGCAGCACCTGCTGCTGCTGCTCCACGCCCAGCGCGCTGGTGGGCTCGTCGAGCAGCAGCACCGCGGAAGTCCACGCCGCGGCCCTGGCGATCGCGAGCACCTGGCGCTGGCCGCCGGACAGGTTCCGCGCCGACGCGTGGATGTCCGGGATGCTGGTGCGCAGCCGCGCCATCTCGCTGGCGGTGTGCGCGGTCATCGCCTTGGTGTTCAGCCATCCGACGCGGCGGCCGAGCCAGCTGTCAGAGACCAGCTCCCTGCCCATGAAGAAGTTGGCGACGACGTCGCGC
>Ga0335072_10014791_pt1 | contig 11084 bp, 11 predicted proteins | sample Lox_Sample_21_FD_206725 | JGI IMG/M metagenome (GOLD analysis project Ga0335072, IMG submission 206725) | Soil microbial communities from Loxahatchee National Wildlife Refuge, Florida, United States - Lox_Sample_2.1 | ecosystem: Environmental > Terrestrial > Soil > Wetlands | place: USA... | reverse complement strand
ATTTCCCGAGGTGAGGAGCGCGACCCGCCGGGGTGATCGGAGGCGTCGCACGGGGCACTCAGGGCGTTCGGTCTACCGCACTGGGTCGGTTACGGCCAAGAAAGGCGTTTTCACACAGTCTGCAAGAATTTCGCAGCATGCGGCAGGCTCAACCTCTTCAATGGCTTACGCGTTGGAAAATTCCGGTGCGACTATTCGCTGTGGGTCGCTGGCCCGCCGCCAGCCCTACGCCACCCGCCACCCCCGCAGCCTCTCCTCAACCCGCTGGCGCAACCGATGCGTCCAGGCAATTCCGGCCAGCCTCCGGTCCAGGAACGCCAGCGTCGCCGCATCTTCCTCGCTGCTGTCGCGCAGCCAGAACAACAACGTCGCCCCGTACGCCGCAGTGAGGATCGCGCGCTTGGTGTACCAGGAGAAATCCGTCGTCCGGTCCCCCGCCGCGTGCCAGATCGCATCCACCGTGCGCGCGGTGCATTTTGCCGCCAGCCGCGCCTGACGCGGCAGCGCCAGTACGGCGATCGCGCGCCGGATCGCTTCCTTATAGCCGCGGTTTTGCTCCAGCCGCAGCGCGATCAATGCGCGCACGCGTTGCGGCAGCTTCAGGCCCTCCATCGGTTCCGCCGCTTGCTCCATGCGGCGATCTGCCCAGTCGCAGAATGCCTCGATCATGTCGGGCGCCCCGCCGGGGAACAGCAGTTCGGCGTCTTCCTCGGCCGCATTGATCGAGCGCAGGCCGGCGCGCAGCGAACGATAGGTCCAGCCGTCGAACGGCACGTTGGGCAGCATCGCCTCCAGCGCGGCGTCGCGTTCCGGGCTGCGTTCCGGCGGCGGGATCACAGGCGCGCCTCCGCGATCGTGGATTGCGGCTCTGCGGCGGCCGCTTGCGCCTCTGCCGCCACGGCCTGTGCTGCCGCCACACGGTTCAGTTCCTCGTTGAAGCCGAACAGGCGGAAATCGGTCATGCGCATGGTGTACAGGATGCCGTCCAGGTGGTCGTATTCGTGCTGCACCACGCGGGCATGGAAGCCGGTGGCTTCGCGTTCCAGCACGTTGCCGTCGCAGTCCATCCCGCGATAGCGCACCCGGGGCGCGCGTGGCACGCCGGCGCGCATGCCGGGTATGGAAAGGCAGCCTTCCCAGCCCACCACGCGCTCCTCGCTCAACAGCTCCAGCTCCGGGTTGATCAGCACGGTGGGGCCCACCGGCCGGTCGTCCGGATCTTTCTCCCGCCTCTCGCCTGGCACGCGGAACACGAACAAACGCAGCGGCACATGGACCTGCGGGGCCGCGAGGCCAACGCCGGGCGCATCCTCCATCGTCTGGATCATATTGGCGACCAGCTGCCGAATGCCGGGGGCGCCGGGGTCGGGCACCGGCTCGCAGCGCCGGAGCAGCACCGGGTGGCCCATACGGGCGATCTTGAGTAAGGGCATGGTTCTCCGCGAATTGGATTGTAGAATTGGATTTGGCGCCGTCGGGGAGGCGTGTTATAGCCGCATCCACCGCGCTGGGCACCCCGGCTGCGGCGTTTTTTGTCGCGCGGACCCGATGGGCGGGGCCGGCGAACCAGGAAGGAGCAGGCGGCCAAGTGCAAGTTCTCGTGCGTGACAACAACGTCGATCAGGCGCTGAAGGCGCTCAAGAAAAAGATGCAGCGGGAGGGAATTTTCCGCGAGATGAAGCTCCGGCGGCATTATGAAAAGCCGTCCGAGCGCCGGGCGCGGGAGGCCGCGGAAGCGGTGCGCCGGGCGCGCAAGCTGGAACGCAAGCGGCTGGAGCGCGAGGGGTTCTGACCGTCACAAACCTCTCCCGCCGGGCGGGAGAGGTGGGTCAGCCGCGCACGATCGGGGACGTCCAATGATTTGCCCGTAGGTGACATTGAACGGTGCGGAGAACGCGCCCCTCGTGTCTGCCCGTGTGCTTTAACGGTAAAATCTTCCGCGAACATTTGGAACGCTCGCCCGGCGCCATGCGACTTCGGCTTGCTAAAATAGCTTCTCGAACTGCCCACGACGGACAATTCGGGTCCGGAACCAGCAGCGCGGCTCTCGCCTTCGTTGTCCGATTGGACTAGGTTGAGATGCGAGATACTGATGCTTGCACCAGACCAAACCCGTCAGCAGGCGGTGTTCGACCGGCTCCGCCAGGGCATCCTGAGTGGTTCGCTGCCGGCCGGCGCGCGGCTGCCGCCCACACGGGCACTGGCCAACGAACTCGGCGTGGCGCGCCAGACCGTCGTTCTTGCCTATGAGCGTCTGGCTGCTGAAGGCTACGTGCGTGCGCGCACCGGCAGCGGCACCTACGTTGCGTCGGACCTGCCGGACGCGGCGCCGGCACCCGCCGCACCCCCTGCCACTGCCGCCAGCGCCTTGTCCCGGCGCGGAGCCGCACTCGCCACGATTCCCCTCACCGCCGGCCTGCGTGACGCCGGGTCCGGCATGTTGCTCGCCGGCGGCTTGCCGGCCCCCGATCTGTTCCCCGCCGCCACCTGGGCGCGGTGTGCTGCCCGCGTTTTGAAATCCCTGCCTGCCGAGTGCACCGGCTACCCGCCACCCCAGGGACTGCATGACCTCCGTGCGCAGATCGCCGCCCATCTGGCCACCACGCGCGGCCTGGTCGCCGACCCGGGCTGTATCGTCGTCACCGCCGGCACCCAGCAGGCGCTACGCATCGCCTCCGAGTTGTTGCTCGATCCTGGCGACGCTGCCTGGGTGGAAGACCCCGGCTACATCGCCGGCCGCGGTGCCCTGGTCTCGGCCGGGGCAGCGACCGTGCCCATACCCAGCGATACCGAGGGCCTGGACGTCTCCGCCGGCATCCGCCTTGCCCCGCAGGCGAGGCTGGCACTGGTGGCGCCGTCGCATGCCACGCCGCTGGGTGGCGCCCTGCCGATCGGGCGGCGGCTCGCTCTGCTGGATTGGGCCTCGCGTGCCAATGCCTGGGTGCTGGAGGACGACTGCGATTCGGAATTTCGCTGGGAAGGAAGGCCGCTGCCGCCACTTGCCAGCCTGGATCAGTCCGGCCGCGTGATTTATTGCGGCACGTTCAGCAAGACGCTCGCGCCGGCGCTGCGGCTGGGATTCGCAGTGGTGCCGCCGCCGCTGGTGCCTGCCTTCGTGCGGCTGCGGTCGCTGATGGACCGTGGCGCCGATGCTCTGACCCAGGCGGTGCTGGCGGCGTTCATGCGTCAGGGCCTGCTGGCTCCGCATATCCGCCGCATGCGCACGGAATATGCACGGCGCCGGGAGGCCGTGCTGGCGGCACTGTCCAAGCACGCGCCTGGCCTCATGGTGATCCCGGCACCTGGCGGCCTGCACATGGTCGCGCGCCTGCCCGACGGCACTGATGAGGCAGCCGCGGTGAGGGCCTGCCGTGCGCGCGGCCTGTCGGTGGTGCCGCTGCGTGCGTACTACGCCGGGTCGCCTCGAATGAATGGCATCGTCATGGGGTTTTCCGGCACACCGGTCGCGCTGGCGGGGGATGCCGCGCGTCGGCTGGGAGCGGCGCTGAAGGCGGTGGGGTAGGGCGCCGGTACCGCGAATCGAGTACTGCACTACAACGCGAATGCGCTCCTGGTTCGGGAATCAAACCAGCCGCTTGGTCATATAGACCCGGTCAAATCCTTTCTCGCTGACGCGGCCGGTCTCGACATAACCAAGGCGGCGGTACATCGCCTGGTTCTCCGTCATCAGCGCGTGCGTATAGAGCATGATCTCCTGCCAGCCCCGCCGCCGCGCCTCGGCCTCGGCGAAGTCCATCAGCCGGCGTCCAAATCCGCTGCCCTGGCGGTCTGGCCGCACCGCCACATTGTCGAGCAAAAACCGATCCGCTTGCTCCTCAAGTACCAGAATCCCGGCAATGCAGCCTGCATCCTCCAGCACCCAAACCTGACCGTCGGCGATCCGAACCGCGTAGTCGTCCAGCATCGGACCCGGTGACCTGCCGATACGCGACACATAGTGCTGGTAGGCGTCATGTACAACTTCTTGCACGATCCTGGTTTCATTGTCGGCGGCGAGGCGGATCATCGTTTCCTCACAATAAACCATGGTTCAAGCTGGCGCCTCATGGGGGATTGCTCGCGGCGGGACAGCCAGCATGGCACAATCAAAGCGGATGGAGGCCACGATGCAATCCGGAACGCGCACCGTTGCGACGTATCGCACGATCGACATGCACACCGCGGGCGAGCCGGTGCGCATCGTACTGGATGGCTTTCCCGAACCGCACGGTGCTACCGTGCTGACGAAGCGAGCCGACGCGATGGCGCGGCTGGATGGGCACCGGCGGCGGCTGATGCTGGAGCCGCGCGGCCATGCCGAGATGTACGGCGCTCTGCCGGTCTCGGCGTCGGCGCCTGGGGCAGCGTTTGGCGTATTGTTCTTGCACCATTCCGGATTCAGCACAATGTGCGGGCATGCCACGATCGCGCTCGGGCGCTGGGCGGTGGACAGCGGGCGCGTGGCCTTGCACGACGGATGCGCGGATTTCGTGCTGGAATGTCCGTGCGGACCGGTCGACGTGCATGTGCACGAGCGCGGCGCCGAGGTGACGTTCGACAGTGTGCCGGCGTTCGCCGCGGCGCTGGACCTGCGGATCGACGTGCCGGGGTTCGGCGACGTGATGTGCGACATCGGATACGGCGGCGCATTCTACGCGATCCTGCCGGCGGCGCGGCTTGGGATCGATCTGGAACGCGACGCGCTGGAGCAACAGCGTGCGGCAGCGCGGGCGGTGACCGAGCGTGTGCGGGCCACGCACGCCGTCCGGCATCCGCAGGAACCGGACCTGGGGTTTGTCTATGGCACGGTCCTTGTCGATGATGCGCCGACGGGCAGGGTCAGCCGTAACCTATGCGTATTCGGCGAGGGACAGATCGATCGTAGCCCCACCGGCAGCGGCGTTACCGCCCGGCTGGCGGTGGACGCAACACGCGGGCTGGTGCGCCCAGGCGAGGTTCGGCATTGCTGCGGCCCAACCGGCGTGCCGTTCAGCGGGACGGTGATTGCGGAAGACAGACTGGCCGGCATGCCGGCCTTCCGCGTGCGAGTCGGTGGCCGCGCGTTCTATAGCGGCGAATCCACGTTCATCGTGGAGGAGGACGATACGCTGGGAGACGGATTCGAACTGGAACATGTCGCTACTCGCAATGACATCATGCCGTAATAACGTCGTGCCGCAATGACATCATGCCGTAACGATATCTCAACGACCGAGGATCGTCGCCAACACCTCGGCTGCCCGCCGGCACTGCGCGGCATCGACGTTCAGATGCGTCACCGCGCGTACCGTGCGTACGCCGAATGCCGATACCAGCACGCCATCTTCCTGCGCCTGCCGCACAACCGCCGCCGCATCGGGCAATGGCTCCGGCACGCGGAAGATGATGATATTGCTCTGCACCGTCGCCAGGTCAATCTCGGCGCGCGTTTCGGCAATTCGTTCCGCCAGCAAGAGCGCGTTGGCATGGTCTTCGGCAAGCCGCGTCATGTTGTGATCCAGCGCATACAGGCCGGCAGCCGCTAGAATGCCCGATTGCCGCATCGCACCGCCGAACATCCGGCGGGCGCGGGCCGCCCGCATCATGTCCGATTTGCTGCCAGCGATCACGCTGCCGACCGGGCAACCCAGGCCTTTCGACAACGCCACCGACACTACATCGAACGGCGCCGCAAGTTCCGCCAGCGACCGATTGCTCGCCGCCGCGGCATTGAACAAGCGCGCACCATCGAGATAAATGCCAAGGCCAAGGTCGCGCGCAGTGCGGCAGATCGCTGCCACCTCGTCCTGGGGGAACACCACGCCGCCGCCGCGGTTATGCGTATTCTCGATCGCGACCAGCGTGGTAGGTGGAAACACGATGTGGCCCCGCGGTTTGCACGCAACACGCACGTCATCCGCCGTGAACAATCCACCGCGCCCCACGGTTGTGAATTGCACGCCCGAGTTGGCGGCGGCGGCACCGGATTCGTGCCACACAACATGCGCTTCCTCGCCAACCAGCACGTCGTCGCCTGGGCGTGTCAGCAGCTTCAGGCCGATCTGGTTGGCCATGGTGCCGCTGGGCAGGAACAAAGCGGCTTCCTTACCGAGCAATCCCGCGATGCGCTCCTGCAGGCTATTGACCGAAGGGTCTTCACCATACTGGTCGTCGCCGACCGGGGCCCGCGCCATCGCTGCACGCATCGCCTCCGACGGCAGCGTTACCGTGTCCGAACGCAGGTCGATACGGTCCATAGGGTACCTCCGATTGCCGATCCGCGTTCCTGTGTCATTGGGGACGGACCGATGCAATCCCCATCCTGGCGGGACTCGCAACCATCCCGCCGGGTTCGTAGAGGCTATGCATCATTCGATCGCAGCCCCAGCCACCGTGCCAGCCTGAGAAGCTGCTGCTTGATGACCTCCCAAAGCACGCCATGTGCGGACAGCGCGGCAGGCGGTGGCGGTTGCAGGCTGGCGGCTTCCTGAAAGGATGCGGCGTCCGCCGGCGCGTTCGCCGCTGCGGTCAGCGCAGGCGCAGGCGCGTCCTTTGCGAATTCCTCCGCCGCGCGGCGGGCAAAGTCCTGCATGATCACGTTGGCCACGGCGACTCCGCCGGTGCGGGCAAAATCCGCCAGCACACCGCCGAGTTCCGCATCCGACGTAATCCTGACGACCGTGGTTGGCGCCGGCGCAGCGGGATCGCCGTGCAGTGCGAACGCAACCTTCACGCCGATGCGGGCCGCGCGCATGTCCGCCGTGCCGCGGCCATGCAACGCGCCGGTGTGCGTGACAAAATCGAACGCGCAGGACACGCGGCCTTTGAAGTTGATCTTCTTGGGGCCGAACGAGACCACCATCGCGCCGGGCCAGGTGCCATCCTCCGCCTGCGGCTCCAGCATCGCGCCAGGCATGCAACGGGCCATGCGGGGAACGTCTGCAAAGCGGCGGATAACGTCATCCGCCTTGCCAGGCACTCGGAATTCGCCTTCGAAATGCATCGGTCAGTAACTGACCGGACGCAGCAGCGGCGCATGACTTTCGCGGCCGTAATGCACCTTGGCGTACGGATCGGTCGGCGTGGTCGGGGAGACACGCGCATCGATCAGATACAGTCCGCCCTTGCGCAGCCCCTCGGCGACGGCAGGGCCAAGTTCCGACGGATCCTTCAGCAACACGCCATCGCCACCGAATGCCTTTGCCAGCGCGACAAAGTTGGGTGATTCCCATTGCGCCAGTTTTTCGTCAAAGCCTTTGGCGATCAACTTGTGCACCTCAGCGCCGTAACCGGTGTCGTTCCACACCACCAGCACCATTTGCATCTTGTGGCGAACGACGGTTTCCAATTCCTGGATGTTGAACATCAGGCTGCCGTCGCCTTCAACCGCAATGTGCTGACGTCCGGGATTGCCGGCGCCGGTACCGATGGCCACGCCGATCCCCTGGCCGACCGCGCCGAAACCATAGGAGTACTGAATTTCGACACCCTCGGGCAGCGGCGTGTACATGCCGATCCAGGAGAAGAAATGTCCGGCGCCGACGGTGAGCAATGCACCCTTGGGCAGGGCTGCACCAAGATCGCGTGCCAGGGCCCGGGGATCGAGACCGTCGGTGGGTGGTTCGAACTTGTGCGGCGGCGTATCCAGGATGGCCTTGATTGCGGCGCTACGAAAACCTTCCTTGCGGACCTGGCGCGATTCCAGTGCGTCGTTGATCGCACCGACCGCCTTGCGGCCGTCGCCTTGCACGTAGAGGCCGGGGATCACGCCGATCTCCTCCGGCATCGGCTTGATGTCGATGCGCGCGACTTCGGCAGAGGGAAACAAAAGACCGCCTTCGGTGGTGTAGTAGCCGAGTTCGGCCCCGACCCCGAGCACGAAATCGGCGTCCGCCAGCAATTGCTCGGTGGGTGCCGAGGCGAAGGCGCCGGCAATGCCGATGTCCCAAGGATGGCCGGCGAAATAGCCCTTGCCCTGAAGCGACGTTGCCAGCAGGGCGCCGACGCGATCGGCAAGTTTGATGATCTCGTCCTTGGCGTTGGCAGCACGCGCACCGCGGCCGGCGATGATCACCGGGCGTTCGGCGGAGATCAGCTTTTCTATGACCGGGGCGAGCTGGTCGGGACTGGGCGTCTCCATGCGCGGCGGCAGGAATTGCGTCGAGGGCCGGTACTCGTAATCCCAGTCCAGTTCGGATTCCTGCAGGTGCATCGGCAGGTTCAGCACAATGGGGCCGCGGCCGGTGCGCGCGGCATAGAACGCCTCGGCGATCTCTTCCGCCATGTTGTCCAGTGTGGTGACGGTGAAAAACCGGGCGCTGCTGGCTTCGGCGAAGCGGCGCTGGTCCATTGTCTGGGTGGTATTCTTGGCGCCGGGCTGAATTTCGCCCGCGATCAGAACCAAGGGCGTCTTGCCGCGATACGCGGCGATCAGCGAGGTGCCGCATTGCGTCAGGCCGGGGCCGCAGGTGACCATGGCGACGCCGATCCCGCCGGTGGTGCGGGTGTAGCCGTCGGCCATCGATACGGCCATGGATTCGTGGCGCGCGCTGTACGCCTTGACGGAGGGGTTGCGGCACAGCGCGCCCCACAGCCACATGTTGCCGTCGCCCATCAGGCCGAAGAAGTCGGTGACGCCCTCGGCAAGGAGGGATTGCGCAATCGCTTCGTAGGCTTTCATAATATCTTGTTCTCCTGGCTCCCCTCGGGACCGCCGTCAGCACGGCGGGCAGAGTTTGCCGTTGAGCGGTTCCGGCGGATAGTACCGGCACGGCCCGGCGGCTGGTCAACGCGGCTGACGACGCGACGGTGATTCGTATCGTCACGCGGCGGGTTTGCGGAACCGGCCTTTCGGCGGCAAAGCGGCGAAATCGCAATGCGGGGTGGCGGTAAGAAACTCGTCCACCGCCCGCGTCACCGTGCCGGCCGGCGAATGGATCATTCCCATACCATAACCGCCGCACCAGATCGGCGCGAATGCCGCCAGCGGGGGGGGGATTCGGGCCGATGGCGGCATCCGGCATCGCGGCTCGTTACGGGTCAGCGCGCCGCCAGGTGATCCGCGGCACAGCGGACCGGGCGTCCGCGCTCATTGCGGCGTGCCTTCCGCCAACTTTGCCGCGTCCGAGTCATGTCCTTTCTGATGGAAGTAGTTCTTGCGATAGAACTCCAGCACCAGGTCGCGGTACACCGCCGCCGGATATCGCGGCTGATTATCGGCGGATAGACAACTCGGCAGGCACTCGATCACACTGTCCGGGTTCGGGCTGTGGAAATAAGCGATCGAGTACCGATCGGTGCCCGACTCATTGATCACGCCGTGCGGTGTGGACAGGAAGCGGTCGTTCGACCAGCGGCGCATCATGTTGCCCAGGTTGATCAGGAACGTTCCGGGAATGATCGGCGGCGGCAGCCACTCGCCGCTCGGCAGGCGAATGGCCAGGCCCGGCACGTCGGTGCGCGCCAGCGCCGTCATGAAACTGTTGTCGGTATGGGGCGCGGTGCCGAACGTGTTCTCGCTGATGTCCTCCTGCGGCGGGTAGTGCAGGAAGCGGAGGTTGATGTGCGCCTCGTTGGCGAAGAACTGGGCGAAGTAATCCTCCGGCATGTCCAGCGCCACCGCGAAGGGCGGCAGCATGCGCGTGCACATCGCGTTCAGGGCGTGGAAATACGCCATCATGTCCTCGCGCAGCCCCGGCACGTTCTCGGGCCACTGGTTGCGGCCGCGCAGCGGGACGCCCGCGATCACGTCGGGATGATCCGGGCCGCGGTCGTGGCTGATGAAGAAGCTCTCGTTCTGATTCGGCTTGGTCGCCTTGTGCACGGTGGACGCCCCCTGCACCGAGGCGTTCATCGGCAGATAGCCGATATTGTTCTCATTCAGCCGCAGCTGCAGCTTCGCTTCCAGCGGCAAAGCATGGAACCGGCGCGAGGCGGCAAAGCCGCGATCTATGGTTTCCTGCGGCACGCCATGGTTCAGGGCGTAGAAGAAGCCGATAGTCTCGCAGGCATAGCGCAGTTCTTCTGCCAGGCCCTGCAACGCGCCGGGTTCGCCCGCGAAATAGGGGCCGTAATCGATGACGGGAATCATGCTCGAGATGGCGGCGACGTCCTTCGCGGCGTGCTGCTTGAACAAGTGCATGGGCTGCCTCCGGCTTGTCGGCCGGGAGTATACACGCCCGATCGTATGTCGCGTCTAGGCGGCGCTGCCGGGCGAGTCGATCGCGACAGACGTGACGAAGGCCGCGTCCAGCCGCGGCGGCGTGGCGTGCATTGGCGCGGACTCGGGATCGACCGCCTCGATCGCCAGGCTGCAGCGTTGGCGCAGGAAATCGGCGATATATCCGAGCAAGGTTTCGCGCGCCCAATGCGCACTCAGCGTGTGGTCCGCGCCTTCCAACATGCGGAACATGACGTTCGGTTGGCGCCGGAATTGCCGGCCGTGCGCGCCGAAATATTCGGCGATTTCGTCAAGTCCCGGATCGTTGCCGCTGAGCACAAAAAGAATCGGCATGCGGCGCTGTCGCAGGCCACGGATCTTGCGGCGTACCAGGCCGACCCGCGTTTCCCGCTGCCGCAGCAGCGCAAGCGCAGGATCCGCTGCGGCGGCGACGCGGCGCAGCGCACGCCCCGCAAGCGCGCGGCCGATCCCGGCAATGTTGATCTCGCCGTGCAGCACGCGTTGCCAAACCTGCGGACTGTGAATGTGGTGCAGATAGAACCGCGTGGTGCGGAATGTGGTGCGCTGCACGACCGACAGTGATTCGCCATCATCCCACATGAACTTTTGCAGGTTCAGCAGCATCAGGCCGGCAATGCGATGGTCGTCGTACGCCGCGCGCAAGGCATGGAATGCGCCGGAGCACATGCCAAGCACCAGCACGGCTGTATCGAAGCGGCGGCTGAGTTCGTCGATACCCGCGGCCAGGTCGCGGTCGCCCTGGGCAGAATAAGGCTGTCCGCGTTCGCCGGTATCGACGGCAGAATCGCCGATCCCGGCGCCATCCATGCGCAACGAGGCAATGCCGCGGGCGGCGAGCCAGCGTGCGATGGTGACTGCACTGCGGGAATTGCCGGACCGCGGGTTTGCGCCGGTGTTGGCGATG
>Ga0335072_10014790_pt1 | contig 11085 bp, 9 predicted proteins | sample Lox_Sample_21_FD_206725 | JGI IMG/M metagenome (GOLD analysis project Ga0335072, IMG submission 206725) | Soil microbial communities from Loxahatchee National Wildlife Refuge, Florida, United States - Lox_Sample_2.1 | ecosystem: Environmental > Terrestrial > Soil > Wetlands | place: USA: Florida... | reverse complement strand
AATAGAGAACCAGGTATCGCAAGGAGAGGATCCCTGCGCTGTAGCCGTCATAGAGCGTGTTCTTGAGGCGATTACCCTGTCCGAGGTAGATGTAGACGGCGGCTTGTAGTAGTGGGAGAGCCTGGAAGATTTTGAGGAAGGTCCCAATGGTGCCAATTGCAGCCAGAGCCGAGAATGCCCAATAGATAAGGCGCGAATCCAGAGGCGGGATTGCGGTGCGTGTGCGCCGATTCCCGGAGAATGAGGTGCCAAGCCGTTGTCCGAGAACAAAGCCTGTGAAGATGAGCAGATACCATGCGAAGAGAATGAACGATGAGAGCAGGGTGGGCTGCTCGGCTACATCGAAGCCCTTGCGAAGGACTCCGAAGTCCGGACAGAGCCACGCGCACAAGCTCAGTCCGACGGCAAAGAGTGCCATGCCGGAAGGTCGCGTAATTCGCGCGATGGGAACCTTCAGCTTCATTGCAGGAAGCCTGTTGTTTTCTCCTGGTGAAGAAGGGGTAACAGGACCGAGGCGTAAGCGGCAGCAGCGCGGCTTGTGGAATACTCGGCGGCGCGCTCGATGCCCCGCGAGGAGAACTTGTGCCGCAATTCGTCGGAGTCGAGTAACTGTTCGATGGCGGAAGTCAGTTCATCTGATGAACCGGCTGCGAAAAAGAGGGCACTATCGCCGGCGATTTCGGGCAAAGACGCAGCTCGCGAGCAGACCACGGGCGTTCCGCAGGCCATGGACTCGATCACCGGCAAGCCGAAGCCCTCTTCGAAAGAAGGAACCACGGTCATCAAAGCCGCGGAATAGAGAGACGCGAGCGCATCATCGGCGACTGCGTGCAGGCAGCGGACGCCAGGCAGCGCGATGAGTTCAAGCAGCTTTGCATCGACCTGGGATCTCCTGGATTTCCGGGGCAACACCAGAACCAGCGCGGGCATGTCGCGACGCTGTGCAAACAGACGCCGATAGGCGGTCAGCAACGTCGCGAGGTTCTTGTGCGGAGCTGTTGAACCGACGAAGAGGATGTAGGGGGTAGAGATTCCGTAGCGCTTCTTCACTTGGTGCGCGGCGTCGCTTTTGAGTTGCGGACGGAAGGCGGCATTGACGGCGCATGGGACGACGGAGATTTTGGCCGGATCTGCTCCGAGACGATCAATGAGCATTTGCCGGGTGTATTCGGATGGCGTAACAACGTGAGCGGCGCGAGCACAGGCGAGTCGCAACATCAGCTCTGCATAGAGGCGCGTGCGCACCCTGGCTCGATAGGCAGGAAAGATCAGGTGGGTGAGGTCGTGGATGGTCACGACCATCGGACCTTTGCGAAACACCGGAATGTTGTAGTGCGGCGCGCAGAAGACCGCGGCGTCCGGCGCCAAGAGGGGCAGTCGCGCCTGCTCCATCACAGAATAGATGCCGCAGTTCATCTGAATGACCTGATCGCAGAGGGAGGAAATGGCCTGTACGTGAGCGGGCATGGTGATGCAGGTCAGGAGTGTGTCCGGGAGATTCTGCTTCAGGTCCCGGAGCAGATTAAGCGTGTACCTGCCGATTCCCGTGCGCAGCCAACGCGCGTCTACAACGACTTCGCAGGAGCGGCTCATTTGCAGGCCTCGAGTTCGCGGGTGAGCGATGGAGCGTGCAGTGCCGTGTCGACGAGGGCCTGAAAGCTGTCGCGGAAGACTTCAGCGCTGAAGCGGCCGGCACGTTCGCGGATGGTGTGCGACTGGAAGCAATGCTCGCTGGCTTCGAAACGAAGGATAGCGTCGGCGACGGCCATGGCAGTTTGCTCGTAGAAGAAAAGACCCGTGTCCTGCGGACAAGGCGCAGTGACATCCAGACATCCTACCGATTCGAGCGCTCCGCCCTTGCCGAAGGCGATTACCGGACGCCCACAACCTTGCGCTTCCACGATCGCCATGCCGAAGTCTTCTTCGGCAGCGAAGATAAATGCGCGGCAGTTCGCGTATTCCTCCCACAGGGTTGCCTCATCAACATTGCCGAGGAACTTGATGGTGTTGCCGGCCTGGGAGCGGAGGCGACCTTCTTCGGGGCCTGTGCCGATGATGCGCAGTTCGCAGCCCAGCAGATTGCAGGCCTGAATCAAAAGATCGATGCGCTTGTATGGCACCAGGCGACCCACAGTGAGATACGCACCGCTCGGCGCACTTGTGAAGGGCAAGGAGGAGATGTCTACGTCTACGGGTGGATAAATGACGGTACTGTCGCGGCCGTAATACTGGCGGATGCGCGCGGCTACATAGCTGGAGTTGGCGACAAAATGTGTGACGCGCTGCGCTGCACGTTGGTCCCAGGAGCGCACGTAATGTGCCGCAAGACTGAAGACGGATCTTGAGAGCCGGCTCATGCTGGTGCGGTAGTGGTGGTACTGATCCCAGAGATAGCGCATAGGGGAGTGGCAGTAGCAGATGTGCACCGTAGATGGGGAGACGATGATTCCTTTCATTGGTCCGCTGTCGGAAGTGAGAACCAGGTCGTATCCGCTGAGATCGAGATGCTCTACGGCAAGCGGATACAAGGCCAGAAGCTGGCGGTATACGCGAGGTGCAAACGGCGCCCGGTCGAGAAATGAGGTTCGCAGCGATCGGTGATGGAGACTCTTCGGAAGCTTGTCTCGATCGGCCACCAGGGTGAAGAGGTCCGCATCGGGGTACATTTGCGCCAGGACTTCGGCGACTCGTTCCCCACCTCCCTGGGAGACGAACCAGTGATGGACTATCGCAACTCGCACTTAATGGGCAACCCTTAACTGGCTTCTGCCAAATATTTGTGGGCTAACCGCATTACTCTATCGGGACGGAAGAGTCGGGTTGTCCGGGCAGGGTCGTAAGATTGTCAGTCGTTTGTAAAATGCGCACGTACGAGTGTGGAGCGGACCCGGTTTATGCCACGCTTGAGGGCCGCGCGACCGTTTCTTCCGGATCTTTCGCGTGCGGCGCTGCGAGGATGGCGCATGGAAGAGACAGGACGAACGTGGTATATCCCGGATGTGAATCCTCAAGGTAAACGCGACCGCCATGCTCCTGGGCAATCCTGTTCGCGATGGTCAGGCCCAATCCGATGCCTCGCCGCTTGCCGTCGCTCACAAAAGGCTCAAAGAGAGTTTCACGGATCGCGGCGGGAACGCCGGAGCCGCTGTCAGTGATGCGCAGCTCGACGAATTGCGGCATCTCCGTGAGGGTGACCTTGACCACGGCAGGGGGATCTCCGGCGCGCGCAGCCTGCGCGGCATTGATGAGCAAATTGAAGATTGCCCGCTCGATCATTCTTGCGTCCATCCGGCCCTCGGCTGGCGGGAGGTATTCCACCTGAATGGTTACACCATTGGCTTCAGGATGGACCCTGACCAGACCGACGGCTCGTTCTATCAACCCGCCGAAGGACTCGTAAGTGGGGTGAAGAGATTTGCCTGTGCGGCTGAAGACGAGCAGAGACTCGAGGACGTCAGTCATTCCCTGGACAGCCAATTGAACGTCCAACATGAGCTCGTCTCTCTCCGCGGACGGTGTGGCCGGGTTGCTGAGGAACTCGGCGTTCGCGTAAATGGCAGAGAGATAGTGGCGCAGGTCGTGGGAGATGGAACGGGCCATTCGACCGATTACGGCGAGGCGCGCGGACTCGACGAGTTCCTGCTGTGAGCGGCGCAAGTGGTTGCGCATGGTATCAAAGGCAAGACTCAGCTCTCTCAGCTCTTTGGTGCCTCCACCGGTGAGGCGGTAATCGAAATTGCCCGAACCCAGGGCGCGAGCGCCAGCCAGCAACTCGTCGAGGGGTCGCGTAATCGTGCTGGCAATGTAGAGGGCGAGGAGTGTGCCTACAACCAGGACGAGCAACCCCAGGGCAAGGAGGAGACGGTTCAGGCGCATCGCGAAGGCACTTGCCTGATCGTAGGACTTGAGCACGAGCAGTCGAACCGGAACCCGGGAGAGTGTGGGAATGGGAACCGATGCCGCGAGATAGTGTTCCCTGCCGAGCCAGAGGTCCTGTTCGCTGGTTCCTGATGGCACGGCCCCGCCCAGCCGCTGCAGGTCGAGATTGTGCTGGGCGTCGAGAGTGCTGGAAACAATCTTGTCGGCGGCGAGAAAGATTACGTCGGCAGCCGCTGCCTCGCGTACCTGGCGGCTGACGCGGTCGTCGATGGAGTAGCCGGCAATCACGAATCCAAGAGGTGTGCCGGTAATTTCGGGTCCGAAGAACAGCGGCTGGAAAGACACCTGGTAGAGCCGATGATCGCTGAGCAAATAATGCTGTTCGGAGTGCGAGTCGAGGAGCCGCTTCAGCTGCAGCTCCAGGTCATGACGATCTACGTCATTGCGGCTGGCGAGAGCGGCGGTATCGTAGACGGCGGCGACCGTTCCTGACGTGTTCACCAGCGCGAACAGGTCACTACCGCTCACCTTCCAGAATTCTTCGCCTCCATCCTGGATCGTATTCAGGTCGTGCGTGGTCATGAGCGCTTTGAGGCTGGGGAGGTCTGCAAGGAGCGCGACTTCCCGATCGAGAGACTCCTGCCTCTGGCGCTGAAGGTTCTGAAAAGTGACGGTGGAGTGAAGCAGATCGGCAGCAAGATTGGTGCGGATCTGCTTCTGCAGGCTGCCGCGGATAACTATGAGGCTCAACACGGTCAAGCCACAGGAAAGGGAGAGAAGAGAGAGAAGGAGAATCGTCCGCATGCGCATGATGGTTCTCTCTCACGCGTCGAAGTGGACGCTCATTGGGTCTGGCCGACGAATTTGTAACCCATGCCGTGCATTGTCCGAATGTATTTCGGGTTGGATGGATCGCTCTCGAGTTTCTGGCGCAGCTTAAGGATCTGGTTGTCCACGGTACGGGTAGAAGGATAACAACTGTAACCCCAGACGTGGTTAAGCAGCTCTTCACGGGAGAGCACGCGCTCGGCATTCTCCAGCATGAATTTGAGCAAACGGAATTCGTGAGCGGTGAGGGTCACGGTTTCTCCATCCCGGGTGGCTTCCATCTTAAGGAAATCTACGGTGACCTTTCCAAAGGAATATACCTTGACAGGACGTGGGCCGACGACCCGACGAATGGCCGCCTGCACACGCGCAAGCAATTCGCGCGGGCTGAAAGGCTTTGTGACGTAGTCGTCGGCTCCAAGCTCGAGCAGCAACACCTTGTCGCTCACCTCGGAGATGGCACTGAGCACGATGACCGGAACGTTGGGGTAGGCACGTTTGAGAGCTTTGCACAGGTCCTTACCAGACGCTCCCGGCAGCATGAGATCGAGGATCACAATTTCCGGCGCGGGGCCCTTCATGGCTTCCTGCGCCTCTTTACCATCATGGGCGGACTTTACCTGAAAGCCGTCGCTGACGAAAAGACGGTGGAGTACCTTTTGAATTCCCGGGTCGTCTTCAATCACAAGTATCATTGGAGGCCTATCCGATGAGAATCGGTAAGCATTGCGATTCTCACAGTTCTATTTTCCTCTTTAAGTACGGTAACCGTCCAAAATTCCGCCCGAAATGACAATCCGTTGACAATCATCTCGCAAGTCGGTGACGTCAGGAGGAAACCGAGCTTTCAGGGCGCGGGGAACGATCAAATCCCGACCGCGGCTTGACCTCATAGACCGAGGACTGCGCAGGCCCGGCAGGCGCGATTTTTCGTCCGCCGATGAGGGGCATTCTGCCTATAGCCGCGGAGGTCTCATGGAAGAGGCGGCGGACGGGAGCGCGGAGAAGCCGCCTGACTCCGTCGATGGAAACCCACTCCATGTCGTGCTTGAGAGCTCCGGGAATGCGCTTGGCGAGCGCGGGGGAAAGCAGGGTGATTCTTCCCTTCTCCATTACCAATTCGAGGTCACGCCATGAGAGCTGTACGAGGGTTTCAGCAGGCATAAGCTGCCGGTCGCGAGTGATGATGAGATCGGCTTTGGCACCCGCCTGCAGGTCGCCGTCGCCGCACTTGAGCCTTAAGAGCCGAGCCGCCCTGGTGGTTACAAGCTCGTAGATGAGGGCAGCAGGAACCCCAATCGTGCGGTGGACAAGCCGAATCTCATCGAGAAGGTTGCCGTCTGCGGTGAGTGGAGAGTCTGTTCCCAACGCGACGTTGGGGAAGGAGCCGATCTGATCGGCGGTCAGTGTTTTTCCCAAGGTGAAGAGATTGGAAGAAGGGCACCAGATGATGCCGGCTCCGGTGCGTGCAATGGTTTCGCATTGCCGCGGTCTTAACCCGACGCAGTGAACCAGCACTATGCGCTCGCTCAGTGGCACGAGACTCTCGAGAACGTCGAGCTCCCTCTGCGAAGGCTCGTCTGTTCCTTCGGCAAGATGAAGAATGAAGGGCCACTCCGGCGGCGTCTGGTGAAAATGTTCAACGACGCGACGAATCTCGGCGAGCGAGTGGGCCCAGCCATATTCGCGCGGCACGTGAACGGGAAATTGGACGTGAAACACCTGGTCCGGATATGGATTATGGTGAGAGACGGTCGTAACACCGGAGAGCAGGTTGTGGATCCCTCCCCACAGCATGCGAGCATCGCGCGACACGCGCAGACATTCTTCGATTGATGATTGCTCCGAGTTGTGAATATCGGCGGCCCATTGGCGCCAGCCCGGATATGGACCTTTGCCCAACCGAGGAAAGACAGAGAAATCGAGATGATCGTGAGCATTGATCAAGCCGGGAAGGATCATGTAGCCGGAGAGATCAATTGTCGCTCCACCTTTGGAACCTCGCGGCGGATCCACGACGCCGGTCATGGTGATACTTTCGATCTGCGTTCCGCGAAGCACGAGGGTACGATATTTCGCGTTGTATGGGGAGCGAGCTACACGTGCGTTCTCGAGGATCAGGCTTACTTTTGAGTCCATAGCCGAGGGAAACTGGAGAAGTCTGGCGGTCTGCAAGGGTCAGCTCTCTCTGCGCGAAAACCGCGCCCAGTAAATGACAGGTAGTGACTCGACCTGACGAAAACGTTCGAGCATGCCGTTCTCGCTAAAGATGGCGGCCTCTTCTTCGCCGAAGCAGGGTTCATCGATTTGCTCGAGGCGGAATCCGGCGGCGTGCATCGCGGCGATGAGATCGAGAAAGGTATACGCAAACGTTGCGATCTCGAAGAGATTGCCGGCAGATCTGAAGGTCCGCCGCCAGCCGTAGATGGTTGTGTCAGGGTGCAGATCGGAGATGATCAGGGTTCCGCCAGGCCGGAGAATACGCGCAATCTCGTCCGCGAACCTTGGGATGTGCGGTATGTAAGACAGAAGAAATGAAGCCAGCACGCAATCGCATGAACGATCCTGCAGAGGCGTCGCTGCACTGATCGACTGGATCAACGCAGTCGATTTACGACATTTCCTTCCTGCCTCGGCAAGCATGGCTGCGGATGAATCGATGCCGGTCAGTGAGCGCGGAATCAGAGATTCAAAATACCGCAGCCAACGACCTGTGCCGCAGCCGAGGTCGACGATATCGCAATGAGCGAAGGCGTTGAGAACAGGGGCAAGAAGGCGTTCTTCAAGCGACAGCAGCGGGTTAGGTGTCTGATCGTAGGTTGATGCCCAGAGAGCGTACACTTCCTGAGCAGGAAGCATGGTCGCGATCTGCGTCCCAGAGGAGCTCATATGCTCTCCACTTTCGGGCGGCGAAGGCGAATCCAGTCCTGCGCGAGACGCAGTTCGGCGGGAGCGGTGTAGACGCCGGTGAGATACCGCCAGGAGCTGAGCACCTTCAAGAGGCGTCGGCTCCACTTGCTAGCTTGGATGTCCTGCACCGTCGGCCAGCGGCTGCCGACGACGATCTCGAAGTTATCAATGAGCCGTTTCGTCTTCGGCTTGAGCCAGGGCATGGATGGGTTGACGCGGATGGTGAAGTTGTACCACTGCGGTGTGGACCACTCTTCGAGCGTGGCCGGAAAAGAGATTTTGCCATCGATGCCGCCGTACATCTTTCCGTGATTTGGAACCGGGGTGTAGTGTTGGACGATGATTTCGGAATCGGGATTGAACCGCTTGATTTTGCGGACGAATGCGATGGTCTCGCGCGTGTCTCCTTCCGGATCGCTCGGGTTGCCGACGACGAAGGAGAACTCAGGAATGATGTTGAGCCGGCGCAGGCGCCTTGCGACTTCAAGCGTCTGCTCTGTGGTGATGCCCTTCTTCATCTCTTTCAGGACGCGGTCGGAGCCGGATTCGGCGCCGAAGAAAATCATGGTGCAGCCGGCTTTGCGTATCCATTCGAGGGTTTCGCTGGAATAGCGACAGATGGCATCGATGCGCCCCTCGCACCACCATTGCAAATTGAGCGGCGCGAGGCGCTCCATGAGTTCGCGCGTGTGATCCTCGCGCATGAAAAAGTTCATGTCGTAGAACTGAACGCCGTCCATACCGTAGTTCTGCACCAGCTGTCGCAGGATCGCTTCGGTACGGGCGGGTGATTCCATCTTCTGCTGGCTGCCGTAAGCTTCATGCACGGCGCAGAAAGTGCACTGAAATGGGCAACCGATGCTGGCCTGGTGCGCACCTGTGCGCTTTCCAAAGTAAGACGGACGTAAATAACTGGAGACAGGGAGACGCTTAAAGGGAATCCAGGGGAAGGCGTCCGGGCCCAGCATGGGACGCTCGGGATTGTGAACGCGCATCCCGAACGCATTCTTCCAGGAGAGGCCGGCAATGCTGCGAAGATCGCGCTTGCCGCGCAACGCATCGATCAACTCGAGGAGTGTGTTTTCTCCCTGGCCGCGCACAGCGTAGTCGACATATCTCGCGTTCAGCGTCGCGTCTCCGTAGACGGAGGGGAAATATCCTCCCCAGACGATGGGCACACGGGGATAACGAGCCCGAATCGCCTTGCAGGACTTCATCGCGGAGACCATCTGCGGGCCAGGCATTACGCTTACGCCCAGCAGTTCGACGCGGTTGGTCTCAATCAGCCGCGCAAGAGTTGCGTCGGGATCGGTATCGAGATTGCCGTCCACGATTTCGTACTCTTCCCTTCCCTCGAGCACAGCAGCAAGAGCAAGGATGGAGAGCGGGAACCGTCGGTTCCTGGGGCGGGTGAGCTTCGGGTAGTAAAGCAGGATCATCGGGTTTCGGTCTGCCCTTCGTAGAGATAGAACTGCGAAGGTTCGCGGCGCTTCTTCAATCTCGCAATTGCAGGACGCAGCCACCAGCGGAACCCGTACCAGGCGGCGTGACGAGTCCAACGCACACCCAGCGTGGAGAGGTATTCCATGATTTGCGGAGTCAGGAAGTCGCCGGTCGGGAGCGAATCGCCGCGCGTGCCGAACTTTGCCTCGAATGAGTCGCGACGCTCCGTCCTCATCTTTTCGCCGCTCCAGGCCTGCCGGTAGGTGGGCGAGTCGATGATGAGAATCGTACCGCCGGGGCGCAGGCAGCGAAGGGTCTCACGCAGTGTGCGCTCATAATCTGTCGAGTAATGAAATGACGCGTTGTAGATCGCAACGTCAAACTGCACGTCGTCAAAGGGAAGACAATTCATATCGACTTCAAAACGGGCGAAGAACTCCGGAAGGATGGTCGCATAGTGGCGGGCAGCTTCCAGACCATCGTAGGCGTTGCTGCAAAGATCGACGGCCACGGGCCGGTGACCGTTGAGCGCCAGTCGATAACTCAACCAGCCGTTGCCGGCTCCGATGTCGAGGATACGAAAGTTGCTTCCGTGACGCTCTTCTAGACGAGGCAGGATCTGCCGCTCGAGAAAACGGTAACTGTTGGCACGAATCCGCCACTGATCGCGGAAGTTGCCGGTGAGGTCGGCAAAGGGTAACGCTAGATAGAAGGCCGGATGATTTGAACCCCGGCCTTCGGAGCGGCGAATCTGTTCGTAGTCGCGTTTGAATTGCGCAAATCGTACCTGCTGGCGACGCGACAGCGTTCTCCAGACTCCGTTCTTCTTGTGCACCAACGTTCCGCAGGACTCGCACTCGATGCTGGCAGAAGAAGAACCATCATCCCGATCGGAAACCGGCCCCACGCTGGCGGAGCATTCCGGGCAGCGCAGCCATAGCTCACTGCCCGATGGAACGAGCTCGCCGGCGATGAGATTTGCTACTGCCGTTGTCATTTACCCTCCCGAACAAAATGAAAAAGAATGTGGTCTGCAGCTGCACGAAAGACCGGAGCGCGGCCCAGCGTGCGGTCGACGCGTGTCAGCAGACTGACGAGCGCGGGATGGTGTTGAAAGAGAGGCTCCATCCATGACGGCGGCAACACGACACCGACCCCGCGCCAGGAAACAAGCTCGAACGAAGAAGCGAATGCATTCTGGATTGCGCGCACCGTGGGATAGTAGACGCGAATGCCGGCCGCGCCGATTTTTGCTTCTGCGCCACCCGGCTTCATGCGCCTGAAAGCTTTACGCCATTGAGCGCGAACTGAATACCAGAAGATTTCCCAGGCGCAGAAGGGACCAAGCATGCAGAGAAACACTTCTCCGCCGGGCCGCACCAGATGCACGAGAGAGCGGGCTACACCGGCAAGATCGGCGGTGCAGTTGAGCCCTCCAAAGTTCGACAGGACTCCGTCAAAGGGCGCTCGGTCGTGAAGCGCATTCAGATCCTCGTTCGCGCACACGGCAAAGTCGAGGGTCAATTCGGAGCCGTGGGCGGCGGCTTTAATCCGCGCGATCTCGAGCATGCGTTCCGAGACGTCGCACGCAAGAACTGACACGCCCTGCGACGCGAGATGGATTGCGTCCTCGCCCGTTCCACAATTAAGGTCGAGAACGCGCTGGCCTTTGCGGAAGTGTCCGCGCAACGCCTCGTGCACGAGCAAGCGCTGCGCCTTACCGAGGATGGAGTGCGTGAATATCCGGTCGTAATCATGGGCGATTGCATCAAAGGCGGCCCCTTGAGGCGACAGCGGCAATGCGCTGCCTGCGATCTGTACAGTCACGCGGTCCTCCCTTCGACGTGGGGCTGCGCGTACAGCCTTCGACGGCGGTCTTCGATCAATGTGTTCAGCTCCGTGATGCGCTGCGCATCGCCGGAGCCGGATTCGCGGAGGCGCAGGCGAGCTAATTCGACTTCGTAACGAAGCAGCTCGTCGGCGATGCGATAGAATTCGCGCGGTCTGCGGCCAGCGATTTCGAAG
>Ga0335072_10014789_pt1 | contig 11085 bp, 7 predicted proteins | sample Lox_Sample_21_FD_206725 | JGI IMG/M metagenome (GOLD analysis project Ga0335072, IMG submission 206725) | Soil microbial communities from Loxahatchee National Wildlife Refuge, Florida, United States - Lox_Sample_2.1 | ecosystem: Environmental > Terrestrial > Soil > Wetlands | place: USA: Florida... | reverse complement strand
TTCGACCGTAGCCCAACTATTCTTCGACCAGGATCGAAGCATGACCGACCAGAACCCCGCGGCCGCCGTCGTCACCAGCGTGGACCAGTGCCTGGACCTGGCCGCTACCTGGCACGCCTGGGACGGCGGGCCTATCGCCCGCGTCATCGACGACCTGCCGAGCACCTGGGCCCCGCACAAGGCCATCCGCCGCATCACCGACCACCTGATCGATCACCTGCACGAGGTCGAGGCGCTGCTGGCCGGCGCCGAGCCGGTGCCGGACGAATGGCACGGCAGGCTGGTGACCCTCGACTCCGACTGGGCCAGGTTCACCGAACTCGACTACGACGAGGCGCGGTCGCGGCTGCGGCGGCTGGCCCGGTGCTACCTGCTTCGGTATGAGGTGGCGGGGCCTGAGGCGTGGGATGCGCCCCGCGGCGAGGCCTGGACGCTGCGCCAGATCGCCGAGCACGTCAGTGGTGTGACGTTCTACGCGGAGCAGGTTGGCCGGCTGCTCTGACGGCCGGAAGCCGGCTGCCCTGACGGCCGGAACACCCTCGTTCCGGGGGATGTTGAGTTTGCTGCCGGAGCAGGATCGGCTACAGTTCTGAAACGCACGCCGGTCAAGGCGTGCGCGTGCGGACGTGGCTCAGCTGGTAGAGCATCACCTTGCCAAGGTGAGGGTCGCGGGTTCGAATCCCGTCGTCCGCTCGGAGGTGCCGGACGCCGTCCCCGCGAGCCGACGGTCCGCGGCTCTTCGGTACCAGCCGCGAGCTCCGCACGGGGGCTCTCGTTTGGCGGAATGGCCGAGTGGCTTAGGCAAGGGCCTGCAAAGCCCTGTACGCGGGTTCGATTCCCGCTTCCGCCTCGGGCGCTTAGCTCAGTGGGAGAGCGCTTCCCTGACACGGAAGAGGTCACAAGTTCAAATCTTGTAGCGCCCACCAGTCCCCACAGCTCACAGGCCAGTTTCCAGATCCTGGAACTGGCCTGAAGATCATCTGCCATCAAGACGCGCCGCCATCAGGTGACAGAACTCAGGCCTCAGCGCCACTCCGCAGTGGCACTGTAACCCGCTTCTCGGGCTAGGTTGGCGGCGGTCTCGCGCGGCGTTAGGGCGGGCCCGAGTCGGGGGTAGTCGACGAGGTGTCGTGTGCCCTGGAGAGGCGTGCCGGATCGTCTTGAGCCCGGCAGGAAAATCCATGCGGGCTACATCGGAGGCGCGCACGCGCGCCCGTGCCGGCCCTGGGGCCAGGTGGGTGAGTCGTTACGATGTCACGAAGATGCTCGGCGGCTTGCCGCGCCGCGGCCGCCTGCGCGGCATGGCGCTGGGCTGCTCGTGAGTCCGCCCGCTTCGGACAATGCGCTGGCCGAGACCGCAGACGCGGCCCGGGTCCTAGCCGACCGGGCTGCTACTGCTGCGCAGGCCTGCTTGGACAGCCCGTGGGGCGCCTCATCAACCGATCATCCCGTCCTAACCTCGGACCCCCGACGTATGCGGGTTCGCGCCAGGTGACCAGGTGAAGCACCCGCGATACGCAGCGACCAACGACGAGCAGTGCGGTACTGGAACCCGGCCCCGGCTCTATGGCGGGCCAGCAAGTGCTTGGCCCCCGGTTCAACAGGAAGGACTGCGAATCCCATGTCCGGACCGCCGGGTTGGGTGGTAACTCAAGCCGTACGGGCTGTGCACTGGTTCCAACTGGCCTAAATCGGCTCTGAGTAGCTGACGTGTCGGCAGACAAGTCGTCAGATCAGCACCAAACCTGGTTCTGAGCCGTGTCTTGGCCCTCTCCACGCGGAGATTTCTCACAGAAGGCACTGAAGCAGGTATGCTGAGGCCTAGAAGGAGGCCAACGTGTTGCTCAGCTTCCGTGTCGCGAACGTGTTGTCGTTCCGAGACGAGCAATTCCTCTCGTTTGCTACAACCGAGTTGCACGGCTACTCGGCTCGGTCCACCGAGATCCGAGAGCGTGGCAAGGAGATCTCCGTCCTCCCTATCCTCGGTATCTACGGCGCCAACGCGTCCGGTAAGAGCAACTTTCTCGCCGCGCTCAGCTTGATGCGCAATACCGTGCTGGATTCTTTGGGATGGCTGTCGGAACCCAATCCTGTCAGAAGAATTTCATTCGCGTTGGACTCCAATTTTACGAGGAAGCCGTCATTTTATGAAATTGACATGGTCCCGCAGGATGGCGTCCGTTACACGTACGGCTTTGAGATCGATGATGACCGCATAAGAGGCGAGTGGCTTCACGCGTACCCGAAAGGTCGCAAGCAAGTCTGGTTTGACCGCAAAGACGACGAGATCGACTTCCCTGGCGAAGGCTTGCGGGGGGAGAAACTTGAACTGACCCGCAGGACTCGCTCAGACACGCTGTTCCTAGGCGTCGGGGCACTCTTTAATCATGACCAGATCTTGCCGGTCTTTGAGTGGTTCCGCGATAATCTCCAACTAGTCAGCCCTGAGAGGGAAAAGCTCGAGCGTGAGCGCAGCACAAGCAGGCGCGTCTTCCGCGACCCTGGATTCCGTGACCGAATCGCTCGAGTTCTCCAGGTCGCCGATCTGGGCATTACTGGTTTCGACAAGGTGGCTCTGGCGGAAAACGAGATCCGACTTTTGCATAGAGCCCGAACAGGGGAAATCCCCCTTGACTTTGCCAATGAGTCATTGGGCACCCGTTCGTGGTTCGCCTTGCTCGGCACCCTCTTGGAGGCACTTGAGCGAGGCACCTCCGTCATGGTAGACGAGTTGGATGCAAGCCTGCATCCAACGATATCAGCCGAAGCTGTCCGCATGTTCCAGGACCGTGAGGCGAATCCCCACAATGCCCAGATGGTGTTCACCAGCCACGATGCAACGCTGTTGTACACGCTGCTTGGGTCTGACAGGGTTCTCGACCGCGATACGGTCTGGTTGACCGAGAAGCGATCCGACGGCGCAACCGAAATTTACCCACTCACGCGTCTCAGCCCACCACCTCGCAAGGAAGACAACCTCTTTCGGAAGTATCTGCTCGGCCAGTACGGGGGAGTTCCCAGAGTGTCATCCGGCATGGTGGCACGCGAGGTCCAAGAGCTGCCCACTTGACTCGATACCGTCGAGGCGGTGAGGTGACGCGGGCTACCTCACGGCCCCAAGACCGACGTCGAGGAAACCGCATCTTCTACGCGGTCGCCGAAGGTGAAGGCACGGAGTATGACTACCTCGGACATCTCAACCAATTCTACGGATCAGATCTGAGGTTCCTCATCCGGTGGCCTAACCAGCGCCGCGGCCTGTCGCCTTCCCAGGTTGTCGAGGAAGCGGCCCGCGTCGTAGAGGAACCCGGCATCGAAGTCTGGGGGTTGTTCGACCACGATGGGCGGCCGGACATTGATGAAGTGTGCGCGAGAGCGAGGCGATTGCGCGTCAATGTAGCGCTCTCACACCCCGCATTCGAGTTGTGGCTACTGTTGCATTTCCGGGACTTTTCACCAGCAGCACAGGACGGCTCAAATAACGTGATCATGGAAAGGCTCCGCACAGCTCACCCTGCGTTCGCTGACTACCGCGACGGCAATAAGCGCATCGATGCGCGGCGCTTTCAAGCTCTGCGCGAAGACAACAATATCCACACGGCCGTGGACCGAGCCCGAAGACTGTCAAGTCATTTCACCTATCAGACCCCGAGCAATCGGGACCCGTCTACAGACGTCTACCTTCTAATCGAAAGCCTCGGCATCGTGGGCCGACCTCGGTGAGAATCGGTGACGGAATAGGGCCTGGACTATCGGCTAAAGCAGTTAGGCGCGCCAACTCAGCACGAGCATAAATGCGACGAAGCGCGGCCGGAATACGAACCTTGCGTTTCACCATTCACGCTGCTGTCTTCAGCGACTCGCGCGCTCGGTCCAGTGGGCGAGGTTGCTTCGGGTAGTCAGGGTATTCGGGTGCTTCGATCCGAGGATCCTCTCGCGGACCGGGAGCAGGACGGCATACAGGTCCCGGGCTCCGGCAGCGTCTCCCGCCTGGCCGGTGAAGCCGGCGAAATTCGCGAGAGCGGTCAGCGTGTCCAAGTGCTCAGCGCCCAAGATCCGCTCGAATGCGGGGATCATGCTGGCGTACAACTCCCGGGCCCCGACCGTATCCCCTGCCTCTCCTGTCCAGCGAGCGAGGTTGCCGAGGGTGTTCAGGGTGGCCGGGTGCTCGGGGCCCAGGACCCGCTCACTAGCCGGAAGCAGGCTGGCGTACAGATCCCGGGCCCCGGCTGCATCTCCCGCCTGCCCAGTAATACCGGCGAAGTTCGCGCGGGCGGTCAGCGTGTCCGGATGCTCCGCGCCCAAGACCCGCTCGCTCGCCGGGAGCAGGCTGGTGTACAGATCCCGGGCAGCCGCCGCCTCTCCGGCCGCCTGCCCGGTCCAGTGGGCAAGGCTGGCTAGAGCAGTCAGGGCATCCGGGTGCTCGGGACCGTATGCCGCATCCTTTTCGTAGCCGTCCACAATTTGCCGGAACAAGTCTCGAGCCGTCGCATATGAGCCGCTGTCACCCAGGAATCGAGCCATCCGCCGCAGATCGACGTTAGTCGCCGGCAAGATTGTCAGGGCGTGTGGCAACAGCACCGCGAACGTCGGCCACGCTTTTGGCAGCGTCGTGTCGGCCGGGATCGCTGCGGCAATGATCACTGCGGCAGCCTGCTGCCAAGCGGTGGCTGCATCAGACGGGACCTGGTCCACGGTGATGGCCTGGACCAGCCGGTGCACCAATACCATGCCGTTGCCAACGGAGGTGATCAGGGAGTAGCGGCGCAGCGCGCTTATCGCGTCCCCCGCCGCGAGTCGGTCACCGAGCAGCGGCGCCAGCACGACCGCTACCCCGGGATCGATCTGGTGCTCCAGATCAGCGTCGCCGAGTAGCAGTGTGACCGGCACCGGATCGGGTGCCAAATGGGCCAGCAGCCGCAGCAGCCCGGCGGCAGGAGGGGCTTCGCTTTCCAACCTGGACAAGGCCAGGCCCAGCGTGGCCGCCACGTTTGCCGGGTGTCCGGCCGCCTCACCCTTGGCGAGCAATCGTGCGCGACGCTGCCGGTACAGCTCCAGGTATTCCGAGGTGCTCATCCCCGCCGCGGTCATGTACGCAGCGGCCTGCTCCAACGCCAGCGGTAGCCCGCCCAACTCCAGTGCGAGATCGTTAGCCGCTTCCTGGTCCGGATCTGTGGTCCGGCTGGCGAGGAACCCCGCGGCAACGTCAAGATCCAGGACAGGCACATCGAGAACGCTTTTACCGGGCCAGTGCTGACTCTGGCTGGTCACGATCACCCGGCCCCGCCCGGCCGGCGGCAGGAACCGACGCAACGAACTCTCATCCGGAGCGTTGTCGAAGATCAACAGCCAGTCAGCCGGGTGGGCTGCCAACATCGCATGCACCGAGGCGACCGGATCGCGGGGATCAGCCTGAGCCCGCCCTCCGAGCTGTGCGGCCAGTTCGGCCATGTCCTGCGCGAGCACCGCCGGGTCCTCCGCCGGAATCTGCCAGGCAACCGCGACCTCCGCGAGGCCCCGGTGCGCGCTCTCGGCGGCCAGGCTGGTCTTGCCCACCCCGCCTAGGCCGCACAGCACTACGATCCGGGGCTGATCGCCGACCGTCAGCAGGGCATTCAGCCGGGCAAGCAAGTCCTCGCGTCCCGCCAGCGAAGTGGGGCGGAGCGGCAGGGATACCGGCAGTCGGGCCGGCTCCTCGCGCTGCGCTTGGACATAGGTTCCGATCGCCTGGCCGCCGAAGGCGATCGTCGCTCCCGGCCCGAACTGGCCGACGACCCCGGACCCGGCTAGCTGAATGCCGGGTCCGGCCTGGTAGGGCCCGTACGCACATCCCCGTGAATCACCCCGGCGGCGACGCCACCGTGGTCAGCCGCCACGTTCATGTCTCCGGCCGCCGCAACCGAATGGCCCGATGCGGACATGACTACGTTCAGCTCGTCAACCAGCGCGGCCAACTCCGCCTGCGCACCCGGGTAATCAGCCAGCAAATCCTCAAACCGCGTCTGCCACTGGTTCGCCAGAGTGGTCTGCACCCGTGTCAGTTCACTGGGAGGCGCCGCTGCCAGCTGCTCGCGCGCCGCGTCCAGCCTGCGCTCGATCGCAGGGTCCGCCTCGCCACGCCCGAACAACCGCGCGACCCTGCTTCGCATGCCCTTCCAGCCATCGGCCACCATCGCCTGGACCAGCGCAGTACCCGCCTGCGCAGCCAACGCCGCAACGACCATTCCGACCCCCTAGTACACAGAGATAACAATGGCACAAATCCGAAAATACCTGATGGCGAATCCGCCAAAGTTTTGGCGGGTCGGCGTCTGGAGACCGCCCTATCCATACCCGGGAAACCAGGGATCGCAGGTGGCTGACGGTCGTGGCGTCTGGATCATGCCGGGAAGCGGCTAGCGAGAGGCTCGCGGACGGGTCTATTGTGCCAGCGGGGAGGGAAGTATGCCGCAGATCGGGCGGTCCTACTTCAGGATCGGGCGCAGGCTCGCGCAACCGGATACGGTGCCGCTAGGCGACGGTGCGGCGGGCCCAGGAGCGGCAATCGCCGCGCCGCCGGGAAAGGAACAAGGCGGCAGGAAACGGGTCACCGCTAAAGCTGGGAAAGCCCTGCGCAAACACCGCGGGTCGGCGATACTGCTCGCGGTTTTCCTGGTCATCCCGGTATGGCTGTTCAGAGATAACGTCGCCGACGCTGGCAGCGCCGTGAAGCTGCCAAGCTCGGTTCCGCTGGGCGCGCCGACCGCCAACTACTTCGGCACCCCTGTCCAGGTGTACTCGGCCGGGAAAGGCGCTGACTTCTGCGTCGTCTTCGAGTTTCTCGGTTTGAATCCGTCCAGTTCCGAGGTCAACCTCGGAATCCTGGTAGGGATAACCAGTGGCGGTGAGAAGAAGATCGGGAACCACCCTCCGAAAGACGGGCAGCTGGTGTTCGCCAGCGATAGCGGGCTGAGCACTTTCACGGTTAACTTCCCGCTGAATCCTAAGGTCAGCCCAGTCACGTGCCCGAGCTGGTTGAATCCCCCAACCCTGGAACGGGAAGCGACGTTCCGGATCATCCAGCCGGTGTTCGCGCTGAGTGCTCCGCAGTCGTTCCCGAACGACTGGTACGAGATTAATGACAACGTCGCCGTGAAGGTAGCTGGCCGCCGGATGTCATCCTCGCTGATTATGACCTCCCGCGACGCGAGCTTCCGCCTGGACGCAAATAGCTTCAACCGGGCGGCCGACGGACCCGCATGGGCCAGCCGGGTCAGCTTCATCGTTCATCGGCGATGGGTCGTCGTCTTCTACACCTATTTCATCGCGGCGATGCCCGCCGTCATGCTGATCTGGATTTTCTCCCTGATCTACCGGCAGAAGAGGAGAATTCAAGACGGCAAGCTGCCGGCCCGCTTGCTGCCGGGCGCGACGGACGTAGCTTTCGGGGTCGCAGCAACGATGGTGGCGATCCTGCCGCTGCGAACGGTACTGGTTCCAGACTCCCTGCCAGCACCGACGCGCCTGGATGTCTTCTTCGGCCTCCAGATCGCGCTACTGGTCGCGTTGTCGATCCTGTGGATCGAGAAAACGGCAGCCTGGGCACCGGCCCCTGAGTCCGGTTCTGGCAGCCAGGCCTCGGCTGCAGACAGCGCTGAGGCCGGGAGCCCGGGTCCGATGTCCTAGCCCAGCCTATTCACGCGGGTGATCTTCTGAACGGCCCGCCGGCACAGAAAGTGCTCCTGTACCAGGACGATAGGGATTGCTGAGGTCCGTACCGGTCCACATCGAGGGAGCACCCGGTACAGCTTGGCGAGCCAATCGCGGGAGGGAAGAAAGTGCGGGTATTTATACCCCGCTCGGGCCTTGCGCGAAAAAGGGGTATTGCGGCCTCTGGCCGATGGCTCTGCGGATCTGGGAGCCTGCAGCGAACCGTGTGGGCGTTCAGCGCGGTCATTTCCGACCTCAGGGGGATCGATGAAGCTCCGAATCGTGTGCCCGAGCGCCGTTGCCTGGTGTGACAGGACCCGGACCGGAATGCTGGGTCTCGCGGCGGCTGGTGCCCTGGTCCTCACTGCCGCGACCGCGCTCGCGCCGGGCGGGACCGCCGCAGGCGCGCAGGCAGCAGCGCTGTCCGCTGCCCCGATCCCGGCGCAGGCGCGGTCTATCCCGCTGCCGGACACCCTGCGCGGTGCAGAATCAGCAACTCCAGCAGTCCAGGCAACCCCTGCGGCGCCGATGAGCCTGAGCTTCCTGGACGGCGTGTTCTGCACCTCCAGAACCAGCTGCTGGGCCATCGGCGGTCAAACTGGCACGGGCGGCACAGGCCTCGCCAATCAGATGCTGCGCTGGAACGGCACGACGTGGCGGCAGGTCTCCGTCCCTGACCCTGGCGGGACCGGCGCCGACAGCATCAGCCAGCTGTTCGCCGTCCGGTGCTTGGCGGCAGCGAACTGCTGGGCCGTCGGCCAGCGCTCCAGCGGCAGCGCCACGCTCAATCAGGCGCTGTACTGGAACGGCAAGAAATGGACCGCCGTGAGCACCCCTGACCCGGGCGGCAAGGGCAACGGCAAGCTCAGCGAACTCGACGACTCCACCTGTATCACGCCCGCCGACTGCTGGGCCGTCGGTGACTTCGGCAGCCAGACACAAGGGCCCACGGAACAGCGCACAAATGAGGTCCTGCACTGGAACGGCAAGAAATGGTCCAGGCTCCGCGTCGTCAACCCGGGCGGGACCGGCACCGGGCACGTGAACTCGCTCTACGCCGTGCGCTGCCTCTCCGCCACGGACTGCATCGCGGTGGGCGACTACGGGACCACCTCGGCTAACGGCGTCCTGCGGAACGAGGTCCTGCGCTGGAACGGCACGAGGTGGTCGCGGGTGAACGCTCCGAACCCCGGTGGCACCAAGCCTGGCGGCGTGAACGAGGCCTTCGCCCTGGGCTGCGCAGTAGACAGCTGCTGGGCAGCGGGCACCTACGGCAGCACCAACGGGCCGGGCACGAACCTCGACGAGGTCCTGCACTGGAACGGGAAGAGTTGGACCAAGGCCAGCGCGCCCAACCCGGACGGCACCGGGACCGGCGCGGGCAACCAGCTCTTCGCGGCCACCTGCCTGTCATCGGCTAACTGCTGGGCCACCGGCATCTCGGGCAGCGTCGCTGTCGGTGTCGGGGTCGGACGCAACGTCGCCCTGCACTGGAACGGCAGGAAATGGCGCAAGGTCGCCACCCCCAATCCCGGAGGCACGGCGACCGGCGACATCAACGAGCTGGAAGGCGTGCGCTGCGTGTCGTCCGGCAACTGCTGGGCCGTCGGCTTCCTGGAGAGCGAAACCGCCGGCGTCCGGAACGAGATCCTGCACTGGAACGGGAAGAAGTGGTCGGACGTCCAGCTGTTCTCGCTGGCTGGCCGATGAATCAGGAACCGGCGGATGCGCCACGCGAGCCCCGCACGATTTCCCGAACGTGCTCTGGCGCGTCAGCGGTCAGGACACTTGCCGCAAGGTCTTGCGCCTGCTGCAGGCTCACCCGGGCCAGGTGATCGCGGAGGCTAGAGACCGCCATGGCGGGAACTGACAGCTCGCCCACGCCAAAGCCCACAGCCAGCACCGCCCAGTCTGGGTCGCTGGCGGCTCCCCCGCAGACGCAGACCCGGGTGCCGGCCGCACGTGCGGAGGCGCAGATGCCGGCGAGGAGCTTCAGCAGCGCGGGGGCGAATGGGTCCTGGAGTTCGGCGAGAGCACCGAGCTGCCGGTCTGCCGCGTTCAGATACTGCAGCAAGTCATTGGTGCCGACGGACACGAAGTCGACGTGCTTGGTGATCTGGTCGGCCGCCAGGGCTGCGGCTGGGACCTCGATCATCACGCCGACTTCGATGTCCGCTGTCTCGAGGGTGTGCCGCCTGACCTGGTCGACGAACCACAGGACGTCACCGAGCGTCGTGGCCATGGGGGCCATGACCGCGACCGGGCCGAGGGTGGCGGCGCGTGAGGCCGCTCTCAGTTGTGCCGCGAGCAATTCGGGCTGCTGCCGGGCCAGGCGGATTCCGCGTACGCCGAGTGCCGGGTTGAGTTCATGCGGCCGGGTCATGAACGGTGGCAGCTTGTCGGATCCGAAGTCGAAGGTTCGCACCACCAGTCGCTGGCCGCCGAGCTCGCGAACCGCCGCCGACAGTTCCTCGGTGAGCTCGTCTTCGGTGGGCGGGACTTCGCGCGTGAGGTAACCGAGTTCGGTCCGGTAGAGCCCGACTCCATCGACCGTGGCCAGGCGCGCTTTCACCACTTCCCCGAGCGATCCGGCGTTCACGGCGATGCGCACCCGGTGGCCGTCCGAGGTGAGGGCCGGCGCTGCGGGACGGGGAGCGGATGGACGGATCTCCGTCTGCCCGTCCACGGGATGGAGGTCTATCTCCCCCGTTGTCCCGTCGATCCGTACCCTTGCTCCTTCTTGAAGAACGGCGAGCGCCTCGGGCATAGCGACGATCATGGGCAGGTTCAGGCTTGCGGCAATGAGGCTGGCGTGGCTGGTGGCGCTTCCCTCCACGGTGACAACGCCCGACAGGTGGCCGTTACCCAGCGATGACACGAGTGCGGGTGAGATGTCGCTGGCGACCAGGATCCACGGTTCGTGGCCGAGGGGCGGCGCGGCGATGATCTGGCCCCGGGCCACGGCGGCGGCGTCCAGCGCGATGTGGCGGATGTCGGCGGCCCGGGCCGCAAGGTAGGGGTCACCGCTCCGCTGGAGTTCCGCGGCGACGTCCTCTCCCCCGGCGGTCAGTGCTTCGGGCAGGAGCGGCGAGGAGGCCAGGCGTGCTTCCACTGCCTCGGCGAGACGCGGGTCCAGCGCCAGGTCAGCCAGGGCGAACAGCATGTCGGCGACGTCGGGCTTCCCCTCGCCGGCCTGCTGCCGGAGCCGCGCCGCGACTGTTTTCAGGGCCGTCTGGCAGTCCGGCGCGGGCCGAGCCTCGGCTGATGGCGTGAGGCTGGCCAGATGGCGGACGACGCCAATGGCTTGTCCGGGGCTCGCTGGCAGGCCACGCGGCCCGGCGGCCGGGCCGCCGGCCTGCGTTTCGCGCGCCGCGCTGGCTGGGGCCGCAGGAGCGG
>Ga0335072_10014786_pt1 | contig 11085 bp, 7 predicted proteins | sample Lox_Sample_21_FD_206725 | JGI IMG/M metagenome (GOLD analysis project Ga0335072, IMG submission 206725) | Soil microbial communities from Loxahatchee National Wildlife Refuge, Florida, United States - Lox_Sample_2.1 | ecosystem: Environmental > Terrestrial > Soil > Wetlands | place: USA: Florida... | reverse complement strand
TCGCGCCCTTGTCCGCGCAGCTCTCTGCGGTGTTCGCGGAATTCCTGCCGCAACCGGCGCAGCTCCTCGCGTTGGATCGAGTTACGCATGTTTTAATTAACCAGTTAGTTAGATTATACACCAGCCGCAGCCTGCCACTACTACGAATTTTCTGGCCAAAGAATTACCGAAGGACTGCCCAGCCGAGGAAACCTTTGAATGCCCCAACATGGAAATACCCCAACCGAAGTTGAGGTTGACTTCCACACGCCTAGGCGTGTTGCAGTTGGGCCTCTAGTGCCTGATCTGCTTTCTGCTTCCTGACTCGTTGGCGTTTCCTTTGGCGCCCGGCCTGTGTAGGGCTCGTAAGTTTCGACGCCTGAGCGTTGGCAACTTGCTTTTTTACGTCTCGGGCCTTCATCTTCGCCAACAACTGATCACCGATCACCGCCGCATCGAAAAACTTCCGTAGCTTCCGGTCTCCGGCAAATCGCGGCCGCCAGATGGCCCAATCCTGATCGTCGGGAAGTTCGGGAGCCGTAGCAGCAGGAATTTTCCGTCCTGCACCTGCTCTAGCTTCGAAACGTCAACGCCTCAGGCTGGGGGCGGGTTGTTTTGCCGGCGCGAATCTCGGTTTCTATGCGGCTGCGGGAGTCGAAACATTCCCGCCCAGGTCCTACATACCGATTCCGGTGCAAGTCTCAGTGGGTGTGAGGTCACATCGGTCAAACTTTAGCTGCAGCGATCTGATCACGGATGACCCCGGACCACTGTCAAGTGCCTCTCTGGGTCACGTGGCTGCCGCCCGCCAGCCATTCGGCTGGACGCTGGGCACCGTTGTTGACCGCATAAAGGACGAGTTCAACGCGGGTGGAGATCCCCAGCTTTTCGAAAATCCGGAAAAGATATTTCTTGATGGTGTGATGGCTGAGGTTGAGTTCGGAGGCAATCTCGCGATTGGAGAGACCTTCGGCGACCAGCGCGACGACTTGTTCTTCGCGCGGAGTGAGAAGCGTGCGCCCCTCCGAATTGACGACACGCAGCGACGGGACCTCAGAAATGAGATCGAGCAGGCAGTTCAGTTGCTCGGTGTTGATCCAGATCTGGCCGGCGGCGACGCGGACCAGGCACTTGCAGAGTAAGTGCAGGTTGGATTCGATGATGTTGAAAACGCCGCGAGCGCCGGAGCGAAACGCACTGACAACGAGTTCGCGGTCCCAGCCGTCGAGTAGAAGCACCTTCGGGATATTGGGGCAGGACAGATGGAAGCTGCGAAGCGTGCTTACAGTTTCGGCGCTATTTGCCGGTGAAGATGGCGAGAGGAGCGCGACTTGGGGAGGGTCGCCGGCAACGGATTGCCGGATGGAATCGGTATCCATGGAGCAGGTAGCGATGTGGAACTCGGGGCGGCGGCGCAATGCGCTGCTCAGCAACTGCACCTCCATGCGGTTGGAGTCGGCGATAAGCACACTGAGGCTTTCCGAAGCGGCGACGAAGGGCGAAGGCATAACACCGATGACTCTCTCTGGAACAGAGTCCAAGGCGCGATTCTAGGGAGGATGGGGGTAGGTTCACAAGGGAACGGAGGGAAAAATTCCCGTACGAATTTCAAAACGGGAATTAGTGAGGAATGGCTGTGAGTTTCAGGATTGGCCCGATTCAAGTTGTGCAAGCTGGACCCGAAAGGTCAGGGAAGCTTGCGATGAAGTGTGATGCGAGCGAAACCGCAAAGGTCCCTCGACGGCGCAGGATGCCCGAATAACGGCAATTCTGCTTCGCTCGGGATGGATAATGCTGAACTGGACTCTGTGGCTGAGAACATGTGATGAGGTAAACATGCAAGTCCTCTTTGGTGGGTACGTCTGCGGGAGGTATCCGGCGGGTTCGAATTCTCGTGACTGGCATCACCAGATTCCTGCAACGAACTGATCCCCTATCGCACTCTTAGAAGTCCCAATCTTGCACGGCACTATACCGCGGTGTACGGAACTTCCCATGTCTTGTTGATTCCGGTGCGGGGTTTTAGTGTGCGCGATGAGAGCACACCGAGTCAGTGCTCGAGAATTGCAATAGCTGCGGCCAACATGAAACGCCGTCTTATCGGATTCGAGATTGTCGTAGTTGCAGGGTTGAGCCTGCAGATTTGTGCGGCTGCCTTGGCGCGGGGTCAGAATTCTGATCGGGCGCAGGAAAACGGGACTTCCCACTCCAGCTTAACCGGGGCTGGCGCGGGGGGTAATTCAACGGCCGCAAACCCCGGGCGAGCGGATGGCCTAGGAAACCCTTTACTCGGAGGGGAGCGCCGTCCGCTCTACCGGTTGCGCGCGAGCGACGTGGTGGAGATCAGCTTTACCGTCGCGCCCGAGTTCAATCAGACCCTCACGGTCCAACCGGATGGTTATGTGCTGCTGAAAGATGCCGCCATGGTGCGAGCCGAGGGATTGAACCTGAATGAATTTCGGGCGGCAGTGGAGAAAGCGTATCAGGGATATTTGCACGATCCCGAAGCGGCCGTCGCACTAAAGGATTTCGAGAGGCCGTATTACATCGTCGGCGGGGAAGTTGGAAAGCCGGGGAAATATGAATTGCGCTCGGAGGTCACGGTCTCGGAGGCGGTGCAGATTGCCGGAGGACTGACGAGCCAGTCGAAGCATTCGCAGGTCGTTCTGTTTCGCCGAATCAATGATGAACTGGTCGAGACCCGAGTGCTGAATCTGAAGCAGATGCTGAAGCAACGGCGGTTGAAGGAAGATGCCTGGCTCGAACCGGGCGACATGATTTTCGTCCCGCAAAACACGATTTCGAAGATCGATCGATTTCTGACCAGACCCTCCCTCAGCATGTACATGGATCCCTCGCAATTCTGAAGGCGATGACGGACGAAGATAGAAGCCGCGACCGCAACGAAATTCCAACTCTACGGGAACTGGCCACGGTTTTGTTTCGGCAGCGCCGAGTCTTCGTTTGCGTTGCCGTGCTGGTCTTCGCAGCGGTGGTGTTTTATGGCGTTGGAGGCGCGCGATATCAATCGCACATGAAGATCCTGGTGCGGCCTGGGCGAGCCGACGCTCCCGTCAGTGCCGGGGAGAATGCACCGCTCGACCTGACTCATCTGGCAATTACGGAGGAAGAACTGAACTCGGAAGTGGAGCTTCTGCGCGACGACGAAGTATTAAGAAAAGTTGTTCTGGAAAACAGACTGGGAGGGCGGGACTGGTTGCATTTTTTGCGGTTGGGGGAAGGTTCGGATCAGCGGGTGGAGCGGGCGGCTCGGCGGCTGGCGAAGCAATTGAAAGTGGAGGCGGTCAAGAAAACCAACCTGATTGCCGTCAGCTACGGCTCTGACGATCCGCAGCGCGCGGCGAAGGTATTGCGATCGATTGCCGATGCGTATCTGGCGAAGCACATGACTGTGCACCGGCCGGAAGGGGAAGTTCATTTTTTCGAGCAGGAGACGGGGGAATCGCGGCATCAGTTGGAAGTGGCAAAAAACCAGTTGCTCGAGTTCACCCAGAGTCATGGAGTCGTGGAGGCAGCGCAGCAGCGCGATCTCGCGCTGCAGAAACTGAGTGAAGTCGACGCGAGCTATCGGCAGGCCCAGATTGATCTGGCCGAGACGCGGCAGCGTGTCGCGGAACTGGAAGCAGAGTTAGCCAAGATGCCGGAGCGGACGACCACGCAGGTGCATACCGCAGATAACCCGGACCTGCTGAAGGCGTTGAAGGCAAGCCTGCTCGATTTAGAGCTGAAGCGAACCGAATTGGTGACGAAATTTGTGCCCACGCATCGGCTGGTGCAGGAGGTTGATCGGCAAATTGCGCAGGCGGAAGCGGCTATCGCTGCGGCGAGCGCCGCACCGGTGCGAGACGAGACTACCGACAAGAATGCCCACTACGAATGGGCAAAACTGGAGCTGGAACGAGCCCGCGTGCAACTCAGAGGCCTCGAAGCGCGGGCGGGCGCGACGGCTGTGCAGGAATCAGCGTACCGCGCCATGGCTTGGAAGTTTGGCGAGGATGCGATCACGCAACAGGATCTTGAGAATACCGAGAAGACGGCGGAAGACAACTATCTGCTCTACATCAAGAAGCAGGAGCAGGCGCGGATGGCTGACGCACTGGATCAGCGGGGAATCGTGAACGTCGCGATTGCCGAGGATCCGGTTGCTCCCGCTTTGCCGGTTTGGTCAACTTGGACCGTGCTGGCTTTGGGCCTTGTCGGGGCGACCGCCGCTGGCGGCGGAGCGGCGTTTGCAGCCGATTATCTGGATCCCGCCCTGCGCACTCCCGATGAAGTGGTGGCTTATCTGAACGCGCCGGTTTTGGCGTCGTTCCCTGCCGGCGCTGGACCGAGGCTGCTGGCATGAGTCAATTTGCGACCAGCACGGACTTCTTCGCACGTTCCCTGGCGCGGCGTGAAGAGCGCGAGCAGGCGCGGCAGTTGACGCTGGCCGAACCACGCCCCAGTTGGTCCCCGGAGAGCTTCGCCCGCGAGCAAGTGTGGGGATTGGTGCATCAATTATTTCTTTGCGGCAATGAGAAACGTGTGCGGCAGGTTCTGTTCAGCGCCATCGATCGAGAAACCGATATCGATTCCATCACGCGACTCGTTGCCGAAGGACTGGCAATCGAAAAGGTGGGCAGCGTGGCAGTGATGGGACGCTGTCCAAAGATTCCACACGAAAACAGCGATCCCATGCAAGTCAATGGAGAAGCTCACAGATCTGAGACCGCGGGGTTGCGGCAGTCCAGCTTGCGGCTCAGGGAAAATCTTTGGATGGTGCGGAGGGGCGAGGATGCGGTTGCGAACGCGCCAAAGCTGCATACCAGTCTTTGTGAGTTGCGGCGCGACTTTGATTATTCGATCGTGGCTGGTCAGGCCGCAGACTCACCCGAAGCTCTGGCGATGTTGCAGATTGTCGATGGCATTGTTTTGGTGATCTCGGCCCGCTGCACGCGGAGGCCGACCGCGCGAAACGTGAAACGCATTTTGGAGCTGGCCAACGGGCGAATTCTCGGAACCGTGCTGATTGATCGTGCTTTTCCCGTTCCGGCGAATATCTACCGTCATTTGTAGCCGAGGGAGAAGAAAAGGAAAGTGTCCACACTCTCAGCCGACGTTCGACAAGCTGAAGATACGGCTGCATTTGCACGGCTGATCCCAGGTGAAACGAGTGCGATCCGAAAGGGCGCGCGTAAGCCGCCTTCCTCTGTGAGAAGCCGAGGGCTGGAAAGGCACGAGGCTTTCACGGAGATACGACGAGCGACTCCTCGCGAAGACAAGCTGGCGTTTCTGCTGCCTCCACCCATGCAAACGCGAAATGCCTGGAAGTGGCTGCGGTCGGTGTCGGCTGATTTCGCGCTTATCGTACTGAACTGGCTACTGCTCGGCGCCGCGCTCGTCCCCTTGCGGATGGTTTTTCCTCAACGATGGGTCTTTCGGTATGCGGCAGGAGCGCCGATATTTCTGGTTGGAGTAGCGCTTCTACACGGCTCGTTAATCACGCTCATCGCATACAGCGGCGGGCTTTATACCAGCGTTGGTGAATTGCGAGAACAGGGCCGAATACTGGCCAATGCAATTCTCTGGTCGACGGTGGTACTCGCGATCGCACTTGCGCTGCAGGGGAATCCGGCAGCGCGGATCGCGCTGTTCTTTGCGGCGGGCGCGCTGCATCTCGCCGCACTGATGAGCTGGAGACGAATGTTTTCGCAGCCACGCTCAAATGCGTTGCCCGAGAACACACGCAACGTGCTGATCGTGGGCGCAGGATCAGCGGGCCGGCGGGTTGCGTCACACATCCGTAGTGACTGCGGCAGCGGTAGACACGTTTGCGGGTTTCTCGACGATGACAGACTGCTGCGCGACGGCGTCATCGGACGGGTCCGCGATCTGGCGGCCTTAGCGCGGCGCTGTTTCGTTGACGAGATCATTCTGGCTGGGGCAGTGGATCAACGTTTGGCCGGACAAGTGCTTCGAGAAGCGCGCCGCTTGCGTTTGGATGTGGAGATCGTTCCGGAACTGTTCAGCTGCAAACCGGCCGATCCGCTCATGGAACAGATTGGCGATCTTCCGCTGATCTGCCTGCATGCGGAGCGATTGCCGGCTGCGACTCTGGCTTGCAAGCGATTGTTCGATGTGGTGGCGGCAACGGTTTCGCTAGTGCTGCTTTCGCCGCTGTTGGCTGTGATCGCGGCGTTGATCAAGTTCGATTCGCCGGGACCGGTTCTCTATCGCGCAGAGCGAGCGGGGCGCAAGGGGATGGCGTTTCCTTGCTTCAAGTTCCGCACCATGGTTCACAATGCGGACCAACTCAAAGGCGATCTCCGGCGGGCGAATCAGCGGCAAGGACCATTCTTCAAAATTGCAGATGATCCGCGCATTACGCGGATTGGAGGCTTCCTGCGGCGATACAGCCTCGACGAACTGCCTCAACTCTGGAATGTGCTGCGAGGCGAGATGAGCCTGGTTGGGCCCAGGCCTCATCCGCTTGACGATTTCGCAGGCTATCACACCGAGGATCTGGCGCGGCTGGATATGACGCCGGGAATGACGGGACTTTGGCAGATCACAGCGCGCCGCGATCCCTCCTTTGAGCGTGGCATGGAATTGGACCGGGAATACATCCAGAGGTGGAGTCTTGGGCTGGATCTACAAATTCTTTTTAAAACGATGTTCGCCGTGGTGCGAGGAGGTGGCGAGTGACGCAGGCGGCGACGGTGAGTTCCGAAGGACTATTCGACTCCGCTGCGGGTGGGCTGACGAAAGCGGCGCTGCGTCCGGTGCAGGCGGTGATGGCCGATCCTTCCATGCTATTCCTGGTCGCGCTGAGCGCGATGCTTTTGCACCATCCCGACGTGCCGTCGTACGAAATCGATCGCATTGCATTCCTTCTTTTGCTGACGGCCGTGGGCGGCCGCGTGGTTTTGCAGCGCCGTCCCATGAACGTTTTCACGCGAGCCTCGTGGCCGATGCTCGGCCTGACGCTGCTCGCCCTCGGCGGCGCCCTCAGCCAGCCCTTCGATCCGGAAGTCTGGAGCGTACTGGCCTCGAAATTTGTTGTGCCGTTTGCATTGTTTCATCTGGCCCAAATTGTGTTTACGGAAGAACGGGAGTTCCGGCGATTCGAGATGTATGCCGTCCTCGTTCTTGCTTACTTGAGCTTCACGGCGATTGCGTTTCTGGTGGGAGCAAAGTCGCTGATTTTTCCTCGATTCATTCTCGATGAGAGCGTTGGTTTTCACGTGGACCGCGCGCGCGGACCGTTTTTGCAGGCCGTGGCCAATGGAGTTTCGCTGAACCTACTGGGCATATTGGCGCTGCATGCCTATCGGCGGGGAAGGTTCAGGGGGGCAAAGATTCTGCTGGCGCTGGCTTCCGTGCCGCTGGCAATTGTAGCGACGATGACGCGGGCAGTTTGGCTGTCATTCGCCGCGACTCTGGTTCTTTTGCTGTGGCAATGCCGGAACCGGCGAGTGCGGAGCGCTTCAATCATTCTCGGGATTATTGCCGCGGTCGCGTTCGCGGCGTTTGTGCGTTCGAGCCAATTTGGCGGTTCTCTCTCCGACCGCTTCGAGGAGCGGGGGCCGGTCGATTTTCGGCAGGCCGTCTATGCCGGCTCCTGGGAAATGTTTCTAGAGCGACCGATCACAGGATGGGGCTTCCATCAGATGCCGCTGGAGCTGCCACGTTTTGTAAGCGGCTACACCGCAAAAACTATGTACCCGCATAACACCTACCTGGAACTCCTGGTTGAGCAAGGACTCGTCGGCTTCAGTTTGTACATCTGGCTTATGTGGGAACTGTGGCGGCTGGGCCGGGGAACGATCCCGCCCGGCGAGCGAAAGGGCTTTCTCAATCGAGGGTTCCACGGTTTGTGGCCGATTCTGCTGGCGGTGTACTGGGTCAATGCTGCGGTCGTGGTCATGACCTATCAATTCGTGAACGGTCTGCTTTTTGCGATCGCGGGGATGCTGGCTGCGCAACGGAGGCGAGCGGAAGCTCGGACCTGATGCCGGCCGTTGCCTATCTCGCGAATCTATTTCCCACTCCGGTCGAACCCTATGTGATCGACGAGATCGCAGAACTCCGGAGCCGGGGAGTTCGCGTCGTCGCCGGCAGCGTGCGCCGGCCGAAGTTGTCGGATGCGATTGCGCCGGAGATTGTCCTGCGGGACATGTCTCCATTTGTTCTGGTGCGAGCACTGTGGCTCTGCCTGCGCAGGTGGAAGCGTATTTCGGATCTGATCTGGCGCGTGGTTGGTCGCGGATCGGAAGCGCCCTGGCAGCGTGCCAAGGCATTGCTGCACACCGGGCTCGGAGCGTGCTATGCGGTCCTGCTTCGAGAGCACGAAGTCGATCACATTCATGTGCATCACGGCTATTTCGGCTCGTGGATCGCAATGGTTGCGGCGCGCCTGCTTGAGGTTGACTTCAGCCTGACGCTGCATGGCTCGGATATGTTCGTGCGCAACGCTTACTTGGACGTCAAGCTGCGACATTGCGGTTTCTGTCTGACCATTTCGGAGTTCAATCGACGCTACCTCCTCGAGCGATATCCGGAAGTTGCCGCGGGAAAGGTGTTGGTATCGCGGCTGGGAGTGGATGTGCCGGCCGTCGGTCCGGTCAAGGCCGTTGAAGCGTATACGGGCAGATTAAAGCTGCTGGCAGTAGGGCGCCTGCAGGCGGTCAAGAATCACATTTTCTTAATTCACGCTTGTGCGGAACTGAAGAAGCGCGGCCTGGATTTCGAATGCTCGATTGCCGGAGATGGACCCGAGCGGCGGAAACTTGCGAAGCTCATTCAAGACTTTGGCCTTGCGGATCAAGTGCGACTGCTCGGGTACGTACCACGCGAGCGCATGCCTGAGGTTTATCGGTACGCCGACGTAGTAGTGCTCACCAGCCGGAGTGAGGGCATCCCGCTGGTGCTGATGGAGGCGATGGCGCGCCGAAAAATCGTGCTCGCGCCTGCCATTACTGGTATTCCGGAACTGGTGGTTCCCGGCAAAACCGGATTCCTGTACCAATCAGGATCACTGCCCGATTTTATCGAGCGGCTGCTCTTCCTTCGCTTACTGCTACAGGGGCGATTCGGTAATTATCCTTCTCATCTTGTTTCGGCGGCCCGGCAACTGGACCGGATAAGGCACGCAGCCCAAGTGCAGGTTCGCCAAAATTTCAACCGCAATAAAAATCTGAAGTCATTCGCCGATGCATTTCTATCGCGGATCGTGCCGTCCACCGAGAAACTCCCCCATGCGAATCTTGTTCTGCAACAAATATAACTATCCCTTCAGCGGCACCGAAGTTTACCTGTTCGAACTCATGGAGCGGCTGCGTGCCCTGGGCCACGAAGTGGCTTTGTTCTCCATGTCTGATCCGCGCGGGGAGCCGACGCCTTTCGATCGGCATTTTGTTCCGCACATCGATTTCAAGGAAAGCTGCGGATGCTGGCAAAAAACAAGACGGTCTGCGCATGCGATTTATTCGCGGGACGCGCGGCGACGAATCCGCGCGATGATTCAAGAATTTCGCCCGGACGTGGCGCATGTGCGCAACATTTATCACCACTTATCTCCTTCGATTCTGTGGGAGTTGAAGGCGCAGAACATTCCGGTCGTGTATCACCTGAACGACTTCAAATTGCTGTGCCCCAGCTACAACCTCGTTTCGCGGGGAGAGGCATGCGAGGCGTGCAAGGGCGGAGCTTTTTGGCATGCTTTGACGCCGCAGTGCTATCCGGGGCTGGGCGCGCGCATCATGCTTGCGCTGGAAGCTTACGTTCACCGCTGGCTGGGTACGTATCGGAAATGCGTGGATTTGTTCCTCGCTCCCAGCCAATTTGTGCGAGATAAGTTCATTGAGCATGGTTGGGAGAGATCGAAATTTGAAGTGCTGCCCCATTTCCAGGAGATTCCCGAGCAACAGGAGCAAGTCCGTGAGCGGGCCCCTTTGCTGTATGTCGGTCGGCTGTCGGCGGAAAAGGGCGTTGAGGATTTGCTGCGCGCCATGCAGCAAGTTCCGGAAGAACAGCTAGTTATTGCAGGAGAGGGGCCGGAGCGCGAGAGATTGCAGCAGACGGCGGCGTCGCTAGGCCTGGCGAACACGAGATTTGTGGGACGGGTCGGTCCAGGGGAACGCGATGCGCTGATTGCAAAGTCGCGTTTCACGGTGTTCCCTTCCCATGCGTACGAAACTCTGGGAAAGACGATTCTGGAGTCATACGCGCAGTCGCGGCCGGTGATTGCTTCGGATACGGGGTCGCGGCGGGAGTTGGTTCTGGATGGTGAAACGGGGCTGCTCTATCCCGTGGGAAATGTCGATGCTCTTGCGGCAGGAATTCGGATGCTGGGATCCCGTCGAGAATTTGCCGAGAGCATGGGCCGCAGCGGATTGCAGTTGGTGCGCTATCGCCATCGTCCGGACGCGCATTGCGCCAAGCTCATCGCCATCTACGAACGGCTAATCGCGGACAAGGACAGGAGCGCGCTGGTTCCTACCACGGAGGATCCCCCCTGGCAGAGGCGCAGATCGCCGGTTCTGCGACCAGCGGCGCCGCGGCGCGGTTTGCGCGTTGCGTTCATCGGTGGTCGTGGCGTGGTCTCAAAATACAGCGGCATCGAAACCTACTACGAAGAAGTGGGCCAGCGACTGGCGCAGCGAGGACACGAAGTCACGGTTTACTGCCGAAACTACTTCACGCCGCGACATGGCGGACTTTACAACGGCATGCGTCTGGTACGGCTGCCTACGATCCGGTCGAAACATCTGGAGACCGTGGTACATACGATCCTCAGCACCGCGCACGCCTTGACGCAGCGGTATGACATTGTCCACTACCATGCGCTTGGGCCGGCTCTGTTTTCATTCATTCCGCGAATCCTTAGAACCAAGACCACGGTCACAGTGCAAGGCCTGGATTGGCAAAGAAAAAAGTGGGGACGTGTGGCGGCGACAATTCTGCACTGGGGAGAACTTGCATCGGTCAAATTTCCCGATGTAACCATGGTCGTTTCACAAGCGCTGCGCTCGGGCTATCAGAAGACTCATGGCGCGAACACGTTCTATGTGCCGAATGGCGGATTGTTGCGGGAGCAGCGCGAAC
>Ga0335072_10014785_pt1 | contig 11085 bp, 8 predicted proteins | sample Lox_Sample_21_FD_206725 | JGI IMG/M metagenome (GOLD analysis project Ga0335072, IMG submission 206725) | Soil microbial communities from Loxahatchee National Wildlife Refuge, Florida, United States - Lox_Sample_2.1 | ecosystem: Environmental > Terrestrial > Soil > Wetlands | place: USA: Florida... | reverse complement strand
GAGCCCATGCGGCGGACCTCCCGTACGTGCCGGCGTAGCTCCTTGCTGCGTTCACGGAACTCCTGCCGCAAGCGGCGGAGTTCTTCACGTTCCGTGGACCGTGCCATAGTTAATTAACCAGTTAGTTAGATTATACCCCCTGGGCGCAAGATGCAATTTCCTGAGGATATTCCGCCATCCGGCCTTCATTTTCCCGGGTGCGCGTGGTCTAATGCAGTTTCGCTTTCAATCCACTTCGAGGCCCTCCATGACCCGGCGATTCCTGTTCCTCAGTGCTCTCCTTCTGGCAGGCTCTGTATCGATCTTTGCGCAATCTGCAAAAGCTCCCGATCGCCAGGTTGCGGTCACCATCGACGACCTCCCCTCCGGCATGGCCGATCGCCAGCCTGCTGCCGATATCACCGCGATGACCGCGAAACTGCTGGGCACCCTGCGCGATCAGAAGGTCCCGGTCGTCGGCTTCGTCAATGAGAAGAAGCTCTACAAACCGGGCGAGGTCGACGAGCGCATCAAAGCTCTGCAGATGTGGCTCGATTATGGATTCGAATTAGGCAATCACACCTTCAGTCACATGTCGCTGAACCAGGCCGGACTCAAGCCTTGGGAGGACGACGTGATTCAGGGCGAGAATGTCCTCAAGTTGCTGCTGGCGGGACGCAAGATGAAGCTGCGTTACTTCCGCCATCCCTATCTGGACGTTGGCCGCGACCTTCAGACGCGCCGCGAGGCTGAGGCCTTTCTGGCTCAGCGTGGATACCGCATTGCCCCCATTACGCTCGACGGATGGGACTGGATGTTTGCCGGTGTGTATGAAGACGCGAAGAACCGCAACGATACCGATCTGCAGCAGAAACTGGTGAAGGAGTATCTTGCCCATCACGACGCGGTTTGCGCCTATGAGGAGCAGCTTTCCATGAAAGTGGTGGGCTACGAACCGAAGCAGATTCTGTTGCTGCATGCCAGCCGGCTCGAAGCCGATCATATTGGCGAATTACTCGAACTGCTGCGCAGGCGCGGATATCGCTTCATCACTCTGGAAGATGCATTGAGCGATTCCGCTTACAGCTTGCCCAACACATACGTCGGAGAAGAAGGCACAGGATGGCTGGAGCAGTGGGCGATCACGCAAGGCAGGATTCCGCAAGGCGCACCCGAGTTTCCGCAATGGGTAATCGAGCGAAGCAATCAACTGCGCTTGCCGAATGGCCAGGTGTCAACCTACTGAACAACTCGGCGCGGCCGCGAGATTGAAGTTGCGTCATTTCTTCTGAGCTGCCTCGACAAGCCGCAGTTCCTTCCGTACCTCATCGGCGGAGGAACCGGCCGGCTCTTCCCCCAAAAAAAGGTTCAACTCCGTCGCCGCGCGGTCGAATTGCCTTTTCTGTTCGAAAGCGCGCGCAGCCAGACGATGCGCCACGGCGTGAGGTGCGGATAGCTTGTGCGCTTCCTGGCTCGTCGCAATGGCATCGTCGAAGCGCTTCTGGAGCAGTTGGCAATATCCAAGGGCGACGAAAGCTCGGGGGTCTTGCGGCGCCAGAGTTTCGGCTTTCTTCAGCGCGGACTCGGCTTCGGAAAGTTTTCCTTCTGCGATATCCACGCGTCCGATATTGAAATGAGCCAGTGCAAGATGGTCATCCAGGGCAATGGCTTTTTCGAGAGCCTTCCGTTCCTGGCCAAGATCCCCAAGATAAGCATATGCGACACCTAGATTGTTGTAGGCATCGGCGTACGAGGGATCGAACGAAATTGCCTTATTCAGTTGATCGCGGGCCTGCATCCAATTCTGCTTGGCGAACGAGTGGTTGGCTTTTTCGAGTTCTCTGCGCGCCCGCCGGGGCACCGAAAGATCAGAGACCGATACAAACGCGGTGTCCGAAGTCCGGTTTCGTTGCGCATCGATCGCAGAATCGGTGTTGACCGGCCACGAGGAATCCACATCTATGTCGACCATCGGCATCGGCGGCCTCACGGCGGGACGGGCTTGACTCCAAGCTGAACAGACTGATGCGAGGACGAGGAAAAATATGCGACGCATGACGACCTCCCGTCGCTGTCAGGAGCTTCCCCGTCCCCGGCAATGAAGAGCTCATTTGACAACCTTGCGCATAGACGGATGAGAACAGGAATGGGTAGCGAAAATAGCAATGTACTTTTAAATGGAAGACGTTAGGAGAAAACACAGATCGGTGAAGGATTCTCATGAGGGCATCAGCGGTCAGGCGTGAATCGGACTTCTATTTCACGCCGCCTGCAATCGAGGGCACCAGCAGAACTTCGTCGCCCTCCTGAAAAGCGTATCCCTGGCCGCCGAGGAAACGAATGTCCTCCTCGTTCACATAAACGTTCAGAAATCGGCGGATCTGTCCTTGGTCGTCGCGCAAATGTGGTTTGAGCGCCGGGAACTTCTGGTCGAGCACGGAAAAAAGGTCTGTCAGATTGGAAGCGGTGCAGGTAATCGAGCCCACGCCATCGGTGTGCCGTCGCAATGCCGTTGGAATTTGTACTGTGATCGCCATCTTATGCTCCTATCTGCACAGTTTCTTCGGCGGCGCGAATGACTTCGGGCACCTCGGCTACTTCGAGAGTCTGTTGCAGATAGTTCTCGAATTCGGTGAGCTTGGGCGCGATCGGCCGCTCTGTACGATACACGCCGGCGAGCACATCGGTAGTCTTCAATCCGTTACCAGTCACGCACAGAACCGTCGTCTCCTCCGGCAGAATGCGATCCTGGCGATACAACTTGCCGGCGCATCCGACGGTTACACCGCCGGCGGTTTCGGTGAAAATGCCTTCCGTTTCGGCGAGGAGACGAATGGAATCGACCACTTCCGGATCGCTGACATCTTCGCTCCATCCACCGCTGCCTTTGATCGTTTTGATCGCGTAATGGCCATCGGCTGGATTGCCAATGGCGAGCGAACGTGCAATCGTGTTCGGCTTCTGCGGCTCGATTTCAGAAGACCCGGTCTTGATCGCAGTCGAGATTGGAGAGCAGCCCGTGGCTTGCGCTCCAAAGAATTTCACTTCTTTCGGCTCGACCAGACCAAGCTTGATCAATTCATCGAAGGCTTTCTTGATCTTCGTAATCAGCGATCCACCGGCCATGGGGCAGACCACGTTGTCAGGCAAGCGCCAGCCGAGTTGCTCCGCAATTTCAAAGCCGACCGTCTTCGATCCTTCCGCGTAGTACGGACGCAAGTTTACATTCACAAATCCCCAACGATGCTCGTCGGCAATCTGCGAGCACAGACGGTTCACCTGATCGTAGTTGCCGGCGATGCGAACGACCTTCGCGCCGAAGACATTCGTGCCCAGAATTTTCGCGGGCTCAAGATCCGATGGGATGAAGATCCAGGCCTTCAGACCCTCGCGGGCGGCGTGCGCGGCGACGGCGTTTGCGAGATTTCCCGTCGAGGAGCAGGAAACCGTATCGAATCCGAACGCGCGCGCGTTGGCCAAGGCGACTGCAACCACGCGGTCTTTGAAGCTGAGCGTGGGAAGGCAAACCGCATCGTTCTTGATGTAAAGATTAGCCGCGGCTGCCGTCGTTCCACTCAGGCGCTCCGCCAGATGCGGGGCGCTAAACAGCGGAGTGAATCCGACCGGCAGTCGCGGTTGAAACCCCTGGGGGAGGGGCAAAAGCTCAGCGTAGCGCCACATGTTCGGGGCTCTCTGGGAGACTCGCTCGCGGGTCAGAGCGCTTCCATTACTCTTCGACCGCAGCGCCTCGTAGTCGTACACGATCTCCAGAGGAGAGAAACAATCGTCGCAGATCGAACGGGGCTGGTTTCCCCAGCCGCGACCGCATTCCCGACATCGCAATTCGTAATGTGACATGTAGCTACTCGCTTCTCGCGAATAGCTGAGGACGAGCCGGAAAATGTGCCCTAAAAAAACAAAGGCCTCATTTTCCAGGAAAAGGAAAAGAGGCGATCGGATGCAGATACAGCTCGCAGCCGAATCTCATGTTCCCTGTTTCCAGGAGAGAGTTGGCACCTGTCAGCCGGGATATATGATCCCGGTTCGGTTGCCGTGGCGTCTCAGGGCTCGTCCCTCAGCCACTCTGCATGAAATTCAGGTCCGCCCTGCCAATGAGGCGGGGCAAACTTGTTCCGAAAAGAATATATGGACGGACAAGATCCCGTCAAGAAGAGTTTCATCGCCCCACTAATTCCCATTTTGGAACGGGCGCAAAACTGAGCGGCACTCGAATTTCCTTCCGGTTGCGGCTCCCGAACCATCTCGCTATGATGCGGAGATCGTTTCTATAATGGGGATAGGGTTCGAACCCAGTGGGGAATCCAGAGCAGGGAAAATCCAATCTAAAAACGCTGGCCGAGACGCTGCTCTCTGTCTCCATCCTCGAAGCTATTCCCGACGCCGTGGTCGCCGTGAACCGGCAGGGGGTCATCCTTCAGGTCAATTCCCAGACCGAGTCGATGTTTTCGTACACGCGCGAGGAACTCATTGGGCAGAACATTGAGATGCTCGTGCCCGAGCGGCAGCGCGGCGATCATCATCGCCATCGCGACGAGTATCACTCGCAACCGAAAATTCGGCGTATGGGATCGGGGCTCGATCTCTATGGCAGAAAGCGAGACGGCTCAGAGTTCCCCGTCGAAATCAGCCTGAGTCCGGTGTCGACCAACGGGTCTGGCAGCGAGGGCATGGTCGTGCTGAGCGTGATCCGTGACATCAGCGATCGCAAGCGCATTGAAAATGAACTGCGAAAGGCCAATGAAGAGTTGGACCGTCGCAAGAGTCGCGAACTGCGCGATTCGCAGAATCGCATGGCCCTGATCATCGACTCCTCTCAGGATGGCATCATCGGAAAAACTCTCGACGGCGTGATCACCCATTGGAATAAAGGCGCGGAACAGATGTACGGCTACACCCCCCAGGAGATCATTGGCCGGAACATCACCACGCTCTGCCCGAAAGACCGCGTCGCGGAAATTGCGGAGATTCTGGCCAAAATCCGCCGAGGGGAACGGGTCGAGTACTTCGAATCGATGCGAGTCACGAAGGACGGGCGGAAGTTGAACGTCTCGATCGCAGTTTCGCCGATTCACGATCAGGAAGGAAATGTGGTGGGCGCGTCAACGATCGCGCGCAACATTACGGCGCAGAAAAAGATCGAAGACCAGCTTCGGCAATCGCAAAAGATGGAGGCCGTGGGGCGGCTGGCCGGTGGCGTGGCACACGACTTCAACAATCTCTTGGGGATTGTCACGGCATGCACGGAGCTGCTCCGCAGCCGCGTCGATGACGAAGGCCTGGAATATATCGAGAACATTCACGAGGCGGCGAAGCGTGGCGCGTCGCTGACGCGTCAGTTACTGGCATTCAGCCGCAGGCAGCCGGTCCAGACGCAAATTCTCGATTTGAACGACCGCTTGCGGGAAGTCACGAAATTGCTGCGTCCGCTCATGGGGGACGATGTGGAAGTTTCGCTGTTGCCGCGCACCCAGACGGCGATCATCGAAGCGGATCCGGGGCAACTGGATCAGGTCGTCATGAATCTGGCCGTGAACTCGCGCGATGCGATGCCGCACGGTGGGAAGTTGATTGTCGAGACGGGTGCATTCGATTTTGACGACGCGTTTGCGCGCGAGCACGCGACGATGAAGCCGGGCCGCTACGTCATGCTGGCCATCAGCGACAACGGCACCGGCATGGATGAGGCCACGCGGGCGCGTATTTTCGAGCCTTTCTTCACCACCAAAGAAATGGGCAAGGGCACCGGGCTGGGACTGGCAACGGTCTACGGCATCGTCAAACAACTGGGCGGGGATATCTGGGTCTACAGCGAGCCGGGCCGGGGAACCACGTTCAAGATTTATTTCCCCAGCGCTGAACAGAAGTTAGGGACTGCGCCAGATCAGCAGGCCGAACCGCTGCCGGCGCGCCGCGAAGGCGTCACCATTCTCTTGGCGGAAGATGATCGCATCATGCGCCGTCTGACCAAGAAAATGCTCGAAGAGCACGGCTATCACGTCATCGAGACGGATGACGGTCAAACCGCACTGGAAGCGATCGCAAAAGAGCACACGCGCCTTGACCTGGTTCTCACCGACGTCGTGATGAAGAGTCTGAGCGGGCCGGAACTGGTTTTGAAGATGATGGAGTCACATCCGGAAATGAAAGTCGTCTATATGTCGGGCTACACGGGCGAACTAGTCGCGAATCAGGGCCTCGATGGTGGCATCCGCCTGCTGGAGAAACCATTCACCCGGTCTGCGCTGTTAAAGATCATCGATTCCGCACTGGGATAAGTGTGGCTGGGTTCGTGTGGAGCTGGCGCTCTGCACGCGAAAGCTCGAAGCGATCACAAGCTTCCGGCGTGGAGTCACTGGTTCATAAACGGCTGATCGGCCCACAGCGCTTTTATGCGATACTCTCTGGTTTGTAAATCGTCGAGTGTTTGGGGGCGTTTATGAAAGGCAATCCAAAAGTCCTATCCGAGCTGAACAAGGCGCTGCGCGAAGAGCTGACCGCCATCAATCAGTACTTCCTTCACGCCGAGATGTGCGAGAACTGGGGCTATCACAAGCTCGCCGACCTCATCAAGAAACAGTCGATCGGCGAGATGAAGCACGCCGAAGTTCTGATCGAGAGAATCCTGTTTCTCGATGGCAGCCCGTCCATGATGCCGCTGGAACTGAATGTCGGCGGCACGGTCAAAGGCATGATCGAGAGCGATCTTGCGCTCGAAGTTGGCGCAGTGAAGCAGTACAACGACGCGGTCGCGATCGCGACCAAAGAAGGCGACAACGGCTCGCGCGATCTTCTCGTCCAACTGCTCAAAGACGAAGAAGATCACGTAGACTTCCTCGAAGCGCAAGCGCATCAGATCAAGGAACTCGGCTACGAACGCTATCTGGCGCAGCAGATGGGCGAAGACGAGGAAGAGTAGATTTGAGCGCGGGACCGGAAGGCGTAAGAGCGGAAAAGAGCCTCTAGCGTCACGACGTACGATCAAACCTCTGGAATAGCTCCAGGCACCCTCTTTTACTTCACCGTGACCGTGAGCAACTCCGCTCCGCTCACCACGTAATCCAGCGGAGGGGTCGCAGTTTCATCCACGTTGGATTCCCCGCTGACAATCATTTCCTGATTGCCGCGCATGCCGTCCATGACGTTCATGATCGAAAGAGGCAAGGTGGGCATGACTTTGTCGGCGACGCGCGCTTCCGGATCGGCTTCGAGCAAGGAAACGTAGATGCGATTGTTCTCGTGCTCTTTGTTGAGCACTGCGATGGTGGACGCGAGATCGAGTTTGCGCGCGAACGCCGGGTTCATATGGCTCATGCGGTCGAGCGTGTCGCCGTCCGTGACCAGGATGCGCAGCGTTCCTTTGCTGGCGGAAGTTGGAATCTTGACTGGAATTTGCCGCACGCTGCGCTCGCCGCGATAGGGAGCCAGCACGGTCTCGATCATGATTTTGTCACCCGGCCGGACTTCGGTCACGTCGGTGCGGGCACTCTCCAGCCTGGCCCAGCGCCGTTCGCGGATGAGATCGAAATCGAGCTTCACGCTTTCGACCGCGGGCGCGCTGTAGGGGTTGTCGTAGATGCGCCCAAAGCGCTCGCCGAGCGATAGCGCGGCTTCCATGGCGGCCGGTTGGCCTCCGTCCTCGGGCGTGAACATGTCTTTCAGCGCGACTTCAGGAAAGCCTTTGATATTGAGGCTGCCGTTCAGGCGATAAGTGATTTCTTCTCCATATTCATTGACGCCATGAAGCGCATTGAAGACCGTCGCCATGATTGCGACGGGGCTCAGGCGGGCATTGTTCAATACCTGATAATGAAAGTCCTTCGCGCCCGTGGCGCTGTGAATGGTGAGGGTCACGGGGATCATATCGGGCTTCTTATTGAACAGGCCCATGATTCCGGTATGGCGATCCTGAACGAAAGCCCCGGCAGCTTCGGTGGTGTTCACGATCTTGAACGCATTGAGTGGCGAAGGCAGAGTTGCGAGCACCTGGGCCTTGTTCATGGGCAGATCGACCGAGCCAAATTGCAGCAAGGGATGTCCGCAGGCCAGTAGTCGTTGCGGATCGACGTAGGTGACGGTGCAGGTTGCGGCGATATCCATGTCGCCGCGCACCAGCACGGCGCTCACGGCGGAACCGGGCACGAGCGGTTCGGGCTGCTTGTCATCACTGACTGATCCTGCGCCCATGACTGGAACGATCCCAGCCGAAGCGAATTGAGGAGCGAACGCACGCACCGCATCTTCGGAGAATCCATTAAACACGAGCGGCGCATCGATGGGCTTAAGGTAATCGCGAAAATCCTCGACGGGAGTTCTGAGAGAAGCTGCGTCGCCGGGAGCGGCGGTTTTTCCGGCCGCGTTGGTGATGGCGGGCTTGCTGGCTGCGGCCTCTTCCATGAGCGATTTGTCGAGGGCATTGATCTCGAGCATATCGGCGATCGGGGTCACCCCGGCGATCGGCTCCTTCGAAAATTCGCCGATGCGAAATGCGATCGCACCCGCCAGCTTGCCATCGAAATACACTGGGCTGCCGCTCATGCCGGCAACAACTCCCGTATATTCAACCTTTTGCCCGTGCAAACGGATGAGGATCAGGTCGCTACGCGGGCCGTTCACATTGTGCAGAATTCCGAGCACTTCCACATCCATGGACTCCGGCTTGATGCCCTCAAAGACGGTATAGGCGACACCGCGCATTCCCGTGTGAATCTGGTCGACCGGAATGGTTGGTTGGGACGCGGTTTGAGCCGTCAGAAAGGAAGCCGTAAGCAACGAGAAAGCGAGTAGCGCCAGGAAGATATTCTTCATCTAAAACCCCAAATCAGGATGCGCCCAATAGCTTGGCCCCTCCGACTTAGAATCGGACATTGTCGAACACGTTGCCAGTGAGGGAGAATTGAAGGACCGGGCTAACACATCCCAATCGCGAATCCTTGCGTCTATACTAGCACAGGGCGGTTTTGTGGAATCCACAGTATGCCGTATCTTTTAAAAGGGATGACTCGACATTCCATGCAGGTTAACCGTTTTAGTTCATCGCTCGCTCCACTGCTATGCATCGCACTGGTATGGAGTTCTGTGGGTGTCTGGGCACAGGATCAGCAGAACCCCTCTTCGTCTACTTCGTCGCAAACCCAGGAGAACGGCCAACCGAAGCAGGACGTTCCGGCCGATGCTGGAGGACCTTCGGGCAATGTCGGCCCCTACGCGATTCCCAGTAAAAAGCCCAACGAAGCACCGCCGCCTCCACCACCTCCGAAAAAGGTAGAAGATCAGCCGGATTATTCCCTTAAGGTCAACGTTCCGTTAGTCAACGTCGACGTGCTGGTCACGACGAAAGACGGTCAGTTCGTTCCTGGTTTGCAGAAGGGTAATTTTCGGGTTGCGGAAGATGGAGTCCCGCAGCAGATCACAGATTTCACCGTATCCAAGGCGCCGATCACGGCGGTACTGCTGATCGAGTTTGCCGCTACGAATTATGTGTTCATGATTCAGGCGCTGCAGGCTTCCTACGCGTTCGCGAACAGTCTGAAGAAAGATGACTGGGTTGCGGTCGAGTATTTCGACATGCAACCGCACATTCTAGTGGACTTCACCCAGAACAAACAGGCGATTTATGGAGCGCTGAATCAATTGCGCATTCCAGGATTTTCTGAGACCAATATCTTCGACGCGCTCTATGACACTCTCGACCGCCTGGATCGAGTGGAGGGGAAGAAATACATCATCCTGGTCACCACAGGCATCGACACGTTCAGCAAGCTCACGCTCGACCAGATCATGAAAAAGATCAAGGACACAAAAGATGTGACGATCTTCCCGATCAGCGTGGGATTCATTGTGCGCGAATACTGCGAGACGCATCCTGGTGGCTGCCGCGGCGCGCATGGAATGGGTATTCCAGTTCGTGAGATCGACTATCTGCAGGGCGACAATGAAATGCGTACATTTGCCGCTATGACCGGCGGCCGCGCTTATTTTCCGCGATTCGAGGGCGAACTGCCCGAAATGTTCAGCGACATTTCCGATGATATCCGCAATGAATACGTCCTTGCCTACCATCCGACGAATACGAAGCTCGATGGGACCTACCGCAAGCTGAAGGTGCAAGTCGTGGCGCCCGATGGCGGTCCGCTGAAAGTGAAGGATCAGAAGGGCAAAAACGTGAAAATCGACGTGGTTGCGCGCGATGGATACACGGCCAAACACACCGTGGATTGATTCCTCAGCAACTGCATAACTCTGTTCCGGCAACCAACATTCGGGGAATTTGTTCCTTCCCCGAATAGCTGTGCTCTCACTTCCAATTCGTCACGCCGGCTCGCTCGCGACCTTCCTAGTGGCGGCAATGATGCTCAGTTGCGGCAGCAGGAAGCAGGCAACAACGACGCCGACCCCTACGCCGGGTCCCTCGCCATCGGCAGCGCCGACCTTTGCACACGTTTTGCTCCTGCTGGAAGAAAACCATTCCTACTCCGACGTGATCGGCAATTCGGCGATGCCTTACCTGAACGGCCTGGCTCAACAATATGGCCTGGCGGCGCAGTACTATGCGAATGCTCACCCGTCCTTGCCCAACTATTTCATGCTGACGGTCGGCGTGACCGAAACGAACAGTGACAGCTTCTCCGGCGTCGTGAGTGATGACAATGTGGTTCGGGAACTGGTAAAGGCGGGCAAGAGTTGGAAGTGCTATGCGGAGGCACTTCCTTCGCCGGGATATCTTGGAGGAGACGCCGGAAGCTACCTTCGACACCACAATCCGTTTACCTATTTTTCGGATGTGCAAAACGATCCGACGCAGGCAGCCAATATCGTTCCGTTTTCGCAGTTTGCCACGGACTTAGCCAACAATGCCCTGCCGCAATATTCGTTCATTGTTCCCGACATGATGGATGACGCGCATACCGGCACGCTGGCGCAGGCGGATTCCTGGCTGCAAGAAAATATTGCTCCTCTGATTTCAAATGCAAACTTCCAGAGCAGTGGGCTGCTGATTATTGTTTTTGACGAAAGCGAGACGACAGACACGGCTTACGGCGGCGGCCACATTCCGGCTGTGATCGTCAGCTCTCAGGCGAAGAAGGG
>Ga0335072_10014784_pt1 | contig 11086 bp, 11 predicted proteins | sample Lox_Sample_21_FD_206725 | JGI IMG/M metagenome (GOLD analysis project Ga0335072, IMG submission 206725) | Soil microbial communities from Loxahatchee National Wildlife Refuge, Florida, United States - Lox_Sample_2.1 | ecosystem: Environmental > Terrestrial > Soil > Wetlands | place: USA... | reverse complement strand
AGCGCCGACTTCGTCGCGGGCGGCGGCTTGTACAAAAACGCCAACGTCACCTACCGGGGTGTGGCGGTCGGCCGGGTGGAGTCGGTGGGGCTGAACCCCAACGGCGTCACCGCCGAAATGCGGCTCAACAGCGGCACACCCATTCCGTCGAACGTCACCGCCACCGTCAAGAGCGTGTCGGCCGTCGGTGAGCAGTACATCGACCTGGTGCCACCCGGCAGTCCGTCATCGGTCAAGTTGCGCAATGGATCTCGCATCGACCGTCGGAACACCCGGATCGGCCAAGATGTCGCCGACCTCTTGAAGCGGGCGGAGACACTGGTCAACAGCCTCGGCGACACCCGGTTGCGCGAGCTGCTGCATGAGACGTTCATCGCGGCCAACGGCTCGGGCCCCGAACTGGCCCGACTGATCGAGTCGGCGCGGTTGCTGGTGGACGAGGCCAACGTCAACTATCCGCAAGTCTCGGAGCTGATCGATCAGGCGGGCCCGTTCCTGCAAGCCCAGATTCGTGCCGGCGCTGACATCAAATCGCTGTCTGATGGGTTGGCGCGGTTCACTTCTGAGGTGCGTCAGGCCGATCCGCAGCTTCGCTCCACGTTGGCCAACGCCCCGAGCGCGGTCGACGAGGCCAGCACCGCGTTCTCCGGCATCCGCCCCTCCTTCCCGGCGCTGGCCGCCAGCCTGGCCAACCTGGGCCGGGTGGGCGTCATTTACCACAAATCGATCGAGCAGCTGCTGGTGGTCCTACCCGCATTGTTTGCGGCGATCACCACCGCCGCCGGCGGCGCCCCGCAAGATGAGGGCGCCAAGCTTGACTTCAAGCTCGACCTGAACGACCCGCCGCCCTGCGCTGTCGGCTTCCTGCCCCCGCCGTTGATGCGAACGCCGGCCGACGAGACGCTGCGGGAGCTCCCGAAGGACATGTACTGCAGGGTCGCCCAGAATGATCCCAGCACGGTGCGCGGCGCCCGCAACTATCCGTGCCAGGAGTTCCCCGGCAAACGGGCACCCACGATCCAGCTGTGTCGCGACCCGAACGGCTATGTGCCGATTGGTCGTAACCCTTGGCGCGGTCCGCCGGTGCCTTACAACGCGCCGGTGACAAACGGGCTGAACGTGTTGCCGCCCAACAAGTTCCCGTATATCCCGCCCGGCGCTGAACCCGATCCGGGTACTCCGATCGTCGGGCCGCCCCCACCCGGTGTGGTCCCCGGGCCGGGGCCGCTGCCGAACCACCAGCCCGCGTACGCTCCGCCGCCTCCGAACGACAACGGGCCACCGCCGCCGTTCACGTCGTGGCAGCCGCCCGGAGTACCGCCCGTGCCGCCCCAGCTGCCGTATCCGAAGTGGCTGCCTCCGCCGCCACCGCCGGAAGGGATCAATCCTCCGCCGCCGGGCCCGGGACCGGAGAAGCCGTGGGGCGCGCCGGCACCCGGCCCGCAACCGCAGGCCAGCGGTCCGGCCTACGCCACCTATGATCAACGCACCGGAGCCTTTGTGGACCCGGCGGGCGGCACTGGTATTTTCGCGCCCGGTGCCAACGGCGCATCCGGTGCCGAGAATTGGGTGGACCTGATGCTTGATCCAAGGCCGATGTAGTGACAGAACCGACACGACGCGTTCGTCGGCGCGCATCGCGCGCGGCAGGCCCGGCGAAAGGCGAGTCGAGCGAGGCCGTTACCACCCAGGTCGACGTGCCGGCCCAGCCCAAGCAACCTGCGAAACCCGTCAAGGCCCTCAAACCGGTCAAGCCGCCACCGAGGCGACAGCCCAACCGGGTCCTGGTCGGATGGATCTCCTTCGCCGCAGCGCTGTTGGCGATCGGAGCGTTGGCGGGCGGCCTCGCCTGGATGCTCGTCCAACAGCGACACGCCGAGGCCAAGCAAGCCCGCGACCAACGCTTTGTGGACACCGCGGCGCAGACGGTGGTCAACATGTTCAGCTATAAGCAGGACAACATCGACGAGAGCGTGAACCGCTTCTACAACGGCACCAGCGGCCCGCTGCGCGGCATGCTCGGCGCCAACAACAACATCGAGAACCTCAAGGGCATCTTCCGCTCGACCAATGCGACATCGGAAGCCGTCATCAACGGCGCCGCTCTGGAAGGCATCGATTCAGTCACCGATAATGCATCGGTGCTCGTGTCGGTGCGGGTCACGGTGGCCGACATCGACGGAGTCAACAAGCCGTCCATGCCGTATCGGCTGCGGGTAATCGTGCACGAGGATGAGCAGGGTCGGATGACCGGCTACGACCTCAAGTATCCCGACGGGGGCAACTAGATGGGTTGGCGGCGGCGGCTGATGGCCGTCGCGGGCTACCTGTCGATCGCAGTCGTCGTCGGGTTGTCTGGGGCGGCCGGTTGGTTCTACTGGGACCGGGTGCAGACTCGCGGCGAGGAGGCGGCGCGGGCGGAGGTGCCCAAGCTGGCCACCAAGGAAATACCTGAGGTGTTCGCCTACGACTACCAGACCGTCGAACGCAGCCTCTCCGCCGCTTATCCGTTGCTGACTCCCGAATATCGCCAAGAGTTCCAGAAGAGCGCCAATGCGCAGATCATCCCGGAGGCCAAGAAGCGCGAGGTCGTCGTGCAGGCCAATGTCGTCGGCGTGGGAGTCATGACCGCCAAACGGGATTCAGCGTCGGTGATGGTCTACATGAACCGCACCGTGACCGACAAGTCACGCCAACCGCTGTACGACGGCAGTCGATTGCGCGTGGACTTCAAAAAGATCGGCAAGCAATGGCTGATCGCCTACATCACGCCGATTTAGCCAGTGCCGACTTCGCAGACGCTCAGTAGCACATCGCAATGCCGTTGCAGTACAACGGATAACGTTGGATCGGGCTGGGCGGGGGCCCGGTCATCTGCAACGAGAACGGTTGTTTCTTCATCTCCGGCTGCATCCCACAGACGGGGCCGTGGAGGCTGGTGTGGGTGCCACTCATGTTTTCGTCGCTGAACGAATAGGTTTCGGTGGACGGTGCGGTGCCGCCGCCCGGACATGACACGCCGTCCGCCTTATCCACCTTGAAGGTCCAAAGCATGCTGGAGTAACGAGCCCTGCCGCTGAAGTTCTGCAACTGGTCTGCGCGGCTGATCTGTTCGGGCGTCGTGCTCACGATATTCAGCGCGCAGTTGAACGCGAAAACGATTGGGTCGGAATAGTCGTTCATGTTCCGGGTCCCGGATGGCTGATCGCACAGTGCCGTGATCGTCCAGGTAACTCCCGACACACCGGCCTCGTTGAAGGTGTAGGCGCCATCCGCCGGTGGGCCGACCGCGTGTGCCGGGTCACCCGAATCCAGCGCGATCCCGATTGCAACTGCCGAGAAGATGCCGGCGCCGGCGGCCAGCCCACGACGAAGATTCACAGCGCCCTCCCTTCGGGCCTTCCCGCACCGCTGTATCGAGTATCACAGCCCGTCGACGGCAACACCATGGGTTCTCGTCGGTTACTTGGCGTCGTGTGGATTCGCCTCGGCGAGCGCATCGAGAAACGACCGTGCCCAGCGGTCGACGTCATGGGCGAGCACCTGGCGCCGCAGCGCGCGCATGCGGCGCCGTCCCTCTTCGACCGGCTGATTCAGTGCCGCCTCGATCGCGTCCTTGACCCCTTCGAGGTCGTGCGGGTTGACTAGGTAAGCCTGCCGGAGTTCGGCTGCGGCCCCGGTGAATTCGGAAAGCACCAGCGCACCGCCGAGGTCGCTGCGGCAGGCTACATACTCCTTGGCCACCAGGTTCATCCCGTCGCGCAGTGGCGTGACCAGCATGACGTCGCTGGCCACGAAGAACGCGACGAGTTCTTCGCGCGGGACCGGACGGTGCAGGTAATGCACCACAGGATGACCGACCTCGCCGTATTCGCCATTGATGTGGCCGACTTGGCGTTCGATGTCGTTGCGCAGAATCTGGTAACTCTCCACACGTTCGCGACTCGGTGTCGCCAGCTGTACCAACACGGTGTCGTCGCGTTTGACGCGGCCCTCGGCGAGCAGCTCGGAAAAGGCTTTCAGCCGTACGTCGATGCCCTTGGTGTAGTCCAGGCGGTCGACGCCGAGCAGGATCTTGCGAGGGTTCCCGAGTTCAGCACGGATCTCCCGGGCGCGCCGCCTGACGTTGCGATCGCGAGCCGCGTGATCGAGCGCCCCGGAGTCGATGGAGATCGGAAAGGCGCCCACCCGAACGGTGCGTGACCCCAGCTCCACCTCACCGAACCGCGACCGAACGCCGACGGCTCCCCGCGAGGTATTGGCCCCGGCCAGCCGCCGGGACAGGAACAGGAAATTCTGGGCACCGCCGGCCAGATGGAAACCCACGAGGTCGGCGCCCAGCAGTCCTTCGATGATTTCGGTGCGCCACGGCAACTGCATGAACAGCTCCACCGGCGGGAACGGGATGTGCAGAAAGAAACCGATAATCAGGTCGGGCCGCAACATGCGCAGCATTTTCGGGACCAGTTGTAGTTGGTAGTCCTGGACCCAGACCGTGCCGCCCTCGGCGGCGGCGCGGGAGGCGGCTTCGGCGAAGCGGCGGTTGACGTCGACGTAGCGCTCCCACCATTCGCGGTGGTAGATGGGCTTGACGATGACATCGTGGTAGAGCGGCCACAGCGTGGCATTGGAAAAGCCCTCGTAGTATTGGGCGACGTCGTCGGCCGTCAGTCGTACCGGATGAAGTTGCAATTCGTCTTGCGCGATGGGCCCTTCGGCCACGTCCACGTCATCATCGACGACGCCCGGCCAGCCGACCCAGGCCCCGCGGCGGCGTCGCAGCAGCGGCTCTAATGCGGTAACCAGTCCGCCGGGGCTGCGTTTCCATGCGGTAGTGCCGTCGGGGAGCCGCTCGAGATCAACGGGCAGCCGATTGGCGACTACCACAAAGTCGGAATCCCCGTAGGGCCTAGTCTTCGAGTTCTGGCCTCCCCTGGGAGCCATTTACGTGTCGAGTTTCGCCGGTCCGATACCGAGCATGGACAAGAAAACGCGGCACTCGTCGGCGTCGTTCGCATACGCGGCGACGACACGCCTGGCCTGGCTCGCGGTGCTGTCAGCCAGCGGCTCCACATCGCCGATTTCGCCATGATCAGATTTCGTAGACATGACATAACTCTAGGCGACGCAAATGTTCGCCCGCAGGCGTCTCGGTTTGCTGTTCTCAGGCCCGATCGGGTTTGTGCTGGTCATGTCGGTTTTGAAGCAGTTCGACCACCGCGCCGAGCAGGCGGTTACGCCCCATCGGATCACCCCGCGAGGACGGTGTGCGGCGCTGGCCGTAATGTGCAAAGAGTCGGTTCGGAGATTTACGGATCGATGGCAACTTGTAACGAGCCCGATAACAAGGTAGGTGGGCGGAATGACTGTCTCCGACCAAGCCGACGCCCAAGCCGGTTCCAAGGCGACCGATGCCGGCGCCGATGAGCTGGTTGCCTATGAAACCCTCGACGAGGGTCGCATTGCCCGGATCTGGCTCAACCGGCCCGACGCCCACAACGCGCAGAACCGCGGCCTGCTGGTTCAACTCGACGAGGCGTTCTTGCGTGCCGAGGCCGACGACACCGTTCGGGTGGTGATCCTGGCGGCGCGCGGCAAGAACTTCTCCGCCGGTCACGATCTGGGCTCGGAGTTGGCACTGGCGGAGCGCCAGCCCGGACCGGGACAGCTTCCGAGCTTCCGGATAAACGGCGCCAACCGCGATCCGGTCGCAGAAAAGACGTACCTGCAGGAGTGGCATTACTTCTTCCAAAACACCTGCCGTTGGCGTGATTTGCGCAAGATCACCATCGCCCAGGTGCAAGGCAATGCCATCTCGGCGGGCCTGATGCTGATCTGGGCCTGCGATCTGATCGTGGCCGCGGACAATGCGAAGTTCAGCGATGTGGTCGCGGTGCGCATGGGTATGCCGGGCGTCGAATACTACGCGCACCCATGGGAATTCGGTCCCCGCAAGGCTAAGGAGCTACTGCTGACCGGTGATGCGCTGGACGCCGACGAGGCCTATCGGCTTGGCATGGTGTCCAAGATTTTTCCGGCCGACGAGTTGGCCGACAAGACTGTCGAATTCGCTCGGCGCATCGCCGAGCGGCCCACGATGGCGGCGATGCTGATCAAGGACTCGGTCAACGCCGCTTCCGACGCAATGGGATTCACCGAGGCGCTGCGGCATGCGTTCCACATTCACGAGCTGGGGCACGCACATTGGGCGGCCCACAACGAGAACAGGTACCCGGTCGGCTTGCCACCCGACGTCGAGGACTGGCGCAACGCGAAGCCGACGAAGCTGGCCCGTCGCGATACGCCCTAGCGGGCCCCGACCAATAGGCAACTCGCGAAACCGATATCAGCCGCGCTAGCGCTTTCGACGATCGGGTGGTGGTCCCCACGTGGTACATGGTTCGATGGCTCGCGTGCAGCTTTCTTTCGAAAACCGGACGTATCTGGTCACCGGCGGTGGCAGTGGAATCGGCAAGGGAGTAGCCGCCGGGCTGGTGTCAGCCGGCGCCTCCGTCATGATCGTTGGCCGCAACCCCGACCGGCTGGCGGCCGCCGTCGACGACATCGAAGCACTCCGGGCCGCCGGCTCCATTCGGTATGAACCCACCGACGTCACCAACGAGGAGGAGGCCGCCCGCGCGGTGGACGCCGTGACGGCGTGGCACGGCCGCCTCTACGGTGTGGTGCATTGCGCCGGCGGGTCGGAGACCATCGGGCCGATCACCCAGATCGACTCGGAGGCGTGGCGACGCACCGTCGACCTCAATGTCAACGGCACCATGTACGTGCTCAAGCACGCCGCGCGTGAATTGGTGCGCGGCGGCGGCGGTTCGTTCGTCGGGATCTCGTCGATCGCGGCCAGCAACACCCACCGGTGGTTCGGCGCCTATGGAGTCAGCAAGTCGGCCGTCGACCACATGATGCAGTTGGCCGCCGATGAACTCGGCGCGTCGTGGGTCCGGGTCAACAGCATCCGTCCGGGCCTGATCCGTACGGATTTGGTTGCGCCTGTGTTCGCTTTGCCGGAGGTGAGCGAGGACTACCGCCTTTGTACGCCGCTGCCGCGGCCCGGCGAGGTCGAAGACGTCGCCAATCTCGCGATATTCCTGCTCAGCGACGCGGCCGGCTACATCACCGGCCAAGTCATCAACGTCGACGGTGGCCTCATGCTGCGACGCGGCCCGGATTATTCGGCGATGCTGGAACCGGCGTTCGGCGCTGACGGGCTACGCGGAGTCGTCTGAACCTGTCCGGCCAAGTCGTGGTGAAAGATGTGCTACATGAAGCGACTCGAAGACAAGCGGATCCTGGTGACGGGTGCGGCGTCGGGGATCGGACAGGCCACCGTGCTGCGGTTGCTGCACGAGGGTGCGGCGGTGGTGGCCGCCGACGTCGCGGCCGACGGCCTGGCCAAGACTGCGGCCCGAGCAGACGAGATCGCGATCGCTGACCGCCTCACCACGATGCCGTTGGACGTCGGTAGTGAGGACTCGGTGGTCGACGGGGTGGGCTCGGCCGTCGAAGCCCTCGGCGGCCTGGATTCGCTCATCAACGCCGCGGGCATTTTGCGCGCCGCGCACACTCACCAGACCAGCCTCGAATTGTGGAATCAGATCGTCGGCGTCAACCTGACGGGCACGTTTTTGGTGGTCCGTGAAGCGCTGCCGACGCTACTCGCCAATTCACGCAGCGTGATCGTCAACTTCAGCTCTACGTCGGCGTCTTTCGCTCACCCGTACATGGCGGCCTACGCCGCGAGCAAGGGCGGAATCCAGTCCTTCACCCATGCTCTGGCACTCGAATACGCCAAGGAGGGTCTGCGCGCGGTATGCGTGGCGCCCGGCAGCATCAAATCCGGAATCACCGATGCCACCGGGGGATACATTCCGCAGGACGCCGACTGGAGGTTATTGGCCAGGCTCATGCCGGTCCTGCCCACGACTGTTGAATCCAGCGGAGCCGGGATGGCCGAGCCCACTGCGATCGCCGGCGTCATCGCCATGCTGGTGTCCGACGACGGCGCGTGGATCACCGGCACCGAAATCCGCATCGACGGCGGTACGCACGCCTAGCCCTTGCGATCGCCGCTAGTTAACGCAGGGCACCCCGCCGCCGTCGATGGGCTTTCCCTGGTCGGGTGTGGGGTAGGTACTGGTGGCACCGTACCCGTAGCGATTGGTCTTGGTCGTCGTCGTCGTCGTCGTGGTGGTGGTGGTCTCGTCGGTGGTGCTGGTGTCGTCGACCGCCGGCATCGAGTAACTCGTATCCACGGTCACACGGATGTGTCCGGGCTGCAGGTTGGGATCCGGTTGTTTGGGGGGGTCGAGGCCGAGCAACGTGGCCACGTTATGTGCGTCGGTGTCCGCGCCTGCGCCGTACTGGATCGCGGTGGCCGACGGGTCGCCAGTTGCGCGGTCGCGAACCTGACCCGCCGTGTAGCCGCGCTTTTTCAGTGCGCGGGACACCTCACTGGCGAGTCCGCTCATGCTGCCGGCATTGACCACGTCGACGACCGTGGAGGGACTGGGCTTGCTGGCCGTTGTGGCGGGTGTCGTCGTTGCGGGTGCGGCACCGATAGCCGCGGCCACCTCGGCCTTTATCGCGGCCTGGTCGATGATGTTGACGTCCTGGCCGTCGATGTTGTCGTAGCGCACCACGGGCAGCGTCCGGAATTCGACGCTGCCACCGCCCGCGAGTTCACCCATGCGACGGAACAGGTCCTCGTCCCAACCGGTCGACAGCACAACATCTTTGCGTGCCACCGTCATCAGGCCCTTGAGCTTGTCCAGATTCGTGAAGGTGCCCGAATCCTGCAATTCCCGCATGACCGACGAGATGAATGCCTGCTGCCGGTGGGTACGGTCCAGGTCTCCATTCTCCAGCTCATGACGCTGCCGGACGAATGCCAGCGCCTGTGAAGCATCCAACCGCTGGGGCCCGGCGGGGAAGTCAGCACCGGAATACGAGTCGTAGACGGCGTGGTTCAGACACACGTCCACGCCGCCCAAGGTCTGCGCCAAGTCGTAGAAACCGGCCAGATTGACCTCGGCGAAGTAATCGATCGGAACTCCGGTGAGGCTGCGCACCGCGCGCAACGTCGCCCCACGGCCGGCTTCACGGCCCCGGGTCTCGAGCTCTCGCTGGCTGCTCGCACCCTGGTTGGCGAGCTTCTGCGCCACGTACTGCTTGGTGAGCCCGTAAGCCTCTTTGATCTTGATGTGGTTGTATCCCGGGACACCGTTGAACGGCACCCAGTCGTCGCGAGGGATCGAGAAGGCGACGACCTTGTTGTCGGAGCCGACGTGCACGAGTATCAGCGTGTTGGTGTTGTAGCCGCCGTCATCGGAATCGCCCGCGTGGAGCTGCTTCAAAATGGACGAGGGCAGGTCGTTGCCATCCTGGTCTTTTCGTGAGTCCAGGCCGATCAGCAGGATGTTCATGTTGTCGCCGCTGGATCGCGGGTCGTCTGGGCTCAGGGCGTCCGAAACGGTGATACCGCCCAGCGCCCCGTGGGCCACGTAGTAACCCGCTCCGGTCATCAGGATTGCCGCCACCGAGACCAGCGCCATGAAGCTACGCGTCAGCCCGTTGCGAAGAGGTGTGGGCTGACGAACGGCTCGGTGGCGGCGGTGGGCGCCGCCCGAGCGTGCCATTACAAACCTCGACCCATCACCAGCGCACCACTCGGTACCGCAACAGCGGTTTGCGGTGATGTCGCTAAAAGCATGAGGTCAAGTATGCGTTAGCTTGCTGTGAAGCCCCCAATCGAGAAGGCCTCGAGGGGGCCGATGTGGCCAGGCTCACCTGCCGCAAACGGTGAAATCGGCACTCGCAATCTTCCCGCTACCAGCGCGTTTGGCTAGAATGCGCCGAGCTTGCGTGCGGAAGCATCTCAGGAGGGTCTCAGCACGAGCACGTGGCTGCCGAGATTGACCCCAACCCGTCGCCGCGCCGAGATCCCGCCGAGTCGCGCCATCACATTTGCCGTCGTCAGCAGTACGGGTACTCGATGTGCCATCGACCGTTCACGTAGTCGGCGCGATACTGGCCGCCCAGTTGTGGATTTGCATCGTGCACGACACCTGTGCCCCCGACGTATGGCGCGAACCCGGGCGGGTCCCAGGTGATGGACTGGGGGTTGGGGGGTAGGTCCGGTGTGCAGTTGATCTGCTTCTTGTTATAGCCGTCGATGATCTTCTGCTCCGCCGTGGCCTGATCGCCGCCATCGGGCACAGGATCTTGGGGACACTGCGCATTTGCACCGCAAATGCTGCGGTGCGCATCGACGAGCACGATGTTGACGGGTGCGCCCGACATCAGCAGGGCCGTCATGAACAGTCCTGCTGCGACGGCGGTCCCCGCACTTCGACTGGCGTGACTGTGCATGTTTTCTCCTCGAGGCGATCGAGCTATCGAACCTTTACGAGTTCCTCGCCCGATGAGTAGTACAGACGAATATTCGAGCCCGTGATTACCTCAGCGAGGTATACGCCGAGTGGTTCAACCTCGTAGTAATAGTGAACGTAGCCCTGTGTATCCAATGCCGAAGCACACGAATAGCCCGGCGCACCGCACCGCTGCTTGACCGGAATCGCGAGCACGGCAATCACCAGAACGACCACAAGCCCCAATACAACCGGGATTTCGTTCAGTACGCGCGTCGTGTGCACGGGATGCATCAGAGGAGTGTAAGCGCCTTACTCAGTCGTCTCAGCGGAGCAGACAGCGAGAGTGTCCAGCAAACTCGCTGACGATCGTCATTGACGGGTGGCAATGAAATTCTGTACGGTAGGAACGTGCCTATCGCGACGCCCATCACGCAACCTGGTTCGCTGGCTGGGGGAGTGCGGGAGGCCCAGCGGCTTCAGACGCGAGGGCGTGTTTTCGACGCAGCGGTGGCGGAGATCGGCCGGTTCGGATTGGCGGGTGCGGATGTGGCAGCGATCGCGGCCGCGGCGGGGGTGGCGCGGGGCACGTTCTATTTCCATTTCCCGACCAAAGAGCACGTGCTGGTCGAGCTGGAGCGCGCCGAGGAGCTCACGATGGTGGCGATGCTCGACACGGGGACGACCGAGCCAGGCGATCT
>Ga0335072_10014783_pt1 | contig 11086 bp, 11 predicted proteins | sample Lox_Sample_21_FD_206725 | JGI IMG/M metagenome (GOLD analysis project Ga0335072, IMG submission 206725) | Soil microbial communities from Loxahatchee National Wildlife Refuge, Florida, United States - Lox_Sample_2.1 | ecosystem: Environmental > Terrestrial > Soil > Wetlands | place: USA... | reverse complement strand
CGCAGGTCATCACCGACGAGCGTGAAATCACTACCAGGCGCATCTGCACGGCGCCCCTGCGCGCCGTTGTCTCGGGAGCACCGGAGTACGAACGCGTCTTCGACGCTTGCATCGAGGCGCTACGAGCCCGCCGGAACCAGCCGGGCGGCTACTGGATCGCCAAGGATGACCCGCATGCGGCGGATGAGGCAGTCGGAGGCAGCCGGCCGCTTCCCGACCCGGGCAGCTTCGCGTTGCTCAGCAATGGCGCCAGCCGCATCGTCAGCCCGTATGGCCTGACCGACTGGCCGGGCGTGCTGGAACTGCTCGGCGCGAGCGGGCCAGCTGAGGTCATCCGGCGCGTCCGGCAGGCCGAAGATCGGACGCCGCCAGCGGATGCAGGTGCCAAGGTCCCCGACGACGCCACCGTTGCGCATTGCATCGTCTGATCTGTGCCTGAGCCTGCGGCGCGCGGCCCGAGATCAGCGATGCTGGCGGCTAGTCGCCTGGTCGAGAGCGCGAAGCAGAGCGATCCGGCTTCCTTGCTCGAAAGACGGCTGCCGGGTTTCGTGTGCCTTGACCAGAAGCCACACCGCAGTGACGACCGCGCAGCCGTGGAGAATCTCGTGGTCGGCCGGGCTTAGTTCCCGCCCGTAACCGTCGAGGAAGGCTTCCTGCAGGTCAGGTCTGCCCGCCCAGATGCCGAGGTGCAGGCGGGCGAAATCTGCGACGCGCGCGTCCAGGCCGCACCACTCGAAGTCGATGACGTGCAGTCCGCTTTTGCCGACCAGCCAGTTGCGGGGTGTGTAGTCGTGGTGGCACGGAACCTGCGCCGGAGCAGGGACGTCTGCCAGGGCCGCGATTTCCGCGCGCGCCTGGTCCAGTTCGCGCGGTCTCAGCAAGGGTGCGGCGGACGACTTAAGTCGGTCGAGTTGTTCCAACTTCACCGCGGCAAAGTCTGGCCACGGCAGGGCTGGCTGTGCATCGTGCAGCCGGCGCAAGATCCTCCCGGCGTCGCGCTGAACGTTCCGCTCAGCCGATCGATCAGCGACCGGTCCGGTCACTTCGGCAGCGGGCCAGGAGGCTGCCTCTCCCGGTGCCGCCGAGAGGATCATGGCCTGCAGTGCATCGTCAGCCGCACGCAGCCATGGCGCTGCGCCTCCTAAAGCGGCAACCCATTTGCGGTACGCCGTCCGCTCAGCACGGTAGCGCGCACGCTCGCCATGGCGTTTAAGGAACCAGATGACGCCGCTCTTGTCGCGGACGCGGAGCACCGACGACATGCGATGTCCCCAGCTGCAATCCGCTAGGAGCTCGTGCGAGCCAAGCACTCGGTCGGCGAATTCCGACAAGCGATCCAAGGATGTTCACCAGTTCCGGAGGCATGAGGATGTGACAGCCGTGACGGGAGATCTGTCAGATGACCGCGAGCGCGAAGGCGGTCTACGCCAGCTGGCGGAAGCGTCCGCGCCTCGCTGGCTATCCGGCGCCGCAAGATGCCCCAGCGGCGGTGCCGGAAAGAGAGAATTCTCGAAGAACCCGGGGCTCTCGCTCAGCATAGAGCCTGATGCTTGGGCGCGGGCGCCGCTGCCCGCGTCGGCCTCGCGGACTCGCCGTCATCGCCTGCGCCACGAAGGCCTAGCGGCCGGGTAGGACAGCCCCTTCCTTAGGGAGGCGTGCTTGCCGAGGCAAGCTATCGCCTCCTGGCAAAGGCCGGGAATAGCTCATGGTCCAGTCAGCGCGGTCACCGGGATGGTATTCATTCCCGTCCCAGGGCGAGCCGCAAATGTGCAGGTGGGCGTATGGCGTCCCGGCGAACATGACCATCGTGCCGGCGTCTCGCATGACCGTGCCGATCCCGGCCGCCTTCGCGTCGAATGGCCACAGGATCATCCAGTGCGGGCCGATCGGGATCGCCGGGCTGGTCGTGTCGAATGGATCGGTATAGCTGTGCTGCGTTGCTCCATTCAGCATGTAGATCAGGCCAGGCGAGGTGTTCGTCGGCTTGGGCTTCCTTGCCATAAGGTCTTGCATCCATACCATGCCCATCGGGTCAAGGCACATGTCCACTGCACCGATGACGTTCTGGTCGCCGGGGACACAGACCCAGTCGTTTGTCCCGGGACGCAGAACGGTCGTGCTGCCGTCCTTGTCCATCTCTGCCACGGTCGCTTCACTTGTGATGCAAGACGGGCCCGCAAGCATGGCGCGCCTGATTTTTTCGTTTTTTATTTCTTCACTCTTATCCTGCGTTTTGTCCGGCATGACCATCCTCTCAACGGTTTCTGGTTGGTGATGAGAGTGCCCGGCGCCGGCTGAATCACTCAGTCGCCCAGGATCTTGATTAAACGAAAGTCTTATCTGGCGGTTTATTTCGTTTGTCCGCGTCAACACCCAAACGTATGCCGACCCGGTGCCGGAACCCCCGGGCTCGCAGGGGGCTGAGGGCGGCTGACGCGGTCCCTGGCTGAGGGCTACTGACTCCGCTACGGTCTGTCGCGGCTGGTGAAAAGCAGAAGATCGGCTGCGCGCCGGCATGTACTACGCTCATGCTGGCTGGTATGGCATCGAGCCGCCACCGTCCACCAGCGCTGATGGTTGGCCAGGCATGAAGGACTCTGACATCGCGGACATCCTGGTGTTCGCTGGATCGGCAAGCCGCAATCTAGGCAACGCGATCGCTCATAACCTCGGCATCGAGCTTGGCGCTTCAGAGGTACTGCGGTTCTCGGAGGGCAATCTCTTCGTCAGGGTTTTGGAGAACGTGCGCGGCCGGGACGTGTTTATCGTTCAGGGCACGGCTTTCCCGGCCAACGACAACTTCATGGAACTGCTGTTCTGGATTGACGCGCTCAAGCGCGCCAGCGCCGCTTCGGTGACCGCGGTCATCCCGTATCTCAGCTACGCCAAGGGCGACAAGAAGGATGAGCCTCGCGTCTCGATCCGGGCCCGCGTATGCGCCGATGCTATCCAGGCAGCAGGCGCTGACCGGGTCGTCACGCTCGATTTGCACGCACCGCAGGTGCAGGGGTTCTTCACCAGGCCAGTAGATGACTTGTCATCCGTACCCACGTTGTGCGACGCGGTCGCCAAGAAGCACCTGAGCGACCTCGTGGTTGTGGCCCCCGATGCGGGATACGCAAAGAAAGCTCGCCAGTGGGCTAACCGGCTGCAAGCACCGACGGCGATCGCCGACAAGCGGCGGCTCGATCACACCGAGTCGGCTGAGATCCTCGAGTTGATCGGCACGGTTGAGGGGCGAACCGCGCTCATCGTGGACGACTTCTGCCTCAGCGCCGGAACACTTGTCGACGCGGCTCGCGTTCTCGTCGAGCGCGGCGCCACCAGGGTGTACGCGGCTGTCACACATGCGCTGCTAACCGGCCGCGGCAATGAACGCCTCGACGAGAGTCCCATCGAGTGCCTTCTCACCACGGACAGCGTCGAGACGCAACCCGCCAAGCTGTCGGCGAAGGTTGAAATCGTGTCAGTCGCGGGACTGTTCGCCGAAGCGATCCGGCGCATCGCCAACCGCGAGAGCATCTCGGTGCTGTTCTCCTAGCTGGGCACAGTGCGGCTAGCCGATGCTCGCCGCTAGGTCCTGATACGAAGGAACGAGTTCGGCCCAGCGCGCCTCGGTGTCGCCGCGCTCGCGTCCCGCGAGGTAGGAAGCGAGATTCTCGGCGTGTATCTGCCACCCGGCTCCGTAGAAGGCGACCGCCTCCAGGGGCATGCCCCGGACCTCGATGACCAGGTTGGTCTGGTCCTCGTCGGCGGTCAGTGCGACCTCGATGACCTCGTCGTACGGCGGTACGCCCTTGCCCCGCTGATAGGACTCGTCCGTCTCCCTGGTCGCCACCCGATACCGCCGCGGGGGCTCGCACTCTTCCACCCGCCCGACGTGGTCCGAGTCAGCGTCGTCGACGTACAGGCGGAACTCTCCGCCGGGCCGGAGGTCGCCCTCAACCCGCCCGTACCAGAGCGCGATGCGGGCGGGATCGGCGATTGCCGACCACAGATGATCGATATCGGTGTCGTAGCGGTCTTCGATCCGGACGACGCCCTTGCCGTCGGCCGCTCGCAGGCTGCCGAGGATGTGGCTAGCCGGACCCGCGTTTGCAGTCATCTGGTGCTCCTTCGTGCGAGGACTCGTTGCCTCGTTCACAGTCCCTTCCTACTACGGCGCACGATAGCGAGCAGATCACTCTGCCGGCTCACTGGTCAGCGATCATGGTCAGAAGCGGGGCTAACTGGCACTCAGCCTGGAACCAGCCACAGCCTGACGGCCAGGCCGATGCCGAGTAGCGCAACGATCCAGCGCAGGACACTGGCGGGCATATGTCGCGCTAGCCGGGGCCCGACCAGGCTGCCAGCGAACATCCCGATGCCCAGCGGCACAGCGGCCGCCCAGTCCACGGGGCCGAAAAGAATGAAGAGGAGCGCTGAGACGACTGAGGTCGCGCCGAGCAACATGTTCTTGATCGCGTTGGCTCTCGTCAGGTGCGGGTCCACTGTGAACAGCAGCAGGCTGAGGGTCATCACGCCGGATCCGGCGCCGAAGTAGCCGTTATACGCCGACACCGACAGCAGGCCTGCCAGCAGAAGCGGAGTGTGGGTGTGACCATCGCGCTTGCGCAGCGCGGAGAGCCTGGGCTGAAGAAGCAACGCTAGCGAGCCGACCGCTATCAGGAAGGGAACCACTCGGCTGAATGCCGTTGATGGCGTGGCTAGCAGCAGCACTGCCCCGATCGCCCCTCCTGCCGCGGCCACCCCGGCCCAGCGCCTAAGCCAGGATGCTCTGCCGCGCAGTTCCGGCTGTGACGCGAGGGCGGCGCCTGGCAAGCAGCCAGTCAGAGCGACGATGTTCGCGATATTGGCGGGCAGCGCCGGTATGCCGGCCGCAAGCAGCACCGGGTAGGAGACGAGTGAGGTGATACCACCTGCGGTTCCCACGATGCCGGCGACCACTCCCGCAGCCGCGACGAAGATGGCTTCAGGCGCTGAGTTCATCCGCGGGGCGGTATCGCGCCGAAGACGATAGCGATATCCTTATCTCTCATAAACAACGATAGCAGCTGCGAAAAGCTCAAGGAATGGATCCGGACCGAAGCCGCCAGGCTCGGTCCAGGTCAGCGCATGCCGTCCACACGCTGGCTCATCCAGGCGCACCATCTGAGCCCGCTGACGGTCTCTCGCGCGCTAGCCGAACTCGGCAGGGAAGGAATCGTCGTCAGCCGGCCGGGCGCCGGAACTTTCGTGGCCGAACCGCACCGTAGCCGCGGTGGTGAACCGCCCGATCACTCATGGCAGACCGTCACGCTGGGCGATCGTGTCATCGACACCGCCGGGCTGTCGCCGATTGCCGACCCGCCGCACGCCGATGGCGTCATCTCGCTGGCTACCGGATACCTGCACTCCTCGTTGATGCCGCTCGCCGCGCTCCGGTCAGCGCTGGCGCGAGCAGCCCGTCTCCCGGACACCTGGGAGCGGCCACCAGCCACGGGTTCGCACCAGCTCCGGTCATGGTTCGCGCAGACAGTTGGGTCCGGTGCTACCGCTGAGGACGTCCTCATTACCAGCGGCGGGCAAGGCGCCCTCTCGGCAGTCTTCCGCGCCCTGGTCCCCTCCGGATCTCCGCTTTTGATCGAGTCACCGACCTACCCCGGAGCCGTGGCCGCCGCACGGGCGGCAGGCATCCGCCCGGTGCCAGTCCCCACCGACCGCGATGGGGTCATCCCTGAGCATCTCACCGAAGCATTCGCGCGCACCGGCGCCCAGGCGCTGTTCTGCCAGCCCACGTATCACAACCCCACCGGTGCCGTGCTTGCCGCAGACAGGCGGCTGGCAGTGCTCGGAGCTGCCGCAGCCGCGGGAGCGTTCGTAATCGAGGACGACTTGGCCCGCTGGCTCTCTCATCAGGGCCGTCCTCCCGTACCGCTTCTCGATGACGACGCAGATGGCCGCGTCGTCTACATCACGTCACTAACAAAGGTCGCGTCACCGAGTCTGCGCGTGGGCGCTGTGATCGCCCGAGGACCTGTCGCCCATCGCCTGCATGCACTGCGGGCAGTGGAGGACATGTTCGTGTCGCGGGTGCTTCAGGAAGCAGCGCTCGATCTCGTGAGCCGGCCGCTGTGGGATCGTCACCTCAAAGAACTGAGCCGATCGCTCGGCCGGCGAGCCGGCGTGCTGTTTCGTTCCATCAGCTGCCATCTGCCGGCTGTCGATGTTCTGCTTCCTGACGGCGGAATGCACCTCTGGCTCCGCCTCCCGCGGAACCTCGATGACGGCGAAGTTGCAGCCGCAGCACGCCACCGGGATGTAATCGTCATGCCCGGGCGCCCGTTCTTCCCCGCCGAAGAGCCCGGACCACATCTACGCCTGACCTTCTCCGCGGCAGCAACTGAGACCGAACTCGACACCGCCGTCCAGCGCCTGGCCGTAGCCGTTCCTGCCCTGACCCGGCCTGCCGCTACAAAGTGAATTGCGGGTTGACCGAGCCGCACGCCAATGCGACCTTAAAGCCGTTCTTCAGCGCTCGTATTGGAGGAGGGCGCCTGGTGACGGACTCTGCTGCCGGCACGGATCGCCCGCCGGCCACCCTTATGGATGCGGGAGGCTTGACGCTCGCGCCGGGAAGCGTGCAGCCGAGAGAGGGCAGCGCGTGGCTCGTTGAGTGGCAGGGAACGCGCGGCGTGCTTCGGAGCCTGCCTGAGCGGGCACGGCGCACAGCGCTCATAACGGACGACGTGATATGGCTGCACAGTTTCCTGACCCGGCTTGCCAGCACCGAGTTCCCTGCGCCTCGCCCGCTGCCTTGCTTCGGTGGGCTGTCGTGGACGACAGAGGCCGACTTGGTCTGGGAGATCGTGTCGTATCTGCCCGGTCACACCGTGGGCTGGGACGCGACTCCGTCAATGGAGGAGGTTGGGGTCTTGCTGGCCTGGTATCACACCGCTGCCCGGCAGGTCCGTGTAGCCAGCCAGAGGCCAACAGCCCTGCCACTGCCAGCGGTGCCTGAGATCTTGTTGTCGCACGGGCTGAAAACTGTCTCGCCAGAACGAGCTGCCGCCATCCACCAGCTCGCCTCCGGTCTGGCGCGCGATCTCGATGAGACCTGTGAGCAAAGAACTGAGCAATTGGTCATCCATGGAGACTTCACCAACGACAACGTGGTTGCCCGCGGCACGCCGCCCGCTGCGACCGGCGTTATTGACTTCGCGCTGGCACACGTAGAAGTCCCACTCGCCGACATCGGGTATGGCCTGTGGCGCAGCGGCCGTCCCCACGAGCAGGCCGACTACCTTGATTTGAACAGGGTGGAGCAATTCATCCGCGGTTATGCCAGCATCGCCCGCGTCTCACCCGATCAGGCTGCCCTGATCCCCCTGTATCTGCGTGGGCGTGGGCTGCAGATGATCGCCAAGCGAATCCGCGCAGGCCGGAACGGGACGGGCATGCTCGCCCAGGTCCAGTGGCTCACGGCCAACGCCCGCGCCGTTGGCGACGCAGTCGCGGCTGCGGTTGGCTGACGTGCTGGTTCCGCATCCGATCGGGAATCTAAAGAGCGACTAGGAGGCCTGAATGACCGAGCGGACAGAGCCGAAAGGGCTCAGTGAGGAGCGCGCTCTGCTGGACGGCTGGCTCGACTACTACCGGGCGACACTGCTAGCCAAGTGCGAGGGCCTGTGCGGTGAGCAGCTTGTCACGCGTTCGTGCGAGCCGTCAGCGATGTCGCTGCTCGGCCTGGTCCGGCACATGACCGAGATGGAACGGGTCTACGGGCACCGGCTCGCCGATTGGAGCATCAGCTTGCTCTACTGCACTGCCGACAATGAGGACGCCGATTTTGACGCGGTGACCGCGGCCGACGCCGCGACTGATCTGGAGACCTTTCGCGACCACTGCGCTCGCACCCGTCAGATCATGGCATCCCACCAGCTCGGCGACACTTTCGGCAAGACGAACTCGTACACGCTGCGCTGGTTCTACCAGTACCTGATCAAGGAATACGCCCGTCACCTCGGTCACGCTGATCTGCTACGCGAGCGAATTGACGGCGTCACCGGGGAGTAGCTGGCTATAGGTCCGCCGCTACGTACTGCCGCCGAGAGGCTCCGCCGGCGCATTCGTCAGGTCCCGGTCCTCTAGTTCCCAGGCGTGGTCGAGCATGTGCCACGCACAACGCCGGATCAGGAACTGCAGCGGCCATGACCGCGCCGGCTCGCCGCTTGCCTGGTGTTCGCGGATCCCCTTGACGAAGGCCTCCCGGTAGGCGCCAAGGGCCTCGGCGTCGTCCCTCGTTTCCAGCGGGACCTTTACGCCGACCTTCGGCGCGAACTCATCGATCTCCGCGCCGTTCACGTGCCGGATGATCCGGTCTTTGGGCCAGCCGCCACCCCGCGGACCCTTGCGGAGTTCGGCCGAGACACGTGCAGCCATGTCGTCGAAGGTGCGCCAGGAGGCCTGCAGCAGGCCGATCTTCCGCTCGCACTCGGCGTCGGTCATCGGGTCGTGCTCGGGCGAGGCCGGCTTGCCCGAAACACCGTAGTAATCGGTCATCCCGATCCCATCCACCCGCTCGACCACCTCGAACTCGCCCGTCGCACCGAACTCGGCGCCAAGGCCGGCCAGTTCTGCGACCTTGGCGTAGCGGGGGCGATAGGCGGCGAGGACCGCCAGCACGTCATGACCGATCCTGGCGCTCCGGTCCCATCCCGGCCAGTCGAAGGCGCAGGCCACCACCCGCTTCTTCTTGCCCTGCTCCAGCATTACGCGAACCGGATCTGTCATGCCGTCAAGATACGGCCGGTCAGCAACATAGAGCTAGGGCCGAACGCTGGCCTGGGTCAGCTAGAACTTGGCGCCAACTGTCGCCGGTGGCTGGCCCGAGCGAGGAAGATCGCTGGAGTGACTCGCCATCAGCTCGACCCCTCGCCGTCGACGACAGCCCACGTATTCTCGCGTGACTTGCCGCCGGTACTGACCGTCGACCCCGGTGACACCATCCTGCTGCGCTCACTGGACGCGTCTGGCCACCTGGAGCCGCAGACGTTCCCCGGCCAGAGGGTACCGATGATGGTCAGCAAGAGCGGCGGCAGCGGCCATTGCCTGACAGGGCCGATCGCGGTGCGCGGTGCGGTGCCAGGCGACGTGCTTGCCGTGCGTTTCGTTTCACTCCGGCCTGACATCTGGGGCTTCACGGTCGCCGCAAGCCGCGACACGCCCCTGACCAGGCGACTCGGCCTGCATGACGGCCCGCCTGCCTGGCTGCTCTGGCAAATTGACCCGGACGCGGGGGTGGCTACCACCGACCGGGGACACACGGTGCGGATAGCCCCGTTCCACGGCGTGACGGGTGTGGCCTGGGACGAGCCAGGCGAGCACTCCACCATCCCGCCCAGGGCCGTCGGCGGCGGCAACATTGACTGCAAGGAACTAGTCGCCGGATCGGTCCTGTACCTGCCGGTGACCGTGCCTGGTGCGCTGCTGAGCATCGGCGACGGGCATGCTGCCCAGGGCGACGGAGAGGTGGCGGGAACCGCCATCGAGTGCGGCATGACGACAGAGATTCAGCTCGAGCTGCTCGCGGACCGGCCTGTTCCGGGAGTGCACGCGGAGACTCCGGCTGGCCAGATCACCTTTGGCTTCAGCCCGGATCTCAACGCCGCAATGGGCGATGCGCTCGACGCGATGCTGACCTGGCTGCAGGCTAGCTACGGACTTGACAAGGGAACGACGCTGGCGCTGGCTAGTCCGGTGCTCGACCTGAGGGTCACGCAGGTGGCGAACCAGTCCTGGGGCGTTCATGCCCTGCTTCCGGCGGCCGCGATCAGCTGACAGCCGCGCATTTAGTCTGGCGCCGCAGCGGCGCGGCCTTGTGATGCCTGCGATTCCGGCGCGGCGAAGCCAGCCTGGTAGGAGGACAGCAGGCTGAGCTTGTCGGCGCTGGTGGTGCCATGGTCGGCGTGGTAGATGACGAGTAGCTGCCCGGCCGACCCGCCGATCGCGAGTTTCTCCCGGTTCAGGATGAGCTCGCCGACCTGCGGATGGTCAAGCGTGACGGATGCGCCCTCGCGGACCCGGACGTCATGACGTGCCCAGAGCTTTCGGAAGCGGTCGCTCGCGAGGGAAAGCTCGCCCACGAGCTCGATGAAGCGGGGGTCGTCGGTATCGGTGCCGACAGACTCCCTGAAGCCGGCGACCAGGCCTACGGTGGCCTCCTCCCAATGGGGGTAAAGGGACTGCTCTGCGGAATCGAGGAAGACATCACGCAAGCGGTTACGGCCGGTCGTGAGGCGGGGAGAGAGCGCCGCCGCCAGCGGGTTGGCGGCAAGCACGTCGAAGTAGCGGCCTTCGACGAAGGCGGGCAACGTGAGCGAGTCCAGCAGCTTGCGGATGCCGGACGGCACTGTCTCCTTGCGGGGCCGGCGGCGCGGCCCGCGGGGCCGCTCCGATCCCAGGCTCAGCAGATAGGCGGTGCCCGTCTCATCTAGCTGGAGCACGCGGGCGAGCGATTCGAGCACCTGCACTGACGGGTTGCGGTCGCGGCCCTGTTCCAGACGCAGGTAGTAGTCGGCGCTGATGCCGGCGAGCATTGCGACTTCCTCACGGCGCAGGCCTGCAACGCGACGGGTGCCCAGCTCCGGGAGGCCGACGCTGTCCGGCGTGACGAGCTCGCGGCGGGCGCGCAGGTACTCGCCGAGCATGTTCGGGTCGTCGGCCATACCTCAAGCGTAAGCAGGTACCCCTGGCGCGTGCCTGGTCCTGCCACCCCCAGGATCACCGGGGCTCTCCCTCGGCGCCATGTCACCTCGCACCATGGGCCAGGAGCTGGTTAATCGCAAACGAGAGGAAGCACCACAGATGACCGTGACGCTCGTCACCGGAGCAAACAAGGGACTTGGGCGCGAGACCGCCCGCCGGCTGATCATGGAGGGGCACACCGTCTACATCGGGGCGCGCAGCATCGAGCGCGGACAGGCGGCCGCGGACGAGCTCGGCGCGCGGTACGTGCAGCTCGACGTCACCGACGACGCCTCGGTGCAGGCCGCCGTGCAATTGATCGAGGACGAGGAGGGCCACATGGACGTCCTGGTCAACAACG
>Ga0335072_10014781_pt1 | contig 11086 bp, 12 predicted proteins | sample Lox_Sample_21_FD_206725 | JGI IMG/M metagenome (GOLD analysis project Ga0335072, IMG submission 206725) | Soil microbial communities from Loxahatchee National Wildlife Refuge, Florida, United States - Lox_Sample_2.1 | ecosystem: Environmental > Terrestrial > Soil > Wetlands | place: USA... | reverse complement strand
GGGCTCGCCCAGACCCGGCCCGGCGCCCGCGGCGCGCTGCTCTACGAGAGCTGCATCCCGATCACCGGCGAGTGGGCCTTCGGCCCCTGGCCCGACGGCGTCCCGGTGCAGATTCACGGCATGGACAAAGACCCGATCTTCGCGGAGGAGGGCGACCTGGACGCCGCCAAGGAGCTGGTGGCGACCATCGGGCCCGACTTGGGCCAGCTGTTCCTCTACCCAGGCGACCGGCACCTGTTCGCGGACAGCTCGCTGCCGTCGTACGATCCGGAAGCCGCGGCGCTGGTCATCGAGCGATCGCGGGAGCTCCTCGACCGGGTGAGCTAGGCGTCCGCGCTCGCCGTCTCGGCGGCCTGCGCCTCCGGGTCGGCGCTGTCCACCACCAGGCCATGCAGGCGCTCAGAAGGCAGCTCGGAGCGCAGGAACGCGCAGAACTCGCCGCCTTCCGGGTCCGCCATCACCGTCCAGTCGCGCTGCTGCTCAAGGACAGTGGCGCCAAGCGCTTCCAGGTCGGCCAGGCCCCTGGTGTAGATGTCCAGGTGTACCCGGTTCTTGACCGTGTGCGGCTCGGGAACCTCGTTGACCCAGATCCGGTGCCGCGGGGTCCGCCCGGTCAGCGCCTCATCCTTGGCATCCCAGTCGAGCCCGAGCACGGCTGCCCAGAACGCGCCGAGCCGGGCCGAGCCGGGCCGGGTCGACCGCGTCCAGGCACAGATCCTTGAATCGCGCGATCGCCATGACGAGAACCTAGCCGGCCGCCTGGGGCTAGGCGGACGCCACCGAGCGGGCGTTGGCCCCTTGTTCGGCGGACTCGATCCCGAACGCGACGATGCGCGTCGGCGTGATGCGGACGATCGTGTCCTCGAACGCGTCCCTGAGGGCCCTGCCCCCGGACGGGACCACCTCCGCGGTCCCCCGGATCTCGATCATCCGCGGCTGCCACGGCGGCAGGACGTCGTCGACGACGATCGTCGCCCGCCCGGTCCGGCGCACGTCGCGGACCTTCTTGGTCTGGCTCATCCGCAGCCCGCCCACGTCGATCGCGTCGTGCTCCGGGTTGTAGCGGAACGATGTGGGCACCACGTGCGGCTGCCCGTCCGCGCCGACGGTCGCGATCCGGCCAAGGCGCTGCTCAGCGAGGTACTCGATTTCCTTCTCCGTGAACACGCTCATGCCCGCGCAACCCCGTGCGCCGCGCGCGCATTCCGGCACCGTATGGTGAGGAACGTGGTGACCGCCGCGATCGAGACTGCCGGGCTCGTCGGCGCGGCCATGGACCGGGTGGACGGCCCGGCCAAGGTGACCGGGGCGGCGCGGTACCCGGCGGACTTCGGCTACGCGGACCTGGCACACGCGGTCATCGTGCAGAGCACCATCGCGGCCGGCCGGATCGCCGCGATCGGCACCGCCGCGGCCGAGGCCGCGCCCGGCGTGCTCGCGGTGATCACCCACCGCAACGCGCCGCGGCTCGTCCGGGCGCCGGGCGGCCTCGGGATCGGGCCGCCACCGCCGCTGCAAGACGACCGGATCGTCCACCACGGCCAGCACATCGCCGTGGTGGTGGCGCGCACCCCGCAGGGGGCGGCCGCCGCCGCACGGCTCATCGAGGTCGATTACGAGCCGGCCGAGCCCATGCTCGACCTCGACGATCCGCGCGCCGAACGGGTGGACAACGCCGCCCGCCGCGACGTCTCCCGCGGCGACGTCGCCGCGGGGCTGGCGGCGGCCGACGTCGTCGTGTCCCCCACCTACACCACGCCGACGCAGACCAACAACCCGCTGGGCCTGTTCGCGACCGTCGCGTACTGGGACGGCGACCTGCTCACCGTGCACGACACGACGCAGGGGCCGACGTTCGACCGCCGGTCGCTCGCCGTGACATTCGGGCTGCCCGAGTCGTCGGTCCGGGTGCTCGCGCCGTTCGTCGGCGGCGCGTTCGGAGCCGGGCTGCGGACCTGGCCGCACGTCGTGCTGGCCGCCGTCGCGGCCCGCGTCACCAGCCGGCCGGTCAAGCTGGTGCTGACCCGCGCGCAGATGTTCACCTCGGTCGGCTACCGCCCGCCCACCGTCCAGCGCGTCACGCTGGGCGCCACCCGCGCCGGCGAGCTGGTCGCCATCGACCACGAGGGCATCGAGCCGGCCGCGCTCGAAGACGACTTCGCCGAGTCGCTGACCCGGGCGACGGCAGTCCTGTACGACTGCCCGAACATGTCCGGCCGCACCTCCCAGGTCCGGCTGAACGTGCCCTGCCCGACCTGGATGCGCGGCCCCGGCGAGGCGCCGGGCGTGCACGCGCTGGAGTGCGCGCTCGACGAGCTCGCCTACGAGCTGGGCATGGACCCGCTCGAGCTGCGGCTGCGGAACTACGCCGAGACCCATCCGCAGAGCGGCCGTCCCTGGTCGAGCAAGGCGCTGCGCGCGTGCTACGAGCTGGGCGCGGAGCGGTTCGGCTGGGCGCGCCGCACGCCGGAGCCGCGGTCGATGCGCCGCGGCCGGATGCTGGTCGGCTACGGCATGGCCACCGCCTTCTACGGCTACGTCCAAGCGCCCTGCCAGGCCAGGGCGACGCTCGGCCGGGACGGGACGGCGGTGGTGCGCAGCGCGGCGACCGACATCGGCCCCGGCACCTACACGGTCATCACCCAGGTCGCGGGCGACGCGCTGGGGCTGCCGCCGGACCGGGTCCGGTTCGAGCTGGGCGACTCCGACATGCCGCCGGCCGCGCTGCAAGGCGGCTCCGGGCTGACCGCCGCGCTCAGCAGCGCGGTGCACGACGCCTGCCAGGAGCTGCTGCGATCCTTCGCGGAGCTGGCGGACGGCGGCCCGGTGACGGCCGGGACCTACACCGCCATCCTCGACGACCACGGCCTCGCGGAACTGTCCGCGGACGGCGCCAGCGCCCGGCGCACCGACCTGGACGCGGAGCCAGGCATCTTCGCCGCCAAGTTCGCGGAGGTCGAGGTCGACCCGGACCTCGGCCTCGTCCGCGTCACCCGGGTCGTCGCCGCGGTCGACGGCGGCCGCGTCATCAACCCGAAGACCGCGGCGAGCCAGATCATCGGCGGGACCACCGGCGGGATCGGGATGGCGCTGCTCGAGCACACGCTGTCAGACCCGGGCACCGGGCGGATCGCCAACGCGACGTTCGGCGACTACCTGGTGGCCGTCAGCGCCGACGTGCCCGACATCGACGTGATCTTCGCCGGCGACCCGGACCCGATGAACCCGGTCGGCGTCAAGGGAATCGGCGAGGTCGCGATCGTCGGCGTCGCCCCCGCGATCGCCAACGCCGTTTACCACGCCACCGGCCGACGGATACGGTCGCTGCCCATCGCGCCAGAGCTGCTTCTTTAACGGGTTTCTCCGCGATCTTTTTTCCGAACGGATTCGTGGCGACTGACCATCTCCGGCTTCCCCGGGTCAGGCATGATCGGGGGGCGATGATGCTGACCATCCTGCGAACAGCGTTCCTTGCCTACGTGCGCGTGCTCCTGTGCTTGCAAGGCTTGTACCTGGGGTTCTGGGTGTGGGTCTTGTGGCCGGGCCTGGAGCCCCGCGCTCAGTCCTGGCCGCAGCTCGGCCTGGCGCTGCTCCTCAGCGTCCTTGGCCTGGCCGGGATCGTGGCCGCGCTGCTGCTCCGGCGGGGCCGGCGCTGGGCGGCGATCGTCGCGATCCTCATCGAGACCCTATGGACGCTGGTGGCCGCCGCGGTCGGGTACAAGACCCTCAAGGACTGGCCACTCGATGTGCAGCTCTTGTGCATTGTGACCGCGGGGGCCGCGCTGTTCCTGGTCGCGGTTGCCGGGCTGCTGCTGCGGCCAGTCCGCGCCTACGCCGGGCTCGTCCGCCGCTGACCGCCCGCGTTTCAGAAGCGGTGCGACGTGTGGGTGAAGTGTCCCTTGCCGAACGAGAGCACCGTGGCGGGCGCCACCGCGTACACCAGGGCCTCGCCGCCGACGTCCGGGTGGTGGAAGCGGCCGCCTTCGGCCCGGAAGTGCCACGAGTCGCCGTCCCACTTGGCGGACCAGGCCTCGGCGAGCCGCGTCAGCAGCGCGTCGTCGGTGACCAGCACGGCGTCGCCTTCGACGACGACGTCGAGGCCTTCGTTCCAGGTAGCGCAGCCGGTGGTGAGCACCACGTGCGGGTTGGCGCGGAGGTTGACGGCCTTCTGCTCGGTCTCGCCGGTGGAGAAGTAGAGGACGTCATCAAGCCACACGGCTACCAGCGGGGTCACGTGGGGCCTGCCGTCGGCCCGGACCGTGGTGATCCAGGACAGCTGGGCGGTCTCGAGCACCCGGCGGGTCTCGGCCCACGGCGTCGGCGCCGAGCCGGGCTGGCTGAATCGGATGTCGATCGTGGTGGCGGGCTCGCCCATGGCGAATTCCTCCTCGCGTTGTCGTCACAAGTCAGACGCCGCGAGCTGGCCGATTTTCATCGCGGCGGTGAAATCTCCGGTCGTGAACCGGTTGCGCATGATCGCCACCGCGACGCCGCTGTCGATGTCGGCGTAGGCCGCCGAGCCGTTGCTGCCGACCATCCCGAACGCCGAGCCGGGACGGTCGGGCAGGCCGGGACGGGCCGGGCTGTAGCCGAACGCCCAGCTCGACGGGAACCCCATGACCTCGTCCGGGCCGGAGAACGTGATCGCCGCCATGGCGGCGAGCCTCCGCCGTGACACCAGTGCGGGGCCGGCGTAGCCGAGCAGCGCCGTGTACAGCCGTGCGGCGCCAAGCGCGGTCATCGTGCCCTGCGCGGGGTTGTCGGCGGTGAGGACGTCGGCGCGGTTGGCGAAGCTGGCGCTGGGCGTGATCCCCGCCGGGATCGCTCGTGCGAGCGGTGTGCCCGGCTCGGGCGGCACCGGGCGCGCGCCCGCGGGAGCGACCTGGCGGGCGACCCGCGGCAGCAGTCCCGCCGGTACGCCGAAGTGGATGTCGTCTCCGACGCCGAGCGGGCCCGTGACGTGCTCGCGCAGCAGCGCCGAGATCGTGTGGCCGGTCGCGCGCCGCAGGGTCTCGCCGAGCAGGAAGCCGAAGGTCTGGGCGTGGTAGCCGAACCGGGTGCCAGCCTCCCACCACGGCTCGGCGGCGGCGAGCACCGCGCACATGTGGTCCCAGTCGCACAGGTCGGCCGCGGTCGTGTCGGACGGCAGGCCCGGCACGCCGGCGGTAAGGCAGAGCACGTGGCGCAGCGTCACCCGGTCTTTGCCGTGCGCGGCGAACTCCGGCCAGACCTCCGCGAGCCGCAGGTCGTAGTCGACCGCGCCCCGCTCGGCGAGGACGTGCACCACGGTGGAGGCGATTCCCTTGGCCGTGGACGCGGCGAAGAATAGCGTGCCGGAGGTGACGGGCCGCCCGGTCGCCGGGTCGGCGACCCCGGCGGCGACATCCGCGACCAGCTCGCCGCGGCGCATCACCGCGATTTGCAGGCCGGTCTCGGCGCCGGATTCCACCAGCGCCCGCGCCGCCTCCGCAACGGTTGAACGAGCCATCCCCTTACCCGGGTGAGACGAGGCGGAGCCAGCTCTCGTGCAGCGGCCAGGTGACGCGGAGCGTGCCGCCCGTCGGCAGGGCGGCCCACTCGCGGTACAGGCGGCGCACCCCGGCGGCGGCGACCCGGATCGTGTCGTCGTCGAGCCGTTCGGCCAGCGCCGCGGCGTCGGGGCCGTAGCCGCGCAGCCGCTGCCGGACCCCGGCGGGGGTGTCAGGACCGTCGCGCCACCGGTTCAAGACCGCGTTCACCGCGGCCTTCGCGACCATGTGCGCGGGCCAGTTGCTGGCCGCGAGGTCATCGAGCGGGGCGTCGGTGACGAGCCGGATATGCGAGTGCCGCCTGGTCAGCGCCCGGTTGGCGGGCTCGAAGCCGCCCGCCGCCAGCGTCCCCCACAGGCCGTCGGGCAAGCCGAACACCGACTCGACGACCAGGTGCGGCAGGTCGTGGACGACGTGCACTGCCGCGCGGTGCGCGGTCCCGTCCGGGAAGGTCAGCCAGGTCCGGTCCGCGGCCGGCGTCTCCCCCTTGACGATCGCGACGTCCGCCACAACGCTGAAAGCCGGCGCTTCCGTCACGAAACGACACGATAGCGTTACAGCCGCCGCCCCGCCGTTATTTCCGCGCGTGTCCTGCCGCGGTTCCACCACAGCGAGAGCGCCACCGCCGCGACGACGAGCAGGCCGCCGCCGGCCGCGAACCAGGACGCGAGGTCGCGCTGCTGCCGGACGATCGTGAACGCGGCGGGCAGCTTGCCCAGGGCGCTGTTGAGCTGGCCGGCGTCCTGCGCGCGGTAGAACGAGCCGCCGGTCGTCTTGGCGATCTGCATGAGCGCGGCGTAGTCGGCGTCGAAGGGGTTGTAGCCTCCGCCCGACCCGCTGTAGTTGGCGTTGCCGCCGCCGAAGCCGCCGGCGGGGACGGCGCCGTAGCCCCCGCCGCCGCCGAAGCCGCCGAACTGCCCGGGGCCGCACGCCATGGCCGCCGGAGTGTCCGTGCCGTAGCCGATCGTGAACACGCGCACGCCCCGGTCGGCGGCCACCTTCGCGGCGGTCTGCGGGTCGATGCCCCGGTTGTTCGAGCCGTCGGTGAGCACGACGATCACGTCGTCGGCGTAGCCCGCGCCCCGGCGGTGGGAGACGGTCGCGCCGGTCGGCGCGACCGACGGATCCACCTGCGCGATGGCGTCGAGCGAGGTCAGGATGCCCTCGCCGATCGCCGTTCCGTCCCCGGTGGTGAGGCCGCCGAGCGCGGTGAGCAGCTGCTGCGTGTCCCGGGTGGGCGGGACGAGGACGACGGCGGTGCTCGCGAAGACGACGAGTCCGATGCGCGGGACGCCCCCCTGGGACTTGACGAAGGCGCTCGCCGCGTCCTCGGCGGCGGTGATCCGGTTCGGCTTCACGTCCGTCGAGCACATGGACCCGGAGACGTCCAGCGTGAGCATGATCGTCGCGGACGACGACGCGACCGGCACGGTCGCCTGGGGGCGGGCGGCACCGACCGCGAGCACAGCGAGGCCCGCCGTCAGCAGCGCCGCGGGAATGCGCCGCCGCCAGCGCGAGCGGCCGGGCAGGGCGGCGGCGACCAGCGCGATCGAGGTCACCCGCACCGCGGCACGTCTGCGCCGGCGCCGGGTCAGCCACCAGGCGCCGAACACCAGCGGGATGACGAGGAGGGCGAGCAGCGCCCACGGCCACGAGAAGGACATTCAGACCACCCGGCCTGTCCGGGCCACGGTCAGCAGGGCGCCCGCGGCGAGCAGCGCGAGCGCCAGCCCGATGAACGCGCCGGCCAGCGGCAGCGGCTCGTTGGTGACGGTCAGCCTGAGGTTGATCGACGAGGCGATGCCATTGAGCTGGCTCGCGTCCGACGCCGGGTGGTACGCGCCGCCGGTGGCCTGCGAGATCGACTTCAGGGTGGCTTCGTCGAGCGCGGTGAACAGGTGGTAACCCTCGACCTCGACGGTGGTGCCCGCGGCGGTCCCCACCCCGACGGTGTCGATGTGCACGCCGGCCTTCTGCGCGACCGCGGCGGCCGCGGCGTCCCCGGTCGCGGACTCGTCCTGCCCGTCGGAGAAGATCACGATCGTGGCGGACGGCCAGTAGCCGATCGACGGGATGGCGCCGTTGGCTCCCAGGACGACGGTCTTGTGCGTGATCGCGGACAGCGATGCCAGGATGGCCTCGCCGAGCGACGTGCCGCCGCCGGCCTGCAGCCGCTGGATCGCCGCGGTGACGGTGGCGTGATCCGCGGTGGGCAGCGCGGCCTCCAGGCCGCCCTGCTGGAACGCGACGACGCCGATGTCGACGGTGGCCGGCTGGGCGTTGACGAACGACACCGCCGCCTGCTTCGCGGCGCCGAGACGGCTGGGCGCGACGTCGGTGGCGGCCATGCTGCCCGAGACGTCCATCGCGAGGATGACGGTGCCCGAGGCATGGGAGACCGGGACGGACGCCGCCGGGCCGGCGACGGCGACCGCGAGGACGGCGACGCCGGCGATCGTGCACCACACGCCGGCTATCCGGCCGCGGCCGCGCCACCAGCCGTCCGGCGCGACCCCGGCCAGGGCGAGCGCCGCGGTGCGGCGCCGCGTGACCACGATCGCCGCCCACCCGAGCGCCAGCGCCACGAGCAGCCCGACGGCGAGGAACGCGGGATCGGCGATGGTCATGCGTGCCTGCGCCTCGTGCTGGCGACAACCCCGATCAGCGCCCTGGCCAGGTCGGCGCTCGTGTCGATGCGGTGCAGCGGCACCGCGGCCCGGCGCATTCCGGCCGCGAGGCGGGCATCGCGTTCCCCGACACCCGCGCGCAGCCGGGCGCGCAGCAGCGGGTCCCCGGAGTCGACGATCAGCTGTTCCCCGGTCTCGGCGTCTTCGACGACGACAAGACCGGCGTCGGGCAGTTCGTCGTCGGCGGTGTCGATCACGCGGAGCGCGACGACCTCGTGCCGGGGGACCAGGCGCAGCAACGACCGCTCCCAGTCGCCGCCGCCGATGAAGTCGGAGATGACCACGATCAGGGCGCGCCGCTTGGCGAGCCTGGCGACCGCGTCGAACATCGCCGCGAGGTCGGTCGTGACGCCGGGGCGCCTGCCGTCGCCGCCACGGCCGCCGGGGGCGGTCCTGGCGAGCTCGGCGCCGATGCGCAGCGCGTGCCCGCGCCCGGTGCCCGGCGGCACGATGCGCAGCCCGCCGCCCGGCGCGTCGTACAACAGCGCGGCGACGCGGTTCCCGCCGCGGCCGAACAGCCGGGCGAGCACCAGGGCGAGCTCGCTGAGCACGTCGTGCTTGCCGCGGCCCGGCGCGCCGGCCGTCATCGAGGCCGAACGGTCGAGCACCAGCCACACGGTGAGCTCGCGATCTTCGTTGAAGACGCGAAGCTGCGGCTCGTTCAGCCGGGCGGTGACGTTCCAGTCGATGTGGCGCGCGTCGTCGCCCTCGGTGTACTCGCGCAGGCCGGCGAGATCGGTGCCGGTGCCCCGGTGCGCGGTGCGATAGCCGCCGGCCACGCGTCCGTCGAGCCGGCGGACGACCCGCCACTCCAGGCGGACCAGCAGCCGTTCCGTCGCGCGGGCGGGCGGCGGGGGCGGCGGGGGCGAGGTGGTCATGGGTCAGCGGCCGCTCAGGACGACTTCGGGGACGGTGACGGCGTCGAGCACTTTCGTGATGATCGTGTCGGCGGTGACGTCGTCGGCGAGCGCCTCATACGACAGCACGACGCGGTGCCTGAGCACGTCGAGGGCCAGCTCGCCGACGTCGGACGGCAGCGCGTAGTCGCGGCCGCGGGTGAACGCGAGCGCCCGGGCGCCGGTCACGAGGGCGATCGAGGCGCGCGGGCTGGCCCCGTAGCTGATGTACCGCTTGAGGTCGAGCCCGACGTTCAGCGGCAGCCGGGTCCCGGTGACCAGGCGGACGGCGTAGTCGACCACGGCCGGGTCGACGTAGATGTCGCGCACCCGCTCCTGCATCGCGATCAGGTCCGCCGGGCTGAGCATCGCACGGACCGGTTCGACCGGGCGCAGCGACCGGTCCACGATCGCGTGTTCCTCGGTGGCGCTCGGATACCCGACAACGACCTTCATCATGAACCGGTCGACCTGCGCCTCCGGCAGCGGGTACGTGCCTTCGGACTCGATCGGGTTCTGCGTCGCCATGACGAGGAACGGCTCGGGCACGGGGTAGGTCTCGCGGGCGATCGTGACCTGGTGCTCCTGCATCACCTCGAGCAGTGCGCTCTGCACCTTGGCGGGTGCGCGATTGATCTCGTCGGCGAGCAGCAGGTTCGTGAAGACCGGACCGAGCTGGACCTGGAACTCGCCGGTGTGCTGGTGGTAGACCCGCGTTCCGGTCAGGTCGGCGGGCACCAGGTCGGGCGTGAACTGGATGCGCTGGAACTCCCCGCCGACCGCCGCGGCGAGCGACTTGACCGACAGCGTCTTGGCCAGCCCGGGGACGCCTTCCACGAGCAGGTGCCCGCCGGAAAGCAGCGCGACCGCCATCCGCTCGAGCAGCAGGTCCTGACCGACAATCGTGCGCTTGACCTCGAAGAGCACCGGTTGCAGCGGGTTGGCTGGCGTGGCGCTGGTCATATCTGCGGCCCCTTTCCTGGCCCTGTGCCGCTGGCGCCGCCGAGCGCGGCGCCGATGGGCACCGCGAACCCGATGCCGGCGAACGCGTCCTCGCCGTCGGGGGCGGCGATCGAGACGACGATGCCGATGACGAGCCCGTGCGCGTCGAGCAGCGGGCCGCCCGAGCTGCCCGGGTTGACCGACGCGTCGAACTGGATGAGCCCGGAGAACTTGCCGTGATCGGTGTCCGCGGTCCGGTCGAGGCCGGAGACCACGCCGGCGGACACGCTGTCGATCAAGCCGAGCGGGTTGCCGATGGCGACGACCGGCGCGCCCACGTCGGCGTCCCCGCCCAGCGTGGCCGGGACAACGACCTGGGGGAGCTTCGCCGGGGTGAGCGCGGCGATGTCGATCGCGGGGTCGGCGGCGGCGACGGTCGCCCCGGCCGTGGTGCCGTCGGCGAAGGTGACGCTGATGGGCCCGCCGGCGGCGATGACGTGGTTCGCGGTCAGGATCGTGCCGGAGTCGGCGACGATGACGCCGGTTCCGAGGTCGTGTTTGGTGCGGACGAGGACCACGGACGGCGCGAGCCGCTGGTAGATGACCGGCACGGTCAGGCTCGCGGGCGCGGTCGCGGTGGCCGGGGTGGCGGTCGCCGCCGGGGCGCTGGCCGCCGGCGCCCCGGTGGCCAGCCGTGTCGCGAGCACGGCGATCACCACGAGCAGGACGACCACGACCGCCAGCCCAGCGGCGAACCGCCGTCGCGGTCCGGCGCTGAGCTGGCGGTCCATGCCCTCTACGCTACGTACGGAAGTTAAGGAATGGTAAGTGCCAGCGTCGAAAGTGGCTCAGAAGGGCCTGGTTCACTCCAGGGGCTGGCGGGCGACGGCGGACGGGGCGCGGCCGCCGAGCAGCCAGCCGGCCGCGGCCGCGATCAGCGGCATGCCGATGACCAGCAGCCCGATATCGGACCAGGGCACGTTGCTGAACGTTCCCGTGATGCTCGAGTGCGCCCACGCGAGCGAGGCCAGGA
>Ga0335072_10014780_pt1 | contig 11087 bp, 7 predicted proteins | sample Lox_Sample_21_FD_206725 | JGI IMG/M metagenome (GOLD analysis project Ga0335072, IMG submission 206725) | Soil microbial communities from Loxahatchee National Wildlife Refuge, Florida, United States - Lox_Sample_2.1 | ecosystem: Environmental > Terrestrial > Soil > Wetlands | place: USA: Florida... | reverse complement strand
TTCGAGTCAGCAGGCAGTCCACTTTGCTGCGGCGACGATCATGGCCGGCCAGGCCGACATCGTCATCGCGGGCGGCGTGGAGTCGATGTCGCGCGTGCCGCTCGGTGCTGGCCGGCAGACCGGAATGCCTTATGGTCCCAAGGTTCGAGCGAGGTACCAGACCGATGCGTTCAGCCAGGGCATCGGCGCGGAGCTGATGGCGGACAAATGGGGCCTGAGCCGTAGCGAGCTGGACGATTACGCCGCGCGGTCTCATCAACGTGCAGCAGCGGCAACTGACAGCGGTGCCTTTGCCGGGCAGCTGGTTGACGTCCCTGTTGGGGACCAGTACGTGCGCGCCGACGAAGGGATCCGGCCTCAGACCACCGCCGCGATTCTCGCCGGCCTTAAGCCCGCCTTCCGCGAGGGAGGCAGGATCCACGCTGGCAACTCGTCACAGATTTCCGACGGAGCGGGGGCGCTGATGCTCACGACCAGCGAGAATGCAAAGCAGCTGGGCTTGCGCCCACTGGCCAGATTCCACTCCGGGGCAGTGCGCGGAGACGACCCGGTCATGATGCTGTCCGCGCCAATCCCGGCCACCGCGGCCGTTCTCCGCAGGGCCGGGCTGCACATCTCTGACATCGGAGTCTTCGAGGTCAACGAGGCATTCGCATCGGTCCCGCTGGCATGGCTGGCCGAGACGGGCGCTGACCCGGATCGGCTAAACCCGCTTGGCGGCGCGATCGCCGTTGGCCATCCGCTGGGTGGCTCCGGGGCCATCCTGATGACCCGGCTAGTCCACCAGATGCGTCATGCCGGCGCGCGGTACGGGCTGCAGACAATGTGCGAAGCCGGAGGCATGGCGAACGCGACCATCCTCGAGCTTGTAGCCTGACCCCACAACCAGGACATCTGAGCAGGTCAGGGCATTATCCGACGGCAGGCAGGGCTCCGCCGCCAGAGTGGCCACCTATGGTGTATATGTGGAGATCCGCCAGCTTGAGTACTTTCTGGCAGTCGTCGATCATCGCGGCGTGACGAGGGCTGCCGAGGTCCTGCATATTTCACAGCCTTCGCTATCTCAGGCGATCCGCAGCCTTGAGCGCGAACTCCACGTCCGCCTCTTTAACCGCGTCGGGCGTGGCCTCGTCCTGAGTCCCTCTGGCGAGGCCCTTGTCGGGCCAGCAAGGCACGCGATCCGGAGCATCGAGCAAGCCAGCGAGCTGATGCACAGGCTCCAGCGCCTGGATGGCGGGCGAGTCGATATCTGCGCACTGCCGTCGCTAGGCTCCGAGCCTGTCGCGGCCTGGGTCGGGTACTTGCGCCGGCTGCACCCCGCCGTCGCAGTGCGACTGGAGGAGGCCGGTGACCTGGCGGGCGTGAGTGAGAGCGTTCGCTCCGGCGCGACTGAGCTGGGCTTCGTGACGCTGCCGGCGCCGCTGTCCGGGCTGCAATCCCGGACGCTTAGCACTCAGTACGTGGTGCTGGTATGCCCGCCCGGCTGGAGCGGAACTACCGCGACGCCGATCCCCATCGGGGACCTGGCAGATATCCCGCTGATCGTCGATGGCCGGCATACGGCCGGCTGGTCTCAGATCGAGCACATCCTGCTCGAGCACGCCGTCGATGTGAACGTGGCCGCGGAAGTCAGTCATCCCAGCTCAACCCTGCACCTCGTGCTCTCCGGCGCGGGGGCGGCCTTCATGCCGCTACGGCTTGCGCTGCTCGCGTACCGCCGAGGAGCGGTCATCCGGCCCACCGACCCGCCGATCCTGCGGCGGATCGCGGTGATCCAGCGCCCAGAGCCGTTGTCAGCCGCCGCGCAAGCCTTGCTGGACCTAGCCACCATGGACGCAGCCCGGTGGGTCGCAGCTAACGAACGCCACCAGGCAGGCGGGCTCGGCTACGTGGAGGCTGCGCTGGCGGTCGACGATGCGATCTGGGCGGCCCGCAGGTCGGCCCCTGCCCCGGACTATGCGCACTGATCCATAGGCCAGGCTTATCGACCGTACGCATTGTCGTATTAGACAGCGTGTCCTGCCGAGTCGTCTCATAGAAGAACTCGCTCAGGGAGGACATGTGCGAATTGAGGACACCACGGTCGTGGTGACCGGCGGAGCTTCCGGCCTCGGTCAGGCGACGGGCCGCCTGCTGACCGATCGTGGCTGCCGGGTCCTGCTCATAGATCTGGTTTCAAGCGACGGCAAGGCGGTGGCTGCCGACCTTGGTCACAGCGCCAGGTTCGCTGCCGCTGACGTCACATCCCCGGAGGAGGTATCGGCAGCGCTCGACGTGGCGAGGGAGATGGGGGACGTCCGGGGCGTCGTACATTGCGCCGGACGCGGCGGGGACCGCGTCCGGATCCTTGACCGCACAGGCACGCCGGGTCCGCTCGACTCTTTCGCCGAGGTCCTCCGGGTGAACCTCATCGGTACCTACAACGTGCTGCGCCTGGGCGCCGCTTTGCTCGCGCAGAACGAGCCATCCGCCGGTGATCGCGGCGGGATCGTGCTGACTGCCTCGGTCGCGGCATTCGACGGGCAGATCGGGCAGACTGCCTACGCGGCCGCCAAGGCCGGCGTGCACGGCCTGACTCTCGTCGCCGCCCGTGACCTCGCGAGCAGGCAGATCCGGGTTAACACGATTGCCCCTGGCATCTTCGACACGCCTATGCTCGGCCGGCTTGAAGGCAGGGTGCGCGAGTCGCTCGCTGCGACGGTGGTTCATCCGAAACGGCTCGGTGACCGAGGCGATTACGCTCGGCTGGCCGTCGAGATGCTACAGAACTCCTACCTCAATGGGGCGACTGTCCGCCTGGACGGCGCCATCCGGATGGCCCCCCGATGACTGAGGGCGGCGCGCGGATCGGCACCAGTCTCAGCGACGTAGTGCTCACCGAGACGCAAGACAGCATCCTGATCATGACCATAAACCGGCCCGCCAGCCGCAACGCAATCGACCTGGTTACCGCTGAGCATCTGGCGACCGCGATGGCCAAGCTGGATGCCGATCCGGATCTGGCTGTCGGCGTCCTGACCGGCGCGGGCGGCTGCTTCTCGGCGGGCATGGACCTGAAAGCCTTCGCCGCATCCGGCCGGCGGCCGGCTGTGCCTGGCCGAGGGTTTGCAGGCTTTATCGAACAGCCTCCGGCCAAGCCCCTTATTGCCGCGGTCGAAGGGTGGGCGCTCGGCGGTGGCCTGGAAATGGTACTGGCCTGCGATCTGGCGGTCGCGAGTACAACTGCTCAGTTCGCGCTGCCGGAAGTGACCCGCGGGCTGGCCGCGCGAGGCGGCGGAGCGTTCCGGCTGCCCCGACGGCTGCCGCATGCGCTGGCGATGGAGGTGATCCTCACGGGTCAGCCGATATCAGCCGTACACGCGGCCAAGCACGGGCTCGTCAACAGGGTCGTGTCGGCGGGGACCGCACTCGCTGCGGCCTGCGAGCTCGCCGCGCTCGTGTCCCGGAACGCTCCCCTGTCCGTGCGGGCATCCAAGCAGGTTGCGGTCCAGTCCGCCGACTGGCCCCTCAGCGAGTGCTTCACGCGACAGCGTGAGTTCTTCGATCCGGTCTTCGCCTCGGCCGACGCCGCTGAGGGCGCAGCCGCCTTCCGGGACAAGAGGGCACCGCAGTGGACAGGACAGTGAGGCCCGTGTCCGCGATGCTTGATGAGCCGGAACGGGACGTCCAGCAGGCTGTGCGCTCGTACCTGGACGCGGAGATCGCCCCCAGGGTCAGTGACTGGGAACGGCAGCGCGAGTTCCCGTGGAAGCTGCTGCCGGCGCTGTACGAGTTCGGATACGTCCGCGGCCTCGTGCCCGAAAGCCACGGCGGCTATCAGACCACTCATCTCCAGCAGGCCGTGCTGATGGAAGAGGCCGGCCGATGCTGGGGCTCGCTGCGCACCACCGTCAACGTGCAGGCCATGGTCGCGCGACTGCTGTCGGCGGCCGGAGATGATGCGCAGCGCGAGAAGTACCTGACGCCGCTGCTAACGGGACAGCGCTTCGGCTGGTTCGGGATGACCGAGCCCGACGCCGGGTCGGACGTCGGCGCATTGCGGACAACGGCGCGGCGGGCCGGTGACAGCTGGGTCATCACCGGCAGCAAGCTCTACATCACGAACGCGCTCTCCTGCGACTTCGGCATCGTGCTGGCCTCCGTGGCGGGCGAGGAGCCAGCCGGGATCACGGCATTCCTGATCGAGAACGGGCAGTCAGGCTTCGGGGTTACCGACATCCCGCATATGCCAGTGCGGGCCACCTCCAGCTGCGAGCTCACCTTCGACGGCGTCGTTGTTCCCGACAGCGCCCGGCTGGGCGGCGTCGGCGAAGGCCTGCGGCTGGCCATGAACGTCGTCAATCTCGGGCGGCTCAATGTGTCGGCCGGGTCCGTCGGCCTCGCCCAGGCGTGCCTGGAGCTGTCCGTCTCGTTCGCGCGGCAGCGTGAGCAGTTCGGCCGGCCGATTGCCGGCTTCCAGCTTGTCCAGCAGATGATCGTCGAGATCGCAACGCTGACCCAGACGGCAAGATTGCTGGCGTTCGACGCTGCCCGGCAGCTTGATGCGGGCAGTCCCGGCGCGCGCACTGCCTGCTCGATGGCAAAGCTGTACTGCGGCGAGTCGGCAAATCGCGCGGCGACACTCGCGCTGCAGGTGCACGGCGGTGCCGGCCTGATGGAGGAATCCCCGGTTGAGCGCTACTTCCGGGACGCACGCGAGGCGACGATCCCGGAGGGGACGTCGCAGATCCAGATCCTGCAGATCGGAAAGGCACTGCTCGGCATCTCGGCGATGCGGTAGCTGCGGACGAGCAAAGTCCGCGATCTCAGTCGCCAGAGCAGGCCACACGCTCACTGAATTGGGGCAGATAGGTGCAGATCGGAATATCACTCGGGTACTGGCGTCACGGTCCGCGCGAAGAGCTCTATCAGCTCGTCGCCGAAGCGGAGCGGCTGGGCTATGAATCCATCTGGACGGCCGAGGCCTACGGGTCCGATGCCTTGACCCCGCTGGCGTGGCTCGGCTCGCGGACGTCTCGCCTTCAGCTGGGCACGGCGGTCATGCAGATGCCCGCTCGCACGCCGACGGCGACAGCCATGGCCGCGATGACGATGGACCAGTTCAGCGGGGGTCGCTTCATCCTCGGTCTCGGCGTATCCGGGCCGCAGGTCGCGGAAGGCTGGTACGGGCAGCCGTTCGCGCGTCCGCTCGCCCGCACGCGCGAGTACGTCGGCATCGTCCGTGCCACGATCGCGAGAGAACGCGAAGTCGAGGCGCCCGGGCCCTGCTATCCGCTGCCCCTGCCGGGTGGTACCGGCCTCGGCAAGCCGCTCAAGTCAATCCTTCACCCGCTGCGCACGGATCTGCCCCTCTACCTGGGTGCTGAAGGCCCGCGCAACATGGCGCTGACCGCCGAGATCGCCGATGGGCTGCTGACCGGGAACTACCCGCACCGGCACGACGGCATGGTCCGCAAGGCGCTGGCCGAGGGGTTCGCGCGGCCGGGCGCACGCCGGGGGCCAGCGGATTTCCAGGTGGCTGCCCCGGTGGCTGTGGTGATCGATGATGACGTCGAGCAGGCAGCCGAGTCGCTCAGGCCCGGCCTTGCGCTGACCATTGGCGGCATGGGAGCGCGAGCGCAGAACTTTCACGCCAATGTGTTCGCGCGCGCGGGCTGGGAGGCGGAAGTCGCCGCGATCCAGGATCACTATGCTGCTGGCCGCTATAAGGATGCGGCGGCGGCCGTCACGCTGCCGATGATCGAGGAGATCGCGCTGATCGGCAGCAAGGCCAAGGTGCGTGACGAGCTGACCCGCTGGTCAGAGTCAGCGGTGACCAGCCTGCTGCTCCGCCGGCCGCGCCTTGAGCTGGCCCGGGAGTTTGCAGAGCTCGCGTTCGGGTGACCGTGACGCACCGGTGCGCCCCGGCAAATCAGGCGTCGCTTTAGCCGGACATCCGCCGTGCGACCGCAGTTCATAGTGCTCGCCGGTCAAATCAGGCTATTCTAATCGGCAGCGAGGAGGAAGGCTGGACGGTGCCGGATGCCACGGCACCCACTCGAAGGACGCGGAGTCAGTGTGGCGTCACGACCCGATCCCCCGGGGTTAGGCCGCTCGACAGTGGACAACGGAGCAAGGCCCGCCGAGAAGCGCGCCGCGCGGATTGCATCGGCGATCGAGAAGGAGATCGCGGGCTCCCGGTTGCCTGCGGGCCGGATCATCGGCTCCGAGGCCGACCTGGTGCAGCGATTCGAGACAAGCAAGACGGTGCTGCGCGAGGCAGTCCGGCTGCTCGAGCAGCACGGTGTGGCCACAACCCGGCGAGGACCGGGAGGCGGGCTTGTCGTCACGCAGCCCGACGCAGCAGCCGTCGCGGATGCCGCGATCGCCTTGCTGGAGTACTCGAACGTCGCGGTCGTAGACCTGGTTGAGGTCCTTTATCTCCTCGAGCCGATGGCGGCGTCCCTGGCTGCCGGTCAGGTAACCGAGGACGGAATCAGGCAGCTACGCGAGCATGGTGCAGGCGCCCGGGGCGGGGGGTCGATGTGGTCGCGCCACACCCAGATGCACTCGCTGCTCGCCGAGATGGCCGGCAATCCGGTCCTGCGGCTATTCATCGACGTGTGCTCCACTTTGCTGACCTGGTTCGCCACCCGGACGATGGCGGCCGAAGGCCCGTGGGCCGCGGAGATGGCCAAGACAGAACCCGACCTCGTGCATGCGCAAGAACGGCTGGCGGATGCGGTCGCGCTGGGCGATCCGGTTGCGGCCGAGCAGATAGCGACGCGTCACCTGCAGGCAATGCTCAACTGGGTGACCGCAACCGAGGTGAGGCTGGCCCGGTTGCGCCGCGGGCGTCGTGAGGTAACTGGGCTGCATGACCGGCTGCCGGAATCCAAGGCGGCACCTGCCCTTGCCGAGCACATTAGGTCGGACATCGTTGCGCTCGGCTGGCCGCTAGGGGCGAACCTGGGCTCGGAGTCGGAGCTGATCAACCGCTACGGCGTCAGCCGCACGATTCTCCGCCAGGCAGTGCGGATTCTGGAGTATGAGCATGTGGCGGTCATGCGCCGGGGGCCGTCTGGCGGTCTGATCCTGACCGAGCCGAGCATCCGTTCCGTCACCGTGGCCGCCGCGCTGTTCCTGGGCCGTCAGGCCGTGCGCGCCAGTGACCTGCTTCCCGTGCGCACACGTCTGGAGCTCGGCTGCCTCGATCTCCTGCTCAGCCACGACGCCATCGACCTGTCCGCAGAGATGCAGAAGCTGCTGGACGCAGGCGGCAGCACAGGCCAGGGCTCGCTGCCGGAGTTTCATACGGGCTTGTCGCGCCTCACCGGCAACCCGGCCCTGACGCTGTTCCAGCAGGTCACTGGTGCGCTGGCGGACGTGGCCACCACGCAGTCCGCGACGGCAGCGTCAGACGGAGGGGCCTGCTCCGCCGCCGAGGTCGTGGCGCGTCTGCAGGCGGAGCATGCTGCGATCGCGGAGGCCATTGTCGCCCGGGACGTCGCCATCGCGCGGCAGCGATTGCTGCGGCACCTGGAGTACCGTGCCTGCGGGTAGGCCCGGCGCCGATGACGTGCCAGGTTCGCGGCGCTCGGTGTCGCCGCCAGCATGCTCGCCCAGCAGCGTCAGGGTCAGCGCGGCGAGCGGCTGGCCGTCCGCGCCGCCGCTTAGTGTCCGGTAACGATCAGCGCGTCAGCCGCGGTCACCCGGTCGCCGGTGACGATCACCGGGTTGAGGTCGATCTCGGCGATCGCAGGCTCGCTCGCGATGAGCTGGCCAATCCCCATGAGTATCTCTGTGACGGCGCGAGCAGCTGTATTGCTGATCGCCCGGCGCCCGTTCACCAGCCGCCCGCCGGCGATCGCGCTGAGCATGCTGGCGGCTGCCCGCTCCGTTACCGGCGCCATGCGCAGATGCTGTTCGCCCAGGATATCGACGAGCACCCCGCCGAGGCCGAGGGACACCATCGGACCGAACGTGGGGTCGCGCAATGCCCCGCAGGCAAGCTCGATGCCCGCGGGAATCTGCTCCTGCACCAGGACCTTCAGCTCGGCACCAGCAGGGCCGGACTGGGCGTGGATCTCCGCCAGCTTGCCGAATCCGGCGGCAACCTCAGCCAAGCCCCGCAGCCCGACGAGAACGGCGCCGTGCTCCGACTTGTGCGGCAGCCAGTCGGCGCACAGCTTGAGCACGACGGGGCCGCCGAGGCGCTCGGCGGCGGCGACTGCCGCCTCCGGGTCGGCGACGACCTCCTGGCGCGCGAACGGCACCCCGTACTGCTCGATGACTGACCGGGAGGCCTCTTCACTCAGCGTCCTGCTCACCGCTTCCAGCTGGTGAGACAGGGACAGCGCGGGCGTCGCGGGTGCGGGCTCGGCCAGCCGCTCCCGGCGGTAGTCATGATAGCTGCAGAGCCGGCCCAGAGCGTCGATGGTGGCAACCGGGTCGCTGATCGTCGGAATGCCGTTCAGCATCAGCTGCTCGTTGACGTCGGCCTGCGGGCCGTAGATGACCATGGGCTTGTCGGTGCTGGTGAACGCCTTCTGGTAGCTGTCCAGAAGCTGCTGGCCCAGGCCGCGCGGCGCGCCGGAGATCGTGATCATGTCGTAGTCCGGCGACGAGATGAGACCGCCCAGAACGGTGTGGATCTTCGACTGGTCGTTCACGACCTGAGCAGTGACGTCGACAGGATTGGCGGCCGAGCCGAACTCAGGGATCACCGCGGCAAGCTCGTCGCGCAGCTGCGCATTCGCCGGAGGAAGGGCCAGCCCCGCGGTGGCCGCGGCGTCCGCCATGGAGACTCCCACGCCGCCGCTGATCGTCATGACCGCAAGATTCCGGCCAGCCGGCACCCGGCTAGCTGAGAAGACCGTCAGGCAGTCAATCAGCTCGCGGGCTGTGCGCACGCGCACGACGCCGAGCTCATCAAACACCGCGTCGACGACCTTCGAGGGAACTGCCATCGCGCCGGTGTGACTGGCCGCCGCCCGGATCCCGGCCTGTGACCGGCCCACCTTGATGCCGACAACGGGCTTGCCCAGCTCAAGAGCACGACGCGCCGCGGCGATAAGGTGGCCGGTCTTGCGGATACCTTCGACGAACAGCGCGACTGTCTGAACGTCGGGCTGCTCAACCAGGTAGCCGAGTGCCTCACCGCACGTGACGCCGCTCTCATTGCCGGCCGCGAACACGTACGAGACCCCAAGACCCGCTGTCTGCGCCAGCTCGTAGAGAGTCATCCCGTAGGCGCCGCTCTGGCTGACGACGGCTACGTTGCCCGGGCGCTGCTGAAAAGCCTGGATGGAGGAGAACACCGCGCGGAGCCCGATTGTCAGGTTGACCATGCCGATGCAGTTCGGGCCGCAGACGCGAATGCCTGCCGCGGAAGTCACCTCAGCCAGTTCGGCCTGAAGCCTGGCACCGGCCTCGCCGGTCTCGGCGAAACCTGCGGAGAGCACAAGCATGGCCCGGACGCCCTTGGCTGCGCACTCACGCGCGACGCTGACCACGTTAGTCGCGGGCGTCGCCACGATCGCCAGGTCCGTAGGGAAGTCCAGGTCGGTGATGCTGGGCCGTGCGGGGAGGTCCTGAACGGTATCCCGGGTTGGATTCACCGGGACGATGTTGCCTTCGTAGGTCTCCTTGAGGCGGGCAACGATGCGTCCGCCGATGCGGCTCGGCGAGTCCGACGCGCCCACGACCGCGATCGAGCGCGGCGCCATCAGCGCTCTCATTCCGCTAGCGGCTTCGGTCACAGGCCATCCTTCCTCTGAGCGCGGGCCATGCCGCGGCCCGGCACGCTCGCTGCCGACGCCGAGGGTTCCCGCTCAGGCGGGACAGGACCCTCCCTCGGCACGGTACTCCAATTAAGTACTCTGATTAGAACGAACTTGTACTAGATTACTGCAACATCAAGAATATAGACTTGATTAAGTCAACTGAATTCGAGCCTAGCTGTCAGCGAGCGCCGCGACAGCAGGCCTCGGTCCGCGAGCCCGCCGTCCGTGACCAACGCAGCTGGCCTGCCCAGGGCCACCCCGGCGCATCGTCGGGTCGCAGGGCCGCGGCACGCTGAGCGGGGCGCCGGGATGGAAGGATCAACAGCCCAGATGCCTGATCACGCGACGAAGTCCGGCGTGCTCCTCGACATTGAGAACTGTTATGCCGCGGGCTGGACTGACGGGATGCCGGTCGTGCCGCCGTATGGTGCCCTCGTCGACGAGATGCTCGCTGGCATGGGCTGGGAGTCAACGCAAATCGTCGGTGCGATCCCGAGCCAGTCCCTGGAGGTCCGCGCCGAGCAGCTGGCGGCCACGGCGGTCATGGCCGGGTGCGCGCCGCAGTACGGACCCCTGCTCCGGGCACTGAGTGAATCGCTCCTGGACCGGGACTTCAATCTGAGCGGCGTGGAGGTCACCACTGGCGGGGTCGCGGCGCTCGTGATCGTCGGCGGGCCGATTGTCGCCGAGCTGGGCTTCGAGCACGGGGCCAACGCGCTCGGCGCAACCGCGCGACCGAACGCGACCGTGGGGCGGTTTGCGCAGATGGTCCGGCTGTTCTGCGGTCGCGCAGGCGGATCTCTGCAGCCCCACGGGACCGTCGGGCACCCAGGGCGGCTGTCGTTCCTGATCGCCGAGCACCCGGAGACGATCTGGCCCCAGTTCCACACCCAGCTGGGCCACGAGCCGGGCACCTCGGTTGTCTCGGTGATGGCCGCTGAGGGACCCAGCAGCGTCAACAACCACTTCGCCGCCGACGGCGCGCGGATCCTCGACACGATCGCCGACTGCATCGCCCACTTCGGCACCACCAACTTCTACTACCGTCATGGCGCCTACGTGGTCGCGCTCGCACCCGAGCACGCCGAGCTGGTCACCCGCGACTTCCCGGATCGGGAAAACGCTCAGGAGTACCTGGCGAAGACCGCTGTTCGCGCCACTGACGACCTGATCCGGCTGGGGCGCATCCCGGAGCAGCCTCGGGAGGACCTGGCGGTCGAGCCCGGCACACTCCGCGCCCCGGTCAGGCGGCCGGATCGGATCCACTTCGTCGAGACGGGCGCGCCGGGCGGCAAGTTCTCCGCCGTCATACCGGCCTGGGCG
>Ga0335072_10014779_pt1 | contig 11087 bp, 7 predicted proteins | sample Lox_Sample_21_FD_206725 | JGI IMG/M metagenome (GOLD analysis project Ga0335072, IMG submission 206725) | Soil microbial communities from Loxahatchee National Wildlife Refuge, Florida, United States - Lox_Sample_2.1 | ecosystem: Environmental > Terrestrial > Soil > Wetlands | place: USA: Florida... | reverse complement strand
GGATGGAGTCAGCTCGGGGAAGGAGGTTGGAGAGGAGGCGGCGCAGTTCGCCGCGTCCTTCTCAAGCGCCTGGGAGATGTCGCATACGACCGTTGATGTTTATTCCTTGAGGAAGGAGCAGGTAACCAAGGGCAGGAACGAGGGCGCCCTGGGAAAGGGGAGCTTCCTCCTGAAGGGAGAGAGGGAGTGGTATAAGAATTCCACGCTAGAACTGGTAGCATTCTTCAATGAAAAGATGGGGAAGGTGGAGGTCGCCCCGCTTTTGACCGGAAAGAGGCTGGGGCTGAAGAGGTATGTCGTTCTTTCGGTCGGCAAGACCAAGAAATCGGACGCCGCAAAGTACATCTCAAGGGAACTCGGCTATCCGAACGTGGATTACATAATGCAGCACATACCTACCGGCCCGTTCGCGCTCAAGTCCGTCAGCGAGTGATTACAATATGTATTTATAAACATGATTAATCTATTCTTAGAAAGAAAGTGATGACATGGAGTTTTACTATTATAGTATTTTTGCCGGAATAGTCGCGCTGGTAGTTGCAGTAGTTGCCGCCTTTCTCGTATTGCAGGAGGGAGAAGGAACAGAAAAGATGAAGGAGATAGCCAACGCGATCAGGGAAGGGTCGGACGCCTATCTGAAGAGGCAGCTGAAGACAATAGTGGCATTCGCAGTGATACTCTCGATACTTTTCGCCTTCATGCACAGCGGACTGAGCATAGTGCTCGCGTTCGTGGTAGGTGCCGTGACATCATATCTCACAGCGTACCTTGGGATGACTATAGCAGTAAGGACAAACATAAGGACTGCGAAAAGCGCGGAGAGGGGGCTTGATGAGGCATTCAAGACCGCTATTCTTGGAGGCTCGGTAACCGGTTTCGCGGCCGTAGGGTTCTCTCTCATCGGGCTCGGCGCCTTGCTGGCATATTTCACGACACTTCAGATTCCACTCCTTATAGGATTTGCATTCGGAGCCTCGCTTATCTCGCTCTTCGCTAGGGTGGGAGGAGGCATCTTCACGAAGGCGGCCGACGTTGGGGCGGATCTTGTGGGCAAAACAGAGCTCAACCTGCCTGAGGACGACGTAAGGAACCCTGCCACGATCGCAGACAACGTCGGGGACAACGTAGGCGACTGCGCAGGAATGGCGGCAGACGTCTTTGAGAGCTACTCGGTCACGCTTGTGGCTGCCTTGCTTATAGCAAGCAGCATTGCTAACGCGCCGCAGTCTTTGTTCTCCTATCCGATCTTCATCTCGGCGCTGGGCATAGTTGGAAGCGTTGTGGGAATCTTCTTCGTCGGCAAGATAAAGGGAGGGAACGTCACTGGCAACCTTTACAGGAGCATATTTACCACAGTGGTTATAGCGGCGATCCTTGACGTTATTGCAACCATGTGGCTGGGACTGCCTATGATATACTTCGTCCCGGTGCTTTCGGGGCTGATACTCGCATTCCTGCTCTTCTGGGTCTCTGACTATTACACAGGAGGAGGAAGCAAACCTGTGGTGAAGATCGCCACAGCGGCAAAAGGAGGCGCAGGGACTAACGTTATAATGGGCCTTGCAGTGGGCCTCAGGAGCACCTGGCTTCCGGCACTGTTCGTAGTGGGAGCCATACTTGTGAGTTACGCAGCTGCAGGGGTGTACGGAATAGCGATTGCGGCCGCAGGGATGTTCTCGCTTACGGCGACAATACTCACCATTGATTCGTTCGGTCCCATAACAGACAATGCGGGAGGCATTGCGGAGATGGCGCACCTCTCGCCGAAGGTGAGGTCCATAACGGACAAGCTGGATGCGGTGGGAAACACGACAAAGGCCACGACGAAGGGATTCGCCATAGGCGGAGCTGCGCTTTCCGCGATAGCCCTTTTCGTCGCATTCGCCCACGCAGTCAACATAACAGTGATCGATGCGCTGAATCCGCTTGTGATGTGCGGCATAATCGTAGGAGCGCTGCTGCCGTTCATCTTCTCGTCATTCCTGATGGAGGCCGTGGGGCACGCGGCCAACCTGATGGTCGAGGAGGTAAGGAGGCAGGTCAAGACGATAAAGGGGCTTATGCAGGGCAAGGCCAAGCCGGACTACGCGCGGGCCGTGGACATAGCAACAGTGAACGCGCTGAAATCCCTGGCCCTCCCTGAATTGATAGCCATACTCACCCCGATAATAATAGGGTTGGCGCTTGGCCCGCAGGCTCTCGGAGGATTGCTCGTCGGGATGATACCCGCAAGCTTCATGCTCGCGCTTTTCATGGCGAACAGCGGAGGCGCGATGGACAACGCCAAGAAATACATAGAGTCGGGGCATTTCGGAGGGAAGGGAAGCGATGCCCACAAGGCTGCTGTAGTGGGGGACACCCTCGGGGACCCGCTGAAGGACACGGCAGGGCCTGCGCTCAACTCCATGATAAAGGTCGTCAGCACGATCTCGATACTGCTTGCGCCGGTATTCGTGATGTTCGCCCTGATACATTAGCCCGTGCAGGAGTAGGTTGCTGTGAGAGCAGTAAGAGATGGCAGCTTGTGCTATTTAATACTTTCTTGCGTGTAGCCCGATTAACCGCGCGGAGGAAATCCTTTTTAATAGTTATCGTTAGATATATCTCATGCAGACCAAATATATCGTAGTGTTAGGTTCAATGATGAGCGGCCTCGGGAAGGGCGTCGTCACCTCGTCGCTGCTCAAGATGCTCGATTTCTACGACTACAAGGCTCTTCCTATAAAATTCGACGGCTACCTCAACTACGACTGCGGGACAATGAACCCCTACAGGCACGGGGAGGTCTTCGTTTTGGACGACAAGAGCGAGGTCGACATGGACTTCGGCATCTACGAGAGATTCTCGAACAGGAACCTCACTGGGGACCTGTCCATAACAGGCGGCAAGCTCTTCGGCTCGGTCATATCGAAGGAGAGGAAGGGGGAGTACCTGGGGGAGGACGTCCAGATAATACCGCACCTCACAAACGAGGCCATAGGGATGATAGAGAACGTCGAGAAGAACAGGAGGCCTGACGTGATAGTCATCGAGGTCGGCGGCACTGTCGGTGACATAGAGAACAGCTACTTCATAGAGGCGGTCAGGCAGCTGGCGCTGAAGCACCCGACCACATTCATAAACCTGACATACGCGCCGCAGCTGGAGGTGGTCGGAGAGCAGAAGACGAAGCCGGCCCAGGTGGGATACAGGCTGCTGCTCCAGGCAGGGATAAGGCCGGATTTTGTGATCTGCAGGAGCCGCGAGAGGCTCAATGCCAAGGCGCGCTGGAAGCTTGCGCTCTTCGCGAACATAACCGAGGACAAGGTGATCGACGACTCCGACACTGAATCGATATACGAGCTGCCGCTCCACTTCATGGAGCAGGGCTTCGACAGGAAGCTGCTGAAGTCGCTGGGCCTTGCCTCCAGGCTGAACAGGAAGAAGCTCGGGCTCTGGAAGGGCAGCGTGGAGAGGATACTCAAGCCAAGGCATTCGGTGGAGATAGGCATAGTCGGCAAATACACGGACCTGAAGGACTCATATGCAAGCGTGAAGGAGGCGCTGATACATGCAGGGGCCCACAACGACGCCAAGGTGAAGATACGATGGGTCGAATCCACTGAGCTGGAGGACGGGAAGGGAATAGACCCGCTGAAGGGAGTGGATGGAGTGCTCGTGCCGGGGGGCTTCGGGAACAGGGGCATAGAGGGCATGATAAACGGCATACAGTACGCAAGGGAGAACAGGCTTCCCTACCTCGGCCTCTGCCTGGGCATGCAGCTCATGTCGGTGGAGTTCGCGAGGAACGTTGCCGGCCTGGAAAATGCGAATTCGAGCGAGTTCAACAAGAACGCCAAATACAAGGTAATACACCTCCTTCCCTCGCAGCGCGGGGTCGACAAGAAGGGAGGGACCATGAGGCTAGGCCTCTGGGAATGCAGGCTCAGCAGGGATTCCGCTTCCTATAGACTTTACAGGAAGGAGAGGATAGGCGAGAGGCACAGGCACAGGTACGAGTTCAACAGCAAGTACGCGGGCCTGTTGAAGAGCAAGGGGCTGGTCATAGCTGGCACTACACTTGACAGGAAGCTGGTGGAGTTCATAGAATGGAGGGACGGCTTCGGCATAGGAACGCAGGCGCACCCCGAGCTGAGGTCCAGGCTCGAGGCTCCGGCTCCGCTTTTCGTGGGCTTCGTGGGCGCTGCCGTCAAGAAGGGGCTAGAGAAAGAGAGAAGTGTAGTCGAGTAGGAAGCCGAGCGCTCCGCCGAGGGCGGGCACGCCATTTATTATCCTCTTGATTACGGCTACGTCGTCCAGGGTGACCGCGCCGAGCTTGGCTATGATTGGAGGATAGATTGCGAGCGAGAGCGCCACCCCGGCAACCAGTATTATCTCAGGGCTGATTGCGAGAAGGTGGCCGAACGCGTAGACTATGACTCCGAGAACCACGTTGGCCGCGAGCACCCTGGCTATCTTTCCGAATTTGATGCTGATGCCCCTGCCCTGGAGATACCTCATGAACAGGAGGTTGGTCGCGATCCCGCCCACATAAAGCATCGAGAGTATGACGCCTATCCCAGGTAGGATCTGGTCCTGCGGCGCGGCGAAGTGGAAGAGCGGCACCAGAACAAGAAGGGAGGCGAGCTCCACCACGGAGACTATCGCCGTATACTTGAAGATCTTCCGGGTCTCCTTCATGCTGGTCAGCAGCTGGGTCGCGAAGGAGCCGAAGATGCCTATTAGGAGGCCCACCGCGGTAAGCTGCATGTAGATTATGGCGGTGCTGTACGAGGCCGAGAAGACGGTGATTATGAAATCCCTGGATAGCACAGTTATGTAGGCTATCATCGGCGCAGTGAACAGCAGGCCGAAGTAGATCGAGTAGTAGAAGAGCCTGCCCACCTTCGGGCCGAGCTGCTTGCTGTGTATGGCCTCGGCGAACATCGGTATGAGGACAACGGTCATGGTCCCGGCCACGAAGTCGACAAGGGTTCCCACCCTGGATGCCACGCCGTACTGCCCCACAAAGGATGGGAGCACCACCAGGCCCAGCAGTATGACGGAGAAGTTTGTCACGAGGGTAGAGATTATGCTCGCGTAGGTGAGCGGCATGGAGAACTTCAGCATCTCGCCCATCCTGTGCGCCATGCCCCTCCAGATGAACGATATCCCGAAGCGCCTGTCTGTCACGATTATCTGGAACAGCGAGGCGATGACGAGCGCTGTTATGTATCCCAGTATGCCGAAGCCGAGGACCACCAGCGATATGCTTATCACGCCCTGGAGCATGGAGTAGAGTATGTTGGATATGGCGTTGTTCTTGCCGTCGTTGAAGCTCACTAGGATGAGCGTGAAGGAGTTGTACATCAGGTAGAAGACTATGCCGGATATGGCAAGAAAGACCACCCCGGCATAAGACTGCGAGTGCAGGACGTAGCCCGATATCAGGCCGCTCGCCAGGCCGCCCGCCGCGGTAAGTATGATGCCTGGAAGGGCTATCGCCACTATGCCGTCGCCCATCGCTATGCTTATCTCCCTGAGCCTCTTCCTCGAGAGGAGGTAGGGTATGTGCTGGTTGAAGTACGTGCCTATGCTGACGTTTCCGAAAGAGCTTATGAATGCCGCTATGCTGAGCGCCAGCGTGTATATGCCGTAGCCGCTTGGCATTAGGAGCCTGGCTATGACTATGAACATGGCCGCCTGTATTATCGTCGAGGCTATCTTGCCGGTCGCTATGTAAGAGGCGACCTTCACCGTCTTTGTCGCCAGGGCGGCCGTAGCGTCGCTTGCAGAGCCATCCGCCGTCATTGATACCCCTTAAAGCTGAACAGGAACCCGACATAGCGCATGAGAAGGCCTATGGGCCTGCTGAGGAGCGGCACCTTGCCCGTGATCCTCTCCATTATCTTCAGGTCCGAGATGTCTATCGCGCCGACAAGGACCATTATCGCAGGATATGCCACCAGCAGTATGAGGGCGCCTGCCGCTATTGATACAAGCGGGCTGGCGAATAGGAGAGCTATTGACAAGGGCAGTATGAGGATGACGTTGCTCGCCGCGAGAAGGGCAAGCCTGCGCGTGTCTGGCCTGAAGTTGATGGCCTTCCTTGCGAGCATCGCGAAGAGTATGCCCTCCGCTATCGGGCCGACGAAGAATATGCCGAGTATGGCGCCGTACGCCCCGAACCTTGGGACCAGGAGCAGGACGGTTCCCAGCTGGAGGGCCGTAGACACAAGGAGGCTCTTGACGAGCTGCCTGGTTATCCCCTTCGATATCAGCAGGCTGACTATGTAGTACTGGAAGGTGTCTATCAGGGTGCCGAACGCTATGAGCGTCAGGAAGATGCCGGTGCTCGCGTACTCGTTGGTCAGGAGAAGCGCTGCCCCGGGCCTGGCCAGCACCCCGACGAAGACTATCAGCGGGAGCGTTATCATGAGCGAATATAGGAGGAGCCTGTTGTACACCGTGTTTTCCTCGGAGGCCTTCTTCGATGCGCCTGCGGTAGAGAAAAGGGGCAGGAGCGCGGTGCTCATGGTGCTGTAGAACACCGCTATGAAGGTCTGGCCGCGCAGTGCGGCGCCGTAGTTGCCGAGCATGGCCTTTGTCACGTACAGGCTGAGGTAGAGGGTGGTGAAGTTGACCATGCTGAAGTTCAGTATGTTGTTGAGGCTCATCGGCACGACGAAATCCAGGGCGGCCCTTATCTCCTGCATCGAGGGGATCTTTATCTTGACTGCGCCGCTGGCCTTCACTATCCTGTATATCAGGTACAGGCCCATTATCGCGCCGAACACGTAGCCTATGAGCATTCCTGCTATCGCGCCGTCTACCCCGTAGCCCGCCGTTATCAGATAGACGCTCGCGGCCAGTTGTATTATGTCAACTACGACGCTCACCAGGGAGGCTAGCTTTCCGCGGGTGAAGCCTATGAGCGCCTGGACGGTGGTGCTCTCCGTGGTGGAGAAGAATATTATCGCGGAGGCGAGCATCAGCGTTACCGGAGCTATGCCCAGTTGCCTGAAGAGGACGTTTGCCACGTAGGGACTTGCCGCAACGCCTACGAGGGTCAGCGCCAGGGTTATGGGAAGCAGGATCGCGTAGCCTGTCAGCAGTGTCTCGACCACCTTCGAATGGTTCTTCTTGTAGGAGAACCTCGCAAGGTTCCTCCCGAAATAGTTGCCCATCCCGAAGTTGCCTATGCAGTCAACCAATGCGGAAAAGCCGAAGGCGAACGTGTAGATTCCGTAGCCGCTTGCGCCTAGGAGCCTGGTGACGAAGATGAAGGTCGCCGCAGTTACCAGTATGCCGAGGCCCTGGCCGGCATACAGGGATGACAGGAGCCTTGCAGAAGTTACCCCTAAGCCGTCCCGCTTTTCTTCCATCTAATACACTTTCATAGCTTTGAACTTGGTCATTATAGGTTTCAAGTTAAGATTTATATGCATGAGAGTCGGATAACTTCTCTTGTATTGGTTCTGATGGAAATCAAGATGCCTGACATTAAAGTATACAAGTGGCACATTGCCGCGTTCTTCGTATACCTGATAATCTCGCTGGCCATGTTCTGGAACATCAGCGGTAACTTCGGCTCCGCGGTGCCGAACGGCGGAGGCGACGTGTACCAGAGCATGTGGGGCCTCTGGTGGGTGCCTTACGCGGTGTTTGCCCTCCACCAGTCGCCATACATAACGCAGTACCTCTTCTCGCCAATAGGCGCCAACCTGGTCTCGCAGACTATGAGCCCCCTTGCGGGCATAATCACGGCGCCGCTCCAGGCGGTTGCGGGGGTGGCCGCGACCTACAATACCATCTTCTTCCTGAGCTTCGCCCTAGGAGGGCTTTTCATGTTCATGCTGGCAAGGTACCTGGTCAAGAACGACTGCGCGGCCTTCATAGCGGGGCTGGTCTTCGCGTTCAGCCCCATGCACATAGCGCAGGCGTACTCGCACCTCCAATGGACCACAATAGAGTTCATACCCCTATTCGTCCTCTTCCTCCTGCTGATGATAAGGGAGAAAAAGAAGAAATACGCGCTATACTCCGCAATAGCCTTCATCTTCCTGACCTTCGCTGGCGACATAGAGCAGGGGATAATGATGGTGGCGTTCGCCATAGCCGCGGTAATAATCCTCCTTGTAATGGAGAGGAAGGACATACTGAACAGGCATTTCCTTGTCAACGCGGCGCTGCTCGGGATATTCATACTTGTGCTGGGATCGCCTTTCCTGATATCGATATCGCAGCACCTCGGCACGGCGCTCAGCTCCGCAAACCAGCTTGACGACATAGCCCACAACATGCTGTACAGCGACAACCTCGCATCGTTCTTCCTGCCCAGCTACTACAATGGCATATTCCACGGCGTGTCGCTCGGCTACGTCAGCTCGGTGTATGGCACAACATATCAGGGCGTGCAATACACCCCGGACATAACCGAGAAGGTCTCCTACATAGGATTCAGCGTCATCCTCCTGGCGCTGCTGGCGCTCTACCACGAGCACAGGAAGAACAGGATGCGCGACATAATATTCTGGATCGCCATACTCGTGGTATTCGGACTGCTTGCCGTGGGACCAAACATCCAGATAGGAAGCACGGCCACAGGCATACCCACCCTCTATTCCATATACAGGGTAATTCCGGGTTTCAACCTGGTCAGGGAGCCGGGAAGGTTTGACGTCGTCGTCACTCTTGCGCTGGCTGTCCTTGCAGCGATAGGCTTCGATCATCTCTCGAAATCCAGGTACAATCTCGGAAATCCGCTGCTGCTTCTCGTTGTCTTCTCAGTACTGATACTCATTGAGTACAACGGCATGCCTCTTTCCGGAGGCTTCGCCAACTCCCTGACAACCAACGCGCAGATATCCCCGGGCTACAGCCAGATAAGGAACATCACAGGCAACTATTCGGTCCTCGAGCTTCCTGCGCTCCCGAACCTGACTACCGGATCCTACCTTTATCCGGGAATGTCAATGTACTACCAGACCGCGTTCCAGAAACCCATCTTCGGAGGCTACACCACAAGGACCAACGCCTCGCAGCAGCAGATACTGGAGAACGTTCCGCTGATAGTGGAGACGGCGTACCTGCAGAGCGGCAATGGCTTCATCTATCCTTACCCGGTGCAGGAGAACTACGACAACCTGACGCTGTTCTGGCTGACCGCCTACAAGGTAGGCGTGCTCTCTGTGATAAACAAGGCGTACGCTCCGGGAGACCTCGCCAACCTCCAGAACTACCTTTCCGCGATATTCGGCAGCCCGCTGTACCAGGATTCCAACGCGACCATCTACTCGACTGCGACTGCGGAGAACCTTGAGGGAGGAAGATCTGTCGTTGCCTACATAGTGGGCACGTGGATCCCAGGATACGAGTTCTGCTCCCCTAATTCATCATGCAACTCGACATTCGCGACCATCTGGTGGGGGTCGAACGTAAGGGGCATAACGGTCTTCACGCCCAACGACACTGCCATGCGGATGGACTTCCAGGCTACTTCGTACTCGCCGGGCGGGCCGCTCTACATATTCCTAAACAACGGCAACACCCCTGTCTCTGTGCTCAACCTGACGAGCGGCCTTGAGAACTACTCTGTGACCTTCGACGTCCCCACAGGGCTGAACCAACTGGACTTCTACCAGCAGAACAGCTCGTCTGTCGTCTCGCAGAGCCCGTACCTGAACTTCGGCATAAGGAACGTGACATTCACAAGGCAATGATTTCTTACCTCGCGGATTGCCGCGGGCTCGTAGATAACATTTATATACCTTTCAGTCTGACTATATTTGGACAGGGGAAAAGTGGCTCTAGCAATAGACTACTTTGTAATGTAATATTTCATTGGGGAATGAAATGGGAATGGAAAACCTAGTAGAAGGTGAAACCTACGATATGAGACTAAGCGCAAGGAGCCCTAAAGGCGAGGGCATCGGCCGTGTGAACGACATAGTCGTCTTTGTCAAGAACGCAAAGGCGAGGATCGGCAAGACGCACAGGATCAAGATCACCAAGTTGCACCGCACGTTTGCCTATGGGGAGCTTGCAGAGCAGGGGGATAGCAAGTATTTTATAGGTAATGGTAGCTTAATAGTATAAGTTTATTTTCAAATCTTAATTATTTGGATTTGTATTTTTCCTTTGTATCAATAACTAGCGTATTTGGTATTTTGGAGATGTTGAGGGAATTCTATGGATTATAAAAACGTTGCAGAGAACATCAGGCATGGTACTACCACAGTCGGAATCGTCTGCGTCGACGGCGTCGTGATGGGCGCGGACGTCAGGGCCACGTACGGGACCTACATCTCCAGCGGAGAGGCGATCAAGATACACAAGATTGACGACAACCTCGCAATGACGATTGCGGGAGGGGTAGGAGACGCCGAATACCTGGTCAAGCTCATGAAAATGCAGAACGAGCTCTACAGGATGAACGAGGCTAAGCCCATGACGCCCACATCAGCCACATCGCTGCTCTCGCTCGTGCTCCAGGAGAACAAGATGTACCCGTACATGGTCGAGCTGATACTCGGTGGATTGAACAAAGACAAGCCGGAGATATACGACATAGACCCTGTTGGAGGCTACATCAAGGAATCAAGATACACATCGACAGGCAGCGGGTCGATAGCGGCCACCGGCTACCTCGAGAGCATATACACGGCGGAGATCACGACGCAGGAGGCCGCAAGGCACCTTGCAAAGGCGCTCAAGATAGCCATGAAGAAGGATTCCGCCACGGGCGACGGGATGAAGATAGTCACCATAACAAAGAAGGGTTACAGGGAGCACACGAAGGACGAGATAGACAAGCTCCTGAAGTGAGTCGAGCAAGGCAGACTTGACGTTGATTCTTAGCCAGGTAGAGAGAGGGCAGTTTTTAGATTAATGTGGTTCGTTGAACGGAGAAAATAAGGAAAACAAAGAACTCCTAGAAAAGGTAAAGGAACTTATTCCTGCTGGGGCCGGAGTCGTGGAGGTGGAATATGAGGGGCCCGACATAGCGGTCTACGTCAAGGACGTGGCGCAGGTCTACAATGACGAGAACGTCATAAAGAACATCTCCGCCACGATAAAGAAGAGGATAATAGTCAGGTCCGAGTCGT
>Ga0335072_10014778_pt1 | contig 11088 bp, 8 predicted proteins | sample Lox_Sample_21_FD_206725 | JGI IMG/M metagenome (GOLD analysis project Ga0335072, IMG submission 206725) | Soil microbial communities from Loxahatchee National Wildlife Refuge, Florida, United States - Lox_Sample_2.1 | ecosystem: Environmental > Terrestrial > Soil > Wetlands | place: USA: Florida... | reverse complement strand
GCAGGATTCGGTTGCGACTCCAGCCGAACCCGCGGAATAGGAAACTCCAGGATCCGCGAGAGAGGATCGCGGAAAGGGGACGGTAAGGTAGTCACAGATTACCAGGGCGGCGACCGCCGCGACGATCGCGTAACGCCGTGTTTGGCTGGCAGTTCTCTCCAGAAGAAATTTCACCCCGAGGGAAGAAAGAATTGCGAGGCATAGCATGACTCCGGCATGGAACCGGGCAGGCGCGGACATGAACTTCGCAAAGGGCAGAAGGTAGAAGAGTGCGGCCGGACCGGGAACCTTGAGCGAATGGCCCAGGAGACGCGGCCATGGTCCGAGTGAAAGAAGATAAAAGATCAAGCCGATGAGGAACGCACGGGTGGCCCAAGGGGCACCGTGCGAGCGGCCTTTCCAGAGGCCGATGGCGGCGAGAGCCAGAACGAAGACGCCGACATAGACGGTGCCTTCGAAACCGGCGACGAAAAGGCTGGGGTCGAGATGCGAAACGAAACGGCCGAGGAAAACGTGGTTCCAGCTGGGAATGAGAAAGCCAAGGATATCGGCGGAAAACGCGTCGAGATGGGCCGGCCCGCGGGAAACGGGAATGTCCGCGCGATTGCCGAGCATCATCCAAAGCACTGGAGAAAAGCCGAGAAGAAACGTCGCGGCGCCAGCGCCCAGCGGCTTCCAGAGACGAGCAAGGATGCGGAGGCCTTGCGACCGGAAGCGCAGAGCCAGATCAATCAAGAGCCAGAACAACGCGAACAGCAGACAGATCACGGCATAATTGTAGTGCGCGAGTGCCGCGAGGAGCAGAGCGAGGCCCGGCGGGAGCCCCATTTTCCAGGAGGGATCCTGCGCGCGGAAGATGCGGTCGAGCGCCAGGGCAAAGAGAGGAATCGGAAAGGCGGTCACGAGACTGAGATGGCCGAGGGCATGGGCCAGGAGAAATGGGCTGAACCCGAACACGAGGCCGCCGATAAAGGCGGCAGACTGGCTGTGCGAAATCCGGAGACAGAGGAGGCGTGCGAGGAAGGCGGAAAGCGCCAACTGGAGAATGAGCGAGAGATTGTAAACAACGGCGGGTCCAGCGGCGAGGCTCAGGGGGAGAGCGATGGCGCCAGCGAGCGGGTCGGTGGTGCTCCAGGCAAGAGAGACGCGGCTCGGATAAAAGAGCAGGCGCGTATAAAGAGGGTTGTGCGCGCGGGTTACCGCTCGCGCAAAATGCCAGAGGAACCAGGCGTGCTGGAAATTGTCGCCGGGATAGCCGAGCAAAGACGAAGCGGGGAACAACGATCCGGGCAGGGTGAATACGAATCCGAGCAACAAAAAAAGGAGAAGGACGATCGCATGATTGCGGGCTTCCGTGGGCAGGAGACCGGTTGCGCCCTCCTGCGGACATGATGACAGATTCCGCTCCAACGCTTCACCCGAAGCAATAAGCCCCATGGAAACAGAGTACAACGGCTGACGGGTTGGACGAACAGGATGAAGCGGCCGCAGCAAGGCCGCCGGCCCGTCAGCAGCCCGCAGTGTTCCCACCGCAGGGGTTTGGCGCGAGTGGCTGGGGGCAAGCGAAGAGTTCGCGAAAATTGCCGGGTTAGCCGGGCTTCGTCAAGCGTGAATCAAGGGCGGGCGAGGCTCGCCTTCGCTTCGTTCGGGGTTGGCGCTACCGCAGCGGCCGTCTGCTCCGTGAGTTCGTAGGTGAGGGTTCGTGGCCGTCCCATGCGAAACAGCCAATACTGCCGGAAAAGCCCTATCGTCTCACGCGATTGGCACTGCAATTTCAGCGCCCGCGCGCGTTCGCCGCGAAGTGCCAGCCAAAGTGCCCGCATTTCGAGAGACAGACAATCTCTCAAGTGCCACTGCGTCAGGCGCGCGAGCCGTTCCGGGGGCGAACGGTAATAGGCCATCGACCGCCCTCGCACGACGGACCGCTTCCGGAGCATGGCCGGTGTCGCTCGAGCACGGGGCATCTGGTGGTGAACGAGCACGGCGGGCGCGTAAATTTGCCGGTATCCGGCTTCGCGGAGTCGTTGGGAAAATTCAGTGTCTTCGTTTTGCCCGGCCGCCCCAGGACCAAGCTCGACAGCGAAGCCTCCGATTTTGCGCGCAACGTCTGCGCGCACCACCATATTGCATCCCGTTAGACCCAACTGATAAGGAATGACCTCGTCGCCGAAGTCCCAGGAGCTCAGCTCAGTGGCCTGCTTGGGCGCTAGCCACTCGGGTTGGCCGCCGATCCAGTTCATGAGGACGCGCCCTTGGACCGCGTCGGCCGGATACCTGCGAAATACATCGACGGCCGCGGCGACATAGTGCGGGGAGCAAATTACATCGTCGTCGGTCATAGCAACGAGTTCGCCTCGCGCCTGAGCCAACCCTAAATTAAGAGCACGGGACTTCCCCGGCTGCGGCCGGACCAGGAACCTGAAACGATCGGGATACCTGGCCCCGAAATCCTGACAGACGCGGAGCGAATCGCCATCGGAGGCGGAATTTACGACGACGAGCGCCTCCCAATCAGGCTCAGTCAAATTGCCAGGCACGAAAAGACTGTCCAGCGTTTCACGCAAACTCTTCGCGCGGCCTACGGTCGCGATCAGGACTGTGAGAAGCATTTTATCTCGCTTTCCGGCGAGCGCGGGCAGCCTGCGCCATGCGAATCGATTCGAGGAAGCTTTTCCATTTCCTCCACGGCGTGCGCGTCCACGGAAAATACCGCTTCGCAAACCCTATCGTGAACTCCCAGATCGGCTTGGAGAAATCTTTATACAGGTCCCAACGGTAGTCCCATTGGCACTTGAGGAGATGTTTGTAACACCGCATCCGCTCGCTCCAAGGCAGCGGCACGCGGTGCAGCAACCGCACATACTCCCACGCCAACCGCCAAAAGGGGAACACAAGCCGCCCGGAACCGGGGTTGAACCATACGTGCTGGTCGCGCGGGTCGGGGTTCTGCAGGCCCATATTTTCGCCGTGCCATCCATGAAAGAAGAGCAGTTCGGGAACCTCGACAAACAGTCCGCGCAGAGCCAATTCCACGATCAGGACCTTGTCAGAGATCGCGTAGGGCGCGATTCCCGGCGTCTGGCGCATAACGTTCAGCCGGACGAGACCGTAAACTTCTTCGCAAGTGTGATGTCTGCGGATTAGCTGGGAAAAGCGCTCGTGGGGCCGCGGGAGCCACATTCCGACGGGGCTCTTCGTCCGAAATGCTCTACCGTTAGCGTCGACGTCCGCGAACTTCGAAAAGCAGAGAACCGCTTCCGGAGTGGCGTCGAGGAGGGCGACACATTTTTCGAGGAATTCGGGAGCCAGGCGATCGTCATAAGAGTTCCACTTGAAGTACTCGCCGCACGCGAACTCGAGGACACGATTGTGATTCCACGCCGCCCCGCGGTTCACTTCGTTACGGTGATAGCGGATTCGGCTGTCGCGAGCTGCGTAGTGCCGGCAAATCCGCTCAGTACGATCGGTGGAACCGTTGTCGGAAATGACAAGCTCGAAATCACGGAAAGTCTGAGCCAGGATGGAATCGAGTGTTCCCTCGACGAACCGCTGAGCATTGTAGAGCGGCATGCCAATGCTAACGCGCGGCCGCGCACTCGTCGCGGGCGGCGCATCGAAACCAGATGTCGGTATCAGTTCGCTCACCGAGAGGAAGCTCCTTCCATCTTTCTTTCTGATCGAGCTACGCGCGGCACGGCTGAGGCAATCGTGCCAGGAATTCGGCCGGCTTATTGGGATTCGAGACCCATTCTGCGAAGTCCCTAAGATCTTCAGCAGCGTACCAATCTTCTCTAGACTTTATGTTGACCTGGCCCTGATATGCGAATTCCTTCGTATTGGGCAGATATCGCAGCGTAACGGATTTGGCCAACCATGGTCGCATCAGGAAATGGGAATAGGCGAAGCGTTCCGCCAGTTCTCGCTCAGCGGAGGAAAGCCGCGGAATGAGCTGAATATTGCGCACCTTATCGAGGTACCCTTCGCGGGTGCTCGAGTCGACCGTAAAACCCCGGTTGTCATAGGGCCCCGTTCCGCCTGTGAGGACAGGAACCCCTAATCTTGCTGCTTCGATCCCCACCGTACCGCAAACGGTGATGCAATAATCCATGATCGGGAACAGCGAGTAGGTGCTTATCTCGCTCTCCGGCGGAATCATGATGATGTTGGGCGGCAGTTTACCAATGTATTTGCGCATAGCGACTACTTCGGCGGGTTCTTTGAAACTCCCGCCCTCTCGCAACCTCTGGTTGGCCGGGTGGATTTTGATCACCCAGTTCACCTGGTCGTTCGCGCAAGCGGCTCGCACGGTTTCCACGAACCACTCTTCGAAGTTGCCAAAGAGGCATTTCCCCCAAAAGAGGGTTGCATCCCACAAAATGTGGGGAAATATGAAGGCATTCCTCTTATTTGGGTCGAGCCCAAGCCGGCCGCGGAGATGGCTCGAATCGATGATCGATTTGTGAAACTGGGTACCCACCACACTATACCAATCGCCCGACGCGTAGCTGCCGTACAGTTCTCGATCAAGCTGTTTCGGATGATCCTCTGTCCACTCCATGTCGCGAACGAAGCGCCAAGATTCTGGCGACAAACTGGCGGGATGCTCGATGCAAGTCTCGAGCGTATAGCGCTTGAAAAGCAGGCCGTTGCTTTTGTGAGCCTGCTGCCACTGAATCGCGTCGACGTTGCTTTGCAGGCAGGAGTCCCACAATTCCCCCATCGGGGAATAAACCGTGTCGACGAACAGCGCCGCATCTGGATGGAATCGCCGCAGGATCTTCTGGGCCGCGTTCGTGTGCGCGATCCCATGCGCGACCGTGTCGACCAGGAGTTGGCGATCCTGAGGCACCTGCAGGTCGAGAGAGCCTCTGTATGTACTTCGGAGCGCAGTTGAAACGGCGAGCCTTCCGACGCGGACGCCGGCATATTCGAATTCGAGCAGGTCCCAGATGGAATTACAGCGGCTGACTACAGCCTCAGCAGTCGCGGTATCGGGCTCTCCTTCAAACTCGTCCCACTGATGGATCTCATCGACGGCTGCCAACTTGTAGTGCTGGGCGATCAGTTTCGCCTCGGGCCCCCGGTCGGGTATAAGCACAACAGGCACGAAGTTGGCCAGCTCCAGGCCCTTGACCAGACCGAGTTCGATCTCGACTTCCGGAAAAGACGGGCTGACAATGAGGGCGACTCTCTGCCTTTGCCCGCTATCGCTCAGACGTTCGCGGAAGACCTGCGCATGCTGCCGCTTGAGTTCGCGGAAGCGCCTCTCAGAATTACGGTAGGCGGAAGGAGCCGCAAAAACGTCGGAAATGCGTCGGGCCAAAGGTAGCAGCCCCACCCTCTTCAGAATCGCCTTAGCCGTGGCACCCGCAGTTGGTGTGGCAGAACTCATCCATCGCTCTCCTGTTGACGTGTTACCATGTCCCCTTCCGCGAAGGGACTCGCAGTCTAATATCTACGACGCGAGACCGAACTGAAACCGATTGCAGTCGAAGCGCGGCAACGACTGTATCGACCGAAGACGGTCATCGCCGTCGATCTCTCTGCTCTCAACGCTAAACGAAAAATCGACATCATGCTCGCCGAGCAAACGAATCGTCTCCTCATCGAACGAGGACGATCCTCCGTAGGGATGACAGTACGTGCGAAGCGGCAATCGGCAGATCGACGACAAAAACTCAAATGACGATTCGATCTCGCGAGCCTGTTCGCTCGCAGACAGCCTGCTCATCACCGGATGGGTTCTTGTGTGCGAGCCGATCAGCATGTTGCTCGAAGACATCTCGTGAATTTGCTCGGCCGTGAGATAAAAGTTCGGCATGTCGAAATTGAAACGAAATCTCCGGCCAATAGCATCGATGACTTCAGAGCGGTAGGTGTAGTCGACGAAGTAATTAAGAAGCTTCTTGAATTCGGTAACCCCGTCATAATTCACCTGGCCTGAGTAGGCCGCTCTATCAAACTGCTCCCGCGCCTCGGCCGAGATCATGTCGGGAGTAACGATGCTCAAAGCGTCCTCCAGAAGCCGCCTCCCCTCAAATGCACCACAGAGCAAATGAATCCGATGAACGTCAAGTATCCTTCCGTCAGCGTAAGGAGAAGTTGGAACGTAGAACGCGCCCCATAAATTTCTGGCTTTGAGTTCAGGGAAAACGTACTGGAAGTGGCACGACAGAGCATCATCGAACGTGAGGAGGACCTTGCCTCTCGGCGAAGGCACAGAACCCTCACTGACGTACCGGCACCATTCGTCGAAGGTCACAAACCCGTAATTGCCGTCGAAGAAATCGAGCTGTTTCCGAAAATTGTCGAAATCCAAGAACCGGAAATTCGGGAAGGCATCGCTATACTTCCTGACGTAATGGTACATGATCGCCTTCATCGCGGGACCCTGAACGCATTCTCTTCTACCACGCAGACTGCACGGCTCGACCCTCGAAGCAGGCGTCGGCCTGAGACGACGGCCTTGTAGCGATAGAGCTGCATTGGCTTACGCAGCAAGCCGTCAAATCTGGAAGCCGCGAAGGAGACATCATTATCGGCTGTCATAGGCCAGTGCCTTATGCGAGCTCGTCCCACCGGATCAAATGGTGGGCGGGGATATCGCACGCTGCCGTTCGAGAGACGACCTCTTCCAGGTGTTTTGCGGGGATTCCCGTACCGGGGCGTTTGGTCCACACCATGTCCACGGTGATCCGGGAACCCTTTGGAATGGCGCGCAACGAAACTACGCTACGGTGCGCCCAGGAACGAATGGGTTTTTCGAGGTCGTGAACCTTCTTGCTGCCGCCGAGGGCTTCTTCGACGCGGCGGACGCCCTTGACGAGCTCGTAGAATTCGTAAGGCTCGATTGACACACTCTGGTCCGGACCCGGTTGCCTCCGGTCGAGAATGAAGTGCTTCTCCACCACCTTCGCGCCCAGGGCGACAGCTCCAATGGATGTGTAGATATCGGGCGTGTGATCGGAATGTCCTACGGTCACATCATAACGGGCGGACATTTCCGGAATCACATTCAGGTTTACGTCGGAGTGCTTGGCGGGGTACTCCGAGATACAGTTCATCAAAATGATCTGCTCGTTGATGGGCCGCAACGCAGCGATGGTCTCGTCGATTTCGCTCCATTCCGCCATTCCTGTTGACAAGATCATCGGCTTACCGAACGAGGCGATCACCTTGAGCGTGGGCAAGTCAGTCAGCTCGCCGGACCCGATTTTGAAGGCTCCCAAACCCATTTCGTTCAGCTCTCGAGCGGCCTTTAAGCTGAATGGCGTACACAAATAAGTGATCCCAAGCGCCTTGCAATATTGGAAGAGCTCATAATGCTGATCCAGCTTCAGTGCGTAGCGCTGCAAAAACTCGTAAAGAGGGATATTGAAATTGCCCGACATGGGAACGCCCTCTTTGAGCATTTCCTCATCCGGGAGGTGATGTTGAAACTTGATCGCGTCCACACCGCACGCTTTGGCCTGGCGCACCATTTCTTTGGCAACCGCAAGATCTCCCAGATGATTGTCGCAGGCTTCCGCAATTACAAAGCACGGCTCACGTGGACCGATCGCCCGACCGTCGAAACGTATGACTTTAGCCACTGGTATTTGCCCGTCCTTAGGAATTTGAAAAGCCGTGCTTCATCTTTAGATTTGCCAGTTCGAGATCTTCAGGCGTGTCGATATCCATAAAGTCCTGCCAACGAGTGACCAAGGGTATGGTCTTGCGCCCGAAAAGCCCGTGGCCCGACAGAACTGACTGGATCCGAACCGCATACGCCACGCCATTCAACACGTAGGCGCTACTCTGATTATTCCGGAGCCGTCGTGAATCCATTGTGAATTCGGACTGATATGGCTTCAGCAAACCGCCCTCGATACGCAAGACCTCATCCGGGTGGAAGACGTGAGGGAGTTCTGAAACTGTTGCCACGCAATCTGCGTCGGAATTCATCAAAATTGACAAAACCTCGTCGACCTGCTCCGGCCGTCGGAAGGGCGCCGTCGGCTCTAACAGCACTGCAAATTCGGGGGCAGGCGTCAGCTTCTGTACCGCCCAGCTAAGGACGTGCACCAGCACCTCAAGGGACGAGGTGGTATCGCCCGCGAGGGCCGCGGGCCTCATCCAAGGTACGTCGATGCCCATTGAACGAGCCGCGTCGGCAATCTCCGCATCGTCTGTCGACACCAACACGTGAGATACCTTTTGCGCATCTTTAGCAGTTTGGATCGCCCAAGCCAGCAAACTTTTCCCGCCCACGCTAGCGAGGTTTTTTCTTGGAATCCGTTTTGAGGAGCCGCGAGCGGGAATGACGGCCAAGGCTCCCGCTTCAACGAGCCTGCCCGTGTCCGATAGAGAGGTGTTCTCGGGGCGCGAGAGCACCCGAACGGAACTGCCCTCTTCGATCACTACGTCGCAGATGGTTCCCTCTGCATTCACAACGGGCACGGCCGCGAAATTCATTTGATGTAGCAGCTCGGTGGCTTCCTCGACGCTGGACGCTGACACGGGATCGGTGTTCATCACGTTCTGAATCGTGGATGTCAGAAGCCCGTCGTCCAAAAGCCTTCGGCGAACGTCACCATCACTCAGCGCCCCAACGAGGTGACCGTCTTCATCGCACACAAACACAATGCCGAGCCGATTCCGCGTCATCCGCCGCAAGACGGAATGGAGAGTCTCGGAGGAAGGTACGATGAGGTCCATCTGTGTCAACATAGAGTGCCAGCCCATAGAGTGCCCGTTCGACTTAGTGCCGATTCCTTATAGACAATGACTGTCCGTCCTAATAAGCCATCTCCTTGTAGAGAAGGCGTCGGTCGACTTCGATATTCTTCATTATGTTTACAATCTTCTGCGAAGCGGTGCCGTCGCCGTAAGGATTGGATACGCACCGGGCTTGGGCTACGAATTCGGGACTCGTTGCGGTGCGAACCGCGGTGACTATTTCGTCCTTAGAGTAGTCAGCGTTGATTACATTGGCCGCTTGTGGTCTTCCAGATTGGCGTCGCCCGATGTTGACTGCCGGCTTCCCAAACGTGGGAGCCTCCATTATTCCGCTGCTGGAATTGCCAACCACCACGTCCGCTATCTTCATCAGGCCCAGATAGTCTTGACGCGGCAGGTTGCGGAACAGTCGTATGTGCGGTCTCTTGAGCTTTACAAGTCGTGACCGGATCAGTTCGCTGCCGGCGTCACCATTGGGGTAGATAAAGACTGTAGGCCAATTGATCTCTGTGAGCGCACTGATTGTTTCGTCGACCTGGTCGCCAGCTTGAGCTTCTTCTTCCGTTAGAGGGTGCTGAACCGACAGAATCAAACGCTCATTCTCGTTGAGCCGGTATTTTGTTCGCAGTTCCCGCTCCTCGGTAAAGGATCCACTGGCCAATTCGTCCACCAAAGGAGCGCCGGTAACGAATATGCGAAAGTCTTGCTCACCCAGGCGGCGCACGCGTTCAGCAAACTCCTCATTCGCTGCAAAGTGAATATGAGCAAGTTTGGTGATCGCATGACGTACAACTCCATCCACATTTCCGGACAATTCGCCCGCTTGAATGTGCGCGACTGGTATACCCAGGTGCAGTCCCGCTATTGCTCCCATTAACTGTTCACCGCGATCGCCCGCGAGCAGGATCATGTCCGGCTTGATCCTCTGAAGGGCTGTCGGCAACTCCATAAGCAAACACCCGAGCGATTTCGCCATGGTGGCGGCAGTATATCCGTCGAACGTCATAAAAATTCGGTCGTCGACCTGAAATCCGTCCTTTTCAATCTCGTGAACGCTCATGCCAAAGGCCGGCAAGACATGCATGTTTGTCGCAATGATGCGATAGTCGAGCCCGGGATCCTTTTCGATCAAGCGAAGCACGGGGCGAATGTAACCCCATTCACCACGCGATCCGGTAATAACGGCGATCGTCCTCACAGGGGAGTCACCTTTGTCTCACTTGCCGATGAGCGAGCTGCACTCGAAGGGTTTCAAGCTCCTTGCCGCCACTTTTGGTGCTTGGGGGCGCGGAGCCGTTCGAGAGGACCTAGGCAGCTGCTGTGCCTAATCCGATTCAAACCGTGCACGGCTACTCTCGCAAGTGGAGTGCCACACGGGGCACTCGTGGTTGACGCGGGCGTTGAGGGTAAGATCGGCGCAACAGATTGGATTTACACGGTTTGAATCACTTCTCGCCCTCCGAGTGCGGCCCGGGTTTGGCACAAAATGGCGGTTTACCCTCCAAAGAGTTGAAATCCATTACCGTCATTTGGTAAGAGATTTTCCCCGCGACCATCCGGTACAACCGCGACACAAGTTAGGCTAAGGCTATGATAAAGAAGAACTAACGGATAAATCTATGCGGGTGCGCAAGAATCTGAATCGTCAAAGTCCCCGAAGAGGCTAGACAACCAGAGCCCGGGCGAGCCTAGGAACTGGGACGTGAGAGGCGACCAACCTGGACGTGGTGGAAGTCACCTGCGGGAGGCCTCCCGAACGCTTCGAGCCCCCTATCTTCCGCGAATCGGACCGCGGCCGACTCGCCGCATGGAGTGATCGACGATTGGCGGGAACGGGTGAACTCACACGGAATCCTGGGAGTCCAGGCTCACCGGAATAGAAGCCCCTTGGTTACTGTCGGAACGCAGCAAAGTGAACATTTAGGGACAAGATAAGGCAAATTGACGGTCATCGCGTAAGGGGTTTCCGCTTCAACGGTCAACCCTTTGGAGTATTCCTGCCAGGCTAAGTACCTTATGGAGAACGGCATGCTGGTCGAGAATGGGGAGCCGGGCAGGGCTCGTTAGACGACCGTGGTATGGCAGGCACTTTGCAGAGGGAAAGGTCAGACGACCGATCCTGGGGGCTACCCGCTCGCGCTCATGCGTATATTCGTGAAGCTGACGCTCGCCTTTGCCTGCTCGCTTTTCTTCATGGGGGAGAGCCTGCCTGCTGCCCCGGCCTATGTGACGGGGAACATAAGTGCCTGCACTGCGATCTCCTGTACGGTCAACCTGACGAGCACGAACGCGGGAGATGTGATCGTCGTAGGCCTGTTCGTCCTGGATTCCACCAGTGTGAGTTCGGTGACCGATACACAGGGGAACGTG
>Ga0335072_10014777_pt1 | contig 11088 bp, 7 predicted proteins | sample Lox_Sample_21_FD_206725 | JGI IMG/M metagenome (GOLD analysis project Ga0335072, IMG submission 206725) | Soil microbial communities from Loxahatchee National Wildlife Refuge, Florida, United States - Lox_Sample_2.1 | ecosystem: Environmental > Terrestrial > Soil > Wetlands | place: USA: Florida... | reverse complement strand
CCCTTTACCAGCTCCTGCCGCGCCATGAACTCAGCGTTGCCGCCGAGCAGAATGTCGGTGCCGCGGCCGGCCATATTCGTAGCGATCGTGACCATCCCCAGCCGCCCCGCCTGCGCCACAATCTCGGCCTCGCGCTCGTGAAACTTCGCATTCAGCACCACGTGGCGCACGCCCTTGCGCTGCAGAATGCCCGAGAGCCGCTCCGACTTTTCAATGGACGTGGTGCCCACCAGCACCGGCTGTTTCCTTTCGTGCAGCGTGGCGATGTCGTCGGCCACCGCCTTGTATTTTTCCTTCTCGGTACGGTAGACCACGTCGGGATTCTCGATCCGCCGCATCGGCTTGTTCGTCGGAATCACGACGATCTCAAGCGAGTAGATCTTTTCAAACTCGGCCGCCTCAGTCTCAGCCGTGCCCGTCATGCCGCTCAGCTTTTGGTACAGCCGGAAGTAATTCTGGAATGTGATCGTCGCCAGGGTCTGATCCTCCTTGCGAATCGTCACTCCCTCTTTGGCTTCGATCGACTGGTGCAACCCATCGGACCAGCGACGGCCCGGCATCAGGCGTCCGGTGAAGGTGTCAACGATAATGACTTCGCCGTCCTTCACCACATACTCCACGTCGCGTTTGTAGAGCGCGTGGGCCTTGATGCCCGTCTCGACGTAGTGCTTGAGATCCCAGTTCTCCGCGTCGGCGATGTTGCCGATGCCCAGCAGTTTTTCGATCGTCTCCCAGCCCTGATCCGTAACGCCGATCGTGCGCTGCTTCTCATCCACGAAGTAGTCGCCGCTCAGGTACTTCTCACCCTCGGCCAGCCGGATACCCAGTTCGGCCTGGCGTCTCGAGTCCGTCCACTCGATCTCTTCGCCCTGCTCGAGCTTTGGAATAATCTGCCGCACGCGCGCATATTTGTCGGTGGTCTGATCCGTCGGGCCGGAGATGATCAGCGGCGTCCGCGCTTCGTCGATCAGAATCGAGTCCACTTCGTCGACGATCGCGTAGTAGTGACCCCGCTGCACGCAATCCTTGATCTCGAATTTCATGTTGTCGCGCAGGTAGTCGAAGCCGAACTCGTTGTTGGTGCCGTACGTGATGTCTGCGCCGTAGGCCGCGCGCCGCTCGTCATCGCTCAGGTCATGGACGATCACGCCCACCGTGAGCCCAAGGAACTCGTAGATCTTGCCCATCCACTCGGCGTCGCGCTTGGCCAGGTAGTCGTTCACCGTGACCACATGCACGCCATGGCCGGCGAGCGCGTTCAGGTAGCAGGAGAGCGTCGCCACCAGCGTTTTTCCTTCGCCGGTTCGCATCTCGGAGATCTTGCCCTGGTGCAGAACCATCCCGCCAATCAGCTGCACATCGAAGTGGCGCATCTTGACCGTGCGCCATCCGGCCTCGCGCACCACCGCGAAGGCCTCGGGCAGAATCTCGTCCAGCGCAGCCCGCTCTGCAGTCTTTTTCTCTTCCGCGTCGGTGATTCCATCCAGACGGGCAGCGATCCGCGCGCGGAACTCAACCGTTTTTTCGCGCAACTGCTCGTCAGAGAGCTGCTGCATCGCGGGCTCCAGATCACCGATCTGCGTCACCACCGGCAACAGCTTCTTCACAGCCCGCTCGTTAGCGGTGCCGAAAACCCTCGCTAGCAACTTATCGAAAGGCACGCAAACTTCTCCTTTATAAGTGTAAATGGTTGGCAGTCAGGTCCTGTAAACGGTTTGTTTCGATCCGCGGAGGTTCATCGAACCCGATCCGGATGCCTGCAAAGTATCGAGCGGAGCTCGAAAAGGGAGCACTACGTAGCACTCCCTGCGAGCCCACTGAATCTAGTTGGGGTTTAGCCGAGCTGGACGGGCGGGGGGCGTTCGAACGAAGATGGTCGGAAGGGAGATTCCGGTACGCGGCGCGCGCACACCCAAACCAACGAGGCCAGCGCGCCGAGCGGAGAAATGACTCCGATGAAGAAAACGGGCAGGAAGACAAACCATGCGGGAGCATGGCCGGAATGAGCGACCGGAAGCAGCAGGAGCAAGAGCGCCGCACTGATCGCGAGAGCCGCAACCAGGAACAGGTTCCGCTGCTTCCGAAATCCCATCATCGCTAACTTCCTGACTGGCAGTATACAACCGCGGAAACTATGAGGATCGCGCCGAGGGTCCTTGAGGTACCGCGCATTCCAACCCGCTTCTAGTCCACGCCAAAGCAATAGGCCATCAGCTGCTGTCCCGGCTGAGGGCTGGCCGGTGCGATGGCGTACTCACCCGCTGGAAGAGGACTTGCTGGCGTGATCTTCACGGAGCTCTGCCCGTATTTGGCAAAGACCATCTGCAGCTGCTTGTTTTGCACATCGCTTTTCTGGTGCATGCCCATGAAACCGACGCTCGAAAACACCAGCTCCCGGTGCCCTTTCTCCGGCTGTACTGGGTAGAGAACGATGAGTGTGGAAGGGTCCAGATCACGATTTTCCATCTTGACGATGATGGTGATGGGGGCACCGCTGGCAAAGCGAACGGAAGAATGCTCATTCTGGATCTGGTACGCGGTCTTCGCGCCGCCGAATCCCATCGCCCGAATCTTTCCGTTGAATCCAACCGGCTGCCGTTCCAGCGGTTTCAAACTCCCGGAACTATCGAGAAAAAAGAAGGAGTTCGCGTAGTCAGGCTCCTGCACCTGAGGCGCATCCTGCTTGGCCGTGTCCTGGCCAAGAACGCCGCCGGTAACCAGCGGTCCGATAATCGCAGCTGCCGCAATGATGATTCCGAAAATCAGCAGACGGGCAAGACCGCGCACCGTCGAACGACATTCTCCCGGAAATCTGATCAGCATAGATCCCCCACAATTTCGATTCAGGTAAGTTAGGAAATCACGAATTCGCCAGAAGTCGCAGAGAACGATTGGACAATCGTCTGCGGCTTGGAATCTTATCGATGGCCCGGGGGAGTAGAACTGGGGAAACGCCAGTATACACGGATGAAAAGCAACAAGCGTGGCAACGCGGGTTTACGCGCCGTCACATCCTGAAACAAGAACCCCCGGCGGGATTGCCGGGGGTCTGGGTCCAAACCTGACTGCTTTGGCTTCAGTTGCTGTACAGCAGGATCCCCGCCGCCTTCTCTTCCGTTTCGTCCGCACTGACCGGCCGATAGAAGAGCTGGTTGGCATCGAGATAGACCTCGAGGAACGCCGGCCGGTCCTGAATCTGCCCGGCGATCAGTGCTTCGGAAAGCGGGTCCTCCACGTAGCGCTGCAGCGCCCGGCGCAATGGACGTGCGCCATAGCTCCGGTCGGTCAGCGTCTTGTCGAGAATCCACTTCTTTGCCTCTTCGGTCACCGAAATCGTGATCGACTTCTGCGCCAGGTTGGCGTTCAGCTGCTGCACCAGCAGCTCGACAATCTGGATCAGGTCTGCATCCGACAGTGACTGGAACAGGATCACCTCGTCGAGACGGTTCAGGAACTCGGGATTGAACGTCTTCTTGACCTCGTTCTTGACTAGCTCCTCCACCTTCTCCGTCACCAGGTCCTCGCGCTCGCTCTGGAAGCCCAACCCCTGCTTCTTCTGCAGGTGCCGCGCGCCGATGTTCGAGGTCATGATGATGATGGTGTTCTTGAAGTCGACCGTATTGCCCAGGCCATCCGTCAGCTGCCCGTCTTCAAACACCTGCAGCAGGATATTGAAGACATCCGGATGCGCCTTTTCGATCTCATCGAGCAGAACTACCGAGTATGGCGAACGCTTCACCCGCTCCGTCAGCTGCCCGCCCTCCTCGTAGCCCACATATCCCGGAGGAGAACCGATCAGCTTCGAGACCGAGTGCTTTTCCATGAACTCCGACATATCGAACCGGATCAGCGCCTTATCCGAGCCAAACAGGAACTGCGCCAGCGTGCGCGCCATCTCCGTCTTGCCGACACCAGTCGGTCCGAGGAAAAGGAAGCTTCCAATGGGCCGGTGCGGAGACTTCAAGCCCGCTCTCGACCGGCGGATCGCCCGCGCCAGCGCCGAAATCGCCTTGTCCTGCGAGATCACGCGCTTGTGCAGCTCTTCTTCCACCCGCAGCAGCTTCTGCGTCTCTTCTTCCTTGATGCTGGTCACTGGAACGCCCGTCCAGCGGCTTACCACGTCCTCGATGTCCTCGCGGCCCACAATCCCGGCCGCCGAGTCGTCGAGGTGGTACTTGTCGCGCAGCGCGCGCAGGTTTTCGCGTTCCTTGCGCTCCTCATCGGAGTAGAACCGGGCCTTCTCGAACTCGTGGTTCGCGATGGCCGAATCCATCCGGTGCACGATGAACTTGATCCGCTTCTGGACCTCCGTGATCTCATCCGGCAGCGAAGTCTGGCGCAGCTTCACCCGCGCCCCCGCCTCGTCGATCAAATCGATCGCCTTATCCGGCAGGAACCGGTCCGGAATGTAGCGGTTCGAATGCGAGACCGCAAACTCCACGGCCGCATCCGTGTAGCTGACCGCATGGAACTTCTCATACCGGTCCTTGATGCCCATGATGATCTTGATCGCGTCCGTCTCGGTCGGCGGCGGTACCTTTACAGCCTGGAAACGCCGCTCCAGCGATCGGTCTTTCTCGATCGACTTCCGGTATTCGGCCGGCGTCGTCGCGCCGATGCACTGAATCTCGCCCCGTGAGAGCGCCGGCTTCAAGATGTTGGCCGCGTCCAGCGACCCCTCGGCCGAGCCTGCGCCCACCAGCGTGTGCAGCTCATCGATGAAAACAATGGAGTTCTGGTTCTCCATCAGCTCTTTCATGATGGTCTTGAGCCGCTCTTCGAACTGGCCGCGGTATTTCGTGCCAGCCACGATGAGCGACAGATCCAGGCCCAAAACACGCTTGTCAGCCAGAAAACTCGGAACTTCGCCGTCGGCAATCCGCTGCGCCAGGCCCTCGACAATCGCCGTCTTGCCCACGCCGGGCTCGCCGATCAGCACCGGGTTGTTCTTCGTGCGCCGGCACAGAATCTGGATCACCCTCTCCAGTTCGCCGTCGCGGCCCACCAGCGGATCAAGCTGCCCGTCCATCGCGGCCTGCGTCAGGTCGCGGCTGAACTCGGCCAGCAGGCTCGACTCACGCTGGCGTTGCTGCGGCGGGGCCTTTTCCTGCGTCACACGGGCCAGCTCGTCGCGAATCTGCGCCAGCTTCAGGCCGCGTTCCTGCAAAATCTCCGAGGCAAAGCACTTTTCTTCCCGTAGCAGACCGAGGAGCAGATGTTCGGTTCCAATGTGTTTGTGGCCCAACCGCTCGGCTTCTTCCGCAGCATAGGCGAGCACCCGCTTGCACTCATTCGACAGCGGCAGATCCACGCTCGTTGAAACCTTCTCGCGGATCGTGGTGTGCGCCTCAATCTGCTTCCGAATCGACTCTACCGAGGCGTGCGAACGCAAAAAGCGGTTGGTTAACGCCTTGTCTTCGCGCAACAGCCCAAGCAGCAGGTGCTCGGTTTCGATATAAGGCGAACCGAACTGGCTGGCCTCATACCGGGCGAAGAAGATTACGCGCCGTGCCTTCTCCGTATAGCGTTCGAACATTTCACTCCCCCTTGTCCAGGCTAATCGGCCGAAGTGACCGTCCGGTTTACTGGATCCCCCTCGATCAAACTTGATCAAAACCTGTCTGTCGGGATCCCGCTTTTCCGGCTTCAGTCCAACTGCGCGTGCCCTTCCTTTACATCGCCGCCGGAGGCGCCTCCGAAAATAAGTCTTCCGCCGCCGAACAGCTCTTCAGGATGGTTTTGGGACTTACCACGCCCGATCATCCCCGGCGCACAAGGCCGCCGGAAGACTCCCACCCTTTGTGACCACCTGTATGAGACTGAAAACCCCATTGAGGCCGTCACTCTTACTAATGAATAAGACTCAAAAAATGCCGGAAGTGGTGCTTTTTCCAGGTCAAATATTCCTGAGACCGGTTTCCGGAGCCCCCGTTAATCGCGTGTGTGGCCCATCTGCGTAAGCCGCCCGTTCTCAAGCCGCAACACCCGGGTACACCGCGCCGCCAATTCAAGGTTATGGGTTACCAGAATCGAGGTAAGTCCATGGCTTTGGTGCAGCCGCTGGATGAGCTCGAAGATGCGGCCGGCGGTCAGACCATCCAGATCGCCAGTCGGTTCGTCGGCCAACAGCAGCCGAGGAGTATTGACCAAAGCCCTGGCCAGCGCTACACGCTGCTGCTCGCCGCCGGAGAGCTCGCCCGGACGATGCGTAGCCCGATCGTCCAAGTCCACCTCCTTCAGCCAGTTGGCGGCCAAAGCCATTGCTTCTGCTTTCCCCACGCCGCGCGCCAGCAGCGGCATGGCTACGTTTTCCTGCGCCGTGAACTCCGGCAGCAGGTAATGGAACTGCCACACGTAGCCGATCTTCCTGCTGCGAAAGAGCGCCGCTTCGCGGGCGGAGAGACTAGCCACATTGGTTGACGCGCAGTATACCGTCCCTGAAGACGGCGCATCAAGAGCGCCAAGCATGTGTAAAAGTGTGCTCTTTCCTGCACCCGACTGGCCGACAACCGCCACCATCTCGCCCGCCGCAACCTCCAGGTTGAGGCTGTCAAAAAGGTGAAAAGCCCCGCGAGCGGTCTTGTAGATTTTCGAGAGGTTCTGAACCTGAATGAGCGGAGAATCGTTTTCAGGTTCTGATGGCACTCGCAACTCCGGGTCCCGCGCTGTGCGGGATGCCTGGCCGGCAGCCGCTGGACTGATTTGATTCATCCGGATTCACTTCAATTTTACACGGCCCGTAAGTATTGGATGCAATTCCACGAAAGCAGCATCGCGAATCCTCAGTAACGTCTTACAGATCACTAGCGCTTCAGCGGGTGTCTTCCCGCCACGCATCGTGAGGGATGCGACTCCCGGCGTAAGAAAGAAGTGTCGCACCTTCGGCGATTCATGTTCTTTACCAATTGTTTAAGGTGGGAAGGCGCGAGCCCGTCGGCGTCAAGACTCAATAATCGATCTTGTTCGGCGAAGCCATCCAAGCCGCAAAGCTCGCCCACGCCTCATCCCCGAGGAGCTGCTTGACGGGCAGCTTACGCGCTGTCGGGTCCTTGCGCATCTCGCTGTAGAGAAACGCATCGTCGAACCCCGCGCGCGCCGCATCCGCCGCGCACGCCCCGTAGTAAACCGCATCCAGCCGCGCCCAATAGGAAGCGGCCAGGCACATCGGGCAAGGCTCGCAGCTCGTGTAGAGCTCGCATCCGGCCAGCGTGAACGTGCTGAGCGCACGCGCCGCCGCACGAATCGCATTCACTTCCGCATGCGCCGTCGGATCGTTTGTGGCCGTGACCGTATTCACTCCCTCGCCCACAATCTTGCCGTGGCGCACAATCACGGCCGCAAACGGTCCGCCCGCGCCGGAAACGACATTCTCCGTAGCGAGCGCGATCGCGCGGCGCAGGAATTCGGGGTTGGGCACGCCATCCATAACAGTTTGCAACCTGTTCGCAAGATCGTTCCGGGAGCAAATTTCAGTATGGCATACGCAAGACTAGGCCAAGACATTGGATACGCAGCGCACTCCCAGGGTCCCGCTAACTCGCTAACGCGCGAACGCGCGCGAAGCGGGGCTAACCTGCTCATCCATACACCCACCGCCCGGCGCGTAAAATTAACCCATGGGCCAGTCCACGCTCGCGCTGCGGGCTCTCAACGACGAAGTTGTTGCCTGCAATCTCTGCGCGCGCCTGCGCAGTCATTGCACTGAGGTCGCCCGCGTCCGCCGCCGCGCCTACATTGATCAGGAATATTGGGGCCGTCCCGTCCCCTCCTTCGGCGATCCCGAAGCGCGCGTGCTGGCGCTCGGTCTCGCGCCGGGCGCGCATGGATCGAATCGCACCGGCAGGCCATTCACCGGCGATGGCTCCGGCGATTTTCTCTATCCGGTGCTGCACGAAGCCGGCTTTGCCTCGCAGCCGTCAGCCACTTCACGCAACGACGGCATGAAGCTCAACGGCCTCTGGATCACCTCCGTCGCCCGCTGCGCGCCGCCCGGCAATAAGCCCACGCCGGAGGAGCTGCGCAACTGCGCTCCGTGGCTCGACCGTGAGATGAGCCTGCTGCAAAAGCTGCGCGTGGTCGTCTGCCTGGGCCGCATCGCCTTCGATGGCCTTCTGGCCCACGAGGCCCGCATCGGCAAGCCCGCCGCGCGCTCAGAGCTGGTCTTCGCCCACGCAGCAGAGTACACGCTGCCCAGCGGCCTCATCGTCATCACCAGCTATCACCCATCGCTCCAGAACACGAACACCGGCAAGCTCACCCGCCCCATGCTGCTCGCGGTTTTCCAGCGAGCCCGTGCCCTGTCAGGCGTGTGCTGAAAAACAGGGCCGTCTCACCCGAGAAGCACTCCCTTGCGTTGCTCAGACTGCAGACGGCTTATGAGAACTGGTTGCACAAATTGCTTTGTGAAAGGGCACGGCTTTAGTCGTGCCGCAGAGAGCGCATAAAGCGTGGGGCTTTAGCCCCTGAGGGACGTTTTTCGGGCGCCTCGCGGATTTGTGCAACCAGCTTCAGGCAGGAGGCGCGAAGATTGGCGCTCGCGTTCAATGAGCGCCGGGATGAAGCGCAGTATCGTACCAGTTGGTCGGGTGATCGTCATTGCGCGTCCATTGTCCGTAGGCAATGCCGGCAGGCGTGATCCCGCAGGTCCAGGCGAGCGTCGCCAGAACCGCCGAGAGGAAAAGGACCGCCAGCGACATCCGGCCAGCTTCGCGCACGAGGACAACCCCCCTGCGGGACCATCGGCACTTTCAGCGGGACATTGCAGATTACTTCCGAGGGAAGGCTACCGGACCTGCTGATGCGCCGGCGCCAATCTCCCCATATCGGCGAGGGTCGGATTCGCGTTGATCTCCTCGACCGGATAGCCGGAGGCGACCAGCTTCTGCACGATCCCCTGCGCCACCTTGCGTCGGCCGAGAAGCACGTACGTTTGGGCCGCGTTGAATTCGACATGGTGGTCGTCGGGTGCGACGGATTGCGCGTGTTTGATCAGGCTCTGCGCTTCCTCGCGCCCGTCAGGCTGTGCGGCCAGAATTGCAGCCAGATCGGATTGAAGGACGGGATCGTTGGGATGCGGTTGCAGTGCATCCCGGCACATGCGCGTGGCGCGCTGGAAGGCATCCTTGGCTTTGTCCTTGTCGCCGGGAATGCGGGATTCGGCGAGGGCCAGGTTGGTCCAGATGTGGTAATCGCCATTGCCGAAGCCCAGCGCCTTGTTGTAGTCCGCGGCAGCGTCGGCAAAGCGGCGCTGCTTGAGGTCAAGATCGCCGAGATTGTTCCACGCCGAGAAGGAAGGAGAGAGTTGGATGGACTGCTCCAGCACGCGCCGGCTTTCATCGACGGCGCCGGAACGCGCCAGCGCTGCGCCCAGATCGCTCAGGATCGCAGGGTCTTGTGGCGAGAGCTTGAGCGCTGCGCGAAAGTTGGTGATCGCCGCGGGATAGTTGCCACGGTTCAGCTCAAACTTCGCCAGCTGGTCGTAAGGGTCCACGGAGTTGGGATGCAGCGCGATGTCGCTGCGCCAGGATTCTTCGGCTTTGTCCGTCAGACCCATGGCGGCATAGGCCTGGGCCAGCCCGTGATAGGCGCTCTCGTTGTTCGGGTCGGCGGCAAGAGCCCGTTCGAACTCGGCTACGGCCTCCGGGTACTGCTCCTGCAGCAGCCGCACGCGGCCCATCGCCAACGGCACTTCGGGAGGCGGTGCAGGGCGACGCGCGTACACCCAAAAGGCCACGCCGATGACAGCAAGCAGTACTGCGCCAATGCCGACAACGAACCATCCTCGCTGTGCGGCGGCCTGCGCTTCGACAACTGCCTGCGGTGGCGGCTCGTCGGCTGCAAGCGGTCCTCCATCTTCCTTGGGACCAAACAGCAGTCGGTTCCTCTGCTCCAGCTCGAGACCGCGAATGAACTCGCTCACATCCTGGTAGCGCAGGTTGGGGTTCTTTTCCAGAGCCTTGGCGACGATCCGATTCAGCCCCTCGGGTATGCCCGCAACCGAGACCGGCTTATCCGAGAGGATCCCGTCCATGATGGCATTCGGATCAGTCCCGCGGAAGAGCCGCTTGCCGGCGAGCATCTCGTACAGAATGACGCCGGCAGCCCACAGATCGGAGCGGAGGTCGGCGGGAGCACCGGCCGCGCGCTCCGGCGACATATAGGCCACGGTGCCGGGAATCGAGCTGGGCGCGTAGTCTGGATTGCCATAAAACTTGGCCAGCCCGAAGTCCAGGATCTTGAGCACACCCAACCCGGTGAAGATGAGGTTTTCCGGCTTGACGTCGCCATGAATCACGCCCTTCTTGTGGGCTTCGGCCAGCCCCTGCAGCAGCTGCAGAGAGATGGAAACGGCGTCATTCGGCGTGATGGGCGGCCCCTGGTCGATCCGCTTAGCCAGCGTTGGACCTTCGTAATAGGCCATCACCAGGAAGAGCCTTCCGTCGCCGGTCTCTTCCAGAGCAAGCATCGATCCGATGTTCGGATGCTCCAGAGCGGAGCACGTGCGCATTTCGCGCACGAAGCGCATCTTGGCGTCTTCGCCCGCCGTCAGAGAAGCGGGGAAGAATTTCAGCGCGACGGTGCGCTTTTGCTTGAGATCGATGGCGCGGCAGACAACACCCAGGCCTCCGGCTCCAATGCGCTCAGTTACCTGATACTGCAGGAGCCTTTGACCTACATAGTCCTTTTTGCTGGAACCGTCCAAGTGTCTCTCGCTAACTTTCAAAGAAACGGCGGCCGCAATGCGGCGTCCATCCTCGTCAATCGGGGTCAGTGTATCGCAGAGCGTGCCAAAACCGTCATATTTTGCGCGATTCTTCGCGGCGGATGTCTTTCACAAGGTAACGGCAGATCATGCCGCGGGCCGGCAGGTGATGCGTAGACTCTACCGCTTGCGCAGGCGAAGAGACTCCCAGCTCGCGTCGGCGGCCCAGCCTCCATCGACAGATAGCGCATGGCCGTTGATGAAGCCGCTCTGTGTCTCGTCGGCGAGAAAAGCGATGGCCTGTGCGATGTCGTCGGGCCGTGCGAAGCGGGCCATCGGCACGCGGCCTTCGATGTCGGCATCGGTGTAGCTTCCGCCCGCCTGGT
>Ga0335072_10014776_pt1 | contig 11089 bp, 9 predicted proteins | sample Lox_Sample_21_FD_206725 | JGI IMG/M metagenome (GOLD analysis project Ga0335072, IMG submission 206725) | Soil microbial communities from Loxahatchee National Wildlife Refuge, Florida, United States - Lox_Sample_2.1 | ecosystem: Environmental > Terrestrial > Soil > Wetlands | place: USA: Florida... | reverse complement strand
TCTGCACCTGCGGGTGCGGCAGGATGAGGAAGCTCTCGCGCTCGAGACCGGCGACGGCGGCGGCCGCCACCTGCTCCGGCGTCAGCACGCCGTCGACTTCCGCCGAGGAGCCGGGGATCGCCCGCAGCATGGCGGTGTCGACGCCCTGCGGGCAGAGGAGGGAGACGCGGATGCCATCGTCGCGGTGGGTGATGGCGAGGATCTCGGCGAAACCCACCGCCGCGTGCTTCGTCGTCGCATAGACGGCGCCGCCGATCTGCGACAGGAGCCCCGCCGCCGAGACCGTGTGCAGGAAATAGCCGCCGCCGCGCGCGATCATCCGCGGCACCAGGGCGCGCGCGGCGAAGACATGGGCCATGACGTTGACCGCCCAGCTCCGCTCCCACTGCTCGTTGGCGGTGCTGGCGACGGAGCCGCCGGGCGCCTCGAAAGTGGCAATCCCCGCATTGGAGCAGAAGAGGCCGATCGGGCCGAAGCGCCGCTCGGTCTCCTCGACGAGCCGCACGATGTCCGCCTCGCGGGCGACGTCGCAGGCGACGCCGGCGCCGGCGATCGTGCGCGCCACCGCCTCGGCGCCGGCGCTGTCGAGATCGGCAACCACCACCGTCTGGGCGCCTTCGCGATGAAAGCGCTCCGCCAGCGCCCGGCCGATCCCGCTCGCGGCGCCGGTGACGACGACCACCTTCCCTTCGACTTTCATGGCCCCTCGACTTTCATAGTTTGCCTCCCGCCTCCGATCAGCCATGTTTACCATGGGCATTCGGCCGCCGATCCCCCGCACTTTCCTACTAGGCGGCCGGAATGCCGGACGCGTAGCGTCGCCAATCCCGGGGAGCACCGCCACCGCCAATGCCAGAGAGCTTCTTCGACAAGGTCTGGAACCAGCACGTGATCGCCGATCTCGGCGATGACGCCTTCCTCCTCCACGTGGACCGCCACGTGATCCAGGAGACCACCTGCGCCCAGGCGTTCAAGAACATGGCGCGCGACGGCCGCAAGACGCGCAATCCCGAGCTTACCTATGCCGTCATCGATCACGTGCTCTCGACCGCGCCCGGACGCACCGGCGACACCTTCGAGGGCGGGCGCGAGTTCGTCCACCTGATGCGCGCGAACTGCGCCGCCCACAACATCGAGCTCATCGATGTCGATCATCCCTGGCAGGGCATCGTCCACATCGTCTCGCCGGAGCTCGGCATCGCGCTGCCGGGCGCCACGCTGGTCTGCGGCGACAGCCACACCGCGACCTCCGGCGGCGTCGGCGCCTATGCCTGGGGCATCGGCACCAGCGAGGTGGAGCATGTGCTGGCGACGCAGTCGATCGTCCAGCGCAAGCCCAAGCGCATGCGGGTCACCTTCGACGGCAAGCTCGCGCCCCAGGTCTACGCCAAGGACCTGATCCTCTATCTCATCGGCAAGGCCGGCATCTCCGCCGGGCGCGGCCACGCGGTGGAATATGCGGGATCCGCCATCCGCGCGATGCCGATCGAGGGGCGGCAGACCATCTGCAACATGTCGATCGAGCTCGGCGCCCGCGCCGGCTTCGTCCCGCCCGATGACGCCACCTACGAGTATCTCGCCGGCCGCCCCTTCGCGCCCAAGGGCCGCGACTGGGAGGCGGCGCTCGCCTACTGGCGCGGCCTGCCGAGCGATCCCGAGGCGAGCTTCGACCGCGAGATCGCCATCGACTGCGCCGACATCGCGCCGCAGATCACCTGGGGCACGACGCCGGAGGACGTGACGGGGGTCGACGGGCGCGTCCCCGATCCCGCCGCGGCGCCCGACGCCAGCCGCCGCGCCGCCATGGCGCGCTCCCTCGACTATCTCGGCCTCACGCCGGGGCAGCCGCTGGAGGGGATTCCCGTCGACGTCGTCTTCATCGGCTCCTGCACCAACAGCCGGCTCTCCGATCTCGAGGCCGCGGCCAAGGTCGCGCGCGGGCGCAAGGTGGCGCCGGGCGTGCGCGCCCTGGTGGTCCCCGGCTCCGCTTCGGTGAGGCAGGCGGCGGAAGCCGCCGGCCTCGACCGCGTCTTCACGGAGGCCGGGTTCGAATGGCGCGAGGCCGGCTGCTCCATGTGCGTCGCCGTCAACGACGACCAGGTGCCGCCGGGCAAGCGCTGCATCGCCACCTCGAACCGCAACTTCGAGGGCCGCCAGGGGCCGGGCAGCCGCACTCATCTCGCGAGCCCCGCCAGCGCTGCCGCCGCGGCGGTCCGCGGCGCCATCGCCGACGTGCGCAAGCTCGCGAGCTGAGCCAAATCCGATGGAAAAATTCACCGCCGTCACCGGCATCGCCGCCAGCTTCCCGCAGGAGAACATCGACACCGACGCCATCATCCCCGCGAGCTACCTGCGCTCGCTCGGCTCCGATCTCGGCGCCGGCCTCTTCGCGCGCTCCCGCTATGGCGCCGACGGCAAGGATAATCCGGACTTCGTTCTCAACCGCCCACCCTTCCGGCAGAGCCGCATCCTGGTCGCCGGCGCCAATTTCGGCTGCGGCAGCTCGCGGGAAGCCGCGGTCTGGGCGCTGCAGCGTTTCGGCATCCGCTGCGTCATCGCGCCGAGCTTCGGCGACATCTTCTTCGAGAACGCATTCAAGAACGGGCTGCTGCCGGTGATCCTGCCCGAGGCGCAGGTGCGGGAGCTTCTCAGCTATCTCGCCGCCAGCAACGATCCGACCCTGGCGGTCGATCTCGAGCATTGCACCGTGGCGACGCCACAGGGCCGCAGCATTCCCTTCGCGATCGCGCCGGCGCGCCGGGCGGCGCTGCTGGAAGGCCTCGACGAGATCGGGCAGACGCTCCGCCACGGCGGCGAGATCGCCGCCTTTCAGAAAGCCGATGCGGCGAAACGGCGGTGGATCCACGCCCGCGAGCAGGGGCTGGTGGCATCGCGCGCACGGGCTCGCTGAGCCCGCAGCGCGTTTCCGTCAGGGGATGGGATCCTCAGGGTAGGCGGCCTGCAAGGCAGCGAGGCGCTTCTTGGCGTCCTCCACCTTGAGCTTCTCGAAAACCTCGGTCGCGCGATGCAATGCCGTCGAGGACATGCTGGCGGGGTTGCGCGACTTCCGGCTCAGCATGAAGAGCGTCGTGAAGGTGCCCTTGTCGACGCCCTGCGCCTTGAGCGCCACGGCGAGTGCCTCGCCGGTGGGCGAGGACAGGATCTGCTGCGCCGCCGCCAGCGAGATCCGGCTGTAGCGGGCGAAGAGCTCATCGAACTGCCCGATCTTGCCGTCGCTGAGGATCTTGACCAGGAACTCGGCGGTGAGCGCGCCGGCGGCGCGCATCTCCAGCGCCAGGGACAGCGCCCAGCCATCCGCATGCTCGCCGTGCGCCGCCGGCCTCGGGGCCGGCATGCTGGCGCGGTGCTGCCGCTGCTCGCTGAGACGCTCCTGCAGGGCCTCCGGGATGAACTCGGTCATCTTGGTCGCGAGATCCTCTGGCAGGTCGACGCGCCCCACCAGCGGCTTCTGCAGCTCGGGCTCGGCGCGGGCCGCCTCGACGATCACTTCCATGGCGTCGCGCGGAATTTCGGAGCCGGGATTCTCGACCAGCCAGCGCATCGCCTGCGGATCGCGGGTCTCGACGATCGCAGTGGAGACCGCGGCCGGGACGAACTCGCGCTGCAGAGTTCCCAGGCGGTGCTCGATCGGCTTGTCGCGGATGATGTCCAGGAGATCGGCTTCCTGCAGCACCTCGCTCTCGCTGAGGACGGGAAATGCGATCGCGATGTGATCGTTGGCGAGCGCCAGCACCAGGACGCGCGGCGCCTGCGGATCGCGCGCCAGGCGCTCGGAGAGCTGCTGGCGGACGCCGGGCGCGGCGCGCTTGATGATTTCCATCACCACGTCCACCGCCATCGACCGGTCGTCGGTGGTGAGGTCGGCGCTGGCGCGGGCGAGCTCATAGAGGCCGGCAGCGAGCGCGGCACGGGCGGCATCCGAGGTGTCGGGCGCGAGAGCCAGCAGTTCCTTGGCGCGGGATTGCAGCGAGGCAAAGTCGAGCTTCTCGGACGGTGCGACCGGCATGATGCGGACGAATCCCCTGCGTGGAGAACCGACATTTATGACGCGCCGTGGTTAAGGATCGTCTAAGACGCGCGCATTTTGGGCAATTTGTGCATATCGGCGCGTTCGCCGCCCTCCGACAAAAGCCATACCCAACGGCACCTGATACTGGCGCTGCCCATGGTGTTCGGCCACTCAGGCTGGCCGGTTTGCCGGCTGGAACCGAGTTCCTGCCTCCGTGTTCAGCACTGGCGGCACCCTGGGAAGAGAGAAAGAGGTCCCAATGATCAATGACATCCGGCGGCATCCGCTGACGGCTAGCGGCCGAAAGCCCGTCGGCTCGGCCGCGCCCAGGATCGGCCATTACGTGCTGGGTTTTTCGCTGGTGATCGCGGCCACGATTTTCATCCTGCTGCACCATTTCATGGCGCCGTGAATATCGGGGAACCTTTCCCCCACTTTGACGTTGAGGTCGCGTGAAGACGTAGCGAACCGCGCATCCCACCCTAGCGCGGCGGACCGTTCCCCTGCGGTCCGGCTTCGACCCCCGGGCGTGTCCCCCTAGCCCGGGGGTCATTCTTTTCTGGGCCGCAATCCGCCCCGCACCCGCTCCACCGCAGCGCGATCTACGGCCAATGGCGCCTCGCGCGCACCAAAATTGACACGGCCGCGCCGATGCCTGGACCTGTAACCGACGGCGAGTTAGCGCGTTGTTAGGGGCTGTCGGAGCACAAGTGGGTAATGCAGGGGCATGAATGGTGGCGAGGAGCCACGATCTATCAGGTCTATCTCCCGAGCTTTCTTGACACCAACGGCGACGGGGTCGGCGATCTCCCTGGGTTGCTGAGCCGGCTGGACTACATTGCCGGGCTCGGGGTCGACGCGATCTGGATCTCGCCCTTCTACCGCTCGCCGCAGCGGGACTTCGGCTACGACGTGGCCGACCATCGCGCCATCGATCCGCTGTTCGGGTCCGAATGCGATTTCGACCGCGTGCTCGGGCGCGCCCATGAGCTCGGCCTGCGGGTGATCGTCGATCAGGTCTGGAGCCACACCTCGTCGGACCACGCTTGGTTCCGGGAGAGCCGGAGCTCGCGCAGCAATCCGAAATCCGACTGGTACATCTGGGCCGATGCGCGGCTCGACGGCTCGCCGCCCAACAACTGGCTCTCCGTCTTCGGCGGCAGCGCCTGGCGCTGGGTGCCGGAGCGCCGGCAGTACTACCTGCACCATTTCCTCGAGAGCCAGCCGAAGCTAAATCTCCGCCACGAGGCGGTGCTCAGCGAGCACTTCGCCACCGCGGAGTACTGGCTCGGCCGCGGCGTCGACGGCTTCCGCTTCGACGCCGTCGATTTCATGCTGCACGATCCCCGCCTGCGCGATAATCCGAGCAATCCCCTCGCCGATCCGCCGGTGAACCCGTTCCGCATGCAACACCATCGCTACGACATGTCGCATGCCGACACGCTGCAGCTGATCGCCGCGATCAGGGGCTTCATGGACCGCCATCCGGAAGCGACCACGATCGGCGAGCTCTCCAGCGAGCCCGGCGCGGCGCGGCGGATCGCCGCCGTGACGGGCCAAGCGCGGCTCCATATGGCTTATACGCTGGGGGTCTCGAAATCGCAGTTCAACGCGGGAGCGCTGCGGCAGGTGCTCGCCGAGGCGATCGAGCACCGCCGGAGCGGCTGGCCCTGCTGGTCCTTCAGCAATCACGACGTGGCGCGGGCCGCCACGCGCTGGAACCCATCCGGCGTGGAGCCGGCGGCTTTCGAGGTGCTGCAGATGGCGCTGCTGCTGTGCCTGCCCGGCAGCGCCTGCCTTTACCAGGGCGAGGAGCTCGGGCTGCCGAACGCGGAGATTCCCGCCGAGCGGCTGCGCGATCCCTTCGGACTGCGCTTCTATCCGATCTTCACCGGCCGCGACGGCGCGCGCACGCCGATGCCCTGGCTCTCCGGCGCGCGTCATCTCGGATTCTCCGAGGCGGCGGAGACCTGGCTGCCGGTCGCGCCGAGCCACGCGCCGCTCACCGCCGATCGGCAGGAGAACGATCCGAACTCGACGCTCGCCGCCTATCGCAGCATGCTCGCCTGGCGCAAGCGCAACCGCGCCTCGGTGACGAGCGACGTGAGCCTGCTGGAGACGGGCGAGCCGCTGCTGGCATTCCGGCACGGCCATGGGTCGGACGCGGTGGTGGCGGTCTTCAATCTCTCGCCCGCCGCAGCGGAGATCGCGCTGCCGAAACTGCCGCAGTTTCGCGTCGCCGAGGACCTGCCCTTCGTCACGGCGCCGAACGGCAAGACGCTGACGCTGCCGCCTTATGGCGTGACCCTCGGCCTCTCCCTGAACTAACGCTCGACCAGGAAGCGGTACTCCGTGCGCGAGCGGAAGACCTGGCCCGGCCGCAGCACGGTGCTGGGGAAGTTCGGATGGTTCGGCGAATCCGGGAAGTGCTGCGTCTCCAGGCAGAAGCCGTCGCCCTGCCGGTAGGCCCGGCCGCTGGCGCCGAGATGGCGGCCGGTGAGGGAATTGCCAGTGTAGAACTGGATCGCCGGCTCCGATGTCGCGACCTCCATCACCCGCCCGCTCCGTGGCTCGCGCACCCGCGCGGCCAGGCGCGGCACGCCACCGGGATCCTGCGGCAGCACATAGGTCTGATCGAAGCCGCGGACGCGCATGATCTGCTCATCGCTGCGGCGGATGTCGGCGCCGATCAGCTTCGGCGCGCGGAAGTCGAAGGGCGTCCCCGCCACCGGCCGGATCTCGCCGGTCGGGATGGAGTTGACGTCGACCGGCAGGAAGGCGTCGGAGGCGACCATCACCTCATGGCCGTAGACGTCGCCGGAACCCTCGCCGGCCAGATTGAAATAGGCATGGTTGGTGAGGTTGAGCACCGTCGGCCGATCGGTCGACGCGGTGTAATCGATGCGGAGGGCATCGTCGCCGGCGAGCGTATAGCGGACCTCCACATCGAGCCGGCCAGGATAACCCTCCTCGCCGTCGGCGCTGACATGACGCAGCACCAGCGTCGACGCCTCGACCGCGGCCTGCCAGACGAGCTTGCCGAATCGCCGGACGCCGCCATGGATCGCGTTGGGCGGGCTGTTGCAGGCAAGCCGGTACTCGACGCCGTCGAGCGAGAAGCGGGCGCCGGCGATCCGGCCGGCATAGCGGCCGGTGAGCGCGCCGAAGCTGGCGGTGTCCTCCACATAGTCGGCGAGGCTCGCGAAGCCGAGCACGACATTGGCGCGCCGGCTGTCGCGATCCGCCACATGAAGGGCTGTCAGGATGCCCCCATAGGTGATGATCTCGGCGGCAGTGCCGCGAGCATTGCGCAGCATGAAGCGGTCGACAGTGGTGCCGTCGGAAAGAGTGCCGTAGGGCACGCGTTCGATCGTCTCGCTCACCGGCCCTCCTCCCTCTCTCAGGTCCAGCCGCCGTCAACGACAAAGTTCTGCGCCGTCACCATCCGGCTGTCATCGGCGGCGAGCCACAGCACCATGCGCGCCACATCGGGCGAGTAGAGCTTCGCCGGAATGCATTGGCCGCGCAGCATCTCCGCTTCCGCCTCCGGCGTCAGCCACAGCGACACCTGGCGGTCGGTCATGATCCAGCCCGGCAGCACCGCGTTGACGCGGATCATGTGCTTGCCGAGGTCGCGGGCAAGCGCGCGCGTCAGCCCGATGACGGCGGATTTCGCCGTCAGATAGGCGGGCATGCCGCCCTGCCCGAGCAGGAAACTGATCGAGCTCATGTTGATGATGGCGCCGCCGCCGCCGCCGATCATCTCGTCCTTCACCGCCTGGGCGGCGAAGAACTGGTGGCGCAGGTTGGTCGCCATGCGCTCGTCCCAGTATTCCGGCGTCACCGCGTCGATGCCGTGTCGGTCGTCGCGGGCGGCGTTGTTGACGAGCGCCACGATCGGGCCGCCGAGTCGCGAACGAAGCTCGCCGACGGCATCGCGCAGCGCCGCGATGTCGCGGAGGTCGGCGGCCGCGAAGTGGCAGTGCCGGGCGCGCGCGCCCAGAGAGCCCAATAGCCGCTCGGCTGCCTCTCTATCGATATCGATGAAGCCGACCCGCGCGCCCTGATCGGCGAAATGCTCGACCATGCCGGCGCCGATGCCGGAGGCGCCGCCGGTGATCAGGACGGACCGGTCGCGCAGGCTCGGATAGGTGGCAAAATCTGTCATGCGGTCCCCGCTGCCAAAGCACGAGCTACCGCAATGATATCGGACACTTGTGGCTGCCGCGACAGGTCATGCCGGTGCGGCGGAAGCTTCGCCAGAGACGCGGGCTCGGTGCGCTCGCCACCGGCGGTGGTGAGGCGCGCCGCCGGGGCGCCTCAGCCGCGGATCAGATGTCCTTCTCGCGCTCGCCGGATTGGCAGCGGAATCCGGAAAGCTGCCACTTCGGGTGCTCCTCGACCCATTCGGCGGCGATCACCTGCCCCCGGATCATGCAGCCCATCGGGCTCATGGCTTCCACCGGCGGGCGCTCTTCCTTGCAGACATCGGGAGTCGCGGAAAGGCAAACGACGAGAATCAAAGTCATCATGGACGCGCAAACCTCTTCAAGCTGCGACAACGCCCGGCGGTCCTTCCCTCTGCCTGTGCTGATCTTGGATGCCGAGTGGAAGTCGGCAATGGGCAGCTCTTGCGAAAACGGTAGCAATTGCCGTGCCAGCGCGCTGTGGCGACGGTCACCGGCTCGGCATCGGAGTCGGCGAATTGCCCTATTGAGGCGATCTCATACTCATGCATGCAACTCTGGGTTAAGGCGAGCTTAAGGTTGAGACGTCATCATCGCGGTCTCGGTCCGCGCATCCATCGGTGCGTGCGCCGCTGCCGTCGCCAACCATCGGAGCGCCTCGTGATCCGCTTCTATTCAAATCTGAAGCTCGTCTACAAACTTCTCATCCCCGTATCCGTCCTCGTGTGCGTCATCGGCGGCACGGTCTGGATGGCGCGCGACGGGCTCGGCACGCTGAACGAGGTCACCAACGACATCATCGACGTTCATGTCGCGCGTCTCGCGGCCGCGTACGAGATCATGAGTAGTCTCAACGAGGCGACGATCCAGGAGAAGAAAGTGATCCTGGAAGATGATGTCGCCGCAATGAAGCCGATGCAGGACAAGTACCGCGCCGCGATGGCCGCCGCGGCGAAGGCGGCGGACACACTGATCGCGCTCGCCGATACGCCGGACCGGCGCTCCAGCAACGAGAAGCTTAAGGCGGGCCTGCTGAGCTACGATCAGGTGGCCCAGCGAGTGATCGAGCTCGGTCTGAAGAACGATGACGAAAACGCCCGCCGACTTTCGGCGACCGAGGGCGCGACGGCGCGCAACGCGGTGCTTGAGCTGGCGCGGCGCCGGCTGGAGCAGAACGAAAAGGACATCGCAGACAACCGGGTCGAATCGAACGCGACGGCATCCGAGGTCACGATGCACCTCCTCGCCGCCTCCGGCGTCGGTGTCGCGGCGACGCTTGCCCTGCTCGGCTGGGTCGTCGTCTCCATGGTCGTGCGCCCGCTCACGGGGATGGCCGGTGCCATGGAGTCACTCTCGCGAGGCAATCTGGAGACCGCGGTCGCCGGGGCGGAGCGCCGCGACGAGGTCGGCGTGCTGGCGCGCTCGCTGCAGGTGTTCAAGGACAACATGATCGAGACGCGACGCCTCGAGGCGCTGCAGCAGGCCGAGCAGAAGAAGAAGGAGGAGCGGCACGCCAAGATCGAAGCGCTCATCGGCGGCTTCGACAGCGCCATGCAGCAGACCCTGAAGATCCTCGCGGCCGCGGCTACCGAGATGCGCTCCACCGCCGAGGCCATGCAGGCGACCGCGGAGGAGACCAGCCGGCAAAGCGCCGCGGTGGCATCGGGCAGCGAGGAAGCCTCCGCCAGCGTCCAGACCGTCGCCACCGCGACGGAGGAACTCTCCGCCTCGATCGCGGAGATCGGCCGCCAGGTGGAGCAGTCCTCCACCGTCACTCGCAATGCCGTCACGCAAGCGCAGCAGACCAGCACGACGGTCGACGGGCTCGCCAAGGTTGCGCAGCGGATCGGCGATGTGGTGAAGCTCATCCAGGACATTGCCTCCCAGACCAACCTGCTGGCGCTCAACGCTACCATCGAGGCGGCGCGCGCCGGCGAGGCCGGCAAGGGCTTCGCGGTCGTGGCCTCGGAGGTGAAGACCCTCGCCAACCAGACTTCCAAGGCCACCGAGGAGATCGGCACGCAGATCGCGGAGATCCAGAGCTCCACGGGAGAAACGGTATCGGCGATCCAGTCGATCACCGGGACGATCGGCCAGATCAACGAGATCTCGAGCGCGATCGCGTCGGCGGTGCAGGAGCAGAGCGCGGCGACCCAGGAGATCTCCGGCAACGTGCAGCAAGCCGCCCGCGGCACCCAGGAGATCAGCGGCAATATCGGCGGCGTGAGCCAGGCCGCCAGCGAGACCGGCGCCGCCGCCTCGCAGGTGCTGGCGGCGGCCGGCGACCTCAGCCTGCAATCGGAGAAGCTGCGCGTCGAGGTCAACAGCTTCCTCGCCGGCATCCGCGCTGCCTGATCCGGCCACGGTCGCGGCCGTGCTATAGTCGATCCTCGTCCGGCGCAACAACTCGATCCGGCGCGCGGCACGCGCGGGGAGGACGACGATGGCGAGGCTTCTCGCACTGGCGGTCTTCGGCCTGCTGGCCTTGGCCGGATCTGCCCTCGCCGCCGACCTCAGTGCCGATGAGGTGCGCGCGATCCTTTCCCATGCGCCCGCCGGCAGCGCCCCCGACCTCTCGCACAGATCCCTCGAGCAGCTCGATCTCAGCGGCCTCGATTTCAAGGGCGCCGATCTCAGCGGCAGCAGCCTCTACGGCGCGAAGCTGGTGCAGGCCAATCTGCGCGGCGCTAATCTCTCCGGCGCCACGCTCAACCTCGCGTGGATCATGCGGGCGGACTTTACGGACGCCAACCTCTCCGGCGCCAGCCTGCAGGGGCTTGTGGTCTCGCCAGGCCTGGAGATCTCGATGGCGGATGCGCCGATCTTCCGGGGCGCGAACTTCTCCGGCGCCCGCATCATCGCGCGCTTCAGC
>Ga0335072_10014775_pt1 | contig 11089 bp, 9 predicted proteins | sample Lox_Sample_21_FD_206725 | JGI IMG/M metagenome (GOLD analysis project Ga0335072, IMG submission 206725) | Soil microbial communities from Loxahatchee National Wildlife Refuge, Florida, United States - Lox_Sample_2.1 | ecosystem: Environmental > Terrestrial > Soil > Wetlands | place: USA: Florida... | reverse complement strand
ATCGAAATCGACCTGGAATGTGCGCTCGCCATGCGGCATCGGCGAGGTTGTCAGACCGCGGCTCGTCACATAGAGCGGGACCTGCCACCAGTGATTGATCAGCGGCGCCTGCGCCAAGCGGATCTTTCCGATGATTTGCATCCACAGGTGGAGGGTGGCACAGCTATCGCGCCATTCGTCAAACGGCAGGCCGGGCCAGAGTTCAAGGTTTGGCATCGTGATCTCCTGCGGGAAAGGGTGGCACCGCGGCGAGCACGCCGGCGACCGCGCGGCGCCATCCGGCATAGCGCTCTTCGCGTTCGTCAGCCGGCATTTGCGGCGTATAGCGGCGTTCGGCTTGCCAGCGATCCGCCACGGTTTCCAGATCGGGATAAATGCCGTGCGTCAGCCCGGCAGCATAAGCCGCACCCCAGGCGGTGGTCTCGATGACGGCCGGCCGTTCGACCGTCATCGGCAGGATGTCGGCGAGAAACTGCATCGTCCAATCGCTGACAGCCATCGCCGTGACCAGATCGCGGGTCTGATAGCCGACTGCAGCGAGTGCGGCGCGAGCGATTTCGGCCGGTCCGCAATCGGCGGTCAGTCCGATCAGCGCGCCGCGGGCGTCGGGCGCCCAATAAGGCGCGCCGAGCCCCGCGAAACCCGGCACGAGGTAAAGGCGCTGACGCGGATCGGCCTGGGTTGCGAGGCTGGTGGATTGAGCGGCAGTTGCGATGATGCCGAGGCGATCACGCAGCCACTGCACCGCCGCACCGGCGACAAAAATGCTGCCTTCGAGCGCGTAGGCGGTGCGGCCGGCAAGCCGATACCCGACCGTCGTCAACAACCGATGACGCGATGGTGCCGGACGGGCGCCAATATTCAATAGCGCAAAGGCGCCGGTGCCGTAGGTCGATTTGATCATGCCGGGGCGAAAGCACGCCTGGCCGATCAGCGCCGCCTGCTGATCGCCAATCAGGGCCGCGATCGGGATCGCGGCATCGAGGAACTCGGGCGCGGTGGTACCGAATTTGGCGCCGGTATCAAAGACCTCGGGCAACAGTGCCGGCGGGATGTCGAATGCGTCCAGCAATTCCGCATCCCAATCGAGCCGATTGATATCGAACAGCATGGTTCGGGCGGCATTGGTGACGTCGGTGGCATGGCATTTGCCCGATGTCAGCCGCCACAACAGAAAGCTGTCGATCGTGCCAAACGCGATTTCGCCCTGTTCGGCGCGGCGCCGCAGCCCGGCGATATGGTCGAGCAGCCAGGATAGCTTCGACGCCGAAAAATATGGATCGATGACCAGCCCGGTCCGCTGCCCGACGATCCCGGCGAGGCCGGCGCGCTGCCACCGGGCACACAACCCAGCGCTGCGCCGGTCCTGCCACACGATCGCATTATAGAGAGGACGGCCGGTGGCGCGCTCCCAGACAATCGTCGTCTCGCGCTGATTGGCAATGCCGATCGCAGTGATCGGCCCATCGGCTGCGGTGGCGACCTCGCGGCAGGCGGTCACGACGCTGCGCCAGATCTCTTCCGGGTCGTGCTCGACCCAACCCGGCTGCGGATAGTGCTGGGTCAGTTCGATCTGCGCACTCGACCGCACCGCGCCGACCGCGTCGAATAAAATCGCACGCGTGCTGGTCGTTCCCTGATCTATCGCGAGGACATAGGCTGTTTCGGCCATGACCGCCTCACTCCTTCGCGGTGACACTATCGCAGTTCCGCCGCGTGTCCGATCACGGCATGTTGTCGAACACGCCGCTTGGGCGAGAGGGCTCTTCGACGTATGGTCCGGCATGCTGCCAAACCGTCTCGTATGATGGGACCGTGCGTCTCGGGCGTGGTTTTGATATTGGCCGCCACGTTCGGTCTGGCACCGGCGCAGGCACAAACATCCTCGGCGGCTTATCGGATCGGGCTGCTGGCGACGGCGGTCGATCCGACCGATCAGAGCCCGTTCGGCACCGGATGGCGCCAAAACGCGGCCAAAGCGCGGGTGCGCAGTGCCGGCCTCGATGTCGAATCGCTTGGCGCGCGGGCGCCCGGCGATTTCGACGAGGCGTTCTCGGCGATGATGAAAACGCCGCCTGACGCAATTTTAATAGTTACCGACGTATTGACGCTGTTGAACCGCAAGCGCGTGCTCGACCTTGCCGCCAAATATAAACTGCCGACTTCAAACACGGCTTTCTGGTGCGGGACGGTGGTCTGATGTCGTATGGTTCTGATATCGTCGAGATGTTCGACCGTGCCGCAGACCTCGCCTTTCGCATTCTCAAAGGGGCCAGTCCGGCCGACCTGCCGCTCGAGACGCCGAGCCGATTTGTCGTGGCGGTCAATCTCATAACTGCCGAGCCGATCGGCTTGACGATATCGCTGTCGCTGCTCGCCCGCGCCGCCGAGGTGGTCGAATGATCGGAGCTGCGCTTTCATGCTCGCCAAAAAAGCCATCCCGCTCACCCTAGCCGGAGGCCAGACGGCCGGGGCCGCGCCGCATTATCGGCGGCATTTCCGGTTTGGTCTCACGGTCAAGCTGGCGCTCGCCTTCATCGGGCTTGTCAGCCTGGTGCTGGCGGTCAGCGGCGGGCTCGACATGTGGCTCGGCTATGACAAAGCCAAACAGGTCGCTGTGCAGATGCAGCAGGAAAAGGCACGCGATGCGGCCGGGCGGATCACCGAGTTTGTCTCCGATATCGAGACCCAACTGGGGTGGACGACGCCACTGCAATGGGATGGGCTGCCACTCGAACAGCGGCGTTATGATCTTGTCCGGCTGCTGCGAGAGGTGCCGGCGATTTCCGATGTCGCCGAGATTGATGGACAGGGAAAGCAACGGTTGAAGCTATCTCGCACCGCCCCCGACATGGTTGACAGCAACATCGATCTTTCATCCGATCCGTGCGTTGTCCAGGCCGAAAAGACCGGCGTCTGCTTTGGCCCGGTCTATTTTCGCAATCAGTCCGAACCCTTTATGACGATCGCCGTCAAGCATGATGGTCATCAGGCCGGGGTCACGCTTGCCAATATCGACCTGAGATTTATCTGGGATCTGATCGGCCGGATGCATGTCGGGCGTACCGGGTACGCCTATGTCGTCGACCATCACGGGCGATTGATCGCCGATCCCGACCCCAATCTGGTGCTGCGCAATACCGACTGGGCAGCAAAACCGCAAGTAAAAGCGGCGCTGGCAAGTCTGAATGGCGGCCCGCCGGTCGCGACCGGACAGATTGCCGGAGAGCATGACGGCAGCAAGGAACTGACCGTATTTGCCCCGGTGCGGCGGCTCGATTGGGCGGTATTTGTCGAGACGTCGCTGGGGGAGGCGTTGGCGCCGGTTTACGCCTCGCTCTATCGCGTGGCCACCCTGCTCGCTCTCGGGCTGTTGCTCGCGGCGGGCTTGGGCACCGTGCTGGCGCGGCGCATGGTGGTGCCGATCCGTCGGCTGCAGGACGGCGCCGACCGCCTCGGATCGGGTGAACTCAGTGCCCCGATCGTCATCCATACCGGCGACGAGATCGAAATCCTGGCCGAGCGGTTCAACCAAATGGCAGCCAAGGTACGGGAATCCTACGAAACCCTCGAAGCCAAGGTCGAGGCCCGCACCGTGGCGTTGCAGACCAGCGAGCAGTCCGCGCGCGACGCGCGGCTCGCCGCCGAACACGCCCTTGCCGATCTGCGCCAGGCTCAGGATCGGCTGGTCGAGACCCAGAAGCTCGCGGCACTCGGTCAGTTGACAGCGGGGATCGCCCATGAAATCAAGAACCCGCTAAACTTCGTCAACAATTTTGCTGAACTTTCCGGAGAACTGATCACCGATCTGCACGACGCGCTGGCGGCCGAGAACGCAACCCTTTCTCCGGAGACGCGCGCCGAGATCGAAGATTTGGCCAAAACCTTGAGCGGCAATCTCGCCAAGATCGTCGAGCACGGCAGACGCGCCGACAGTATCGTCAAAAACATGCTGATGCATTCGCGTTCCGGCGGCGGTGAGCGGCGCTCGACGAACCTCAATGCGCTTGTCGCAGAGGCTCTGAACCTTGCCTATCACGGCGCCCGTGCCGAGCATCCCGACTTCAACGTCACCTTGCGCCGCGATCTCGATCCGGGCGTCGGCGAATGCGAGGTTTACCCGCAGGAGTTGACCCGCGTCCTGTTGAACCTGTTCTCGAACGGCCTTTACGCGCTGCGTCAGCGCCAACGCGGCGCTCCCGGTCCCGGCTATCTGCCGGCATTGTCGGTCGCCACTCGCGCCTTGGCTGATCGGATCGAGATCCGGGTCCACGACAACGGCACCGGCATCCCGGAGCCGGTGCGCGAAAAAATTTTCAATCCGTTCTTCACGACCAAGCCGGCAGGTGAGGGGACCGGGCTCGGTCTGTCGTTGAGCCATGATATTATCGTAAACCAGCATGGCGGCACTTTTGACGTTGAGACCAAATCCGGGGACTACACCGAGTTTATCGTAACCTTGCCGTGCCCGATGGCCGCCGCCGATGCCGGCCGAGGAGGAGAGGGATGACCGCGACCATCCTCGTGGTCGATGACGAGCCCGATCTCGAGGCGCTGGTCCAACAGCGTTTTCGCCGTCAGATCCGCGGTGGCGAATTTGGGTTTCGCTTTGCCCATGACGGGCTCGAGGCGCTCGACATGATCGCCAACGCGGATGATTTCGACATGGTGCTCAGCGATATCAACATGCCGCGTATGGACGGTTTGACATTGCTGCAAAGGATCCAGCAAACCGACGACCCGCTGTCGACCGTCATCGTCTCTGCTTATGGCGACTTGGCAAATATCCGTACGGCGATGAACCGCGGCGCGTTTGATTTCATTACCAAACCGATCGACTTTGCCGATCTCGAGACCACGATTCGCAAGACTCTCGCGCATATCGAGCGGATCCGCGAAGCGCGTCGACGGCAGGCCGAGGCCGAACGGGCGCATGCGTTGCTGTCACGCTATTTTTCCCCGAACCTCGCCGAACGACTGGCGAGCGACCCCGACGCCGTCGATCTCGGCGGTCAGCGTCGCGACATCACTTCGTTGTTTACCGACATCTCCGAATTCACCTCGATGGTCGAGGCCATCGATCTCAAGATCATTGCACCTTTGCTCAACGACTACATCGGCGGCATGACCGAGGTCGCCTTCGCGCATGGCGGTACGGTCATCAAAATCATCGGAGACGCGATGCATATTCTGTTTGGCGCCCCGGCAGAGCAGCCCGACCACGCAGCGCGCGCCGTCGCTTGCGCGCTTGAGCTCGACGTCTACGCGCAGGCGTTCCGTGCGCGATGGCGCGAACGTGATGTGGCGCTAGGGCTGACGCGACTCGGTCTTGCCGCCGGCCCTGCCATCGTCGGCAATTTCGGCGGCGGCAAATTTTTTGACTACACCGCGTATGGCGACACAGTGAATACTGCGGCTCGGCTTGAAGCGGCGAACAAGCAGCTGGGCACCCGAATCTGTGTCAGTCAGAGCGTCGCGAGCCGCGTGCCTGGCTTCCAAGGGCGCCCGATCGGCGATCTTCTGCTGCGCGGTCGCAAGGAGAGCCTGCGCGCATTCGAACCGCTATCCGCGGCGACCAACGAAAGTTTAGCGACGCAGGCTTATCTCGATGCCTTTGCGAAACTCGAGGCCGAGGATCCGATGGCGATGCCGGCCTTTGCCGCCCTCCTCGGGGTGCATAGCGAGGATCATCTGGTCGGTTTTCACCTGCGGCGCCTGCTGAACGGCGCCACCGGCTCGCGGATCGTGCTCGATTAAGCGAACCGGGCTATCGCTCCCGTCCCGGGTTACTTTCGCCCGGTTTACTCTTCCGCCCGGCAGGCGGAATGGCCCGGCCGAGCCCGCGGCGATCCTGTCGAGCCGTTGCAACAATGCGGGATCGAGCGGAGAAACGCCGCGATACGACCATAAGTACGCCTTGGGATCTCCGGTTGCGTATGGTTGGTCGCAGACGGCCGATTTCCCTCGACCGCAGCCATGGCATGCCTGGCCAAGACGGCGCAAACGGCGGCAACACCGGTAGAGCAGGGCACAGCGGAAAATCCGAAACCGCCGCGGAGGCAAGAGATCAACGTTCGGTTAGCTTCAGTTCGATCCGGCGATTGTGCTTGTAAGCCTCGGGGGTGTTGCCCGGATCGATCGGATCGGTATCAGCAAAGCCGGCCGCGGCGAGACGGTTTGCCGGGATGCCCTTGCTGATCGCATAGCGCACAACCGACAGGGCGCGCGCCGTCGATAATTCCCAATTCGACGGGAACTGCGATGTATTGATCGGATTGTGATCGGTATAGCCGCTGACCTGCAGCACCCAATTGATGTCAGGTGGAATTTCGGCCGCGATCTGCTTTAGTGCGTCAATGACGGGGTCGAGATCCTTTTTGGCCGCGTCGGTCAGATCGGCGCTGCCCGGTGCAAACAGCACTTCCGACTGGAAGACAAAGCGGTCGCCGACGACGCGGATGTCAGGCCGGTCGCCGAGAATGTCATGCAGGCGTCCAAAAAACTCTGATCGATAGCGGGCGAGTTCCTCGACCTTGCTGGCGAGCGCCACGTTGAGTTTTTGCCCGAGATCGGCGATCTGGGCTTGTTGAGACTTGACCTTCCCCTTGGAAATATTGAGTGCCGCGGCGATTGCAGAGAGTTGTTGGCGCAAGGCCGCAATTTGCTGGTTCAGTAAGTCGACTTTGGCAAGCGCCTGGCTGCTGATCGATTTTTCAGCGTCAAGCGCGTTTTGTGCGAGCGTCGTTTGCTGCTGCTCGGCGCCGAGACTTGCTTCGAGTTCTTCGGATCGCTCGCGCAATTTGGCCGTCTCGTCCGCCTTGGCGGTAAGGCCCGTCACCTCGGTACTCAGCCGGTTGCGCTCGGCGACGGCACTTTTCAGCTGGGCATCGAGCCGCATCGACGATTGCCGAAGATCGCTGTTGGTGGACCGTTCGAGCGACAGCAGGTTGGCAAGCGCATCGACTTGCCGCTGTAACTTATGCAGCGCTTCTTCGCGCCCGGACAGCGCTGCGGACAAGTAGAACTGCCCAGCGGTGAACACCAGCAGGATGAAGATGATGACCATCAACAACTGCGACAGCGCATCGACAAAACCGGGCCAGATGTCGATGCTCGGACGTCGGGAGTGGCGCGGCGAGATAGCCATGTGTTCCTGGGGAGCGGGTTGCCGGACGGACCGGGCTCAGCGCCGGCCTTCTTCGGCCAACGCCGCGATGGTGCGCGCGAGGATGCGGATCTCGCCGCGCAATTCCTGGACGCTCTGGGTGCGGCCTTGCGCGGTGTCTTCGATCAGCCGGGCGGTATAGGCTTCGATATTGCGAAGATGGTTGCGCAACGCGTCGTTCCCGCTCGAATCCTCAGTGATGTCGGCCAGACGCGCAAGCACGGGTTTGAGGTCCAGCTGGTTTTCGGCAAGCCGCAGCATCAGCATCTGCCCTGCCTTCATCTGCTCGCCCAGGATGCCTAGGCGTTCGGTCAAATTCGCCAAGGTCGAATTGGCGCCGATGCGGCTCTCCTCGCCATGGGCAAGAATGCGCTGCAGTTGGTCAAGACTATCCGCGGTCTGCTCAAGCAAAGCCTGGATATAGACCGGGATCGGCGTCTCGCCGCCGTCACCCAATGTCCCGCCGGAGAGCCTGGTAAAGCTCGACAGCCACTCTTCGAGATCGTTGTAAAAGCGGTTTTGGGCCTGGCCAGCCTGCAGATCGAGAAAGCCGAGCACCAGGCTGCCGGCGAGCCCGAACAGCGACGAACTGAACGCGGTCCCCATCCCCGCCAGCGGCGATTCGAGACCGGCTTTGAGGTTGGCAAAGGCGCGAGCGAGATCGCCGCCCCCGACATTTAATCCGCCGATCACCCCGCCGACCGAGCGCACCGTCTCCAACAGGCCATAAAACGTCCCGAGCAGGCCGAGAAAGATCAGCACGCCAATCAGGTAGCGCGAGGTCTCGCGCGTTTCGCTGAGCCGGGAGCCGATGCCGTCGAGCAGCGTCTGCAATGAACTGGTCGACAAACTGACGCGGCCGCCGTGACGCGCGCCCAGCATCCGTGCCATCGGCGCCAACAGGCGTGGCTCGTTCCGCCGGCCCGTCATCGGCAATCCGTTGCCGGCTTGCTCCTGACGAAAACCCTCGATCCACTCGATCTCGGGCTCGAGCATCAGCACCTGACGAAAGATGTAGAAGATGCCGGCGATGAGAGTCCCGACAATCACCCCGTTGACGGCGGGGTTGCCCATAAATGCGACGGCAAGCGGCTTGCCGAGTGCTGCCGCGAGAGCGGCGACGAGCACGAGGAACAACCCCATGCGCACCAGAAAACGACGCGGCCGGTTCATCGGGCCGATCCGCCGATCGGACGGGATGGCGCCACACTCGCCGGTTGCAGCATTTCTGGCTCCGGGTTGAGGGTCGGCCGCCAGGTCAAGCGGCCGAGCACTATGCGCATGTTGAGACCACCCCCGAGCCCCGCCAACTCCGGTGGGCGTCGCCAGACGCCGGTTCGCCGGGCTGTCGAGAGCTGCAAACTTACCCCGACTGTCGTCCGAATTCAATAAAATTTCCGCGAAGGCAACCGCTATCGCTCTACCTTTCCGTGCGGCATGCCGACGCGCACGGCTGAGCGCCCCGAGCGGAGCGTCTCGCGAATGAGGGCAGCCAGCGGCAGATGCAGATGGTCGTTGGCGGCGAGAACGTCGCCGCTTGTCAGCATCGTGTGGCCGCCCGACAAATCACTGACATAGCCGCCCGCCTCGCGCACGATCAACAGCCCGGCGGCGATATCCCAGGGCGACAAGCCGAACTCCCAGAACCCGTCAAACCGACCCGCCGCGACATAGGCAAGATCGAGAGCCGCCGCCCCCATTCGGCGCACTCCCGATGTGGCGGCCATCACTGCCGACAAAGTCGGCAGGTAGATCTGCCGATCGCCGCGCCCGGCGAACGGCATGCCGGTGCCGATCACAGCCTCGGGAAGCTGGCGTCGCGCGGACACCCGTAGCCGGCGGTCATTGACATAGGCGCCCAGGCCTTTTTCGGCGGAATACATTTCGTCGCGGATCGGGTCATATATCAGCCCGGCGACGATCTCGCCGTCGCGTTCGAGGGCGATCGAGATCGCGAAATGCGGAATGCCGTGCAGGAAATTCGTCGTGCCGTCGAGCGGGTCGACAATCCAGCGGTGGCGCGGATCGGTCCCCGCTTCGCCGCCGCCTTCTTCGAACAATAGGCCATAGCCGGGACGAGCCCGGGTCAACTCGGTGCGCAGGATGCGCTCGGCCTTAAGATCGGCGGTCGAGACGAAGTCGCCCGGTCCTTTGACCGAGACCTGCAATTGCTCGACCTCGCCAAAATCGCGCAACAGCCCGCGCGCCGCCTTTAATGCGGCGTTGGACATCACATTCAGGATCGGAGAGCGTAAAGCCATTCCCGGCGGCCCTGCCCGATGCGGCGCTCAGTCCTTCGCCCGCTCCATATAGCTGCCATCGGCGGTGCTGACGACGATGCGGGTGCCGGCCTCGATATAGGGCGGGATCATCACGCGGCGGCCGTTTTCGAGCTTGCCCGGCTTGTAGGACGAGGAGGCGGTCTGGCCGCGCACGACCGGGTCCGCCTCGACCACCTCCATCGTCACCGATGGCGGCAATTCGACAGACAGCGGCGTGCCCTCATACAGCATCACCTTGCAGGTCATGCCGTCGCGCAGAAAATCGGCGGGCTCGCCGATCGTCTCGGTCGGGATCGATACCTGCTCAAAGCTGTCATTATCCATGAAGGTCGCCTGGCCGCCCTCGGTATAGAGGTATTGCATTTCCAATTCGTCGAGACGGACGCGCTCGACCGTTTCCTGCGTGCGAAACCGATCATTGAGCTTGATCCCGCTGCGCAGATCGCGCATCTCGACCTGGGCAAAGGCGCCGCCCTTGCCAGGCTGGACAAAATCCCGCTTCAGCACGATCCACAGCTTGCCCTGGTGTTCGAGGACATTGCCTGGCTTGATATCGATGGCGTTGATCTTCATCGGTTGAGAATCCCGGAAGGCTGCGCGCGGCGCTGCTGTAGCCCAGACATTAGCACGGGTTCGCCTGACCACAAGACGGAGTGCCCAGTTGATGGCCCAGCCGGCGGAGCAATGGTGGCACCCCGAGCGGTTTGCGCTGCGCCGCGAGCGGCTCGCATCCCGCACTCGCATGCTCGAAGCGATCCGCGCGTACTTTGCCGGGCAAGGATTTGTCGAGGTCGATACCCCGGCATTGCAGGTCAGCCCCGGTCTTGAACCCCATCTTCGCGCATTTGCCACCGATCTGCACGACCCGCGCCATGGCCGCACCGTGCGGCGCTATCTGCACACCTCGCCCGAATTCGCGATGAAAAAGCTGCTGGCCGCCGGCATGCCGCGGATCTGGCAACTGGCCCATGTATTCCGCGACGGCGAGCGCAGCGCCACCCACCACCCCGAATTTTCGATGCTCGAATGGTATCGCGCGGATCGCGGGTGGCGCGACTTGATCGCCGATTGCATCGGCCTGGTGCGCGCCTGCCAGGCGGCGGCCGGCGTCGAGACCCTCACCTGGCGGGGCGGCCGCGCCGATGCCCGGCGGCAGTGGCACGAGGTCAGCGTCGCCGAGGCGTTCCGCACCCATTGCGGCATCGATATCCAGGCGACCGCTCACGACCCGCTCGCCCCGGATTTTGCGTTGCTGGCGGATGCGGCGCGGCGGGTCGGGATCGAGCCGCATTCGGGTGACGATTGGGAAGCGCTCTATTTTCGCATCTTTCTCGACCGGATCGAGCCGAACCTCGGCATCGGCGCCCCGACGGTGCTCTCCGATTTCCCTGCGTCGATGGCGGCATTGTCGCGGCGCAACCCGGCTGACCCGCGGCTGGCCGAGCGTTTCGAGCTTTATGTCTGCGGGCTCGAACTCGCCAACGCGTTTGGCGAATTGACCGACCCGGCCGAACAGCGCACCCGCTTTCTTGCTGACCAGAAGAGAAAGCAGGCGCTCTATGGCGAGACCTACCCGATCGACGAGGATTTTCTCGCCGCCCTCGAACACGGCCTGCCGCCCGCAGCCGGCATCGCCCTCGGC
>Ga0335072_10014774_pt1 | contig 11089 bp, 10 predicted proteins | sample Lox_Sample_21_FD_206725 | JGI IMG/M metagenome (GOLD analysis project Ga0335072, IMG submission 206725) | Soil microbial communities from Loxahatchee National Wildlife Refuge, Florida, United States - Lox_Sample_2.1 | ecosystem: Environmental > Terrestrial > Soil > Wetlands | place: USA... | reverse complement strand
GTCGGTTGCCAACGCAGGGGAACCGGTCTGTTGGGCCACACGGCGGAGCGCCCGGGAACGCCAGTAGTCCACCGTGATCGACCCCAACAGCACGAGGACGGGCCAGAGCGAAAACCTCAGTTCGTAAGTATTTTTTCGGATTCTCTCGATTGCCTCCCAGATGATCCAGGCGCAGGAAATCGCCATCAATCCTGCCTCGAAGAATGCGGAGAGGTTTTCTACCTTGCCGTGGCCGTAGGTATGATCCTCGTCGGCAGGCTTGTCAGAGACGCGAACGGAAAAGAAGGTAATTGCAGATCCGGCAAGATCAAGGGCTGAGTGAGCGGCGTCAGACAAGACGCCAAGCGATCCGGAGATAATGCCGGCGGCCAGCTTCAGGCCGGTCATGCAGGCGGCGGCGAGCATCGAACGCAGGGCAACACGCCTCTTCAGCGCGGACTCTTCCATCGGGCTGGAAATCGCGGGGCTGGGTGCGGTCGAACTCATCGCGCTTCTTAGACTACAGGCGCCCGCACCGCCGTGTACAACCCGGCGATGCCGAAGGTATACGGCTGCCAATGGGAATGCGAATAACCGGACGTTTCCATCATCCGCAGCATCTCCGGTGGGGGCGGAAACGCGCCGACCGAGGTTGGTAAGTAGTTGTACGGTCCATCCTTTCCGCAGATCATGCGCCCGATGGCCGGCAATATCCGATGGAAATAGAACGCATAGAGCTTGCCGATGAGGCCGCCGGGTTCGCTGAATTCGAGAATGCCAAGTTGACCGCCGGGCTTCAGAACCCGATGAAACTCGCGCAGTCCGGCTTCGTAGTTGGCGAGGTTGCGGAACCCGAAGGCCGTGACGATCAGGTCCAGCGACTGCGAGCGGAGGGGTAGGTGCAACGCGTCGGCTTCGAGCGCAACCGCGATGGAACGTCCTTCCTTCGCGATTCCGAATTTCTGCGCGCCACGGCTGAGCATTCCATGCGCAAAGTCGGCTGCCAGAATCGGCCTGGCCGACTCAGGACGTCGCCGCAGGAGCGCCATGGTCAGGTCGCCGGTGCCGCAGCAGATATCGAGGATTGCCGCGTCCGGGCTTGCCAGCACGTCGCGGAACCGCTTCGCAGTGCGCCGCCACCACAGGCGATCAATATTCGCCGACAGCACATGATTCAGCAGGTCGTACCTGGGCGCGATGCTGTTGAACATCTGCTGCACAGCTTCGGCAGCGTGTGACTCATCCTGCACGCCCATCGGCTTTGCGCCACTCGCCGTCATCGCCTGCGCGGCTCCTTCGCTTCTGAAAGCATGTAGCTGACGGCGGCATGCAATTCGTCCGGAGCCAGGTCGTCAATTACCCCGGCGTCGCCAATGCCGATCGGCAGCACAAAACGGCGCACGCCCCCAATGTTCTTCTTGTCGCTTCCGGTCGCGGCAATAAGCCTCGGCGTCCGCAGATTCAAAGTCGGCAGCGGACCGTATGCATGAACCAGGCTTTCGACCCGCGCTGCTTGCGCGCCAGTGATGCTCTTACGCCGATGCGCGATATAAAGTGCTGCAATCATGCCCCAGCCCACGGCCTCGCCGTGCAGCAGTGCCTTGTAGCGCGTGGCCTGTTCAATGGCGTGGCCTACCGTATGGCCGAGGTTCAGGATCATGCGCAGGCCGTTCTCGCGCTCGTCGCGATTCACTACGGAAGCTTTCATGCGAATCGAAGCGGCAATCACTTTTTCGAGCGCCTTCGCGTCGCGAGCCAGGACCGCCTCAACATTGTCTTCCAAAAAGCGCAACAGTGCGCGATCGCGAATCACACCGGCCTTGATGCTCTCCATCAATCCTGCACGCAATTCGCGATCGGGGAGCGTACCAAGCACATCGATATCGGCGAAAACAGCAGCCGGATGATGAAAGCTGCCGACGAGATTTTTGCCTTCGGGAAGGTTGATACCGGTCTTGCCTCCCACTGACGAATCCACTTGTGCAAGGAATGTCGTCGGCACCTGAACATAGCGGATGCCGCGCATGAAAATTGCCGCAAGAAACCCGCCCACATCGCCGACGATTCCACCACCAAACGCGATCAGCAGCGATCCGCGATCGCCGCCGGCACGAACTATCTGGCGCAGAAGGCGGCCGACGCTCTGCATCGTCTTATGTTTTTCCCCGGCAGGCAAAAACAGCGTGACGGGTGGGTCGGCAAAGGATGTGAGAAATGCATCGCCCCACAGTGCCCATATCTCGGGCGACGTGAGAACAAAGACGCGGCGCGGCAGTTTTCCTGTAACGCGCTCAATGCGCGGCGCGAGGGAACGCAGCAAGCCGCTGCCTGTGATCACGTCGTATTTGGCCGAAGGCGTATCGACTCTTATGGTTTGCACGTTGCTTTTATCCTAAAGGAGTCAGCGTCCTGCGGATGTGCATCCGAGAACTTCGCCTATTGCTAAACTGATAAACATGCGTATCGGTATTGACTTTGGAACTACGCGTGTAGTGGTTGCAGCTGTAGATCGGGGCAATTATCCTCTTGTATTTTTCGAAACTCCGGAAGGCCAGATGCATGACTGGTTTCCACCGGTGGTCGGCGCAAACGGAAACAAGCGCGTTTATGGGTGGGAAGCGGTCACTGTACAGGATGAGGAAGGATGGACGATTCTTCGATCGCCCAAACGCCTTCTGCGCCTCGCCGGACCAAAGACAAAGGTTCAGGTCGGCGGCGAGTCAATTCTGCTGCAGCAACTGATGACCGAGATGATGGCGTCGCTGCGGACGCAACTGCTTGAGCGCTCAAATCTCGGCGCCGAGCCCAATGAAAAGCTGGAAGCCATGGTCGGCGTCCCGGCCAATGCCAACAGCAACCAGCGCTTCCTTACCGAAGCGGCTGCGAACGCGGGTGGCTTTACCGTTCTTGGAGTTGTCAACGAACCCTCCGCCGCTGCCATCGAGTTTGCGTATCGCAACAGTGCCGAGCGCCAGCATCGCGCCGCCGGCAGCATGCTGGTGTATGACCTCGGCGGCGGAACCTTTGACGTCTCTCTGGTTACGCTTGGCGGAACCGAACACACGGTGGAAGCGTCGGATGGATTGCCTCAGGTTGGCGGCGATGATTTTGATGAGATCCTTGCCGATCTCTCGCTCGAGGTCGCCAAAATGGCGACTTCCCTGACAATAAATGAGCGGCGAATGCTTCTCGATGAGTGTCGCGAAAAGAAAGAGTCGCTGAGCCCAAACACGAGAAAAATCACAATTGATCTTGAGCGCGTCCGGCCCGACTGGGAGCAAGTAACGTTTCCGGCAGATCTCTATTACGCGCGCTGCCGGCCATTGATTGAAGCTACAAGGGAAGTGGTCGAGAGATTGCTGACGGCGTATCCGGCTGCGCAACTTGACACGCTATACGTAACCGGCGGCGGGTCGGAACTTCCGCCCGTGGCGCGCGTGCTGCGCGAAACATTTGGACGCAAGGTTCGGCGATCCGCCTATATGCGATCGGGCAAGCGCCGTCGGACTGGCCATTCGCGCAGCTGCGGGCCAGCAACATCTTTACGAGCAATTCAATCAGAACTTCGGCATCTGGCGTGAGACTGACTCGGGCTCAGCCATTGTCTTCGATCTCATCTTTCCGCGCGGTATGCAATTACCTGAGAGTGGACAGAGTGCGTTGAGCACGGAACGCATCTATAAGCCTGTCCACAATATCGGTCACTTTCGCTATCTTGAATGTTCGCGCCTCGATGATCGCGGGCAGCCAGTTGGCGAAATCATCAACTGGGAACAAATCCAGTTTCCCTTCGATCCACAACTTGAAAACTGCGTCGATCTTTCCTTGATCCCCGTACAACCAATGGCTTCTGGAAGCAGCATCTCTGCGCACGAAGAGTACAGCTGCGATGCAAACGGTAGCATTCGTGTCAAGATTTCTTCGCAGCCTGCGGGCAATAAGCGTGAATATGTGATTGGACAGTTACAGTCAAACTAAATGTTTTCCTAAGAGCACAGCTAACTCAGGCGCGAAATAACGGGTGCGCCAAGTATCCTCTCGCCGCTGATTCTCATCACACTGAGTGTGGGCCGAAACTCTTGAAGAGGTGTGGCATAAACCTGGGGTTTTTCCTAGGTAACCTTCAGATGGTCCTTAGGAATTGGGACATAGAACTTATTATTGGCTGTCGCTTATGAATTCTCATCCTCGTGTGCTGGTGGTAAGCCGTGACGAGATGTTGCTGAGAACGAGAGAGATGATTCTAGGCGCATTCTTTCACGTTGAGGGAGCAGGCCGATTCATCGAAGCCAGGACGTTGCTCGATCACCAAAGGTTCGATCTGATCGTACTGTGCCATTCGCTGACGGCAAGCGAATGTGAACAGTTGGTCAAGCTGGCCCATGAGCAGATTCCGCGTCCTCAGATTCTTGCCATGAGTTCGTCCTCGCACGCAAGCATCAAGCCATGGGCTGACAAGCAGCTTGGCGTGGATGCCGGACCATACGGTCTCGTGAAGAAATGCGCCGAAATGCTCGGCTACGTGCTGAAAAGCAAAGCAAGAACTGTGCACGCCTGAGGCGTATTCAGTCCGCGGCGGACCGGCCGCTCTACGGTACAAAGGCTCACCTGTATCAAATTGCGAACGCGTTCTCGGCCGGTTCGAAGCTGAATGATAGCCTCGAAATTGATGGAATTGTGTTCCTCCGATTTTCTTGTGATGGGCGCGGGCGTGGCTGGTCTGCGTGCCGCCATCGAATTAGCCGATCAGGGGCAAGTTCTGGTCATCACCAAGGAATCGCTCGGCGAATCAAATACGCATTACGCGCAGGGTGGCATTGCGGTGGCTGCGGCGGAAGACCGCGACGATCTGACTCTTCATGTTCGTGACACCGTTTCTGCGGGCGATGGCCTAGTCTATGAGCCCGCAGCCCAGGTGCTCGTATCGGAGGGTCCGCAACGCGTCGCCGAACTCATCGAGTGGGGCACGCGGTTCGACAGTGAGGCTGGACGTCTGCTGCGCACCCGCGAAGGCGCCCACTCGCGACCCCGCATTCTTCACGCGAATGGGGATGCGACGGGCGCGGAGATCAGCCGCTCGCTGGTGGCGCACGCCCATGCGCATCCTCGCATTCGCTTTGCTGAGTGGACCATGGTCACCCGGCTGTTTATGGCCGATGGCCGCGTAATCGGCGCAGAACTGCACTCCGCAAACCGCGACAGGGATGGTGCCACACCGCGGCAGATCAGTGCGCGTGCGGTATTGATCGCTTCCGGCGGTGCTGGCCAAGTTTATAGCGATACTACCAACCCGGCGGTGGCGACCGGCGACGGACTCGCGCTTGCTCTCGAAGCCGGCGCTGAACTCGCCGATATGGAGTTCTACCAGTTCCACCCTACGGCGTTTTCACTCGAAGGCGCGCCACGATTCCTGCTTTCTGAAGCGCTACGCGGCGAAGGCGCTTATCTTCGCAACGATCGCGGTGAACGGTTCATGGAGCGTTATCATTCCTTGCTTGAACTGGCTCCGCGCGACGTCGTTGCCCGCGCCATCACTCGTGAAGGGATGGATGGAACGTCGGGTGCTGCGCGCCCCGTCTATCTCGACATGCGTCATGTGCGGGACGTCGATCTGCATCAGCGATTTCCCGGCATCAGTGCGTTCCTCGCGCATTACTCACTCGACCTTGGGCGCGACCTGATTCCCGTTCGTCCTGCAGCGCATTACCTGATGGGCGGCATCCGAACCAATCTGGATGGACGATCGACGGTAAGTGGTCTCTATGCCGCCGGTGAAGCGGCCTGCACCGGTGTGCATGGCGCCAATCGCCTGGCATCGAATTCATTGCTCGAGGGGCTGGTCTTCGGAGCACGCGCGGCCAAATCGATGCTCGAAGACAATCTGCCGCTGCAGCCGGTCGAATGTGAGGTTCAGCCACTATTGGCGCTAGAACCGGCCGACACGGCGCTGATTGAGGTCTATGTGACGCACCTGCGGGACGCCATGTGGGCCAATGGCGGATTGCTGCGCTCAGCAACCACATTACAGCGGGGACTCAGTGCGCAGTCGGAGTGCGAGACCGGGTTGGCCTATTTTGCGCAGCAGGGGAAGCGCAGCCGCACGCTCTTTGAAGCGAAATCGCTGGCGCGAGTAGCTCGCAGTGTCCTCTGTTCAGCCCTCGCCCGGAAGGAGAGCCGTGGCGGGCATTTCCGCAACGATTTTCCCCAGCGCGATGATGCGCGGTTTCTCAAGCACTCGCTGTATACCCAAGAAGGCAGCGTTCGTTTCGAGCCTTGGTGACTCGATCAAACCGACTCATGTTTGCGCGCAGGAGCAGCCTGACGACGGCTGGCAATCCACGACACCACAGCGCAGACTGCCAGGATCGTTCCCATTACTGCCAGCGAAATGGTGATCGGCACATCCAGCCATGGCGATGACAGCATCTTGAACGCGATGAATCCGAGCATCGCCCCGAGCCCATAGTGCAGGTAGCGCAGACGATCCAGCAGTGCAGCCAGCGCAAAGTAGAGCGAGCGCAATCCGAGGATCGCCGCAATGTTGGAGGTGTAGACCACAAACGGATCGTGCGAAACCGCCAGCACCGCGGGAATCGAATCCATCGCAAACAGCAGGTCGGTGAATTCGACCGCGAGGATCACGGGCAGCAATGAACCCTTCGCAGGTTGGAGACGGCGAATCCACTCCGGAATGGCAGCTTTTGCCGAGCCTCCACGCACCATCCGGAACGCTGCGTAGAACAGAAAAAGCCCGAAGATCCACGTGATCCATTCGAAGCGGTTGATAAGCGTTATCCCGACAGCGATAAACAGCCCGCGCAGCACGACGGCTCCAGCGACTCCGTAGAGCAGCGCCCTGTGCTGCCGTTGCCGGCTGATGCGGAATCCCTCAAAGAGGACGAGAAAGACGAATAGATTATCGACGCTGAGGGAAGTCTCGATCGCGTATCCCGCGACAAATTCGAGGGCATGATGCCGGCTCTGCCCAAAGCCGATCCACAGCGCGAACACAGCTGCAGCTACGACGAGTACCCCGGTCCAGACCCACGCCGCGGCAGGCGTGCGCGGTTCATTGCCACCGTCGATAGGAAGGAAAGCATCCACGAGCAGTAGGGTGAGCACTGCACCGTGGAAGCCCAGCCACCACCCCCAGGTTGCGCCGGCGATCATAGTGTGAATGCTAATACAGAGATTAGAGATCGGTAGTCAGGGAACATGGGGGAGAGAAATCCAACCGGGACCGGTTTCTCGTCTTTGATCTCGGTCAACTATCTCTGATTGATCAGTCTGATGGTCTCCATGAACACGTCGCCGTCGATGGTGAGGCTGTGCGCGCTGACTTTGTCCATCGTGTCCTGCACGGTGTGGTGATAGCTGTTGTTGGGGCCGTAGTCGAGATCGATCACGTCAATCGAAGGAACACCGCGCCGCACAAAGGGAAGATGATCATCCTCGACCGCTTCCTCGGTCTGGAAGAAATAGCGCTCGTAGCCGTACTTTTTCGCGGCTTGCCGCACCAGGTCAACCAGCCATCCAGTGGAGTTGGTCTCTTGCTGAATGTCGAGGTCCTTATCGCCGATCATGTCGGCGAGCATGAAGGCCTTGATGCGCCCCAACGTGCCGTCGCCGCCCCATTTCGCTGCCAGATGGCGGCTTCCGAAGGTCGAGTCCGACTCCGACCACTTCTGGAATGCTTCCTCGCCGTCGAAAAACACCAGCCACACGGAGTAGCCATCGAGCGTCTTGCCGCGAAGCTGATCCGCAATGGCCATCAGCAACCCGGTGGTTGCGGCGCCGTCATTCGCGCCCACGAAGTTGATGTTGCGCAAGGGGTAGTTGGTCTCGTAGTGCGAACCCAGAACGATCACCCCGGGCTTCTTTCCGGGAAAACGCACGATGAAGTTATGCAGTGTCACCGGGCCGATGGGAGTGTTTGCGGTAAACGTGTCTTCTTCCAATTGATCGTGTCTGAAGTGATCGCGGAGAAAGGCCTCAGCCTTCACGTGCCCGGGCCCAGTAGGCCAGCGCGGGCCGATGGCCGCGAATTCGCGCGCGTATTCATACGCTTTGGCCCCATCGAAATGCTGCGCATGAGCAGGCGACCATCCAAGCAGCAATAGCGCCGGCGCGATAAGCGCTGCGGTTCCCGCTGCAATGCCGCGCCTCACCGCGCGGCCTCTTTCGCTTTCTTACGCGCGGGATTCACCCACCACGCCACGGCGATGCCGATCAGATAAAGGCTCAGCATGGGAACGGCGTAAAGGCACATAGTCCATGGATCGGGGCTGGGGCAAATCACGGCCGCTACCAGGAACACAGCCAGAATTGCATAGCGTATGTTCTTCCAGAGGAAACGCGGGCTCACGATGCCGAACATCGCCAGAAAGAAGATCAGGATGGGCAGTTCGAAGCTGATCCCCAAGCCCAGGATGATGGAGAGGAAAAAGCTCGAGTAGTCCTCGATGGTGATCATGGGCGTGAAATTGTGGCCCATCTTGACTACCAGAATCTCCATGGCGCCCGGAAGCACGAAGAAATAGCCGAATGCCGCCCCGGCCAGAAAGAGGCCAATGGTGGCGACCATGAACGGAACGGCGAAGCGCTTTTCCCTCTGGTAAAGGCCAGGAGCGATGAAGAGCCACACCTGGTAAAGCACTAGCGGCGAGGCGAGGATCGCTCCGCCCAGGAAGGCAACCTGCAGATCCAGGTTAAGCGCGTCCATGGGATGAGTGAACACCAGTGACTTGTTGATGTGGTTGAGCGGGGCCTGGATGAAATTTACCAGTTGATCGTGGAAGACCCAGCACACGATAAATCCGGCAGCAATGTAGAGCGCGGAGTGCACGATCCGCTTGCGCAACTCCTCCAGGTGCTCCATCAGGCTCATGCCGGGGAGCTCTGCGCGCTCTGTCACTGCCAGGCGCGCTTTGCCGATTGCGTCCGCGGCATCAACCATGCCCATTCAGCGCCTCCGGTGCGTTTTGCGACTGCGATGAACCCGGCTCGTTTGATCCGACTGAATCGGTACGCTCCGACGGTGTCGATTCCTGACCATTTGCTGTTTGCGAGTAGTAGTAACTCGTTCCCTGGCGCGCCGCGGCAACCTGCTCCCCCGTCGAGGGAGGCATAATTTTTGGTGTGCCGTCTTCAGCCTTCAGGTCCGGTTTTGAGTCGGAGACAGGCGTTTCGGGCTTGTGTTGCGGCAGGTCGGTACTTTCACCCGGATAGGATGACTCAACAGGCTTTACTGCAGGCGGAGGATCAGCCGATACCGACGCCTGTTCGGCCGCTGTCTGCGCGGCCAGCGCCCGCTGCCGCTCCTCTTCCTTTTTTCGCCGGTCGGCTTCTTCGGCGTTCCGCAACTCTTCTTCCATCTGGAACTTGAAGTCGTTGGAGGCTTTGCGGAATTCGTACATGAGCTTGCCGATCTGCCGTCCGATCTGCGGCAGACGCCGCGGCCCGAATACCACCAGCGCCATCACCATCAGGATCAGCGAATCGGTCATTCCCAGGGTGCCAACCAGAATTGGCGGGTGAGGGCTCATGAAGGCTAATGATAACTGTCAATGCGGCGCCCTCACAAACCCGTCGGTCACTTCATCTCATTGGGTTTAGTGGGAGGCGTCGAATCGGAAGCAGAAGTTTTGTTAACATAGTCGTAACGGAAGCGCTCACGACCGGCGGATTGTTGAAACCGCGAAAGGGCTGGCGCATCCGTTAGATTCAAAGGGCTGCAACATCCCCGTGAATGGGGTTGCCGCTTCAAGGCCGGGTTGAATTCCGGCTTTCAGTAGCAACAGCGCATCCACTGCAGCGGCACGAAGTGCTTTCAACATCTCCGTTCGCCGGTTCCGCGAGGTGCCAGGCGGACTGAAGGCGGAAAAAGTGAATCTGGTTATTGACGACGTAACGGCGGTCTCGCCGGAGACCGGTACTACTTGCAGCCTCGAAAACTACCTGGCGCTTCCCGACCACAGTATGGATGACCGAATTGCGGTTGCCCGCGAACGGCTTGGTGCATCCACGATCCTGCTCGGCCACCACTACCAGCGCGATGAAGTCATTCGCTTTGCCGACTTCACCGGCGACAGTTACAAGCTCTCCAAAGTCGCCGCGGAAACCGACGCGCAGTACATCGTCTTCTGCGGAGTGCACTTTATGGCGGAAAGCGCAGACGTGCTCGGCCGCGACGACCAGCAGGTGATCCTGCCCGACCTGAATGCCGGATGCTCAATGGCCGACATGGCCGAGATCTCGCAAGTGGAAGCCTGTTGGGAGGCTCTTGAGCGCCTCGGACTGGCGGCGGATACCATCCCAATTACCTACATGAATTCCACCGCCGCGATCAAGGCTTTCTGCGGCGAAAACGGCGGCCTCGTCTGCACTTCGTCAAACGCGCGCTCTGCGTTTGAGTGGGCATTCGCCCGGAGTAGCAAAATTCTCTTCCTGCCCGATCAGCATCTCGGCCGGAACACCGCCTATGCCATGGGCATTGCCCTGGATCAGATGGCCGCGTGGGACCCATGGGGACTTCAGGGTGGGCAAACCGCTTCTACGCTGGCGTCGAGCCGCATCCTGCTTTGGAAGGGCCATTGCTCCGTGCATCAGCGGTTCCTGCCCGGCCACGTAGACGCAGTACGCGCCAAGTACCCTGATATTCGGGTCATCGTGCATCCCGAGTGCCGGTGGGAAGTCTGCGAAAAAGCCGATGCCCTGGGCTCAACCGAGCGCCTCATCCAGATCGTTGCGGATGCGCCTGCGGGAACGACCTTCGCTGTCGGTACTGAAATTCACCTCGTCAACCGGCTTGCGCAGGAGTTTGCGCCGCTGGGGAAGCGCATCATCAGCCTCGACGACCATGGCTGTCTGTGCACCACGATGTATCGGATCAGCCCCCAGCATCTTGCGTGGGCGCTGGAGAACCTTGTCGAAGGCCGCGTAGTCAATCGCATTCAGGTACGTGCCAGCGTAAAACGGTGGGCGCGGGTGGCACTCGACCGCATGCTCGAAATCGGAAGGTAGGCCTCCGAAGCCCCGGTTTCTCGTGGGCCGCTGCGGAGAGCGAATAGCTACTCGAGCGGCTCCGTGAACTTCAACTCGTTTCCGAACT
>Ga0335072_10014773_pt1 | contig 11090 bp, 12 predicted proteins | sample Lox_Sample_21_FD_206725 | JGI IMG/M metagenome (GOLD analysis project Ga0335072, IMG submission 206725) | Soil microbial communities from Loxahatchee National Wildlife Refuge, Florida, United States - Lox_Sample_2.1 | ecosystem: Environmental > Terrestrial > Soil > Wetlands | place: USA... | reverse complement strand
ATCCATGACAGCGGCGCAAATAAAGGGCTTAGCGCCACTGGCGCGCAAAGCCCTTCAAGCACTAGCTTATCATCGGCGATCCTAGGCGTGGCACGGCGTCATCCTGTGGCGCAGTGGAAGGATCCGCGGTTGTTTTTGGCTGAGACCCGACCCGGCAAAATCTGGGCTGCTTCCGGGATGGCGACGATCCGCGCGAGACAGCTTTGAAGTTCGAGAGTCCCAAGAGCGTTAGAGTTGATCTATGAGCGGAACGATCAGAACCTACCCGATTGTGCAGGTGACCGTTAGCGCGCGTGACAGTGCCGACGACAAGCGCCTCCAGGCGATACTCGCTGAAGTCGCCAGTCAGAACCTCACAGTCAGCATCTACACAGAGCCGACGGGAAACTCGCACTCGATCGAGGGAAAGAGCCAATCACATCTTCAATGGATCTGCGAGCAGTTTCGCGAAAAATATCACCTCCCAATCAATGTCGGCAAATTTAAGGCTGTCTTACTGGAAACGATTCGCGAGGCCGTGGAAGCAGAGGGAAAATACATCCGCCAAATAGGCGGTATCGGTAACTATGGCCACTGTAAACTGCGCGTCGATCCCAACAAGTTCGGTGAGGGCTGCCAGTTCGCCAGCGCAGTTCGCGACGACGTATTGCCTCACGAACATGTCGATGCAATTCGTCGGGGTGTGGAACAGACGATCCTGGTCTGTGTCCGACCCGGTCGCCATCTAGTCGATCTCAAGGTGACGGTAATCGACGGTAGTTATCATGCCGAGGATTCGAACCCAACTGCGTTCGAGATTGCGGGTACGATTACGTTCCAAAATGCTTTGAAGATAGCCTCAACTGTCCTTCTGGAGCCGGTGATGGCAGTTGAGATCGACGTGCCTGAGGATTTCGTTACGGCAGTCGAGAACCAAATCCATGGGCATCGTGGACGCATCGAACGCGTCAGCGCGGAGAATGGCCGAAGTGAGATCACGGCGATTGTTCCGCTCGCAGAACTCCTTCTACCAAGTTCCAGGGAACTTGCGGAATTCCCGGCTCACTTCCATGGCTATGAGCCCATATCTGATGACGGAAACTCGAGCGAGAATGGTGCAGGAGTGACGGCCAATAAACCTGATTCGCCGCGATATCGGAAGGGTTCCGAGGCGGTCCGGCCCGATTCAGAAGAGGGCTGATCGATTGCCCATTTTTGAGTGATGGTCGGTTTACCGGCTATGCGGACACGACGCCTGCGGGGCCTTTTCGGAGGGAGCAGGGGCCTTCAGGCCCCTGAAAGCAGAGTCCGATGAGAGGCCTTCAGGCCCGGGCTTACGTCCCCGGCAGGTGGCCCATTCATCGGCCGCCTTGGTCATTGTGGCTGTGCCCCGTTCATCGCGTCTTTTGCGATGAGCGGGCCTTCATCTGACGCGCCGGTAGCATTTACGCTGAAACCATGTCCCGCGGTCTGAAGGGATTCCAGCAAGCCGAGCGGACGGCAATGCTCCGCGGCCCACTCATCGCGATAAAGCTGCGATGAATGGGGCACAGCTTAAAAGGGTGAATGAGCACTTCCCCCGGTTTCACCGAGGCTAACTTCGGATCATCCCTTGAAGGCGTGCCCTTTCAAAACCTGGCCCGCTACGGGAGTTTCTCAACAGACGCTAGAAGACCTCGACCACAGCCGCATGGCCGGGGGCCGCGGCAAGTCTCCGGTCGCGCGTGATCAAGGGAGCCCTCAACTCCTCGGCGAGCGCCACGTAGGCCGCATCGTAAGCGCTCAGATTGTGCCGCAGCCGCCAGATCCGGTCGATCAGCACAACGGGAGCATAGCGTGTGACACGAAGAGCCGTCAGGTCTTCGATTGCCTCCGCGGCCCGGTTGGGCGCCAAGGTTCCCTCGCGCACCAGACACCGCAGAACCTGGGCAAACTCCACATCGATGAGGTGCACGGTGTGCAGGGTTTCAGCTTGCGCGTGGGGGCGCGCATAGATACGCTGCTCGATGCGCTCTCCGGCCGGGGTTTGAAGCAGCCAGTCGACGGCCGCCGAAGCATCGAGCACGATCATCGCGCAGCGCGTTCCTCGCGCAACAGAGCGCCGGTGTCAAAGGCGCCGGAAACCGGCCTGCGCGCATGCAGACGCGTGCGGAACTCGGCGAGCGTCGGACGCTCCGCGACCTCGCGCAGTTCCCCGAGCAAATAGTCGGAGAGCGACATGCCCGCCATCGCAGCGCGGGCCTTGAGCTTGCGATGAAGAGCATCCGGGACATTACGGACCTGGATCATACGTTCCATGCTTCGAGCATATTTGCATGTTACGCACATGTCAATTTGTTTGCCGAACGGCCGTCCCGAACACCGTTCAGGTAAACGTCCTCGTAAATTCCCCCGGCGAAGATTGATGCGCTCTCGCGTTCACTATCTCCACCGCATGGCTTATCATCGGCATAGTGTTCTTTACGGCCTTACGTTCCGCGGGGTGCGCGCGTCTCTACATGCGTATGAGTTGGAATCGGCTTCTGTTGCCCGGGCTGGCTGGCGTCGCTATGCTCGCCTTATCGCTGACAGGATGCGTCCCTTCGCAGCAGGGCGGAGCACCGGTGAGCGCCAAGCCGCAGGCCACTGCGCCGCCTCTCGCCGCGCCTACTGCGCCGCAGCCCGCCGCAGCCGCGCCCAATCCCTCCGCAATCGAGCAGCAGCGCGTCGCTCGGCTCATCCAGCAGGTCGATGCGGCCTACGCGGCCGGCGATGCCGACTATCGCAAAGGCGATTTGCCCGGCGCCAAGGTCGAGTTCGATCATGCGGTCGACCTGATGCTCATGAGCGGCATCGACATCAAGACGGATGCTCGCCTCGGCGACGAGTTCGAGCGCATCGTGGATCAGGTCAACGCTCTCGAGATGGAATCGCTCAAGCAGGGCAACGGCTTCGTGGCCCAGGTCGAGCCTTCACCCTCCGATGTTGCCAATGACGTGACATTCAAGGTAGACCCCAACTTTATGGCTAAGGCGCGGGCCGACCTGGCCACCACCAAATCCGATTTGCCGCTGGTCATGAACGACTACGTCGCAAGCTATATCAATTTTTTCGCTTACACGAAGGTCGGCCACAACACGCTGCTGCACGCCTTCGAGCGAGCGGGGCTCTATGAAGGGATGATCAAGCGCATTCTGGCCGAAGAGGGAGTGCCCCAGGACCTGATTTACCTCGCGGTCGCGGAATCGGGCTTCCAGCCGCGAGCCGTCAATCGCGGCTCCGGCGCCGGTGGAATGTGGCAGTTCATGCCGGACAACTACTACGGACTCACTCGCAACCGCTACGTGGACGAGCGTTTCGATCCGGAAAAGTCGACCCTGGAATACGCCCGCTACATGAAGTATCTCTACGATCAGCTCGGCGACTGGTACCTGGCCATGGCCGCCTATGATCATGGCGCCGGGAACATTCAGCGCGCGGTGGCGAGGACGGGGTACGCGAGCTTCTGGCAGCTCTACCAGCGCGGCGAGCTGCCCGCCGAAACCCGTAACTACGTGCCTCAGATTCTCGCCGCCATCATCATCGCCAGCCATCCGAAGCAATACGGTTTCGACGACATTACGCTCGACCCGCCGGTGCTCACTGACACGGTGACGGTGAACTATTCTGTCAATCTCCACCTGGTGGCGGATATTGTCGACGCGCCCGTGGACGAGCTGCAGGCGCTCAACCCCAGCCTGCTACGCATGGTTACCCCGCCCGACACTGCCTTCGATCTGCACCTGCCCGCCGGCACAGCCTCGATTTACGAACAGCGCGTGGCCGAGGTTCCGGTGTCGAAGCGTGACTCCTGGCGGTTCCATATGGTGACGCCAGGCGACACGCTGGCCACGGTAGCGCATGAGTACCACGTATCCGTGGCGGACCTGGCAGAGGCCAACCAGCTCGGCGATAGCGACAGCCTGGACGGTACGGAGGCCCTCGTAGTCCCGGTGCCTCTTGAGCCGACGTCCGTGGCGCACACGCTGCTCTACCGCGTGCGCCGAGGCGACACACTGGTTACGATCGCAGACCGCTTCGGCGTTTCGCTCGGCGAGCTGCGGCGATGGAACAGAATCACGGGCTTCAGAATCGAGCCCGGCCGGCACCTGCGCGTCGCCGAACCTGTGCTCGAGCACCACTCGCAAAGCCACCGTCGCAGCACTTCTGAAACGGAAGAGCGAACGCGCGAAGCCGACCCCGCCGGCCATTCCAACCACAGGTCAACGCGATCGGCATCCGAACCGAAGAGGACAGCTTCTACAACCGCCAGAAGACATGCGCACAGCGCCAAGGCCGCGCCCGCCGCGAGAAAGCGCACTACGCACAAGACCGCGAATACCAGAAAAACGACTGCTCACAAGTAGAAAATAGACCGCGTATCTCATTACGTACTTGTGTTTTGCTGGTGTTTACGTGCAAGCTATTGCTACAATCGCTTCCGCATGCGGATCATCAGCGTCCGATGCGTGAAGAGGAAAATCGAACGACGGCAGCGCCGAGCCGCTGGAGGCAATGGGATGGAAGATGCGATCAGGATGTACGCGATGAGTGACGGCGATCCCGAAGGGGAGCCGCTGGAACTGGACCCGGATCAGGTTGACGACTTTGAGGAAGATGAGGAAGAAGAACTGGAGACCGCCGCTATACTCACCTCTTCCGACGACGACGAGGTAGTAGTGGAAGAGGCCGTGGTCGCGATTGTGGAGGAGCCCGCGGCTCCGCCCCCCGCAAGAAAAAAGTCCTCCGCCAAAAAAGCTGCCAAGAAGGCTCCCGCCAAGAAGGCAGCCACAAAGAAGTCCGCCGCGAAGAAGAGCACCACTGGCGCCAAGGGCGGAAAGACCGCGGCGAAGAAAGCCGCGGCCGGAAAAAGCGCCAGCACACCAACTAAACGAGGTAAACCGTTGGCAGTAAAGAAAGCAGCAAAGAAGGCGCCCGCCAAAAAGGCAGCAGTGAAGAAGGCTTCTGCCAAGAAGGCCCCGGCGAAGAAGGCAGTGGCCAAGAAAGCACCCGCCAAAAAGGCAGCGAAAAAAGCGGCCAAGAAGGTGGCGAAGAAGGCTTCTGCCAAAAGGGCAACCAGGTAACACCTGTATCAGGCAGCACAAGGCAAGCAAAAGAGTCCGGCTCATGGCCGGGCTTTTTTGCGTCCGGAGAAAGATCCACTCCGCTTGCGAGCAGCTCAGTTTGCGGGAAGACCCGCCATCACCTGTTTCAGGTGCCACTGCTGGTGGGCTACGTAGTCCTCGATGAGAAACCGTAGAGTCACCGGCGCATCGTCGCCCACCTTGCAGCTCGCCTCAAAACGCTGCTCAGGAATCCGGTCCACCACGGCCATCAGGATCTCGTGCTCGGCCCGCCACCAGCCGAGCAGCGTTTCCCAGGGCTGGTCTGCGTAGCCGTGCGCGGCCACCCACGCGTCCTGCGCGTACTTCGGCCCGACATAGCTGCCTTCCGTAGCGGCGCGCACAAAGCGCTGGCGATTGTTGGCCGCCGAATCGAGCAAATGACCGACGATCTGCCGGCGGGTCCAGCCGCCCTCACGCCACGGCACACCGGCCAGCTCCGGCGAAATAGCGCAAAGCTCTGCTGAAATGCCGTTCAGCTCCTCGCGGAACCGAACGGCGAGCGGGGTTGGCATCGATCTCTCCTGGCTGGGCTTCGTGCCGCGTTCTCCGGCGCAGCAGAGCGGCCGTACTTCGGGACGGTCGCGCCCTGCGCGGCCATTCTACGGGATTGCGGTCAGCACCTCTGATGCCGCCACGTGCGGATCGACGTGCACCCACACTTGCGCGATCTTGCCCTCGGGGTTGATCAGGAAAGTATTGCGGATGGCGATGGGCACGCCTTTGTAGTCGGTTAGAGAGCCATACTCGCCGACCACCGTGTGCTTCGTATCCGACAACAGATGGAAGGTCAGGTGGTCCTTGGCGCAGAACTGCTGATGCATCGAGGTCGAGTCCACGCTCACGCCCAGAATCACCGCATTCTTGGCGTCGAACTGGCTCAGCGAGTCCTCAAAGTTGTGCGCCTCAATCGTGCAGCCGGTGGTCATGTCCCTGGGGTAGAAGTAAAGCACCACCCACTTACCGCGGTACTTCTTGAGCGAAATCCTTTTGCCGGTCTGCGAAGGAAGGGTAAAGGTGGGCGCGACCTGCCCGACAGTGGGCATGGCTTCGTCGACTGCGTGAAGGGTGATGGGCGCAGCCGCCAGCGCAACGGCCGCGGCCAGGGCAAGGACAAAGGGCCTTCTCACGACAAAACCTCCTGAGGGCTGGAACAGGGAATGGAAACCGAATCAATAGCGTGCAAGAACCCGCAATCAGTATCCGCGCCCAGACGCCACGATGGCAATTCCCGCCTGGTTGGCGCGCTCCAGCAGGGAATCGCGGTCGAACAGAAGCGTACGCCCCGCCTCCACGGAAAGGCAACTGGCGCCGGCCCGAATCATCGCCTCCACGGTTGCCAATCCCGTGACCGGCACATCGAAGCGCATATCCTGATTCGGCTTGGCGACCTTCACCACGGTCAGCCTTCGTTCGAGCGTGGAAGCGCCACCCTCCAGGGTCTTCATCAACGCTCCGGCACGGTCGATCGCGGCGTCTGTTCCTTCCATCGCCTCCACCGCTACGCAGGCCTGCGCCGCCACGATCACGGTCTGCCCGATATCGAACCCGGCAACAGCCCGCGCCACCTGCAACCCGTAGGCGATGTTCTGGCGCTCGTCTTCGTCCGGGGCGCGTTGGGTGAGCACGCCCTCCTGGGCCAGCAGCGGCTCCAGGAACGCCGTCGAGCTGATCAGTTCGATGCCTTCGTCGCCCAGCACCCTGGCCACGGCGCCCAGCAGCACGTCGGTTGAGCGCGTGCGCAGGTTCAACAGCAGCTTTGCCAGCCGCCAGTCCGGCCGGATGCTCGAGAAGATCTGTTTATGCTTCACCTGGCCGGCCATCACGGCTTTCTCAACGTCTTGCTTGTGAAAAGTCTCGATAAGCCGTGAAAGCTCGCCCAGCGATAGCCAGTGAACGCTGATGCCGTTGTCGAGGGCCGCGCGCCGGTCGATCTCCGGATCGGTCTCTTCGCGAATAGCCGCCACGGCCACCGCCATCCCCTGCGCCCGCGCGGCATCCAGCACCAGGAAAGGAAACCGGCCGTTGCCGGCGATGAGGCCGAGCTTCATGGCTACTTGATCACCCCGCGCTCGCTCCGCTCGATAAACGACACAAGCACGGCTGCGTCCTCTCCTTCCACCGCGCGCAGCTTCTCGAGCGCCTGCGTGGTGTTGAGCTTCGACGAGAGGAGCAGACGAAATGCCTTCTGCAGAGTCTTCAGACGGTTCTCGGAAAAACCCCGGCGCTCCAGCCCGATTCTGTTCATCCCGAAGGCCTTGTTCTCGCGCCGCGCCGAGGTGAGCGAAAACGGCAGCACGTCCTGCGTCACAATGGTCCCGCCGCCGATAAAGGCGTATTGCCCGATCGTGCAGTGCTGATGCACCGGACAGAATGCGCCCAGCGTCACGTAGTCCTCGATCACCACATGGCCGGCCAGCGTGGCGGCGTTTGCGAGGATACAGTGGCTGCCCACCTGGCTGTCGTGGCCGATATGCACGCAGGTCATGAGCAGGCAGTTCGAGCCGATGCGCGTTACGCCCCCGCCGCCCACCGTCCCGCGGCTGATGGTCACGCTCTCCCGGATGGTGTTGCCGTCGCCGATCACGGTCTCGGTCGGCTCGCCGCGGTACTTCAAATCCTGAGGCGCCACGCCCACCGAGCAGAAGGGATAAAACGTGTTCCGCGCTCCGATCCGCGTCCGGCCGTCCAGCACCACGTGCGAAACGAGGGTGCAGTTCTCGCCCAGCACAACTTCGGGACCGATGGTGCAAAATGGGCCTACCGAGCAGGATGCGGGAACCTGAGCGCCGGCGGCAACCACAGCGCTGGGATGCACGCTCAATCCACCATCTCCGGGCCTGCGGCCAGCACCGGCTCTGGATCGTCGCCGTGCCCGCGCTGTTCGCGCTCGCGGGGCACCACGCGGCAGGTCAGCGTGGCCTCGCAGGCCAGCTTCCCGTCCACGTAGGCCTTGCCCTCGATGCGTCCCGCGCGCGGCCGGAACGACAGCACGTCCACCTCGATGCGCAACTGGTCTCCCGGCGTCACCGGACGGCGAAACTTGGCTCGTTCGATCCCGGTGAAGACCACCAGTTGCTTTGTGCGGTCGGGAATCTCGTACATGATGATGATCCCGCCGGCCTGCGCCATCGCCTCGACCACCAGAACCCCCGGCATGATCGGGTAGCTGGGGAAATGACCCTGGAAGAACGGCTCGTTGATCGTGACATTCTTGAGGGCGACCAACCGCTTGGTGCGCTCGAACTCGACAACCCTGTCGATCAACAGAAACGGATAACGGTGAGGGAGGAAATCCAGGATCTCCTGGATGTCAAACGTCATTCTCTGGCTCCGGAGAGCGTGTCTGCGTGGCCGCTTCGCGCTCCTTTGGATTATAACCAAGGCTGTGTCCGAAACTCCGGACGAATACGCACCCCCATCCGCGGGAATGGCGAGGATACTTTTCAATCGCCGAAAGCTGTGCTGGCGTGAGCAACCGGCGGCCGACTGGCCCGCGCGTCTGCCACGGCTTTGCGCACAACGGCAAGCTCTTCGCCGGCAAGTTGCAGTCTTGGCGGCCGGACGCGCGCCGAACCCACCCCAAGCTCCTCCTGAACCTGCTTGATGAGCTGAACGAATTTCGGGACGGTATCCATACGCAGCAGCGGAAGAAACCAGCGGTAGAACTCAAAGGCCGCCTGGCCTTCCCCGCCCGCCGCGAGGTTGAAGAGATCGGCCGATTCGCGGGGCAGCGCGTTGACCAGGCCCGCGACCCAGCCCACGGCGCCCGCTTCGATGCCTTCCACGATGGAGTCGTCCACGCCCACCAGGATGGACAGGCGGGAGCCGGTGAGGGCGCGAATGGCAGTCACGCGGCGCACGTCGGTGGAGGACTCCTTGACCGCGGCGAGATTCGGGAACTCCGCGGCCAGCTCGGCAATCTGCTCCGGGGTAAAGTCAACTCCATAAGCCACAGGATTGTTGTAGAGCATGGCCTCAAGCGGAGTGGCCTGGAGCACGGCTGCAACGTGCGCTTTGTTTTCGCGCCAGTCGCCCTTGTAGACATAGGGTGGGAGGATCATCAGCCCTTGGGCGCCGGCCTGGGCCACGGCCTGCGCCAGCGCGACCGCCTCCGCGGTAGAAAGAGCGGAGACTGCGCCCACGATGGGCATGGCCGGCGAGACCGCGGCGACGGCGGTTTGGACGACGGCGATTTTCTCGTCGAAGGTAAGAGTGGCGGCCTCGCCCAGCGACCCCAGGCACACAAGGGCCGAACAGCCGTTGGACAGAAGCCAGCGGGCGTGGCGCGTCAGGAATTCACGATCGACGTTCAGTTGCGCGTCGAAAGGTGTGGTCACGGCAGGCATTACGCCTTTCCATTGCATACGGGCTCCTCTTGCGGTGCTGCCGATTGATGGTTCGATGGCGAAAATCGGGCGGGTAAGTAGGGTTCAGGTGAGATGGCGGGCTCGCTCCCGGTGAATGCAGCGGCGATAAGCCCAGCCGTGCCCAGCGCGGTCGTGATACCGAGTCCTTCATGTCCGGTGGCCAGCCACAGGGAATCGTCGATGGGCGAAGGACCGATGAGCGGCAGCTTGTCGGGCGTAGCGGCGCGAAAGCCGGTCCAGACGCGAATGGCGCTGAGAAAGGCGAGCGAAGGCATATAGGCGAGGGCGCGGCGCAGCATTGCGGCCAGCATCGGCTGATCGACCGTCGCGTCTTCATTTCCATACTGGCGCGACGAGCCGATGAGGACCTGACCGGTGCTGCGCGGCTGCACGTTGAAGGCCACCGAATCCGTGGAGACGGAGTGGGCGCTCTTGAGATAGCCCAATTCCACGAGCTGATGGCGCACAAATCCCGGATACCGGTCCGTGATAACCAGATGCCCCTTGCGCTTCCTGATGAGCAGCTCCGGGATCAAGTCCGGCGACCATGCGCCTAAGGCGTTGACCAGGCGCGGCGCTTTGAGCCGTGCGCCGTCGTCAAGCAGCGCTTCCCCGGCGGCCATTCGAACCACGGAACGGCCGGAGATGAGGGTTGCGCCGTGGGCTTCAGCCTCGCGGGCGAGATAAAGAGCCACAGCGGGCGGATAGACGACCGCGTCCTCGGGAACCAGCAGCGCCCCCGCGAGACCGTCGCGAAGGTTTGGCTCCAATGCGGTGAGTTCGCGCGGGGTGAGCAGTTGAGCGGGGACGCCGCGCTCGCCATACAGGGCCAGCTTGCGCGAGGCCTCCGCCATCTCTTCCTCATCCGCCGCCACCCACAGCGTGCCGGGTCTTTCATATTCGGCGGTGGGCGGCAATTCGTGCGCGAGCTCACCCCAAAGAGTCTGCGAATACCGGGTCAGCGCGAACTGCGCATCGGAATCGTCCATGACCACGATGTGTCCCATGCCCGCGGCCGTCGCGCCGCCGCCGAATGTATCGCGCTCGACAAGGGCCACGCGTAAGCCCGCGCGCGCGATGGCTGCCGCGCAGGCCGCGCCCACAATGCCGCCGCCGGCGACGATCGCGTCAAACACCCCGCCGTTCAAAGGGCCGGCTTTCATAGGCCGATTCCGCAGCGGAAGGGATCGGCCGGATCGAAGAGGAGCTGGGCCTCGGCGGTCACGTAGGCGGAGCCCGTGATGCTGGGATACACCAGGCCGTTCTCGATGCGCACGCGGCCTTCAAACACGGTTCCCAGAATTCCCTCCTGCCTCCATATTTCGCCCTCAGCCAACTTGCCGTCAGCCACAAGGCAGGCCATCTTCGCGCTGGTGCCCGTTCCGCATGGGGAGCGGTCATACGCTTTGCCGGGACACAGAACGAAGTTGCGGCCGTGATTGGACGGGTTGTGCGGCGGGCCGAAGAGCTCGATGTGGTCGATCTCCGCCCCATCCGCGCCCGTGACGCCGGCCGCAGCAAGCGCCTTGCGAACCGCCCAGGAAAAGGCCGTCAGTTCCTCCACGCTCTCAAGAGAAAGGCGGAACGGATGGCCTCCAAC
>Ga0335072_10014772_pt1 | contig 11090 bp, 10 predicted proteins | sample Lox_Sample_21_FD_206725 | JGI IMG/M metagenome (GOLD analysis project Ga0335072, IMG submission 206725) | Soil microbial communities from Loxahatchee National Wildlife Refuge, Florida, United States - Lox_Sample_2.1 | ecosystem: Environmental > Terrestrial > Soil > Wetlands | place: USA... | reverse complement strand
CGGCCGAGCCCAGGTTCGCGATGCGGATCACCACGCTGTACTGGTTCTCGTTGCGGATCGTGCCGAACGAAAAGCGGCGGTATTCGAAGCCCAGGCCGCAGCAGTTGCCGTTGTAGGTCGCCTCGACAATCTGGTTTTGGAATTCTTGCTGCGTGAAGTCGTAGCTGGCGCCCGCCTCGATGTTCCAGCCGTGCCTGTTCATGTCCCCATAGCCGAAAAGTGTGCGGATCTGATTCGAGCGCTGCTGGAAGTCGAGTGGAGGCGGCACTGGGTTGAGCGGCAGGTTCAGGACGGAGAAGTGCGCGAGCGTAATGAACGATTCCTTATAAGGCTTGAGCTTCAGCAAAGTTCCGATCGCCGAAAGGCGGTTGCGCACGGGATCGTAATTGACGATGAACTGCGTGTCGAAGCGCTTGCCCGGCTCGACCGTGATATCGCTCACGATCGGCGAGAATTTCCGCTCTGAATCCGCGAACGCAAAGGGCGTTAGCGCGTCGAGCGTTTGAAAAACGTTGGGCTGCCCGGGAACCAGCGCGCCGCCGAAGGTGGGATCGAAGAAGTATTTCTGCACCAGGCGCCAGGTGATGAATTCCTGCGCGGAGCCCGATCCCTTCCGCCGGAAAAGCCGCTGCGTCACGCCGTACTCGATCTCGTTCGTGTCGGTCAGGGTTTCGTCCTCGTCGAAACGCGCGAAGCGCCCGAAATCGTTCACGCCGCTCACGTAGCTGTACACGGCGTACGGTTCGATCACGTGCTTCCATTTCGTCTCGCCGCCGTCCCACACCCGCTCGAGGATGGGAAAGCGCATGTCGAGCGAGAATTCCTCGGTGTTGCGAAAAAAGCCTTCGTCGACAAACTGGCCGCTTTGCAACTGCCCTCCGTAGTAGGTCGAGCGGAATGTGAAACTCGGCGTCACGTTGAACCAGTCGCCGAAGTGCAGCGGCATGGTGACCGTCGGCGCGACTTCGCTCCGCTCCACGAAGCCCGGCGTCGCAAACGGCGTGATGTTTTCGCTGCGATGCTCCGCTCCGGTAAACGCGTCGAATGAGAAGTAAAAAGGGAGGCGGTTGATGAATTGCTGGTCCACCGAGCTGAACCGCAGCTCGGGTGCCGTTCGCAGCGTGATCGACTGCTGCGGTGTCGCGCTGAGGTAGTTTTTGTAGCTCAATGCCGCAAGATCGAGGCTGAATCCGCTGAAATTCTTCGTCAGAAAAGCCGTGTTGCGCACTTCCGAATTCACCGCCTGCGTGAACGTCTCAAACCACGCCAGGCGAAACGTCAGCGACGTCAGCTGATCGAGATCGGCCACCGCCCGCCAGCCGCCGGGCAAATCCGACGTGAAGAGGAGCTTCGTTTCATGCCCACCCTGCCTGATCGGAGGAGCGCCCACCTGCTCGAGGCCCCGGTCGATCACGCCGTAGTACGACGCATCCAGATTCGCGCCTTCCCACGGCTTCATCCGGAATTCGCCACGCTGGCTCCAGCCGCGTTTGGTGTAGTCGTCCGCGCCCAGTGTGAGATCGAGCCAATCGAGCGGCGCCCAGTAGACCGAATCGCCGAGCACATAGCCCTTCTGCGAGGTGTCTCCGAGGTCGGGGACAAGGAATCCCGACTCGCGCCGCTTTTCAGCGGGCAGCGTCGCGTAAGGCAAGTAAAGCACCGGAACGGAGAACACGCGAAAATTTCCATTCACAAGGCGCACGGATTTCTGCAGCCGGACCGTGGCGGAAGGCGCGTAGAACTTCCAGACCGGATGCGCGGGATCGCACACCGTCAGCCACGCCTTGTGGATGCGGTACGTATTTTGGTCGAGGCGCTCGGCTACTTCAGCGTCGAAATAGAGTGGATTCGGGCTGATGAGCAGCGTCGGCTGCGGGCGCCGCTGCAGGGCAAACGTGCCGTGCACGTGATGGAAGATGCCGCGGCCGGTGCGCAGTTCGTACCGCGCGTCCTCGGACTCGACGTGCTGCGTGAGGTAGTCGAGCTGCACGTGCCCGCGCGCGGTGATGACCTGCGTCTCGCTGTCGTATTCGACGTGATCGGCGCGCAACCGCGCGTTTTCGTACCGGACGTCCACGTGGCCGTCCGCGTAGAAAATTTTTCCCACTTCGCGCTGCTGATCGGCTTCGAGCGTCGCTTCGCCACCGGGAGTGAACCCCTTGGGCGGCGGCGGTCGCACGCCCTGCGCGGCCGCAACCCGCACCAGCGCCGGCAGAATCATTAGCAGCCCTGCAAGAAGAGCGAGTCTGCGGACAGCCTTCGGGAAGATCGCGTTCGGCATCGCCTGGGAAAAGCTCAAATGAGAAAAGCGAGCCTAACATGCGCCTACCGCTGCCGCAATCACGAGCGTCGACACGGCACGCCGGCGCGCCCGCGTTTGCTAGTGCGGCGACGTTCGCGCGGCCGGGACCAGCCAGCGGAACAGAAGCGTGGCGGCTATTCCGCCGAGAAGCTGTGCTGCGATGAAGCCGGGCACGTCCGCTGGCCGGATCCCGGCGAACGTATCGCTCAGCGATCTCGCGATCGCCACCGCCGGATTCGCGAAGGATGTCGAAGCTGTGAACCAGTATGCCGCGGTAATGTAGCTCCCCACGGCGACGGCCACCGAACCCGTTCGCGACCGCGAGCAGCCCCAGATCACCGCGAGCAGTCCGAATGTCGCGACGAATTCGCTGAAAGTTTGCGCAGGTCCGCTGCGCGCGTGGCGTGCGAGCGAAACCACCGGCAATCCGAACATGAGGTGCGCCACGATGGCCCCCGTCGCGCCACCGGCGACTTGCGAAAGAATGTAGGACGGCACGTCGGCCCACGGCAGCCCGCCTTGCCACGCGTCCGTCAGCGTCACGACTGGATTCAAGTGCGCGCCTGAGATCGGGCCGAGCGCGAGAATCAGCGCTACGAGCGCCGCGCCGGTCGCAACCGTATTCGCCAGCAGCGCGATCGCCACATTTCCTGCGGCAAGTCGCTCGCCCATGATTCCCGATCCGATTACGGCGGCGACGAGGAAAGCCGTGCCGAGGAATTCCGCGGCGAGTCGGCGGCTGAGAGAAATCCTCATTGTTGCCCGATGCGGTCGATCTCTTTTTGAATGGCGAGCTTGTCGAGGCTCGCGAGCGGCAGTGACAGGAACAGGCTGATTCGCCGGTCGAGCGTCATGAACGTGTCGCGGAAGGCGCGCTCCATCTGTTCCCGGGTGCCTACGACGTTTCCCGGATCGGGAACGCCCCAGTGCGCCGTCATCGGCTGACCAGGCCAAATGGGGCACACTTCCTTTGCCGCGCTGTCGCAGACTGTGAAGACAAAATTCATTTGCGGCGCGCCCGGCTTGGCGAACTCGTCCCAGTTCTTGCTCCGCAGGCCATCGGTTGACAGGTGCGCCAGCTCGATCTGCTTAATCGCTTCCGGGCGGACACGCCCTGTCGGGTGGCTCCCCGCGCTATACGCGCTAAAGGTCGGACGGCCCTTACGGTTGAGAATCGCCTCGGCCATGATCGAACGCGATGAATTCCCCGTGCAGAGGAAGAGCACGTTATAGCGCCTGTGAGGAGCCATTTATCCCTTCGCCCCCTCGGTGGGCGCGGAGCATTCGGGTCCGCAGCAGGATCGCGCCGCCGCACTCTTTTCGGGCAGGTTGTCTTCGAGGACGACGAAAACCTCCCATTCGTTGCCATCGGGATCGTGGACCCACGCCTTGTCCTGGCGCGCGTAGCAGCACTCTGTTTTCATCTCGTCGCGCGGAGCCAGTCCTTCGCGAACCCATCGCTCGCGCATGAAGAGCACGTCGTCCGTTGAGCCGACCTGGATGCCCATGTGGGAAAGCGCCCCGCGCTCGGCAAACGGCGCTTCATTCAGTGTGAAATTGAGCGGAGGATTTGCCGCGTCGAACTTGGCGTAGCCCCGCCGCACCTTCGATGGCTCGATTCCAAACATTGCCCGGTAAAACTCAACGCTCCTGGGCACGCTTCGAACGTTGATCGCCAGATGAGCCTTCAATGCCCGTACCGTTGCCGGATCGCTTTTCATCGTGTGCCTCACATATGTGCCTGTCCGCATATGTGAGCTTAGGCGCTCCGCGATACATATGTCAAGGCGAATGTGTTATACTCCGCTCGTGGCGGCCCCAATCCACTCCGATAGCAGGTCCCTCGATCTTCTTTTCCGCGCCCTCGCCGATCCCACTCGCCTCCGCCTGCTCAATCTGATCGCCGAGCGCGAGGTGTGCGTCTGCTATTTCGTGGGAATCCTGCGAATCAGCCAGCCAAAGGTCTCGCGGCATCTCGCCTATTTGCGCCGCGCTGGCATCGTTGCGGCGCGACGCGACGGGCGATGGATGCACTATCGCCTCGTCATGCCGCGCGAGCCTGCGGCCGCCGATATTTTGCGCGCCGCGCTCGAACACCTGAAAAGCCTGCCGCAGATGCAGCGCGATTTGGTCCGCCTGGGCTCGGCATGTTGCGAACCCAAACGATTCGTCGTGCTGCGAGGCGCGCCGCAACCGGTACCGATCGCTCCTGCCCGATAAGGACCTTCCGCGCGCGTTGCCTCATACGTCGCATGCGAAGCTTAAGAGCGGGTGTTGCGCCTGCCCGGCGCGTGCTATGATCTTCAACGTTCCGACACTGGAATCTCCGCGGCGCAAAACATACCAGTGATAAGAATCTGCTCGAAGTGTGGAGCGCTGCTGGTGGATGACAGCCAGTACTGCTCGTTTTGCGAAGTTCCCCTTACGGAAGAAGAGGACGTCCTTCAACCCGTCGCCTCTGGCGAGGTGTCTCTCGAGGATGATTCCGAGCCTGAATGGCGCCGCGAAGTCTCCCGGCGGCTCGAACAATATCGTACGCGCCACGGCCGGCCGCGCCCCGACGACGAATCCCAATCAGGGCTGCCGTTCCGCCACGGGCGCCGGGCCGCGCACGTTCGCGTCCGGACAGATCCCACAGTCGAGCACGCGCCGGAATCTGCGGCCGAGCCTTCGGCCGAGAAAGAATCGCGCGACCGAAAACGCATGCGCCCGGCGGCGCGCCAGCGTGCCAATGAGCGCGTCGATATTTGCATTCAGCCCGAACTCGATTTCGCGGACGGCCCCGGCGACCGGGCGCGCCCCCAAACGGCGCTCGTCCCGGTGGCAACCTGCGCCGAGCGCGGATGGGCCGGCTTTGTCGATGGCATCTTCCTGGCGTTGACGCTGGCCGGTTTTCTGGGTCTGTTCCGCTCGCTGGGCGGCCAAATCGTAGTCGACAAGATGGACGCGGTCGTTTACCTCATCGTCGGCTATCTCTTCTACGCGCTCTATTTCGCGCTATTCACCACGCTCGCGGGCGCGACGCCCGGAATGCAGCTGCGCAGCCTGACGATCGTTCGCCTCGACGGAAGCTTGCCCGATACGCGGCAACTCCTGTGGCGCAGCTTCGGATACATTCTCTCCGGCGCTACGTTCATGCTCGGCTTCGCTTGGGCGCTATGGGATGAGGATCGCTTTACGTGGCAGGATCGCATGTCGCAGACCTATGTCACCGCCGCCGCGCCCATCTCCGACATCGCCGTCCCTCGGCACACCTTCGCCCATAAGTAAGGGAATCGTTATGGGTGCGACCCCGACTGACGCCGTCCTGCTCATTTTGGCGGTGTGGGGCGCGATGGCGGACTCGCGATACAAGCGGAACGGAGGCAAAAAACCAACCAAGCAGCATAAGGTACTGTTCCTGGTCACCTCGGCTCTGCTCGTTGTGCCGCTGCTCATCGCATTCGGATTCGTTCGCAATTTGCTGGCCCTGGGTTTTGTGACTTTGGAGGCCGGAATCCTGCTCTTCGCTCTGTGGGAACTAGGTCGTTGGAGAGTGCGCCGCAACAACCCGGCTTCCCTGCTATAATGGTGCTTCGTCGCCGGCGTGGCGGCGCCAATCTCACAGGGGCGGGAAAAGGAACGGGCATGAGTTCAGTCACTCGCAACATTGTCATCGTGCTGTCGGCGGTCGTTTTTGGATTCGTTGCGGTCGGATACGTGCGCGGCCGGTCGTCCGATGACAAGGCTTACAAAGCCCTGACGGTCTACGGCGAGGTCCTCGATCACATCCAGCGCGATTACGTCGACCAGCCCGACATCCATCAAGTGACCAGCGGCGCCCTGCACGGCCTCCTCGATTCCCTCGACCCGCAATCGAGCTACCTCAGCCCCCTCGAATACAAGGATTATCAGGAGAGGAGCGCCAACCCCGCCAAAGCGAATGCGGGCGTCGCGCTCACCAAGCGTTTCGGCTACATCAGCGTCATTGCCACCTTGCCCGATAGTCCTGCCGAGAAAGCCAACCTGCAAATCGGCGACATCATTGAAAAGATCGGCGACTTCACCACCGGCCAAATGGGCATCGAACAGGCGGATTTGCTGCTGAGCGGCGATCCCGGAACGGTCGTGAAGCTCTCCGTCATTCGCCGCGGCAAGACCGAGCCGCAGGATGTTGAAGTCACGCTCGAGAAGCTCGCGCCTCCGAAGGTCGTCGACGACAAAATTCAGGGCGACGTGGCCTACATTCACATGGCGGAATTCGACTCCGGCACCACAAAGCAGCTGCGCGAAGATCTCGTGCAATTGCAGCATCAGGGCGCGCACAAGCTGATTCTCGATCTGCGCGATAGCGCCTTCGGCGATGACTCCGAGGGCATTTCGGCCGCGCAGCTTTTCCTTTCGTCCGGCACGATCACGTCTCTCAAGGGCCAGACCACCACGCCCATGGTTGCTTCGGCCGATCCCGCGAAAGTAGTTTGGACGCAGCCCGTCGCCGTGCTGATCGGCAACGGCACCGCGGGCCCCGCCGAGATCCTCGCCAGCGCCATCGCCGATAATCATCGCGGCGAAACCGTCGGCCAGCGCAGCTACGGCGTCGCCTCCGAGCAGAAACTGATCCAGCTCGACGACGGCTCGGCCCTCATTCTCACCGTCGCCAACTACTACACCCCGGACGGCAAGGAAATTCCGGTCGATGGCGTCACTCCTACGACCGTGGTGATGCCCGCGGTGGATGATGCCGCGTTGCTCACCGACCAGAATCCCGCTCCGCCGTCGAGTTCGCCGGACGATCCGTCCGTCAAGAAGGCCTTGCAGATCTTGCAGGCCCCGCCCGCGCAGAAAGCGGCGTAAGCTGCAATCGCTTCCTGTCCCTTGCTGAGGCATCGACGGTTTGCCGCGCACGCCGCGCTGATTGCGGCGCTCGCGATTTCGCTCGCCGGCTGCGCGAGGCGCTCCCCTTCTACCTCGGAGATTCGCGCCGTTACGGCGGAGGTCGTCGCTGCGGCTCAGCGCGTCACTGGCCGCAAATCGCAGATCGCGATCCGGCCCGAATTTGAGCCCTCGTGGTACGGCGGCAATGGCCGGCTCGTCGCCGACGATATCCATATTTCCCCGGAAGACCCGTCGCAAACGAGCGCGCTCGGCCAGCAGCTCGCGCAGATTGCCCGGCGGCATCGCCTGTCGTTTTCGAAAACATCGTTGGACGGAACAACGCGCTTCGACTTCACCTTTCGAGGCCTACGCACCCATTCCATTGTCGTCAGCGCCGGCGCCAACGCCGGATCGCGCGCCCCCATGGAGCCCGTTCCCGGCGGCCCGCGCCTCGCGATCATCATTGACGACCTGGGCCGCGACCGTGCCTCCACCGACGCCGTTCTCGCGCTGCCGTTCCCCTTTACCGCCTCCGTCCTGCCGAATCTGCCGTTCTCTGCCGACGTGGCCGATCGAGCCTATCGTCGCGGCGAACACGTGATCTTGCATCTCCCGATGGAAGCGGTTTCCGAAACCGGCAGCGCGGAGCCGGAGGCCGTCGAGCTTCGCGTCGGAATGAATGAATCGCAGGTCAAGTCGATCCTCGCCGAAATGCTCGCCACGGTTCCTCACGCGGACGGCGTCAACAATCACGAAGGCTCCCGCGCCACAGCCGATCCGGCGCTGATGAACGAGCTCATGGCGGCCTTGCGCGAGCGCGGCCTCTATTTCATCGACAGCCGCACCACGGCCGCGACCGTCGCGTACGATTCTGCCGAAAGCGCTGGCGTGCCCTCCGCGTCGCGCAAGGTATTTCTCGACGACACGCCCACGCGCCAGGCCGTCCTCGACCAACTCGATCTCGCCGTCCGCGATGCCCGCCGCGACGGCTTTGCCATCGCCATCGGGCACCCCCATCCCGCAACCCTGGCCGCGCTCAACGAGGGGATTCCCCGTCTCCGCGCGGACGGCATCCAGCTCGTTTTCGCCTCGGACCTTGTCCATTAGCGCCGTGTCCCGGCCCGCTTTTCCGGTACGATCCCTGTTCGCCTGTTAATCCGTACAGGAAAACGTACTGGTACGAAATCTGGCCGTCCGTCCTATTTCACCCAAATATCACCGGGCGTACTCTGCACTCGCCCGTCACTCAGCTTGGTGCACAGGGCAAGGAAGGACCTTATGTCCCACTGGATTGGAACCACCTCCCCAGCCGACGCCGGAATGAACGACTTCAAAGAATGTCTGAAGAATCTTCGCGACGGGCATGCCACCGATGCTCTGTTGCATGCCCGCCGCGCCCTGGGTGTAGCGCCCAAGAACCCGTTTTACCTATCCTATACGGGTCTGCTGGCTGCGCTCGCCGAGAAGCGCTACGGAGACGCGGAATCCCTTTGCCAGGAAGCCCTCGGAATGCGCCACAACCACGCCCAGCTCTACCTCAATCTCGCCGAGGTATATCACCAGGCAGGTCGCCCGCAAGAGGCCATCGCCACCCTCGAAAAGGGACTGGTTTCCGCCGGCCGCGATTTCCGCATTCGCCGCGCCCTCGAGAAGATTGGCAACCGCCGCGAGCCGGTCATCGCGTTCTTGCACCGCAGCCACCCGCTGAATCGCACGCTCGGCAAGCTTCGCCACCGCTTCGCCGGTCCGTCGCAAGCGGCCTAAGCGGCTCGGCGCGCCTTCCGCGCCGGCAACGATGTTTTCCCCGTGCAATGTCCGGGGCGGACTGCCCGCGAGCGGCCCGCCCCGGATTCCCCTTTCTAGCGCTGCCTTTCCTGGAAACGCCAATCTCCCGATTAGCCGTGAAGTGGCCGCGCAGAAGCTCGGCGGAGACGGACAGATATCTTGCCCAGTTGCTCGCTGAATCTCACATCTCGCTGGCGTGTTCTGAGGAACCGTGTCCCGTGACGGGGTTTACTCGGGAATTGACTGCAAGGCAGGCGCAGGCGCCGGCTCCATCACCACCACAAACTCCGGCAGCCCTTCCACTCTGTTGAGGAAGTCGCAATACGAGCGGCAAACGGCTAGCGAACTGAACCGTTTCCCAAGGAGGCGGGTCGAGAACCGTATTCTTGGAGCAGAAGTCTTGTCCTTCGCTCTCTCGACCGAATGCACGTAGCGTCGATCTTTGTCTGTCGAGCCTAGACTGACAACGTAATAAAAGCACCCTTTCGACGGCCTTTCGGACGTCAAACCCCTCATGTGGCCGTCCAAATTCATGTTCCGTTCCAAGGCTTAATTTCTCCGGTTCGTCTTAGCCTACCTCGTCCGTGGAGCGGGGCCAATAGGTGCAAGGTACTAGCGTGGGGTACTTCCTCGCTACCTCTCACGTGACGTCCGAACGACATCACGCTGCGGCTATTTCCCTCTTTCGGCGGAGCCGCAGCCTTCGCAGACCTCTAAAGGCGGATTTTCCGCCGGGCTTCGTCGCATCCCGTCACTAATGGCATGAGGAGGATCGCCAGGATTGCGGCCCGTGCGAAGACGGGATGCAATTAGCCTTGGCCGAGCGGTAGAAAATACTGCGTGCCCTTCACGGGCTGCTTCAACCGGCGCAGCAGCTCCTGCAAATCCTGATTGTGCTCGACGAAATCGATCTCGCTCGTGTCGACCACCAGCAGATTCGACGCCGAGTAGCGGAAGAAAAAATGCTCGTAGGCGTTGGCCACGGCCTCGACGTATTCGGCCGAAATTTCCGTCTCCGTGGGATCGCCTTTTTTCGACACGCGCTTGCGCAACACCTCCGGCTTGGCCTGCAGATAGATGGTCAAATCGGGAATCGGCACCGAAGGCGCCAGCATGTCGAAATATTTCTCGTAAAGCTTCAGCTCTTCGTTGTCGAGGTTGATGTAAGCGAAAATCTTGTCTTTCTCGAAAAGGAAATCGCTCACGATTGGCGCGGGATCGTCCTCCGGACGCGTTTCGATCAGCCGGCGATGACGGTCGTAGAGGAAATACATCTGCGCGCGAAAGGCCGCCCCGGGCTTTTCGTCGTAAAAATCGGCGAGAAATGGATTGTCCTCGCAATCGAGCACGCGCCGCGCGTGCATCTGCTCGGCCAGCACTTTCGCCAGCGTCGATTTGCCCACTCGGATCGGTCCTTCGATCACGATGTAGCGCGGCGGCCGGAACGCCGGCTCACTGGGCGAGCCCTTCCCGCCCTTTTTGCTCGCGTCCCCGAGACTGAAAAGGTCCCCGGCCATGGCGCGCGATTATAACAAATGCCTGCGCCCCAACTTGAACTCTGTCGCTCCGCCAGACCCCACTTAGCCCGGCGGCGCTTGCCTTGTACTTTTTTCGCGCGAAGCCGCCATCCCGTCGACGAAAAAATGTGCTAGCGTCGAGACAGTCCGGGGACCGCGGCCCGGCATCGAATTCCTGGATAGATTTTTCGATCTCGAAAGGGAGGGCGACCAAATGGCGGAATCAATCGGATTCATCGGCCTGGGAAATATGGGCGAGCCGATCGCCGCAAACCTCATGGCGGCAGGTCACGCGCTGCGCGTCTACAATCGCACGGCCTCGAAAGCCGCGGCTCTCGTCGCCAGGGGCGCGACGCTGGTGGAAAATCCCGCGGACGTTGCGACGCCGGGCGGCATCGTTTTCACCATGGTTGCAGACGATCGCGCTCTCGACGAGCTCTGCCTCACGGCTGGCTCCTTCGTCGAAAAGCTCGGCCCGGGCGGAATCCACGTCTCGCTCAGCACGATCGCGCCGGCCACCGCACGCCGCCTCGCCAAGCAGCACGCCAAGCACAACGTGGAATACGTTGCGTCGCCCGTCTTCGGACGGCCGGAAGCCGCGGCGGCCAAAAAGCTCTGGGTTTGCACCTCGG
>Ga0335072_10014771_pt1 | contig 11091 bp, 10 predicted proteins | sample Lox_Sample_21_FD_206725 | JGI IMG/M metagenome (GOLD analysis project Ga0335072, IMG submission 206725) | Soil microbial communities from Loxahatchee National Wildlife Refuge, Florida, United States - Lox_Sample_2.1 | ecosystem: Environmental > Terrestrial > Soil > Wetlands | place: USA... | reverse complement strand
CGGCGTGGCTACCGCGAGGCCGACATCACCGCTTCCCCCCACCACGACCTGCAGTGCCTGAGCAAGCGCGCGAAGCAGCAGGTCGGTGTAAGTGGCAGCAGGCTCGGCCGTCCGCAGCGCGGCCAGGGCGGCATCCGCCTGGCCAGCGTCGACCTCGCGCTGAACTGAGAAGTGGGGGATTTCCCGCCACGACTGCGATACCTGCGCCGCGATAGCGGTGCGTACCCGTGCGGGATCGGCATCAGCGGTCGCCGTGACTGCCGCGGGCGCGTCCGAGGCCGGCGCGCCTGCTGGCGCGGTGGCCGGGCCGTTCGCGCTTGCCGCGGCTAGCCGCGCTAGCTGGCGCTGGCGCGGGGAAAGCTTGTGGGGTGCCCGCCCGGCGGCCGGCACTGGCGGAGCCGGCGTTCCTGCTGGCGGCGCTGAGTCACCACCCCCGGTAGCGACGGTTGCCGCGGTGGCGCCAGTGACCGGGCTGGTTGCGCCATCCGCCTCCGTCTCGCCGGGAGAAAGGATCCGCACGACCGGGTCACCGACGGGAACGGCCGCTCCCTCGCCGACGAGATGGTGTCCGAGCGTGCCGTCGGCGGGGCTCTCCAGGTCCACGACCGACTTGTCGGTCTCGATCTCGGCCAGCACGTCACCGGCGGCGACGGGGTCGCCCGGCTGCTTATGCCAGCGCGTCAGGATTGCTTCCGTCATGGCCATGCCAAGCGCGGGGATTGTCACGTCGTGCACGAGCAGACCTGCACTCTCGGGTAAACGGCGGAATCTAATATAACATATTCTAAATCCGACCCCGGTGGCAAGAGCTGGGTGCCGCCTGGCAAGAGCCGCGCCCGTCCGGCCGGGCCGACGTCCGGGCGGTTTACCGGATTGTCCTCCTGACCAGCCTTGGATGGAATACCGAGATTCCAGATTGCGATAAGCTGTGGCCGGTCGGTGTTGCGTGGTCTCCGGCGGCTTCCGGGGCTCCCGGTAACGGTCGCTGAGCGCGGCAGACAGCGACCGGTTCGGAGCGAAGGGTCGTGATCTCATTACTAGCGAAGCCATCAGCCTGACGGTCTCGACATACAAGCGAGCTGCCTACGAGGCGATCCGCGACATGATCGTGGAACTGGAGATCCCCCCCGGCGCCCGGCTCGTGGAGAACGATCTCGCCGCCCGGCTGAACGTGTCCAAGACCCCGATCCGCGAGGCTATCGCGCTGCTCGAGTCGGACGGCCTGGTCGATGTCGCGCCGTACCGCGGCGCCACGGTGCGCTGGCTGTCCACGCTCGAGATCGAGGAGCAGCGCTTCCTCATCGACGCCATCGAGCTGCCCGCTTTCCCGCTGGTCGTCGAGCGCATCACCAAGACGGAACTCGCCGAGCTGGGCAAGGTTGTGCGCCAGATGAAGAAGGCCAGGGCGAAGAATGACGGGCCGAGCTTCCGGCGCCTAACCGCCTCGACCCACGCGATGTTGTTCGCCCCGGTGGGTTATCCGCGGCTGAACCGCTGCATCTCTATCCTCATCGGCCCGGCAGGCTTGCGCTATGACCGGGTGTTCGTGGACAACTTCAGCGACACCTTTGACCTGATGCTCGAGCTGGCGGTGGGCCGCTACGAGTACATCCGGGATGGTGATGCCGAGCGCGCTGCGGAGCACGTCCGCACCTACCGTGACGCGATCGGCAAGCTCAACAGCGCCCGGCTGACCCACGAACTGGTCGCGCCGTACTTCGGCCTGGCTACCTGACCGGGCCGAAGCGGCCGGCCCGCTGCGATCAGCCGACTTCCGCGCGTAGCTGTTCGAAACGCTGCCACATGTAGGCGTCGGCGCCGCTCAGCTGTATCCACTGGACGCCCTGGTCGATCATCGACCTCCCGATAGCCGCGGTGCCGACGCCCGCGCCCACGCTGCGGCCATTAGCTTTGCCAGCAGCAACTATGCGGGCGATCGCCGCGCGCATCCGCGGGTGCTCGAAATCACCGAGCAGGCCCAGCGATGAAGAGAGGTCCGTTGGCCCGATGACGAGCGCGTCGATGCCGGGAATGGCAGCGATCTTCTCGACGTCGACTAGCGCCTCGGACGTCTCGATCTGGATCGCGAGGAACGCGTCGTCCGTCGCCACCACGTCAGGAACCGGGACCCGGCCGTAGTTGCCGCCTCGGATCGGGGCGATCCCGCGGTGTCCTACCGGGGCGTAGCGGACGTCCGCCACGACCGCCTCGACCTCGGCAACCGTGCGGATCTGCGGGATGATCAGGCCGGGGACGCCGCTATCGAGGGCCGGCTTGATCAGGGCGGTGCTGCCCGCCGCGATGCGCAGCAGCAGTGGCACCCCGGCGGCGCGAGCGGCGAGCACATGAGCGACCACTGCCTCAGGGCTCATCAGCGAGTGCTCCTGCTCGAGCCAGATGAAGTCGACTGACGGTGCCAGTGCCTCGGTCACGCGCGGGTCGGAGAACGCGACGGCCGAGCCGAGCAGGATATCGCCGGCGGCCAGCCGGCTCCGGAAGTGTTGGCTGAGGGTCACGAGGTCTCCAGGTCATCGGAAGTCCGGGGCGGTTCAGGAAAGCTGACGGCGTTGACGACGGACCGCGGCAGGCGACCAGACAGCACGTCGACGATGTTCTGCGCGGCGTCACGGCGCAGCTGCACGGCGGATTCGGCCGACCAGCTGGCGCTGTGCGGAGTGAGCACTACGTCAGGCCGGCCGAGCAGCGGGTCATCGGCCGCAGGCGGCTCGGTTGTCATCACGTCCAGAGCGGCACCCGCGATCTGTCCCGCCTCCAGCGCCGCCAGCAGCGCGCCCTGGTCGACGACCGGTCCCCTGGACAGATTAAGCAGATACGCGGCCGGCTTCATCATCGCGAGTTGCGCCGCTCCGATCAGGGCGCGGGTCTCCTCGGTGAGCGGACAATGCAGGGTGACGTAGTCGGCCGTCACCAGCAGCTCATCGAGCCCGACAAGCTCGGCGCCAGCCGCGTCGGAGGCGTACGGATCGCAGGCCATCACCCGCAGGCCCAGCGCAGCTGCCTTGGCGGCCACCGCGCGCCCGATGGCTCCCATACCGACAATCCCCAGCACCTGGCCGGCGAGCCTGCGCGGTGGCGTGACCGGCGGCGGAGAACCCCATCGGCCGTCGTGCACGTGCGCGTTCAGCGGGATGGTGGCCCGGTTGAGGTCGATCAGGAACCCGATCGTCTGCGTACTGACCTCATCGATGCAGAAGTCGGGCACGTTGGCCACCGGGATGCCAGCCTTTGCGGCGGCCTCGAGGTCGATCATGTCGACTCCGATGCCGTACCGGGAGATTACCCGGCACCGAGTCAGCGACTCGATCACCTCCGAGCTGATCGGGGCGAATTGCACGAGCAGCGCATCGGCGTCGGTGACGTCGGATGCCAGGCTGCGGCCGGGCGTCTCAGCCGCGCGGACGAGATCGATGTCCAGGCCAGACGCTGCGAAGACGGCTGACTCGATCTCGTGGCCCGACTCGGTGAAATCGGTGATCACCACACGCCATGGCGCCACGGCAGTCCTTTCTGATGTTCGCGCGGCAGCGCGTTGACAGCGACCTCAAGCACTTCGAAGATAGTACATCATATTCACTATTATCGGAGTGGGCCTGCCCGAATGCCGTTCGGGGACGGCCGCATGGGGAGGAGTCCGGCGTGGCTGATACTCATTCGCTGTTCGACCTGGCTGACAGGACCGCGATCGTCACCGGTGGCGGGGGTGCGCTGGGCTCGGTTGTGGCCAAGGCGCTGGCAGCAGCAGGTGCCCGCGTCGCGGTCGTCGACCTGCGGCAAGAGAACGCCGAGCGGGTGAGCGCTGCCATTGACGCCGACGGCGGCCAGTCTGTCGGCATCGGCGCCGACCTATCCGTGGAAGCGGACGTCGAGGGGATGTTCGCGGCAGTCGACAGCGAACTGGGCGGGGTCGATGTGCTCGTCAACGCCGTGTCGGCGGCGGTGGACCGGTTCCCGGCCGAGCGGTTCCCGCTGGAGGAGTGGAACCACATGCTGACCGCTAACCTCACTAGCTACTTCATGTGCTCGAAAGCGGCAGCCAGCAGGATGATCGCCTCGGCTCGCGGCGGCAGCATCATCAACTTCAGCTCCATCGCCGGCATGACGGCCCTGGGCCGCGGCAACCTTGCCTACAGCACCGCCAAGGGCGCGGTGGTGCAGATGACCCGCGAGCACGCGTACGCATGGGCCCGGTACGGCATCCGGGTCAACGCAGTGCTGCCGTGCCAGTTCGTGAACGCCTGGTGGGCAGGGCAGATTGCCGATCCGGCGCACAGCCCCCTCGTGGACCGCGCGCTGTCCGGCATACCGCTCGGCAGGCTCGGTGAACCGCACGAAATCGCTGGCCCTGTGCTGTTCCTCGCTTCGGACGCGGCGTCAATGGTGACCGGCGTCATGCTGCCGGTCGACGGCGGCAATCTCGCGATGAACGCCGGCGCCAGCATCGACTGGTAGGCCGGACGGGCTGGCAGGCAGCGAAGCAGCCGGACGCATGCGCCCGGCCTGGGCCATCAGCCCAGGTCGGCTGCGGTGGTCGTGCGGATGCTGATGTCCTGCCTGGCCAGCAAGTCCGGGCGCAGTGACGTGCCCAGGCCCGGTCCCTCGGGCGGCGCGATCTGCCCGGCCTCGATCGTCGGCAGTGCGGTGACGACGTCGGCGTACCAGCCGGTGTAGTACGCCCGCACGGTCTCCTGGACCAGCGCGTTCGGCGCGCTTGTCGCAAGATGGGTGGAGGCCGTCAGCACGACAGGCCCGGTGCAGTCGTGCGGCGCGATCGGCAGGTCGTAGGACTCGGCAAGTGCCGCGATGGCGGCCGCCTCGCTGAGTCCGCCCACCCAGCCGATGTCGAACATGATGATCCGCGCGGCACCGGATTCCATCAGCCGCCGGAACGTGGCCCGGCCGGCCAGGGTCTCCCCCATGGCTGCTGGCACGTGCGTGGCGCGGGCGAACTGCGCCGCCGTGTCCAGGTCGTGCGCCTTAACGGCGTCCTCGAACCAGTACGGCGCGAGCGGCTCCACAGCTTTAGCGATCCGGATGGCGGCCGGAAGCCGCCAGACAGCGTGCATTTCCAGGTGAATGTCGATCGCGTCGCCGACCGCGGCCCGGATCTGCTCCAGCGTGCGGACGCCCGCGCGCAGATCCTCGGGACTGATGTCATGACCACCGCTGGCGGCGGCGTACGGATCGAACGGCCAGAGCTTCATGCCGCGGATGCCGTGGGAGAGAAGGTCCTGCGCGAGCTCGCCCGGCCGCTCGACAGAGGCCAGCAGATCCTCGTACGGCCCGGGCGGCGTCCCGGCCGGGAAGCCTCGATCCGCGGCGGTTGCCCGGTCCGAGGCCTTGAGTGCGCCCTTGTTCCCGCGCCCGTACTGATAGCCAGCGCAGGTGTTGTAGATGCGGATCGAGTCCCGTGTCCGGCCGCCGAGCAGGTTCACGATCGGCTGCCCGCTGGCCTGGCCGGCGATGTCCCAGAGGGCGACGTCCACCGCCGAGTTCCCCCGCGTCTCGGCGCCGGTCCCCTCGTAGCCGACGAAGACGTCGTAGAGCCCGCGACGGTGCGCGGCGATGTGCGCGGGATCCTGGCCGATGAGGTACGGCGCAACGGTCTCGTGGAGGTGTGCCTCCACGGTAGCCGGGCCAAGGCAGGTCTCCCCCAGTCCGGTGATTCCCTCGCTCGTCAGCACCTGCAGCCACAGCATCTGCGGCTGCTCAGGCAGCCGGATGGTCCTCAGGCCGGTGACCTTCATGCCAGCTCCTTAGCCGTGCCTGGCGCCATCAGGTAGTCGTCAAGATCAAGCCCGACGAGTGCCGTTCCCTCCCGAAGACTTGCGATGACGTCCGGCGGAAGCGCAACGCCCCGCTCCCGGGCGACGGCCTGCCGTTCCCACTCCATCTCGCCGGGGACATAGATGCGGTCGACGCCGTCGGCCTTCGGGGCCGCCCGGATCTCGTCGATGAGATCCGCGATTCGCGCCGGCAGGTCGGGTGCGATGGCCTGCGGGTCGATCGCGAGGAAAGCCGCACCGTGCAGCGTCGGCAGCCCAGGGTCATCGCCGAGCCAACTGCGAATCGCCGAGGTCATGGCAGCGCCGCTGAGAGCACCGGACAGGCTCTCCACAAGCAGCGCAAGGCCGTACCCCTTGTGGCCGGCGGCCGGAGTGAGCGTTGCCCGTTCGGGGTAGGCGCCGGCCTCGTCGGTCGGCAGGCCGCGGTCATCGATCAGCCAGCCGAACGGGATGGCCTCGCCGCGCTCCCTGGCCGCGTAAACCTTGCCGCCTGCGACGGTGGCGATCGACATGTCGAGTAGCAATGGCGGGTACCGGCCGGCCGGCACTGCGTACGCGAACGGGTTACTGCCCGTCACCGCGCCGCGTGAGCCTGGTGCCGCTACGGAGGGTATGTCGTTGGCCATGGCCAGCCCGATGAGACCGCTGTGGGCGGCCATTGCGGCGTAGTACCCGGCGGCTCCGAAATGACAGCTGTTGTGGACGCCGACGTACGCGGTGCCTGTCTGCCGGGCCTTCTCGATTGCCAGTTCCATGGCGAAGACTGACGTCACCATGCCGAGTGAAGAATCGCCGTCGACCAGAGCGAAGGACGGCCCGCTCGAGGCGACCGCCGGCCGTCCGTCCGCTCGCAGGCCACCTGCGAGCAGCCGCCTCAGGTAGCCGCGCAGTGCTTTGCTGCCATGGGTGAAGACGCCCCAGGCATCGGTGGTGCTGAGCACTGCCGCACCGGTCGCGGCATCGGCGGCACTGAGGCCGGCCCGGCGGAAGGCCTCGTCGCACAGGCTCTCGAGGCGGGAAAGGGTGATGTTCGCAATCGCATTCGCCACGGTTGTCCCCAGTGGTCACAGGTCTCAGTGCTGGATCGCGATGAGAAGATATCATATGCTAAGTCCCGTGAACCCTATAGCGACTGTAACGGGCGACATTGACGGCTCTGACCTGGGGTTTGTCCTCGTCCACGAGCATGTGATTGCAGCCTCACCGGGTGTCCTCACGAGCTGGCCCGAGCTGCATGGCGGCCGGGACGCGGTAGCCGACAGGGCAATTGCGGCCCTGCATGCCGCCCGCGAGGCAGGCGTGCGGACGATCGTGGACTGCACTACCTACGACCTCGGCCGTGACACGGGCTTCCGACGTCGCGATCATCGGGGCCACCGGCATCTGGCTCGACCCGCCCGCGACCATCCGCGCGCGTACGGTCGACCAGTTGGCCTGGCGGTTCATTGCAGATCTCACCGAGGGCATGGACGGGACATCGATCCGGGCGGGCGTCCTGAAGGTAGCCAGCAACGAACGCGTCGAGCCCTTCGCCGCGACTATCCTGCAGGCTGCGGCGCGGGCCAGCATCGAGACCGGCGCGCCGATCATCACTCACACGGCAGCGGCGTACCGCACAGGCGAGCAGCAGGCCGAGATCCTGGAAGAGGCCGGAGCTGACCCGTCCCGGGTCGCGATAGGCCATAGCGACGACAGCGCGGACATCGAGTACCTGGCCGGCCTGGCCGCGCGCGGGTACCGCATCAGCATGGACAGGCTGCCGAACGGCGCGCTGCCGCAGTACGGCGGCCAGGGCGTCGACGATCGCATCGACATGATCGTCCGGCTCATCGAGCGCGGTTACGCGGACCGGATCCTGCTGGCTCATGACGACCCGATCTCCGCTCCGCTGCTGACCGATGAGGACCAGGCCCAGCACAAGGAGTCGAACCCGTGGCTGCTGGCGTTCGTCGCCGATGTCGTGCTGCCGGGCCTCGACCGGCGCGGTGTAACGGCGGACACGATCCGGCAGCTCACCACCGAGAACCCGCGCGTCTGGCTAACTGGCGCATGACCGCGCGCTGGAGGCGATCAGCCCGCCGCGTGCGCGCGGCTCGGCGGGCATGACCGCCACCCTGGACCGGCTGCGGTCGGCTGGCATCGTCGCGATCGTCCGGGTGAGCTCCCCGGACGGCGTCATGGATGCCTGCCGGGCCCTTTGCCGGGGCGGCGTGCGCGCTGTCGAGATAACCCTGACCGTGCCGGATGCGTTCCGCCTGATCCGCGAGTTGACCGACGAGTTCGGGAACGACCTTGTGATCGGCGCCGGAACAGTCATGGACGCGGCTGCGTGCCAGCGCTCCGTGGACGCTGGCGCGCAGTTCATCGTCTCGCCGGTGTTCGACGCCGACGTCGTTGACCACTGCCGGGAACACGGTGTCCTGGCGGTACCCGGCGCGCTCACGCCGACCGAGGTCTTCCGGGCCTGGACTCATGGCGCCAGCGTGGTCAAGCTTTTCCCGGCCCGCCACGCGACGCCAGCGTACGTGCGTGACCTGCTCGGGCCGATGCCCGACGTGAGGCTGCTGCCAACCGGGGGAATCGACGTGGCGGGCGCAAGAGAGTACCTGGCGGCCGGCGCTGTAGCGGTAGGGATCGGATCCCGGCTGGTAGATCCGGCTGCCGTCGCTTCCGGCGACCTGGACGTTATCGCGGCCGCCGCGTCTGAGTTCGCGCGGCTGGCCGGCGAGGCACGCGGAGCGCAGACCGGATGACACCGTCGTGCGTGACGTTCGGTGAGGTCATGCTGCGGCTGGATCCCGAAGGCGGTGCGCGGCTGGTCCAGGCTGACTGCTTCGAGGCGCGCTTCACCGGAGCGGAAGCCAACGTCGGGGCTTCCCTTGCTCAGTTCGGCCTCGGTGCCGCGGTCGTGAGCGCCGTGCCTGACGATGCGCTGGGCGAGGCGGCACTGGCGTTCCTGCGGCGCTTTGGCGTGGAGGTGCGGGATGTCGTCCGCGGGGCCGGACGGCTCGGCCTCCTCTACGTCGAGTCGGGTGGCGCGGGGCGACCCGGTGAGGTGATCTACGACCGGGCGAACTCGCTGTTCGCTCTCACCGGCCCGCAGGCCTACGACTGGCCGGCAATCCTGGACGGCCACGACTGGCTGCACGTGTCCGGGACGGCGGCGGCAGTGGGGACAGCGTCCGCCGCCGCGCTTGATTCGGCACTGACCGCCGCGCACCGGGGCGGGCTCACCGTCAGCCTGGATGTCAACTACCGCGCGCGGCTGTGGAGTACCGACCAGGCCGGGCGGGCCTTGCGGCCGTTGCTCGACCGGGTGGACGTGCTGTTCGGACTTGGTGATGAAGCGGTCAGCATGCTGGGCCTCGCCGCTCCGGCTGGCTGGGCCGCGGGCGAGCCGCTGTCCGGTTCGCAGCTCGTCGCCGTACTGGAAGACGCACTCCAGCGGTTCGGGCTGCAGGCAGTGGCAGGCATCGAGCGATGCCCTGGCCCTGGCGGCGTTGCCATGCTGCGCGGCCTGCTCGCCACCGCGACGTCAACCGTGACCAGCCGGGCACACCCGGTGCTTGACCAGCGGGGCCGAGTGGGCACCGGCGATGCTTACGCGGCCGGCATTATCCGCGGGCTCCTTCTGGGCAGCGATCCGCAGGAGGTTGTCGAGTTCGCCGCGGCCGCGGCACACCTCAAGCAATCAGTGGCCGGTGACATCAACATCGCCAGCGTGGCCGAGGTGGAGTACGCGACCAGAGAATCTACCCCGGCGCGGCTTCGCCGCTGACGGGCGGCATTACGACGGCAAGGAGCTACTGCGGGCCGAAGTACGGGGCGACGAGCTCATGATCAATGCGCGAGAAGTTCAATATGCCGATCTTCTCGCGATGCTCACGGATTGTGGCGACTGCTGCGTCCGCATCGCGAGCCTTAATGGCGTCGTACCGGGTGACCGCCAGGTCGAGCATGAGATCCCAGGTGTCCGGGAAGCTGTCGACGAACACCCGGTCCAGGCGCAGACCGACGGGGCCCATCAGCATCACGATGAGGCGATTCAGCCGGGGGTAGCCGACCGCGCGGAACATGAGCTCGTGGCTCTCGGCAGTCAGCCGGCGGAACGTGCGCCCGTCCTCGACCGTCCTGGCCTGCTTGAGCCCGCGGACGATCTGGCCAAGCTCGGCGATCTCCCCCGCGGTGATCCGCTCGACGAGCCGCGGGAACGCCGGGAGCTCGATGGCGTTGACGAGGAAACCTTGCTCTTCCATGTCCGCCGTGGTCACCCACCGCACGGTGGCGCCGCGGTACGGCGCCACCTCGACAAGGCCGTCGGCCTCGAGAAGAGCGAGGGCCTCGCGAACCGGCGTCTTAGAAACCTGCAGCGTCGCGGCAAGCTCGTTTTCGACGAGACGAGTGCCGGGAGGGATCACGAGCTCGACGATCATCTCGCGAAGTGAGGCGTAAGCCGCCTGTTTGTAGGTAGCAACCGGCGGAGGCATGGGCTGGCTGAGAATGACAATCGCCTCCTTCCGGGGCGGCAGCTGCCTGTGCAGGTCAGCCGATAATTCGGGTGACTGAACTGGCGGTGATGTTAGCTTAGGGACCTTGGCGCGGGCCGACATTCTTTCGGCGGGTCGGCCCGCCACTGATCGTTACTCGGAAATGGCGTCACGTCCAGCACGTGAACGGCCGCGCCTCGGCCGCATTCTCATATTTGATATCTCACATTCGATCCGCGCGGGTGGTTAGCCCTTGAGCGCGCCGGCCGTCAGGCCGTCGAGCAGGCTGCGCTGAGCGAGAAGCGTCGCCAGGAAGACCGGAACGATGAGGCACAGCGCCCCGGCTGCCATCGGTCCCCAGCTCGACCCGTCGACACCGATAAAGTCCACGATCCCGACAGTCGCCGGCTCGGTGCTGAAGCCACCGAGGATCAGCGGAATGAAGTACTCGCTCCATGCTGCGATCCCGATGAGCAGCCCCACCGAGACGACGCCCGGAAGCGCCAGCGGCAGCACGATCCTGAAGAACGCATGAAACCGGCTGCACCCGTCCACCCGCGCCGCTTCCTCAAGTTCGGCGGGCACGCCCTGGAAGTACGAGGCAGACATCCAGACCGTGAACGGCAACAGGCCCGTCAGGTAGGCAAGCGTGAGCCCGGTAAAGGAGCCGATGAGGTTCAGCAGATGAAAGAAGAGGAACAGCGGGACGATGTAGATGACCGGCGGCACCATGCGACTGAAAAGCAAGAATGCACCGAAGAACCCGCGACCGCGGAACTTCCCTCGCGCGAACGCGTAGC
>Ga0335072_10014770_pt1 | contig 11091 bp, 13 predicted proteins | sample Lox_Sample_21_FD_206725 | JGI IMG/M metagenome (GOLD analysis project Ga0335072, IMG submission 206725) | Soil microbial communities from Loxahatchee National Wildlife Refuge, Florida, United States - Lox_Sample_2.1 | ecosystem: Environmental > Terrestrial > Soil > Wetlands | place: USA... | reverse complement strand
CTATCTGCCGCCCTTCTTGATCTCCAGCACGCGCTTGCGCAGGCCGTCGGTGGCCGTGTCCATCAAGCCCTTGGTCCCTTTCTTGATCAAGAATCCCGGCACGGGCACGGTCAGGTCAATGGACAGCTCGAATTGCAGCCGAGTGGAATCGCCGTCGGGCGTCAGCGTGTATCGCGCATCTTGCGCGCGTTGTTGTTTGGCGCTGACCAGCGTCCAACTCACCCCGTCGTCGTGCAGCGAGTACTCCAGCACCTGCTCATCGCTGACGCCCACGACTTTGACGACCTGGCGAGACTTAGTCGGATGGCCCTGGTCGTCGCGCTCCAGGACCTCCACGCTCTTATGCGCCGAGGACCATTCGGGCAGGGATTCGAGGTCGAACAAGACGTCCATGATTTCGTCCGGTGTTGCCTCGATGACGACCTCACGGGAATCGCTGACAGCCATGCGAGACAACATAGCCGCCGTGGCGGCTGTCGAAACGCTTACGGCACCAGCACGACCTTGCCGATGTTCTCTCGCGCCGCCAGAATCCGGTGCGCCTCCGGCGCTTCGGCAAAGGGCACGGCGGCGTGAACGATCGGGGATGCGGTGCCGTCGTCGAGCGCCGTTTTCAGCGGAGTGATCCAGGGCTCGAGGGTGCCGCGATCGTCCCACAGTCGCAGCATGTTCAGGCCGATCACGGCCTTGGACTCGGAGAGCTGGTCGAGCAGGTTGAAGCCACGCAGCATCGCCAGCGCCTGTGGCGCCGCCGTGCGCAGCGAGCGCTTCTCACCCTGCTGCAGGTTCGAAATCCCATAGCCGACAAGCCTTCCGCCGGGACGCAGTAGACCATACGACCGCCGCAGCGACGTGCCGCCGAGCGCATCGAGCACCAGGTCATACGGGCCCAGTTCTTTCCACCAGCCGTCGCGGCGGTAGTCGATCGCGCGGTCCACACCCAACTCGGCCAGCTTCTGGTGCTTTCCCGGCGATGCGGTGCCGTGCACTTCGGCGCCGGCGGCCTTGGCGAATTGGATGGCCGCGATGCCGACGCCCCCCGCCGCGGCATGAATCAGCACCCGCTCGCCGGCGCGCAGCGACCCGTAGCCGTGCAGGGCCGCCCACGCGGTCGCGTAGTTGACCGGGACCGCGGCGCCCTGTTCGAAGCTCAGCGCATCGGGGAGCGCCACCGAGTCGCTGGCCGACACGTTGACGATCTCGGCGTAGCCGCCGAATCGGGTACCGGCCAACACCCGTTCGCCGACTCGACTCGGATCGACCCTGTCGCCGACGGCCTCGACGGTCCCGGCCACTTCATAGCCGACCACCGCCGGCAGCTTCGGCGCGTCGGGATACAGGCCAACGCGGGCCATGTGGTCGGCGAAGTTCACCCCCGCGGCCCGCACCGCGATGCGCAGCTGGCCCGGCCCGGGCGGCGGCGGGTCCGGCCGCTGCTGCACCTGCAGCACCGACGGGTCTCCGTGCTTGGTGACGACTACTGCGCGCATCGTTCAGCTCCTTATGTCGGCAAGGCGGGGGAGGATGACGTCGCGCCACCCCGGTTCCATACGCTTTAACGCGTCGGCCATCCGCTTGTCTTCCAAGTCAAAGCCGCTGTGCTCCAAAAAGACTCGAGTACCGGTACCCTCGGCTTCAAGCCGCCACGTCAGGGTCCACGCCGGGGTAAAGGTGTAGACGAAGCGGTGCGGCGGATCCACTTCGAGCACCTTGCACACTTGCTTGCCGTACCCGGGCATGTCCAGGGTGAATTGGTGACCGACCACGGCGGCCACCTCACCCTCGGCCCACCACTTGCGCAGCAGCTCCGGCTCGGTCAGCAAGCGCCACACCGCCTCCGGCGGCGCCGCGACGAATTGGTCCACACGGATGGCCTCGGTCATTCCAGCTCCTCTGCTGACTCGGCGAGTGCGCCCAAGCGCGCACGCCAGAACTTTTCGAACGGGTGCAACCACTCACCCAGCTCGGCCAGCGGTTCTGCGGTCAGGCGATAGATGCGCCGGCGGCCCTGCGCCTCATCGGCGACCAGCCCGGCGTCACGCAGCACCTTGAGGTGCTCGGCGACGGCCGGACGGCTGAGGTCGAACCGGTCGCTGAGTTCCCCGGCGGAAAGCGGCTGGCCAGTGAGAATCTGGAGCAGCTGCCGTCGTACCGGGTTGGCCAGCGCCGCAAACACCCCGCACATACGATCGTCGTCACGATCGAACCCAACCACAGCCCGTAATATATGTCGGAAATTCCCGACATGTCAACGAACGACTACCTTCCTGTGTGTGCATTACGACTGGGAGAATCTCACCGGAAGTGTGTACCGCAGCCGATTGTCGTTCTGCGACGTCACGATCGGGTTGGTGTGCGGCCGCGCCGGCGCGCTGCTCGTCGACACCGGGACCACCCTGATAGAGGCGGCCGCGATCGAGGCCGACGTCCGCGAGATCGCGGGATCATCAGTCACCCATGTTGTGTTGACGCACAAGCACTTTGACCACGTCTTGGGCTCAGGGCAGTTCCGCGTGGCGCAGATCTTCTGCGCACCGGAGGTTCTCGAATACCTGTCCTCGGGGAGCAGTGACCTTCGCGACGACGCGCTGAGCTTTGGCGCGGACGCCAGTGAGGTCGACCGCGCGATCGCAGCCTTGCAGCCACCGCGGCGCGGAATCCGCGACGCAGCGGTAGATCTCGGCGGTCGCCGCGTGACGATCGCCTATCTGGGTCGCGGCCACACCACGGCAGACCTGGTCGTGGTGGCACCCGCCCCGGACGGCGAGGCGGGCCCGGTCGTGGTTTTCACCGGCGATCTCGTCGAGGAGTCCGGCGATCCGTGCATCGACGCCGATTCGGATCTACCGGCGTGGCCGGCGACGCTCGATCGGTTGCTCGAGGCCGGGGGACCCGATGCCGTCTACGTACCGGGTCACGGCAGTGTCGTCGACGCCGAGTTCATCCGTCGCCAACGAGAATGGCTACGGGAACGAGTCGACCGCGAAACCCGTTGAACGTGAGCTAGTTTGCCGTGCAAGCGGCGATGAGTGCATCCGGATCGGTCACGCTGATCCACAACTCCCTGAGCGCCCCCGACCTCTTCCACATGTTGGCCTGTGCCGCCGGCTCGATCGTCAGCTTGACCAGACCCTTATAAGACCCGTTGACCAGCCACCGGCCGAATCCGTAGTGCACACCTGCCGAGTACACCCGGGTCGAGACCGGCTCGGCGCTTTGGATGGACGCCAAGGGAATGACGGCGGAAAACGCCCATCCCATCTTGACGTGAAGGTTTCCCGACTCGACCCTCAGCTCGCTGTTCTTGGGGCCGAGCCCCAGCGGCACCGATAGCGGGAGATACCAACGGTCGAAGCGCAATTCCGCCTGCACGACACGGACCATACCTGCGCCTCGTCGTGTCGGGACGGTTTCAACCGGCGCACTATTAATCTTCAAATAAACCGTTGGTTTCCAACCGGAAAGCGCACGCGCATGATCGATAACCCGCTGCTTCGTTGGGTTGTCACCGCACTGTTCGTCGCGAGCGCGGCCGAATGGGCGTTCGCCATCGCCACGCAGCGCAGGGTGTGGACGGCGATAGTCCGCTACGGGTTGCACTTCGCGATGTCGGTCGCCATGGCGATGATGGCCTGGCCGTGGGGCCCACAGTTACCCACCAAGGAAAGTGCCGTGTTCTTCCTCGCGGCGGCCGCATGGTTCGTGGTGGGAACGGCATTCCTGTCGGAGCGAACCCTCGCCAAAAGAGCGGAATACGGATATCACGCGTTGATGATGCTGGCGATGGCCTGGATGTTCGCCGTCATGGATGGCCACTTGCTGCGCGGCCAGCAGGCCCACCACGCCGAAATGATGCCGGGCATGGAGATGCCGGCAAGCCACGGTCCGCCGGCATGGATCACGGCGGTCAACTGGTTCTGGTTCCTCGGGCTGGTGGTCGCGACGGTTTTCTGGGGCTACCGCTTTTTTGCTGAGCGGTCGCACGGCGCGACGCGACGCTGGTGGTTGGACAGCGCCGGGCAGGCGATGATGGCCGCGGGCATGGCTATCGCGTTCGGCGGCATGCTATTTCAGGACTGAGGCAGCGCAGCCGCATTAGTGCCATCCGCGCGTGATTCAGGTCACAGCAGTGGGGATACACTGCACTTCGTTAAAAGAAATCGTGGCTGAAGAGGAGCGTGAGCCCATGGCTATCGACACGGAAAGCGAAGTCCATTCGCCGTTCGAGCAGGATGTCGCCGCGACGCAGCGATACTTCGACAGCTCGCGGTTCGACGGCATCATCCGCCTCTACACCGCGCGCCAGGTAGCCGAGCAGCGGGGCACGATCCCCAGCGACTACACCGTCGCACGGGAGGCCGCGACGGCGTTCTACCCGCGGCTGCGCGAGCTGTTCGCCGCCAAGAAGAGCATCACCACCTTCGGGCCGTACTCACCCGGACAAGCCGTCAGCATGAAGCGGATGGGCATCGAGGGGATCTACCTCGGCGGCTGGGCCACTTCGGCGAAGGGTTCCACCACCGAAGACCCCGGGCCCGACCTCGCCAGCTACCCGCTGAGCCAGGTGCCCGAAGACGCCGCGGTGCTGGTGCGCGCGCTGCTCACCGCGGACCGCAACCAGGAGTACCTGCGGCTGCAGATGAGCGAGCAGCAGCGCTCGGCGTCCAAGCAGTACGACTACCGACCGTTCATCATCGCCGACGCCGACACCGGCCACGGCGGAGATCCGCACGTGCGCAACCTGATCCGACGTTTCGTCGAGGTCGGCGTGCCCGGGTATCACATCGAAGACCAGCGCCCGGGCACCAAGAAGTGCGGCCACCAGGGCGGCAAGGTCTTGGTGCCGTCCGACGAACAGATCAAGCGCCTCAACGCCGCCCGCTTGCAGCTCGACATCATGCGGGTGCCGGGCATCATCGTCGCGCGCACCGACGCCGAGGCGGCCAACCTGATCGACAGCAACTCCGACGAGCGCGACCAGGCGTTCCTGCTCGGCGCCACCAACCTGAAGATCCCGTCCTACAAGGGATGCTTCCTCGCGCTGGTGCGGCGCTTCTACGAGCTGGGAGTCAAAGAGCTCAACGGCCACCTGCTGTACGCGCTGGCCGACGGCGAGTACGGCATCGCCACCGCCTGGCTGGAGCGCCAGGGCATCCTGGGCGTGGTTTCCGACGCCGTCAACACCTGGCGGGACAACGGGGAGACCTCGATCGACGACTTGTTCGACCAGGTCGAGTCGCGCTTCGTGGCGGCCTGGGAGGACGACGCCGGGCTGATGACCTACAGCGATGCCGTGGCGGACGTGCTCGAGTTCGGTGTGAGCGAAGACGAGCCGGCGAGCATGAGCCCCGACCAATGGCGCCTGTTCGCGGGCCGCACGCCGTTCTACGCCGCCCGGGAGAAGGCGCGGGAGCTGGGCGCAGACCCGCCGTGGAGCCCGGACCTCGCGCGCACCCCCGAGGGCTACTACCAGGTCCGCGGCGGCATTCCGTACGCGATCGCCAAGTCGCTCGCAGCGGCGCCGTTCGCCGACATCCTCTGGATGGAGACCAAGACCGCCGACCTCGCCGACGCCAAAGAGTTCGCCGACGCGATCCACGCGGAGTTCCCCGACCAGATGCTGGCCTACAACCTCTCGCCGTCGTTCAACTGGGACACCACCGGCATGACGGACGAGGAGATGAAGCAGTTCCCGGTCGAGCTCGGCAAGATGGGCTTCGTCTTCAACTTCATCACCTACGGCGGTCACCAGATCGACGGCGTCGCCGCCGAGGAGTTTGCCACCTCGCTGCAGCAGGACGGCATGCTGGCGCTGGCCCGGCTGCAGCGCAAGATGCGTCTGGTCGAATCTCCTTACCGCACACCGCAAACGTTGGTCGGCGGGCCGCGCAGCGACGCCGCACTGGCAGCTTCGTCCGGCCGCACGGCGACCACCAAGGCGATGGGCAAGGGCTCCACCCAGCACCAGCATCTGGTGCAGACCGAGGTGCCGAAGAAGCTGCTGGAGGAGTGGCTGGCGCTGTGGAGCGAGAACTACCACCTGGGCGAGAAACTCCGCGTGTCACTGCGGCCCCGCCGCGCCGGCTCGGACGTGCTCGAGCTCGGGATCTATGCAGATGGCTCGAACCCCAGCGAGCAGTTGGCCAATGTCGTGGTCGATCCCATCAAGGACCGGCACGGCCGCAGCATTCTTCAGGTGCGCGACCAGAACACCTTCGCCGAGAAGCTGCGCCAGAAGCGGCTGATGACGTTGATCCACCTGTGGCTGGTGCACCGGTTCAAGGCCGACACGGTGATCTACGTGACGCCGACCGAGGACAACCAGTATCAGACCGAGAAGATGAAATCTCACGGCATCTTCAGCGAGGTCTATCAGGAGGTCGGCGAGATCATCGTCGCCGAGGTGAACCACCCGCGCATCGAGGAACTGCTGAAGCCCGATCGAGTGGCGCTGCGAAAGCTGATCACCAAGGAAGGCTAAACGGCCCGCGCCGGACCTTGTTCGGCAGGCGAGCCCAAAGCCTCACGCACTCAGCCAACTCTCCAAGTATCCCTGGTGAATTCTCAGGTAGAAATAGTTGCCTAGGTGTACGGTTTACTTATTGGCAACGTTCTTAGGGAGACAGGAGAGTCCGATGACTGGAAACAGAAAGATGGCGATGTTCGGTGGAGCGGCCGCGCTGGCTTTGGCGGTCGGTTTCGGCGGCGTCGGTGTGAGCTCCTTCGGCGCCAACCCCCCGGCGACGCAGCCTGCTGAGGTCCCGGCCCATCAGGCCGTTGGGTTGTCACCGACAATCCAACGGCCTGTTCATTTTTGGTCCTAGGGTCGGGCACCGAATTCGGGTTATGGTTCAGCGATCGAGCTCGATTTGTGGCGACCCGCTTCGCCCGGTTACACCGCGCTCGCGATCGCAACTAGACCGCAAGGGGACCTTCAATGGCGAAGCTCAGGTTCGGATATTTCATCGCGCCCTTTCACCGCGCGGGGACCAACCCGACGCTCGCCATTCAGCGCGATCTTGAATTCGTCGAGCACCTCGACGCACTCGGCTTCGATGAAGCGTGGATCGGCGAGCATCACTCGGCCGGCAGCGAGCTGATCGCCTCGCCGGAGATCTTCATCGCGGCCGCCGCCGAGCGGACCAAGCGGATCAAACTCTGTACCGGCGTCATCTCGCTCGCCTACCACAACCCGCTGTGGGTCGCCGACCGGCTGATGATGCTGGATCACCTCACCCACGGCCGGGTGATCGGCGGGCTGGGCCCGGGCTCGCTGCCCAGCGACTCGTCGATGATCGGGCTGACCCCCACCGACACCCGCGAGCTGCTGGAGACCAACCTCGACATCCTGGTTCGGCTGCTGGCCGGGGAAACGGTCAGCGCCAAGACCCCGACGCACGAACTCCACGACGCCAAGCTGCAGCTCGCCCCATACTCCGACGGCGGTGTCCCACTCGCGGTGGCCGCGGTCGCTTCGCCGACGGGCGCGCGGCTGGCCGGCAAGCATGGCATCGGCCTGCTGTCCATCGGGGCCACGCTGACCATCGAGGGCTTCAACGCGCTGCAATACCACTGGGACATCGTCGAAGAACGCGCCGCGGCGTTCGGAACGAAGGTGGATCGCAAGAACTGGAGCCTGGTCGGGCCGTTCCATATCGCCGAAACCGACAAGCAGGCCCGCGAGGACGTGAGGTTCGGCCTCGAGTCGTGGTTCCGCTACTTCCAGAAGGTGGCCGCGTTCCCGCAGATGACCATGCCGGGCGATCAAATCGACGAAATGATCGACGTCATCAACGAGAACGGCGCGGGAGTGATCGGCACGCCGGAGCGGGCGCGGGCACAGGTGCAGCGGATGTGGGATCAGTCCGGCGGGTTCGGCTGCATGCTGCAGATGGGCCACGAGTGGGCGAACCCGGCGGCAACCAAACGGTCAGCCGAACTGTTCGCCGCCGAGGTGATGCCGCATTTCCAGGGTCAGGCGCAGCCGACGCTGGACGCCGCCTCGCGCGCCAGCGAGGCTCGTGAAGGCCTCGCGGAGTCGCAGAATCAGGCCGTCGCGCACATGACCCAGAAGTACCAGGACGAACTCAAGTCGAAGTAATCCCGAACCAGTACGCCAAGACGCGACGGAGTTCCTTGGTGCCCGGTGCGTCCGCGGATGACGCCCACGCCACGTAGCCGTCGGGACGCACCAGCAGCGCGGTGGCGGGCACGTCACCCACTGGTCGTCCGGCAACGACGGTGAGCCGGTCCGGCACTGCGACCGACGCCGCGACGACCGCGTCGTCGGTGAGGTCCACCAACAAGGGCCGCCCGTCGCGAGCGAGCTCCGCGATGCGCCGCGATCCGTCACCGTTCGCGACGGCGAAATCAGGCACCCAGTGCCCGGCGAGCGGATGCGCGTCTGGTCCCGCGTAGCGGTTTTCCGCACCCGACACCACGTTGACGAGGCGCCCGCTGACGGCGGGGTCGGCGACCAATTCGGAGAAGAGTTCCCGCAACGCCGTGACCTCGGGGCCGGGCCGGACCATGGCCAGCTGGGCGCGGCTGTGCATGATGACCCGCTCGGCGGCGGGGCGGCGCTCGCCCTCGTAGGTGGCCAGCAGATCGGGGCCCACTTGCCCGTTGAGGACGGCCGCCAGCTTCCAGCCGAGATTGACGGCGTCCTGCAAACCCAGGTTGAGACCCGGTCCGCCCATCGGGGAATGCACGTGCGCGGCGTCGCCGACCAGGATCACCCGGCCCAGTTGATACCGCTCGGCGATGCGCGAGTTGATGCCGTAAAAGCGCCGCAGATCCAGCGGCCCATCGGGCGATGCCGGCCGTAACGGCACCGGCACGCCGATGACCCGTTCGAGACTGGCCTCCAGTTCGGCCAGGCTCATGGGCGGTTCGTCACCGTTGCGGTCGACCGGAACCTCCCTGGCGGTGGGATCCAATTCGAAGACGATCACCGCCGCCCGACGCCCCAGCGCGCCGCAGGCGAAGACGCCCCGCTCGGCCCGATGAAACCCGAGCGGTGGAATGCGGCCAAAGCCGGGCACATCCAGCGCGCCGCTGACCGGATCGATCCATTCGGCTGGCGGGACCACGTCGAACCCCATCCGGGCGACCGCATCGTGCGACGTCATGCCCGGGAAATCGATCCCGGCCAGCTTGCGGGTCATGCTGGTGCCGCCGTCGGCACCGACAAGGTACTTGGCCCTCAGCTCGTAGTCGCCGTCCGGCCCGCTGACGCGCACCGTGACGCCGTCACCGTCCTGGTCGAAGCCGTTGAACGCGTGGCCCCAGCGAAGGTCGGCCTGGTATTGGCCGGCCCGCTCCGCCAGTGCCTGAACCAACTTGGGCTGCTGAATGGGAAGCATGAACATCTGCGGATCCACCACCAGCGAGAGATCCAACGGGAAGGCGGCAAACATCGCGCGCGGCGCGCGCTGAGGCGGCCCGTCCATCCCCGCCAGCGTGCTGTACAGGCCGCGGTGATCGAGGATCCGAACCCCCTGGCCCACAATTCCGTTGGCGCGGGGCTGCGGGTTGGGGCCCGGCATCGGGTCCAACACCACGGGCCGGATCCCGGCCAATCCCAGCTCTGCGGCCAGCATCAATCCGTTCGGACCGGCCCCCGCGACGACCACGTCAATCACTTAGCCCAGCTTACTAGATTTCATATTCGGGCAACAGGCGCTTCCCAGCCGACAGCTAGCGGCAAAGCACATAACTGATGCATGAACATCACCCCCTCGCGCCAACGCCAATTACGAATCGCCCAACTAGCTTTCGCCGGTGCAGCAGCCGTGGCGCTGTTCGGCATGTCCCACACCTCGCACGCGGATTCGGTGCGGCTGGCCGCCTTTTCGGCCCCAATGTCGCCGGCGTCTCCGGCCGGCGGCTTTGCCACGGACAGCAGCGACGACCAGGCCCAGCTGCAGCAGCAGCTCGACCAGCAAATGCTGCAGCAATCGATGCAGCAGGCCGAGGAGCAAAACGAAGAGGCCCAACAGCAGTTCAATCAGGACATGCAGCAGCAACAGACCTACGAGAATCAGTTCAACAACCCGTGATGGCGACGGAATACCGTCGCGCCACAGGCTAATCGTCAGCTATTGGATTGACGCTCGGCCTCTTTGACCAGCCGGCCCGCGAAGTACCGAACCGCACCGCCCAGCGCGGCCCGCATGACGCGACCGGTGCCGGGAACCCCCTCGACGAATGAACCGCTCCAGCGGATGTCGGTGCCACCGGTCGCATTCGGCGTAAAGGCCACCTCGCCGACGTAGTCCTTGGCCGGGGTCGCGGGTCCCACCAATTTGTAGACGTGGCGGCGATCCTGCTCGTACTCGACGGTCTCTTCCTGCACCAGCATGGGCCACATCCCGACCTTGCGGACGGCCCCGACGCCGCCGGGCGCGGGATCGCCCTGGCGCGCCCAGCCCGATTGAACGACGATCGGCTTGGCCCACTGCGACCAGTTGGCACCGTCGGTTTCCAACCGGAACAACGTCGCGGCAGGCGCGGTGCTGGTCTTGTTGATCTCGAACGTGAACTTGCGACCTGACATGCCTCAACAACCTACTATCACGGGCATCGAGTGTGCGCTGAGGGCGGGATTTTTGCCGATTCGCCGCCCTGAGCGCACACTCGAATCCCTCAACGCACACTCAAAGCACTTGCGGCGCAATCAACATGGCGCCGCCGAACACCGTGAAACCGATCAGGAACGCGACGACCGTAAAACCCATCACCTGGCGGACGTTCAGCTTCGCAATCGCGAGCAGGGGCAGCAGCCAAAACGGCTGAATCATGTTCGCGGCCCCCTCGCCGATCGCGACCGCCATCGAGATCAGCCCGAGGTAAGCCGACGAATGCTGGTGCAGCGCAAGCGCAGAACTGACGGCGATGGGGCCCTGCACGCCCCAGTGGCCTCCGCCGGATGGGACGAACAGCGAGATGATGACCGAACCCACGAACGTCAGGAACGGCAGCGTGTATTGGTCAGCGCCGGTCACCAGGGCCTCGGCGAGCACTGTCTGCAGCGGCTTGCTCGATCCGGTTGGCAGGTAAGCCAGTAGACCGACGATGCCGCCATAAAGG
>Ga0335072_10014769_pt1 | contig 11091 bp, 12 predicted proteins | sample Lox_Sample_21_FD_206725 | JGI IMG/M metagenome (GOLD analysis project Ga0335072, IMG submission 206725) | Soil microbial communities from Loxahatchee National Wildlife Refuge, Florida, United States - Lox_Sample_2.1 | ecosystem: Environmental > Terrestrial > Soil > Wetlands | place: USA... | reverse complement strand
GCCGCCGCCGATCGTCCGCCACCACGTGTCGAGCGTCCTCATTCACGACGTCACGCCGGAACGCGCCCAGGCAGCCTCCTACTTCGCGGTGCTTACCCGCGACGGCCTCGATCACTGGGGACGGTACCGCGACGTGCTCGTACCGCACGACGGCCGGTGGCTGCTGTCGCACCGGTTCGTCCGCGTCGACGCGCACCGGCCGGACAGTCCGGCAGCCAAGCGGTCCCTTACGGCAGAAAGGTAGGCAGGCGTGTCGTCAGCCGACGCTCACAGCAGCACGCTGTCCACTCCGGCGACGGTCTGGGAGCGCATCGAGCGCCGGGCCAGCCAGACACCCGACCGGGTCATGTTCAGGGACGCGGAAGGCCGCTCGCTGAGCTTCGGCGACTACCGGACGGCGGTGGAGCGCGCGGCCGCGGGCCTGACAGCGCTGGGGGTCGGCCCGGATTCGCGCGTCAGCTGGCAGCTTCCGACGACGCTGGAAACGGCGGTGATCTGCGGTGCCCTGGCCCGGCTGGGCGCCCTGCAGAATCCCATCGTCCCGATCCTGCGCCGCCGCGAGGTCACCTTCATCACCGCTCAGACCAAGGCCGACCTGCTCATCGTGCCAACGGCGCACCGGGGGTTCGATTTCGCCGGGCTAGCGGCCGAGGTAGCGGCCGAGGTAGGGTTCGCCGTCCACGCGATCGATCTCGCCGAGCGGACCGGCCCATTCGGGCTGGCCCTGCCCGACGGCGACCCTGGGAGCCTCCCGCCGCCGCCCCGCTTGGTGGAGGGCGAGCCGCCGCCGGTCCGCTGGATTTACTACACCTCCGGCACGACCGCGGATCCCAAGGGAGTGCGGCACACCGACCAGTCGGTGGTCGCGTCCTGCGGGGCAGAGCTGGCCATCGGCCGTACCGGGTCGCAGGACGTGTTCGTCACCACCGGGCCGATGGCCCATGTGGGCGGCATGCTTTATCTGTCCCTGCAGCTCGTCACCGGGTGCCAGCGGATCCTGCTTGACGTGTTCGACAGGGTCCAGACTCCCCTCATCGCGGCCCGCTTCGATCCCACGGTCATCGTGGGAAGCGTCGCGGTCATCAACGCCTATCTGGACGCTCAGCGCGAACGGGGGGATACGCCCCTGCTGCCGCGCCTGCGCAGGATCGTCAACGGGGGCGCTCCCCGTCCGCCGGAGCTCGACGGCGCCGTCCGGGAGGTGCTAGGCGGCGTCGGCGTCATCTCCAGCTGGGGGCTGACCGAGTTCCCGGCGGCCACGTTCTGCCCGCCCGAGTCCCCGGAGCAGGTCCGCGCGATCAGCGAGGGAATCCCGGCGCCCGGGGTGGCGCTGGTGGTCTGCGATCCGGACGACACGGTCCTGCCACCCGGCACCGAGGGAGAGCTCCGGCTCACAGGCCCGCAGATGTTCTCGGGCTACGTCGACAGCTCGCTCAACGCTGCCGCGTTCGACCGTAACGGCCGGTTCCGGACGGGAGACCTCGGCGTCCTGTCCGCGGACGGGCAGGTCCGGGTGACAGGCCGCCTGAAAGACGTCATCATCCGCAACGCGGAGAACATCTCGGCCCTCGAGGTCGAGAACGTGCTCTCGGCCATGCCCGAGATCGCCGACGTCGCCGTCATCGCCCTGCCCGACCAGCGCACGGGCGAGCGGTGCTGCGCGGTCATCCAGCTGGCACCCGGTGTTCCCGCGTTGACCTTGGACGGCGTGGCCAGGCACTGCCGCGCGCAGGGTCTGGCGGTCCAGAAGACGCCGGAGCAGATCGAGTTCATCGACAGCATCCCGAGAAATGAGCTCGGGAAGATCCAGAAGCAGCAGCTGAGGCAACAGTTCGGAAACGTCGCGAAGCCCGGCGGTCGATCCGGTTGATTCATACATCTCACTTCGCTAAATTATCTAAATAATGTTGAGGTTGGTGATGCCTCACCGAGTATGACCCCGAGGGAGTACCAATGCGTTCTGTCGCACGCGGGTCTGCGCTGGTCTGCGCGCTGCTCGCCACTTCGGTCGGCCTCGCCGCCTGCGGTTCGTCCGGTTCGTCGAGTTCCGCCGGAGGCTCGTCCGGCGCAACCGCAAGCTCGTCCAGTTCCACCGGCGCGATCGTCCTCGGGGACGACGACGACCTCTCCGGCCCGCTGTCGGTATACGGCCAGTACACGCTGACCTTCATTCGCGCCGCGGTCAGCTACGCCAACGCCCACGGCGGCGTCAACGGACACCAGATCAAGATCGTGACGGCCGACGCGGCGGCGACTGGCCAGAACGCTTCGTCCGCGGCCGAGCAGCTGATCGACTCGGACCACGTGTCGGCGATCTTCGGCTTCACACTGAGCGACGACTGCGGTGCCGTGGCCCCCTTGGCCGCCGCCCATCAGGTTCCGCTGATCTGCTCCTCCACCCCGCCGCAGAGCCTCGCCCCGGTCCAGAAGTACGTCTTCGGCGGCACCACCGTGGAGGCGCAGGAGGTGCCCGCGTCGATCTCGTTCGCGCAGCACCTCTAGGTCCCGGCGCAGGGGACATTCGCGACGATCGTGGCCGGCTCGCTCGGCGCGCAACTGTACGCGTCGAAGGTGGCGACCGCCGCGGAGCAGGCAGGCTGGAAGGAGGGCACCGCGCAAGTCATCCCGCTTACCGCGGTCGACGCCAGCACGCAGATCTCCCAGGTGGTCGACTCCCACCCGCAGGTCGTCTTCGCCGAGCCGGTCTCATCCGACATCCTCCCGCTGATCAAGTCGCTCAGGGCGGCGGGCAACAACGCGCCGGTGATCGTCGCTGACGCCTCCGTCGGCTACACCGGCTTCACGTCCATCAAGGACCAGAACCTGTACACCATCGGCCCGGCGGAGTACATCACGGATCTCGGCACGGCCCAGCAGGGAGCCGCCCTGGCCGTGCAGGCGCTTAAGACCCAGGGCCAGACGACGCTCGCGCAAATCAACCAGGTGCTGGGGCCGCAGGCGTTCGTCGGGCCCTACGCGGCCATCCAGGCTCTGAAGAGCTGCGGGTACCCGTGCACGGGCTCGGCGCTCGCCAACGCCCTCGAGCACACCAGCGTGTCACTGCCCGGCCTGGTGAGCGGGAGTTTCTCCTGGACGCCCTCGCTGCACCTCGGCTTCCACCAGCTGTACATCTTCGGCTACGATCCGACCACCGGCCAGCCCAAGGTCGTTGAATCCGGGCTGCCAGTCGGCTCGCTTGACGGCTGAGGCGCCGGTGGCATGAGCAACGACGTAGCGACCATTGTCATCAATGGTCTGGTCAATGGCTGTATTTACGCCCTGATCGGGGTCGGTTTCGTGGTCATCTTCCGGGCCACGGGCGTCGTGAGCTTCGCCCAGGGCGCCTCGCGGCGGGTGGCGCCTTCATCTTCGGCGGGCTCGTCTACTGGCTTGCCTTCTCCCGGCTGACCGGCGCGGAAGCCTTCATCACCTCGGTGGCGACGGTGGGCCTGGGCATCCTGGTTGAGGCCGGCGTCCTGCTCATCTGGGGTCCGGCGATCATCGTGATCCCGCAGCTGTTCAGCTACCAGGTGCATCACGTGGTTGGCCAGCTGGGCTTCAGCAATATCGACCTGTTCGCGATGGCCGTCACCGTGGCGGTATTCGCGGTGGTGCTGTTCGGCCTGCACCGCACCCCGGTCGGGCTGAGGATGCGCGCCGTGGCCAACAACCCGCGGCTGGCGGTGTTCACCGGGGTTAACGTACTGGTCACCTCGACGCTGGCCTGGGCGATCGCCGGACTCACGGCCGCCCTGGCCGGCATCGTCTACCTGGTCGGGACGCAGCCCGACCCGGGCAGCATTTACGCGCTCGGCCTGGCGGCGTTTCCCGCCATCCTGCTCGGCGGCTTCGACTCCATCGCTGGCACCCTCGTCGGCGGCATCATCATCGGTCTGGTGCAGGCGACCGTGGCCGTCTATGTCGGCGGCGCGTGGCAGGACGTCGTGGCCTACGGGGTGCTGCTGGCCGTACTCCTGCTGCGCCCGCAAGGCATGTTCGGCAGCCCTCAGGTGGCCCGGCTGTGACCGGCGGGGGAAAGGTGCCCGGCCGGGAAGGCGAGCGCCCTACCATGACGGTCCCGGCGGCCCAGGGTTCGCCGGCCACGGAGAACGCGACGGTTGCCGGTCGAGGCAGCGGCGATGTGGGCGATGACCAGGCGTTCTGGCGTTCAAAGACCACCATCGGCGCGGCGGTCTACCTCGTCGCGGTCGTGGCCGTCCTCTTCGGCGGGTCACAGTTCACGCTGTACGAAGGCACGCTCATCGCCACCTACGGCATCGTGACCGTCGCCCAGGACTGGATCTTCGGCCGGGCGGGCCTGGTGTCCCTCGGCCCGGCCGCCATCATGGCGGTCGGGGCCTTCACCACGGCCCGCCTCAGCACCGAGGGGTGGGGCGTCTTCCCCGTCCCGCTGCTGATCTCATTCGTATTCGGCGGCGTGATCGGGCTGCTCATCGGCATTCCCGGCCTGCGTTTCCGTGGGCTCTACCTGATGCTGACCACGTTGGCGCTCCAGTTCATCATCTCGTTCGCCGCCGAGCAGTACCAAGGGGTCAACCGCGAGGCCGGCTTCACGGTAACCCCGCCGAGCTGGGGCTCGCTGCAGCTGGCCAACCCCCAGCCCCTGTTCCTCATCTCGGTCATCCTGCTGGGACTGGTGCTGCTCGGGCTGAGCGGCATTCACGGCGGGGCGCCCGGACGGGCATGGAACGCCATCCGGCAGAACGAGACGGCCGCGTCGGTGCTCGGCATCAACCTGGTCCGCTGGAAGCTCGCCGCGTTCATCGGAAGCTCGGCCGTCATCGCGGCCGCCGGGTCGGTGTACGCGTACCAGATCGGACAGGTGCAGTACACGACCTTCTCGCTCGATCTGAGCCTGACCCTGGTGGTCATGGTGTTCATCGGCGGTGTGGGGACGTTGATCGGGCCGATCATCGGGGCCGTCGGCGTTGTCTTGCTGCCCCAGGGCATTCAGGAGATCTCGAACCTGTTCTCCGGGATGCCCTCGGTGTCCGGCTGGCTTCAGCTCAACGAGGGCATCGTCGCCGACGGAATCTACGGCCTGCTCCTGCTGCTGCTCTTGATCTTCGAGCGCGGCGGCCTCGTGGCCGTCGGCCAGCGCCTCGGCCGGGGAGCCGTGGCGGCCGGACGGCTGGCTGTGCGTGCCTCGGCTCCGCGGATAAGGAGGACCAATGCCCGCAACCCCTGATCCGCTGGCTCCTCCCTCGTCGCGGCCGGCAACCGCGCGGAGCATGGCGGCGCATCCGGGCAGCGGCCCGGCGCTGCTTGAGGTGGCGCACCTCTCGGTCACGTACGCCAACGGCGCCCGGGGCGTCCAGGACGTCAGCCTGCGGGTCGGCGAGGGCGAGATCATCGCCGTCCTCGGGCGCAACGGCGCCGGGAAAACCAGCACGCTGCGCGGGATCGGCGGTTTCCTGCGCAGCGAGCACACGACCGTCGGGGGCCGGGTCGTCTTCGAGGGCAGGGAGCTGCGCGGCGCCGGGCCGACGAAGACCTTTCGGCGCGGCATCGTCCTGGTTCCTGAGCGTGAAAAGGTGTTCCCGGCTCTGCGGGTATCGGAGCACCTCCAGCTGGCCGGCGCGCACGGCGTCCGGCCTAGCGCTCCGTGTGCGTTCGAGCCCCTCGAACGACTCCGTGATCGCCGGGCCGGACTGCTCAGCGGCGGCGAGCGTCAGATGCTGGCCCTGGAGGTGGCATGGCGCAGCCAGCCCCGGCTGCTGCTGGTCGACGAGGCATCGCTCGGCCTCGCCCCGGTCGTGGTCAAGGAGCTGATGTCCAGGCTCCGGTCCACGGCGTCGGAACGGCGGACCGCGGTGATCCTCGTCGACCAGGACGCCTCCTCGGCGCTGCGGGTCGCAGACCGTGCCTACGTCATCAATCACGGCCAGGTCACCTGGGAGGGCGCCACGAACACCGTTTCCGCCGCCGACATCGCCCGCGAGTACCTGGGAACTAGCCGGTGAGCAGGCAGACGAACACGGGGCAGCCAGGCGCGACGCCGGCCGGCACAGCACCGCTCCTCGACGTCGCGGGCCTTCACATCAGCTTTGACGGGCTGCGGGCCGTTGACGACGTGAGCTTCAGCGTCAGCGACGGCGAGGTCTTCGGCATCATCGGGCCCAATGGGGCGGGCAAGACCACGCTACTCAACGCGGTGTCGGGCCTGCTGCCGCTCCAGGACGGGATCATCAAGATCGCCGGAACGCAGGTCAACAGGCTGCGGCCTGATCGCATTACCGCTCTGGGGGTGGGCCGGACGTTTCAGGCGGCCGAGGTCTTCGACGAGTTCGAAGTGCTCGATTACATGCTCCTCGGGCGCTTCGGCGCCCGGCCCAAGTCGCTGACGGCGGCCGCGCTCCGGCTGCCCGTGGCGCGCCGGCCCGAGCGCAGGGACAGGGCCGAGGCCACCGCGCTGCTGGAACGCTTCGGGGTGGCCGCCGTCCGGCACCAGCCGCTGCGCGGGCTCCCGTACGGCTTGCGGAAGCTCATCGACCTGCTGCGCGCCCTCTTCGGCCAGCCGCGGCTGCTGCTGCTTGACGAGCCGACCTCCGGTACCGCCAGCGACGACCGGGTGCTGCTGCGCGAGGCCCTCGCGGAAGCGGCCGCGGAAGGCGTTACGGTTGTCCTGGTCGACCACGACGTGCAGTTCGTCTCGAACGCCTGCAACCGGGTGCTGGTGATGAACTTCGGCAAGACCCTCGGCATCGGATCGCCGGCCGAGGTTCTCGCCCGCCCTGATGTCCAGGCCGCCTACGTCGGCCTGGAGTGACGGTGGCGATTCGCGACCGCGCAAGGGGAGCGCCGTCCCGAATATCGATCGTCAATTAGCTATATAAATATGTTAGATTGAGGAGATGCCTGCCCGGCCAGCGCGCCGGCGGACCGGGACCAGATGAGAGGTGCGCGTGGACCTGGAACTCGATGACGACCAGCGACTTTTCCAGGAGACGACCCGGCAGTTCCTTGAGTCGGAAATGCCCATCTCCGAGGTGCGCCGGCTCGCCGCAGAACCCGCCGGCTTCGAGCGCACGTGGTGGCTCAACGCCGCCGAGCTCGGCTGGACGTCACTGCTCGTCGGGGAGGACAACCACGGCGGCAGCCTGTCCGGTAACGGGCTGGCCGATCTGGCCATCGTGGCGGAGGAATTCGGCCGGGCCGTGGCACCCGGTCCGCTGCTCGGCTGCAACCTGGTCGCCTACGCGCTGGATGCCGCCACGCAGGCCGGCGATCGGTCACACGACGACGATCTGAAGGCCATCCTGGCCGGGGAGATGGTCGCCAGCTGGGCCTTCCTCGACGCCGGGGGAAGCTGGGATCCTCGCTCGCCGGCGTTGGCGGCTGAGCGGGACTCCGGCGATTTCGTTCTGTCCGGGCGGAAACTCAAGGTCGAGTTCGGGGAGCAGGCCGACGCGTTCCTGGTCACCGCCGCGACCGCCGCCGGGCCGACGCAGTTCCTTGTGCCTGCCGCGGCCGCCGGCGTGCGGATCGAGCCGCTGCAGGCGCTCGACCTGGTCCGACGCTACGCGGACATCGTGCTGTCGCAGGTGCGAGTCCCGCGTGACGCCGTGGTGGGGGAGGTCGGCGGCGCGGGCCTGGCTATCGAGGGCCTGCTGTGGCGTCTGCTCGTGCTGCAGTGCGCGGAGATGGCAGGCGCGGCCGACCGGGTTTTCGCCATGACGACCGAATATGCCGCCGCCCGCTACTCCTTCGGGCGCCCGCTCACCTCCTACCAGGCGCTGAAGCACCGGTTCGCGGACATGAAGACCGCGCTCGAGGCCAGCCACGCGATCACGACAGGAGCGGCGGCGGCAGTCGGGACCCGCGCGGCGGAGGCCGACAGGCTCGCCTCGGCCGCCAAGGCATACGTGGCCGACCGGGCGACCGAGATCATCCAGGACTGCGTCCAGATGCACGGCGGCATCGGCGTGACCTGGGAGCACGACATCCACTTGTACCTGCGCCGGGTGACCACCGACCGCAGTCTGGCAGGAACGCCGCGCGAGCACCTGCGCCATCTAGGAGACCTGACCATGAGCCGGGAGGGCCGATGACCGACACGGCTGACCACGACGTCACCGAAGCTCCGCAGGAGGACCTGGAGTCCTTCCGGTTGCGGGCCCGCGCCTGGCTGACCGCCGAAATGCCGCGGATTCCGGCAGGCTGGGACGCGCTGCGCGATGATGACGACCGCGCCAGCGAGGCGCGCGCTCTGCAGCGGCGGCTATGGGACGGCGGATTCGCGGGCATCTGCTACCCGCGCCGGTATGGCGGTCTCGGGCTTCCCTCCGAGTACCAGCGCGCCTTTTTCGAGGAGACCGAGGGTTACCAGATGCCCGTTATCTTCTCGACGCCGACGATGTCGATCATCGGGCCGACGCTCCTTGAGTGCGGCACCGAGGAGCAGAAGCTGCGCTACATTCCGGCCTTCCTGCGCGGTGACGAACTGTGGGTCCAGTTCATGTCCGAGCCAAGCGGCGGCTCCGATATGGCGGGCGCCCTGACCCGGGCGACCAGGGACGGGGACTACCTGGCGCTCAACGGGTCCAAGATCTGGAGCACGTACGCCTACCGGGCCGACTTCGGCCTGGCCCTCGTTCGGACCAACTGGGACGTTCCCAAGCACCGCGGCCTCACCATGGTCATCGTGCCCATCCGCCATCCCGGGATCACGGTCACCCAGATCACGATGGTGGACGGGAGCGTCGAGTTCTGCCAGGAGTTCTTCGACAACGCCCTGGTGCCGGTGGAGAACGTGGTTGGCGCGATCGACGACGGCTGGACGGTCGCCACCAGGCTGCTGTTCCACGAGCGCCACGCCGTCGGCGGCTCGTCACCCTACCTGAGCGTCCCCCGTCTGCCCGCCGATGAGGGGTCGGAAGATCTCGGCCACCTAGCCGAGCGGCTCGGGCGGACGGACGACCCCGGCGTCCGCGAACTGCTGGGCGAGGCCGAGATGCTCATCACGGTCGAGAGGCAGTTGAGAGGGCGCCTTGCCCGCGGCATCGCCTCCGGCCGGATTCCGGAGACGGGCGGGTCGATGCTGCGGCTCTTCCACGGAAACACCTCGACTCGCCGGGCGACGATCGCGCTCGAGATCGCGGGCGAGGACGCCATCGCCTGGTCCCCGGATCTGGGAACCGGCGGCGTCGGGGTCGAATTCGTGCAGCGGCAGTCGCGCTGCATCGGAGGCGGGACCACGGAGATGGCCCGCAACATCATCAGCGAGCGGGTGCTCGGCATGCCACGGGAGCCCGCCGCCGACAGGGAGCTGCCCTTCGGCCAGGTTCCGCGGGCTGCGGCACGCTGACCGCTTCCGCGCCCGGCGGCTACCCGGGGCAGGCGAGGATGCCGCCGTCGATCACGAGATTGGCGCCGTTCACATAGGACGCCTCGTCGCTCGCCAGGAAGAGGCAGCCGTACGCTATCTCGCTTGGCTGCGCCGCGCGCCCCAGCGGGTTGCGGTCGTACCGGTCGGGATTGTCGGAAGCCACCATCGCCATGAACGGCGAGCCGACCATCATGGGGGTGTCCGTAGACCCCGGTGAGACACAGTTGGTCCGGATGTTGTACCGGCCGTAGGAAGCCGCCATCTGCCGCGTCATGTTCACAATGCCCGCCTTGGCGACGGCGTACGCGTGGGCGACCGGGAGACCGCGGATGGCCGAGGTGCTGGCGATGTTGACGATGCTGCCCCCGCCGCTGTCGCGCATTGCCGTGACCGCCTCCTTGCACATGAAGTAGGTGGAGTCGAGGTTGTTGCGCATCAGCTCGTGCCAGTGCTCGGTTGGCGTTTCCGCAATGGCGTTCATGCCGCCGGCCCGCAGCGTTCGGTAGGCATGGCCCCCCATCGCCGCGCAGTTCACCAGCGCGTCAATGCGGCCGTGCCGCTCGATGGCCCCCTCGGCGACCGACTGGCACGCGCCCTCCTCGGCGAGGTCGGCCGCGATCACCTCTGCCTTACCTCCGGCGGAGGTGACCGTCGCGCAGACCTCGTCCAGGGGTCCCTGGCGCCGCCCGACGCCGACGACGAACGCCCCTTCACGGGCGAAAATCTCCATGCATGATCTGCCTATCCCGGTGCCTGCCCCGGTGATCAAGGCGATCTTCCCGTCCATCCGCAGCATGCCGCGGGCCTCCTCGCGTTCACGTTTGCCTGACGTCACCGCATATAACTAACTCATATCAAAAAGTAAACTATATGTCACTGGTCTGGACGTCAGCGTGCGTGAGTCACGGGTTCCCGGCCAGGAATCCTCGGTTCCCGGTCACGATCCCGGCCCGGCGGCTGGCGACGCCCGCCGGGTCGAAACCACCGTCCAGCCAGTTCCTGGACGACTCCGACTCGGCGCGGAACGCGTCCCCCGTGCCCAGGCCGGCGATCCGCCGCACCGAGGCTATGAAGGCCGCGCAGGTGGCCGGGTCCGCGCCGAGGACACCGCGCGCCACCTGGCGCGCTGCCTCGAGCAGTCCGTCATGCGGCACCACCTGGGTGACCAGCCCGTCCCTGAGCGCGGCGGCGGCATCGAGGAACTCGCCGGTGAGGCTCATCCGCAGCGCGCGCCCGGGCCCGACGATGCGCGGCAGCAGGACGCTCATGCCCCAGCTGGGCAGCACGCCGACCCGGACATGGGTGTCGGCGAAGGCCGCCTTCTCCGAGGCGATGAGGATGTCGCAGTGCAGGGCGAGCTCTAGTCCGCCGGTGATCGCGACGCCGTTGACCGCGCCGATCAGCGGCTTGCGCAGCGGTGTCCACGGATGGCCGGCGGGCGGCGAGTCGCCGTCGCCATCAGGCCCCGCGAGCCGCAGGTTCGCACCGGTGTCCGCCACCTCGCCCAGGTCGAGTCCGGCACAGAACGCCGGGTCGGCCCCGGTGAGGATCACCGCGCCGACGCTCTCGTCGGCGTCGGCCTCGGCCATCGCCGACCGCAGGCCGAGGATCAGGCTCGAGGTCAGCGCGTTGCGGCGGCGAGGGCGGTTCAGGGTAACGACGGCAACGCCGTCCGCGCGCTCGACGACAAGGTCTCCGCCGGTGCTAGCGTCGGTCATGGGCGCTCCTTCACAGTGAGCTTG
>Ga0335072_10014768_pt1 | contig 11091 bp, 8 predicted proteins | sample Lox_Sample_21_FD_206725 | JGI IMG/M metagenome (GOLD analysis project Ga0335072, IMG submission 206725) | Soil microbial communities from Loxahatchee National Wildlife Refuge, Florida, United States - Lox_Sample_2.1 | ecosystem: Environmental > Terrestrial > Soil > Wetlands | place: USA: Florida... | reverse complement strand
ACTGACAATGGCGACCGAAAACGTCATCGGCCGGAACATGGCGACCGAAAACGTCAAGATCCCGCCCTAATTGCCGCTTATGCGTGACGTTATCGGCCGCCATAGGTCCGCCGGGCTACACGAGGTGGAACTCGATCCGGTATACCAGCGTGTCGTCGGCAATCGGGCCCGCGTGCGCCGCGCGCCGGCGCAACGACTCCAGGTCGGCCTCGCCGGACCTGGCAACATCCGCGACGGTGACACTGCTGAACGGCACCAGTTCAACTGAGTCCACCTCGATCACCGCCGGCCCGACCGGGTAGCGGCCACCCACTCTCACCTTCGGCCGCGACCAGAGCCGGAACGACAACGTGACGTCACCCGCGATGACATGAGGCCGCAGACCCCGGCTGAACTCCACCGCAACCACGATAGGGAGTCCGGTCCTCGCGGCCCAGGGCGCAGCCCGAACCAGTCGGGTGGGCAGTTCCCCGGGCCCCGCCCGCGCGCGGCCGAGCCCTGACGGCGGAGCCCTCCCAGCGGAGACCCCCTTGCGAAGCCCCAAGCAGAGACCCCCTTGCGAAGCCCCTAGCAGAGACCCCCTTGCGAAGCCCCTAGCGGAGACCCCCTTGCGAAGCCTCCCAGCGGAGACCACCAAGCGAAGCCCTCCTGGCGGACTGTTGCTGGCCAAATCTCCCCGTAGTAGCGTCCGGGTGGGCGGGCCCGTGCGGGACGGCAATGGCCACCCGTTCGTCGATCCCCCGAGGTCCGCGGTCAACACCAGCGCGGCAAACAGCGGAGGCAGCGATGGCGATCGACGAAGCAACAGCGGGATTCCTCACTCAGCTCGCGGAAAGCGGCGCCAAGCCACTCCACGAGATGACGCCCGAGGAAGCGCGCGGCTTCACGGCGGCGATGAGAGAGCTCATTGGTCCCGGCCCGGACGTAAAGAAGTCTTACGACGTACAGGTGCCGACGCCGGACGACGATCACATCACGGTACGAGTGCTGGTCCCCGAGGGCGAGATCCAGGCCCTGGTCGTCTACTACCACGGCGGCGGGTGGGTGATCGGGAACATCGACGAGTTCGACCACCTGACCCGGATCCTGGCCAACCAGCTGAAGGCCGCCGTCGTGAACGTCGAATACCGGCTGGCTCCCGAGCATCGCTACCCGGCCGCCGCGGACGACGCCTGGACCGCGATGCAGTGGGCGAGCGACCACATGACCGAGATCGCCGGGAGCGCCGTTCCCCTCGTGGTCATGGGTGACAGCGCAGGCGGCAACCTTTCGGCCGTCGTTGCGCAGAAGGCCAGGTCGGCCGGCCTTGAGGTCGCCAGCCAGGTGCTCATCTACCCGGTGACGGACGCCGACCTGGACAACGGCAGTTATACCGAGCCCGAGAACCAGCTACTGCTCAGCCGCGAGTCGATGATCTGGTTCTGGGACCACTATGCGCCGGACCCCGCGAGCCGGCTGAACCCCGACGCCTCGCCGATCAAGGCCGACGACCTGACCGGCCTCGCGCCGGCCATCGTGCTGACCGCCGAGCACGACCCGTTGCGCGATGAGGGTGAGGCCTACGCCGACCGGCTCCGCGAGGCCGGAGTGCCGGTCGAGCACCGTCGGTTCCCCGGCCAGATGCACGCCTTCTTCACCATGGTCAACTTGCTGCCCGGCAGCGCCGACGGCATCGCCTACGTGACCGAGCGCCTGACAGCACAGCTAAACGGGCGGTGAGCGTGAGCCAGATGCCAGACCGCGAGAACCCGAACCTTCGCAACCCGGACCTTGAGAACCCGGACCTTGAGAACCCAGACCGCGAGAACCCGAACCTTCGCAACCCGGACCTTGAGAACCCAGACCGCGAGAACCCAGACCGCGAGAACCCGGACCTTGAGAACCCAGACCGCGAGAACCCAGACCTTGAGAACCCAGACCGCGCGGACTATGACGCCGTCATCGTCGGCGCTGGCTTCGCCGGGTTGTACCAGCTCTACCGCCTGCGCCAGCTCGGCTTTCATACGCGGGTTATCGAGGCAGCAGACGGCGTCGGCGGCACCTGGTTCTGGAACCGCTATCCCGGCGCTCGCTGCGACGTGCAGAGCCTGTCGTACTCCTACTCCTTCTCCCCCGAGCTCGAGCAGGAGTGGGAGTGGACCGAGAAGTACCCCACCCAGCCGGAGATCCTGCGTTACCTCAATCACGTGGCCGAGCGGTTCGACCTGAGCAGGGACATCACCTTCAGCACCAGGGTGCTGAGCGCGCACTACAAGGAGGCTGAAGCCCGCTGGACGCTGCGGACGGATAAGGGCAGGACGTTCGCAGCCCAGTTCCTCGTCATGGCGACCGGCTGCCTGTCGGCGTCGAAACTGCCCGAGATCCCCGGCCTGGAGCGGTACCGCGGCCGCACTCACCACACCGCCAGGTGGGGCAAGGACGAGGTCCGCTTCGATGGCCTCAAGGTCGGGGTGATCGGGACCGGATCATCCGGCATCCAGTCGATCCCGATCATCGCCGAGCAGGCCGCCGACCTGACGGTGTTCCAGCGCACGCCGAACTTCTCCATGCCGGCCAGCAACCGTCCGCTTGAGCAGGACGAGGTCGCCGGGATGAAGGCGAACTACCGGGCCTGGCGCGAGGCGCAGCGGACTTCCCGTGCCGGTATCCCGATGCCGGAGGCAACCGAGTCCGCGCTTGCGGCAACCCCGGACGAACGCGCCGCCCGGTACCAGGCAGCTTGGGAGAAAGGCGATCTGGTATCGCTGGGCGGCTGCTATGTCGACATCCTGATCGACCCGGCGGCCAACGAGACCGCAGCAGAGTTCATCCGGTCCAAGATCCGCGCGGTCGTGAATGATCCGGAGGTCGCCGAGACGCTCTCGCCGCGCAGCTTCCCCTACGGGACCAAGCGGCCGTGCCTCGACACCGGCTATTACGCGACGTTCAACCGGCCCAACGTGCACCTGGTTGACCTGCGCAAGACGCCGCTGGTCGAATTCTCAGACGCGGGGCTGCGGACCTCCGCGGCCGAGTACGAGTTCGACGCCATCGTCTTCGCCACCGGCTTCGACGCGATGACCGGCGCGCTGGCGGCGATCGACATAAGGAACGGGAACGGGGTACCCCTGTCCTCCCAGTGGACCGCCGGGCCGCGGACCTACCTGGGACTCGCGATGGCCGGCTTCCCCAACCTGTTCATCATCACCGGACCGGGTAGTCCGTCGGTGCTGAGCAACATGGCGGTGTCGATCGAGCAGCACGTGGAGTGGATCAGCGACTGCATCGCCTATCTGCGCGAGCACAACCTCGCTGCGATCGAGGCAACGGAAGCGGCGCAGGCCGAGTGGGTGCAGCACGTGGCCGACGTGGGCTCCTTCACCTTGTTTCCGAGAGCCAACTCCTGGTACATGGGCGCGAATGTGCCGGGCAAACCGCGGGTGTTCCTGCCCTATGTCGGAGGCGTCGGCGCCTACCGGCAGAAGTGCGATGAGGTCGCGGCGAAGGGCTACGACGGGTTCACGCTACGGCCGGCGGCCGAACTGGCCGCCGTCTGAGCGGTGCCGGCGTCGGGGAGCAGGCTGCTGTCTGAACCTTCTCAGCTCTGCAGGCCCCGAGACTCGGATTGCCGCCGCCTAGGCGCCTCCGGATTGCCGCTGTCTAGGCGCCGCCCGGATTGCCGCTGCCAGCGGAACGGACGTAACTTGCCGATCGATGACAGTGTTAGGTGCGTCACGCCGTTAAGTCCGTTACGCCCCCGTCCGGAACATTTACAGCCCCGGTTCGTTACGCAGCGTGACCGAGAATCGGCGTGAATGCCCCGTTAAGGCAACGGCCTCTCTCCATTTGCGACCCTAGGTGCGCGACCGTACGCTCTCCGTAATCGCTGTAAGCGCTTCCTGCAGCCCCCGAAGCCCAGGTCACCTTCGCCGGCCTTTTAAAGGCCCGTCCGGTAAGCGCTTACCTGAACTGCCGCACGGCGGAGGATGAGTGAGCCCAGAGGTCCGTACCGGTACCCAGCCACCGACGATCTATGACGTGGCCAGGGCAGCCGAGGTATCGATTGCATCGGTCTCACGCGTCCTGAACGCCCGCGGCAACCCGCGCGCCGACATCAGGGAGCGCGTGCTGCAGGCGGTAGGCGAGCTTGGATTCGTGCCTGACGGCACCGCCAGGGCGCTGAGCGCTGGGCTCCGAGAAGTCGTCGGCGTGGTCGTCCGGCGTCCGCAGCGGCATGAAGCCAGCATGTTCACCGACGAGGACGAGAACCTCCAGTTTCCCGACATGATTAACCGCGGCATGGAGATCGTCGCGCAGCAGCGCGGCTTCGACCTGCTGGTCAGGTCGGTCGACCTGGAGCAGCCCGACGCGGGCAGCCGCATCCTCGCGCTCGCCCGCAAGAGCGACGGGATCATCCTGCACGATCGCGTGCTGGCCCCGGATCAGCTCGACCGGCTTTCCCGCCTGCTTCCAGTCGTCACGCTGGCCGGCCTGCCCACCCCGTCAACAGTCAATGTCCACGGTGATAACGACGGCGGCATGCGAGCTCTGGCGAAGCACCTGGTCGTTGACCACGGCTATCGCACGCTTGCTTACCTCGCCGGGCACCACGGTAGCCCGGACAGCCTCGCCCGTGGCAACGCCTTCGCTGACGAAGCCCGCGCGGCAGGCGCGACGGTGCTGGCAGGCGAGGGATGGCGGGGCAGCTATCAGGCTGCGGGCGGTGCGGCCGCGATCGAGCACCTGATCGGGGCGGGCTCTGAGCTCCCCCGCGCCATCGCCTGCGCGAACGACCAGTCCGCAATGGGCGTCCTGCACGCGCTGGCCCAGCACGGCATCACGGTTCCGGGTGAGGTCGCTGTTACCGGCTTCGACGACATACCGGTGGCACGGCACCTCCGCCCCCAGCTCACCAGCGTCCGGCAGTCGATTCAGGGCCTCGCCGCCACCGCGTTCGAAACGCTCTACTCGATGGTCTCCGGCAATCTCGCAGCACTCGGCCAGGACATCGCGCTACCGACCCAACTCGTCCTTCGCCAGAGCTGCGGTTGCGACCCGCAGAACGTGGCGTCGGGAAAGATCCAAGGAGACTGATAGATGCTCGTGATAGCGCGACGGCTCTTCTTCTATGCGGTGACCGCGGCCGTCGCGATCAGCCTGGACTTCCTGATTCCGAGGATGATCCCCGGCAACCCGGTGGATGCGATCCTGGCCAAGATGCAGGGCGTGACAGTCACGCCAGCCATCGTCCGCGCTCTCGACTTGCAGTTCGGCGTCAATACCCATGCCAGCCTGTGGGGCCAGTACGCCCATTACTGGAACAGCGTCCTGCACGGCAACCTCGGCCTGTCGTCCGGTAACGGGTTCGAGCCGGTGAGCATGGTGATCCGGCAGGCACTGCCGTACACCTTCGGGCTGATCGGCGTTGCCACCATCATCAGTTTCGCGCTCGGCACCGCGATCGGCGCCCTGGTCGCATGGAAGCGCGGCAGCTGGCTGGACAACCTCCTGCCGGCGGTCACGTTCTTCCAGGCAGCGCCGTACTTCTTCCTGGCGTTCCTGGCCATCGACGTGTTCGCTGTGACGCTCGGATGGTTCCCGTCGAGCCGGGCGGCCACGGCCGCAGATTTCCCAGCGTTCACCTGGACCTATATCAGTGACGTGCTCGACCATGCGATCCTGCCCGCGCTGACGATCGTGATCGCCTCAGCGGCAGGCTGGATCCTCAGCATGCGCAACGTGATGATCACCACGATGGACGAGGACTATGTCCTGGTCGCCGCCGCCAAGGGGCTGCGTAAGGGCAGGGTGATCTGGTACGCCGCACGTAACGCGATCCTGCCCAGCATCTCCGGCTTCGCGCTGGCCATCGGCTTCATCGTCTCCGGCGCGCTGCTCACCGAGATTGTCTTCAGCTATCCGGGCCTCGGGTCTCTGCTGCTGCAGGCTGTCTCGAATAACGACTACTCGCTGATGCAGGGGCTATTCCTGTTCATCACCTTCGCGGTGCTTGCGGCCAACCTGATCGCCGACTTCGTCTATGTCTTTGTCGACCCGCGTACCCGGCAGGAGGCCTGAGCTATGGCTGCGGATATCAGCACCGAACAGGTAACTGGCGGCGAGCCCGTGCTTCGCACCCCGCTCCCCGGCAGGGTGCGCCGACGGCAGCGGTCCATTCGGTTGCCGCGCTCGCCAAAGGCCATCGCGGGCCTGGCGATCCTTGGGTTCTTCGTGCTCCTGTCGATCATCGGCCCGTTGGTTGCGCCATACAGCCCGAACCAGATCTTCGCCAACTCGCCGGTCCCGCTGCCGCCGTCGGCAGCGCACTGGCTTGGCACCACGAACCTGCAGCAGGACGTGTTCTCGCAGCTGCTGGTCGGCGGCGGCGAAATGCTCCTCGTGTCGTTCCTCGCCGGGCTAATCGCGACCGCGCTGTCTGTGGTGGTTGGCGTGGCCGCGGGCTACCTTGGCGGACTCGCCGACGACGTGCTGTCCATGCTCGCGAACATCTTCCTGGTGATGCCCGCGCTGCCGCTCCTGGTTATTCTCTTCGGCTTTCTCGGCAAGACGGGCAGCAACGACATCTTGCTCATCGGCCTGATCATTTCGGTAACGGGCTGGGCCTGGGGAGCGCGCGTGCTGCGCGCGCAGACGCTGTCGCTGCGCAACCGGGATTACGTGGACTCGGCCCGGATCATCGGTGAGCGTCGGTCTCGGATCATCTTTGCCGAGATCCTGCCGAACCTCACCCCCATCGTCGCAACCTCGTTCCTGTTCACGGTGCTGTACGCGGTCGGAACCTATACCGCGATGGCGTTCCTCGGGCTGGTCAACCCCAACTGGAGCTGGGGCGGAATGCTGTTCTACGCGCAAGGCGCCGACGCGGAACTGACCGGGTACTGGTGGTGGTTCATCCCGCCGGGTCTCGCCGTTGCGCTGCTCGGCACCGCGCTGGTTCTGCTGAACTTCGGCATCGACGAGTTCATCAACCCGCGGCTCCGGGCGGCGGGACTGAACCGGCAGTCCGGCCGTCGGCGGGGAGCCCGCGCGCTGCGCAGCCAGCAGTTCGCACTGACACCAGTCATTCGGCCGGCCCAAGCCCACGGGGCGATGGCAGCAACAATGAGGCCCTCGGCGGAGCCAGCCCGCGGTACGACCCCCGAAACTTCTGCAGTGTCAGCCAGGGGGGCGACTTCGGTGGCCCCCGTTGAGGAAGGAGAGGCGTGAACGGCGAACGGCTACTGGAGATCCGCGGCCTGACCGTGGACTACGGGCAGGGTCCCGGTGCCGTGCACGCGGTGGCCGGCGCCGACCTCGTGCTGCACCGCGGCGAGGTGCTGGGCCTGGCCGGGGAGAGCGGCAGCGGCAAATCCACGCTGATTCTCGCCGCTACCAGGCTGCTGCGACCGCCGGGAGTAATCACGGGTGGCGAGGTGCGCTTCTACACCGAGGCCGGCACCATGGTCGACTTGCTGGCAGCCGACTACGCGGCTTTGCGGGTGCTGCGCTGGTCACAGATATCACTGGTGTTTCAGAGCGCCATGAACGCGCTCAACCCGGTAATGACGATCCGGACTCAGCTCACCGACGCTCTCGCTGCACACCTGCCGAACATGTCGCGGAAACAGCGGCAAGCCCGCGCGGTCGAGTTGCTGGATATGGTGGGGATCAGCGCCGACCGGCTATCCAGCCATCCGCACGAACTCTCCGGCGGCATGCGGCAGCGCGTCATGATCGCCATGGCGCTGGCACTGCGGCCGCAGGTCGTCATCATGGACGAGCCCACGACCGCGCTCGACGTGGTCACTCAGCGGGAGATCCTGGACGAGCTGAAGGACCTGCGGGATCAGTTCGGATTCGCGATCTTGTTCATCACGCACGACCTATCGCTGCTCATCGAGATAGCGGACTCCATCGCGGTGATGTACGCGGGCCGTCTGGTAGAGCAGGCACCGGCGACCGCGCTGTTCCGTGCTCCGCGCCACCCGTACACGCTGGGCCTGCTGAATTCGTTCCCGCCGCTGCACGGTCCGCGAGCGCCGATGACCGGCATCCCCGGCTCGCCTCCCGACCTGCGAGTGCTGCCCTCCGGGTGCGTATTCCATTCGCGCTGCCGATTCGCGTTCGATCGGTGTGCGGCGGACACGCCGCCACTAACGGTTGTTGGCACCGGCACAGCTCGGACCGCGGCGTGCTGGCTGCAGCACTCCGATACCGCCCCGGCGGAACTGGCGGCCGCTGAACCAGCCAAAGCCGCCCGGCCAGCCGGCGCCGGCCGGGGCAAGGAGGAGCCGATGATGCCAGGAAGTGCAGCATGACCGCACCGGTAATAGCAGCCCCTAAAGCAACTGCGACCGTGCTGGAAGCGCGAGGCGTCAGCAAGCACTTTCCAGTGCATGCTTCGGTGCCAGGCGGGGACCGTCGCCTCGCACGGCTCGGCAAGCCGAGACCGGTAGTACACGCGGTGGACGACGTTTCGCTTGCGCTGGGCGCAGGCCAGATCACCGCGCTAGTCGGCGAAAGCGGATCCGGAAAGTCCACCCTGACGAGGCTGCTAGCCGGGCTGATACCGCCAACCTCTGGCGACCTGCTGCTCAACGGCCACGCGGTCCCGCGCACCCGGCGGAGGCGGCTGGACTACGCCAAGACCGTGCAGATGGTGCTGCAGGATCCGTTTGCGTCGCTGAACCCGATCCATGACGTGTACTACCACATGAGCCGTCCGTTCAAGGTGCACGGCCTGGCGCGGTCCGGGGCTGACCTCGACGACAAGATCGCGGCAGTGCTGGATCGAGTATCGCTCACGCCGGCCGACGCGTTCATGCGCAAGTACCCGCACGAGCTGTCCGGCGGGCAGCGCCAGCGGGTGGCAATCGCCAGGGCGCTGGCCGTCCAGCCGCGGGTGCTACTGGCCGACGAGCCGGTCTCGATGCTCGACGTGTCGATCCGGCTCGGTCTGCTCAACCTGCTGGCCGATCTCCGGGACCGCGAGAATCTGGCCATCCTGTACATCACTCACGACATCGCTTCCGCCAGGTACCTGGCGGACACTGTCGTCGTCATGTACGCGGGCCAGGTGGTGGAGTCCGGGCCGGCCGTCCAGGTCACCGACTCGCCTGCCCACCCCTATACGCAGCTGCTGCTCAGCGCCGCGCCCGATCCTGAGCGGGACACGCCGATGACGCTCCGCGGCGCTGGCGCCCCGCCTAGCGCGGTGACGCCACCATCCGGCTGCCGGTTCCGACTCCGGTGCCCGCACGCCATGGCGATCTGTGCCGAGCAAACGCCACCGGCCTTCCCGGCTGATAACGGGCACCTCGGCGCCTGCTGGCTGCTTGACCCGAGTCTTGGATCCTCCGCCACGCTCGGCCAGGGCACGACGACGGCTGGCACGGCCTGAGGAAGAAGACACCCCGACACGGTCAAATCACGATCGGCCGGCGCGAAGGCGACCGGGCACTCTTTGGAGTCAGAGGCAATGAATCTCAAATTCGCACGCAGCGCAGCTGCGGCCGCGCTCCTCGCGATGGGGATCGCAGCCTGTGGCTCGTCGAGCTTTTCGGCCGAGCAGCGTAGAACACTGACGGTCGTTACGACGCCGGTCTCGCCGATGGTCGACAACTTCAACCCGTTCGTGCCCACCGCGACCGGCTACGTGACGCACTCGATCAATCTGTACGACATGCCGCTGATGGTGTTCAACACTCAGAACAGCTCACAGGCGCCGACGCATGAACTGGCCACCAGCTACGCGTGGTCAAACAACGGCAAGACACTGAGAATCACCACCAGGTCGGGAGTCAAGTGGAGCGACGGCAAGCCCTTCAGCGCTCGCGACGTGGCGTTCACCTTCAACCTGATCAACAAAAACCCGGTGCTGAACGCGAACTGGACGATCCCGACCCCGGTCAGGGCCACGGCGCCGAACGCCACGACGGCGGTGCTGACCTTCTCGCAGCCTCAGTTGGCCAACCTGTTCTACATCCTGCAGGTGCCGATCGTCCCGCAGCACATCTGGCAGCACGTATCCAATCCGGCCACCTATTCCGACGCCAACCCGGTCGGTACCGGCCCGTACGTGCTCGACAAGTTCAGCTCGACGGGCTTCACCATGAAGATCAATCCGCACTACTACGCCAAGGCCAGCTTGCACGTGCCGGAGATCAGCTTCCCCGCCTACGCTGGCAACTCCAACCTGCTGCCGCCGTGCTCTGACGGCGCGATCGACTGGTGCGGGATCTCGGTTATCGGCGTGCCGCAGAATTACCTGGCCAAGAGCCACAGCAACAAGACCTGGACACGCTCGACTCCGTACTTCAGCGACAACAACGTCGTCGGGCTGTTCTTCAACGTCACCAAGGCACCGCTGAACGACCCGGCGGTCCGCCAGGCGATCAGCTACGCGATCAACCGTCAGCAGCTCTCGACAGACGGTGAGTCCAACAACGAGCCGCCGGAGACCAGCACGGCCGGGATGATCCTGCCAGCGCAGCAGAACTACCTGCCGGCCTCACTGGCCAACAACCTCCCGAAGGCGGGGGACTCAGCCAAGGTCAGCTCGATTCTCACCGCCGACGGCTACCGGCATATCGGCGGCAAGTGGATGAGGAACGGAAGGCCGATCACGTTCAACATCGAGGTTCCGGTGGAATACACGGACTACTACACCGACGCGCAGCTGCTCGTGAAGCAGCTCAATGCCCAGGGCTTCAGCGCCTCGGTCAAGGGCGACCCAGGCAGCAACGGCCCGAACACCTGGACTGCCAACCTCAATGACGGCAACTTCAGCTCTGCGATTCACTGGGGAGCCCAGGGGCTGACGCCGTACTTCACCTACAACAGCTGGATGAATTACACCAACTCGGCTCCGGTCGGCAAGACCGCAGGCGCCGACTACGGCCGGTTCCACGACGCTGCAGCGCAGGCCGCGCTTAAGGCGTACGCAACCGCCACTACTCCGGCCGCGCTGAGCTCGGCGATAGCCACGCTGGCGAACATCGAGACCACCCAGATGCCGGTGGCGCCGCTGCTGCAGGGCGCGTCGTGGGCCGAGTTCTCTACCCGCGACTTCACCGGCTGGCCGACGAAGGCCAACTCCTATATGGACCCGGG
>Ga0335072_10014767_pt1 | contig 11091 bp, 8 predicted proteins | sample Lox_Sample_21_FD_206725 | JGI IMG/M metagenome (GOLD analysis project Ga0335072, IMG submission 206725) | Soil microbial communities from Loxahatchee National Wildlife Refuge, Florida, United States - Lox_Sample_2.1 | ecosystem: Environmental > Terrestrial > Soil > Wetlands | place: USA: Florida... | reverse complement strand
CTTTGTACGAGATAACCGGTGGCGCGAAGACTTTGCCCCAGCGCTGCGACCTGTCCGACGTGGATATATAGGTGTATGTTGCCCGTTCGAGCACTCCAGGGTCGTCTAGGCTACGCTATGACCAGTCTCCACATCGGGCGTCACGGACTGCCCGCAGGTGGCTCCATGGTGAGCCCGTCCACGGTAGCGGGGTTGCCGCGGATGAACCTGACTTACCTGTATACGAAGGATCATCTGGCCCATGGATACTCCTGACAAGCGCGGGTGCTCTCTGCACACCTTCGCGGGCGGCCGTCAGGCAGCGGCGCGCTAGCTTCATGCAAGCAACAGACCTGGACGAGGCACGGAGCGAACCTCGCAGGGACCGGCGTCGGCGGGCAGAGGCGGAGCCGACCGGCGGATGGGTGCAACTTGCTCTGGGCCTTCTCATTTGCCTGGCCTTGCTGGCGGTCGGCCTATGGACGCTGAAGCACAGTCCGCAGTCCCGGATCGGCCCGTATGGGCTGGTACAGGCCCTGTCCCGTTACTACTTCGTCGTCATCGTCGCACTGCTGCTGAGTTTGGCCTGGACTTTCCGGGTCCGGAGATTCCGCTCGCTGCTCCTGAGCGCACACGTGATTGTGCTGGTGATCCTGATTCAGGGAGCGCCAGCCGTCATTGAGAGCGAGCCAAGGTTCGCCACAGCATGGCTGACTGCTGGCTTCACGAACTACGTGGAGGTAACTGGGAAATTCCTCCCTAAGATAGATGCCCGGTTCAGTTGGCCCTCGTTCTTCGCCGGCTCGGCGTTGCTGGACAGTGCCGCGGGACTCAAGACGGCAGTGTCGCTGATCAGGTGGTGGCCTGTTGTTCTGAACCTTCTCTACTTGCCGCTCATCTTCCGGCTGGCCAGCGCGCTGCTCCGGTCCGACGACAAGGCATGGATCGCCACCGCCCTGTTCCCGCTGGCGAACTGGGTAGGCCAGGACTACTACTCGCCGCAGTCGATAGCGTTCCTGCTCTACCTAGCATTCCTGTACCTGCTGGTGGGACCGCTGGGCGCGGACGACCATCCGCTGTGGTTCTTCTACTTGCGCTCGCACGGGCAGCGCCGCGTCCTGAGGATGGGCCGGCCGTGGCTGGCCGGCGATGGCCGTCAGCTGGACCAGCAGACCCAGGAACGCTCGCCCGCGATCGGGTTCCAGCTGTGCGCGATGGTGCTGCTCATGGCGGCCATGGCCTCGGGCCATCAGCTCACGCCGATCGTGGCCACCGGCAGTGCCCTGGTGCTGGTCCTGGTGGGCAGGACACGTGTGCGATGGCTGATCGTCTTTTTCGGCCTGATGACGGTCGCGTGGATCTGCTACGGAGCGGACACCTTCTGGTCCGGGCACTTCGGGCTGATATTCGGCGGCGTGGGATCCGTGCAAGGCAACGTGGGAAATGCGGTCATCGCCCGGCTGCACGGCGCTTATGCACACCTGTTCGTCGTCGACACCCGGTCCGTCATGAGCGTGCTGGTCTGGATACTGGCTCTCCTCGGGGCGCTCTTCTGGCGCAAGGGCGGCGCCGACCGAAGGGGGGCCTTGGCCGGTTTTCTGCTGCCGTTCGGCCTGCTGGCCGGGGGAAGCTACGGAGGAGAGGCCGTGTTGCGGGTCTACCTCTTCGCGCTCCCGTTTGCCTTGTGCCTGGTGGCGGCTCTTCTGTCGCAGCTTCGCCTGGCTTCCAGGCAGGTAGCGACCGGGCTGGTGCTTGTTCTGCTGCTGCCGTTCTTCCTCGTGTCGCGATGGGGCAATGAGCTGTTCGAGCTGGTCAGGCCTCAAGAGATCTCGGGCATCGAGGCACTTTATAAGATGGCCAAGCCGGGAAGCACCTTGATCGCCATCACCCCGCAGCTGCCCTGGCGGTTCGCCGATATACAAGAGTTCCACTACCGGCCGACCCCGCTGACCCAGAGCCCACTCGAGCTCATACTGCTGGCCGAATCCAATCCCAAGAACACCTACGTCATCATCACGACGAGCCAGATCGTTTACGGCTGGCAGGACTACGGACTGAGTCGTGGCTGGGGGGCGAAGGTCGAGAGCCAGCTCGCTCACTCAACTTACTTCAGGTTGCGATACAAGAATCCGGACACCCAGATATTCCAGTACGTACCTCACACGAGGTCTCGATGAAGAGTAATAACCGGACCGACATTGCGGTAGTCACAGGTTGCGCCCTGGTGGCCGTGGTGGCGATCGCGGCGCCCCTTGCCTTGACTTCTTCTCCGGTCCGGTTCCTGGGCGCCTTTGCCGGGATACTGCTCGGACCAGGTGCCATCGCCTACCGCCTGGCGACCGGGCGGCGCTGGGGCGAATGTTTCGCCATCGGCACTCCGCTGAATGTGGCCGCCGTGATGCTCATCGGGGTAGGGCTTGTGGATGCCCACTTCTGGCATCCGGCTAAGTTTGAACTGCTTATCCCCCTGACCACGTTCGTGCTGTGTGGCGTCCTGCTGCGCCGCGAACTGCGCGGGGCTCCGGAGACGGAGACCGAGCTGCGCAGTCAAGCGCACTACTACTAGATTCCGCGCGAGTCCGGGCCGCGGGTGTCGTCGCTGCCGGAACCCGGCTGGCCGAACCAGTCAGGATCCAAAGGATCGTACCGGTTACCCGAGCCGCTGGGCCGGTCACCGGAAGCACCGTACCGGTCATCCGGGCCGCTGGGCCCGTCACCGGAAGCACCGTACCGGTCATCCGGGCCGCTGGGCCCGTCACCGGAAGCACCGTACCGGTCATCCGGGCCGCTGGGCCGGTGACCCGAGGCACCGTACCGGTCATCCGAGCCGTTGGGTGGGTAACCCGAGGCACCGTACCGGTCATCCGAGCCATTCGGCCGGTCACCGGAAGCGCCGTACCGGTCACCTGAGCCGCTGGGCCGTTGACCCGAAGCACCGTACCGGTCACCTGAAGCGCCGGACCAGTCATCGGTAGCGCGGGGACGCTCACCCGAAGCCCTGGGACGCTCACCCGAAGCCCGAGACCAATCATCCGCAGCACGGGGACGCTCACCCGAAGCCCGGCGACGGTCACCCGACGACCGGGGACGCTCATCCGCACCGCCGGACCAGTCATCCGCACCGCCGGACCGGTTACGCGCAGCCCCACGCCGGTCACCCGACGACCGACGACGCTGATCCGCACCGCCGGACCAGTCATCCGCACCGCCGGACCGGTTACGCGCAGCCCCACGCCGGTCACCCGACGACCGGGGACGCTCATCCGCACCGCCGGACCAGTCATCCGCACCGCCGGACCGGTTACGCGCAGCGCGGCGCCGGTCACCCGAAGCGCTGGACCGGTCATCCGCACCGCCGGACCAGTCATCCGCATTGCCGGACCGGTCGCGTGATCGCCGGGAAGGCTGCTCGCCGGGATCTTCGCCTGGCACCGCGCTCAGGCGTGCGTATAGCTGAAGGCCGCTGTCGTTTGCCCGCGATGGGGCAGGCAGAGTTGGCGGCAGCTCGGAGTACCCGTCGTACTTGGCACTGGCGCGTGGCTCGAGGGCCATCAGGGCTGGCGTTCCCATCCTTCCCACGCGGGTGGCGGCGGAGCCACCAACCTGGATCTCCGCGTAGGCGTAGGGCTTACCAGCAAGGAGCAGCAGCGGGACGGATCCGCGACTGGGGTCCAGGTCGACAGTGCTGAGTGCGTTCGGTGCCGCCCAGAGCTCGCCCGCCCGGTTACCCGAGGCTCCGAGAAGCCTGAGCTCGCCCGTCTGCAGCACCTCGTACACACCCACACTGCTGTGCCGTGCGCGGGACGATGCTGAGTCACCGGTGGCGCATGCGATCTGGCTGACCTCGATGGGCCGGTACGGAACGAAATAGGTGAGGTGGATGCTGCCGGTCTCCGGTGCGGAGGCCAGGGATTCGACCTCCCACCGGTTGAGCGTCTCGGCCACGTCGATGAACGCGATCGAGTCCCGGTAGCTCGGGGCGGGACGGCCCATCGCCAGCTGCGTGTCCACCTGCCGGCGGGCCTGACGGTTGAGTGACGCCATGCCGAGCCCGGCCACGACAGCGCCGCCGCCCACCCCGGCCGCAACGCTCTTTATCGGCAAGCCGCCCGCGGACGAGGACGACGCTGCGAGGTTGACGCTGGCGTTTTTCGGGACGGACTGAGCGGTTTCGACACCGAGGTCCGTGCCCGCGTCCGAAATATTCAGGTTGCCACCTTGTTGCGTGTTATATGTATACGCGATGGACGAGGCGGCGTGGCCAGCCTGTGGATGCGAACCGACCGGGTCATTGAACGCAGAGTTTCCGAGGAGAACTATCTGCGACTCGCCGAACTGGTCACCGTTCAGGTCATAATAGGTGAAGGAGTTTTGCGGGTAAGAGCCCTCTGTGGTCGCGCACAGGTTTCCGACGAAGACGCTCGGGCGGAAGCGGCCCATCGCATACTGCACTTGTATGCCGGTGTAGCTCGCTGGCGGCGTTGAGGTGAGGCCGAACTTGTCCACTTCATTGCAAGAGAAGAATGTGCCGGCAAGGTGCGCCAGGTAAATACCATTGCGCGCGTTGTGGTAGACATGATTGTTTGCGATAAACCATCCGGCGGCGCGCTCGATGCGCATAGCGAATTGGCCGACACAATTCGCTACGACATTGTTGAGCAGGTACCCATCGGTCACGCGCCCCGAGGAGTTGGTGTCTACGATCCAGATACCGTATTCCCCGGGCGAGACGACTGTAGAGTCCTCGATGCGGTTCTCAATGGCGTTATCGCTGCAGACCCTGTGAGCTTGGTTCTGATCGGAAAGAACGATGCCCGAACCCGGAGTGTTGGACACCATGACGTGCCGCACCATAGCTCTATGCGCCATCAGCACGATACCGTGGGTTCCCTTGTTAGCCCCCGAGTTGCCATCGACGCCAAGATCCTGGATCACCACGTTGCCGCTAGTGGTGGGGGCGTTCCCAAACCAGTTTTCATCGGCCAGGACGGTGGGGAGGTTCGCGTGATCTTTCTGCTGGATGATGGAAGCGTTATTATTGCTGCCCAGGTAAGTGGAGTTCGACCGCAGCGCGATAGTCTGGCTGACTATGTAGGTACCGGGCGGGAAGAAGACGGTCCCGCCGTGAGCGGTGGCCGCGATGGCCGTGCGGATCGCATGTGTGTCATCGGTTTTCCCGTCCCCCGTGGCGCCGAAGGTCCGAACGCTCGTGTAGGTGCTGGACCCGCCCTGCGGGTGGGTTACAAGGTCACTTGTCAAAGTCGCCTTGGTGGTAACCCGGGGACTTGCGGCGGAGGCGGCCAGGCTGCCGAGCAGCCCACGACGGCTCATAGGGAGCATAATTCATTAAAACATGCCTGGCCACCTTCTGGGGGCTTTTTCGCTAAAGCCGGCATTCCCCGCTGCCGCCCCCATCCGGGGCCGGGTTCCAGTGTGGCGCACCAGACCGCCACAAGCCTTGGCGGCCAAGCGGCCGGGATGGCCAATCACCGCAATAGCCGCGTCCTCTTCAGCCGCCACGCTGCTGCCGCCCACCCGCCAGAAGCCATGGTCAGCACCGATCTTCCTGCGACGATGCCGGTCAGAGCCCTTGGCGCAACCCCGTTTCGCGATCTGCCAGATTTCTGGGATTAATGGGCAAGCTTACTATATGCGTGGATGGGCAGAACCGAAAGATTGCTATACTCCACTTGTTCTCCTGAGTGGCGCCCAGCGTATCGGTGAGGTTCATTTGAATGGATTTACTGGCGCATGCAGGCGCAAGCAGCCGCACGTGGCGCGGGCCAAATACTTCACTTACAAGCGCGCCGATATCCTAATATTTTAGCAAGAACGGAGAGTCAACGGTTCGGTGCACCTTTACCCGGCTTACCGGTCCGGGCTGGACCGATGACGTCACGACGAGGCCCCGGCCAGGATCCGGTGCGCGCCGGCCATAACCAGCCGCTCACCCAGACCACCAGGGAAGACGCCGACGTCGTGAGAACTTCATTCTGGGCGAGCCGGTTCTGCGACTGCGGTCACGATCGCGGCGCACACCGCCATTACCGACGTGGCAGCGACTGCGCGCTCTGCGACTGCCCGCGGTGGTCAAACCGGTACTTCATATGCCGGCTGGCCCGGCGACTGTGGCGCTGAGCCCGCCAACCGTCGCGCCGAACGCGGCCGACGGCCCGCCCAGTCCCGCGCGCCGCTAGGGCACTTCGCTTCTGGCCCGCCGGACCAGCAACGGATAGTGATATCGGGCGAGGCTCGGAGCAGTCAGGCCGGTCACAATCAGGCGGCTGGCCGTGGGCATCGCATGCATCCATTCGGCATCAACGGAGATCTTGGTCTCGCCGACCAGAAAGCGGCCGGGGTTCCCGGATGCGGTATGCGAGGTCCCGAGATTCACTGACCCACCATCCGGTTCCTCGGCCAAATGGTTTTCACCGCAGACGGCACTGATGATCTTCTTGATCTCACTATGGTGATCAGTTACAAGGTCCTCATATCTAATCACTGTGTAGGAGGCATATGCCTTACGGCGGCTATGCAGCAAGTAATTGAATATGTTCCATTCTGTGGCAGAGCGGACGACTGAGTGCTTATCCATATAGGTCCGGCGCGAAGTAATCTCGGGACGAAGCCGCTGCCGCTGCCACGAAAACGCCGTGGCCCGGCTGTCACGGACCAGGTGAACCACATGAAGCTCAATGCCCTCGGCCTCAGCGAGCACCCATGCGTACTGTGGCACTTTAGAGGAGTCGACAATTACCGTACTGTCCGCGACATTCCGCATCGCCGCATACATGCGGTCGAGAACCGCAGCGTAGTCACGAAGTTTCCGCTGATAGCCAGGCGACCTGAGTTCCGGGCGCCACAGCATGGGAATCCTGTTATGGCCCTGTACCTCGGCGCGTGTCTGGTTGAGTTCCGCCGCAGGGACCTCACCGGGCTTGCAACCAAATGCTTCGACTGTTACGTCAGTCCAGAAGTCACAATCGCGGAAACTTTTTCCGCATCCGCATAGCTGGTTCTGGATGTAGCTGCGCTCCCAGACATCAAACAACTCCCCCACTGCCACAAAGCCCCGGTGCTCGCCCAGCAGCCTGAGCAGAAGCGTGCTGCCGCTACGGCTGTAGCCGCCAATGTAGAGGACCGTCGTCTTACCGGCCGCTCCGGTCATCGTTCCACACCTATGAACCGGACGAGGATCAGCACCACGGAGAGAGCGGTGAGGCTGACGGCCAAGAACTGCACCCGCGGCAGGGCACCTGCCAGGGACCTGAAACGACCTGAGGGACCGCTCAGGCGCAAGTACTCCACGAGCAAGAGCGCGGCACCCGCAAGCACTGCAACAAGCACGCCAGCAGGCACAAACGCGTGGTTGCCCATTGCATTCAAGATGCTATTCATTCCTAAGCCGTTTCATTTATTGGACGAGTCCCACATAACCACGGGCAAGGGCATGGTGTCTCCGGACGGCTCCCACATGACCACCGGCCTCGGCATGACGTCTCCTGATCGGGCTTGCTCGTCGGGCAGACCGTCGCCTTGGCTAGCCACAGTTGCCATCGCCTGGGCGGGCCCAAGCGACCGGCGGCGGGCCGACCGCCGGGTTACTAGCAGGTTGAAGCCGGGCAGCTCGGCTGCCCACGGAACACGTTCGGCCAGTCCCGGGCGCGGTGCCCGGCGGCTGCCCCGACCCCGCCAGCCCCCCCGACCCAGGAAGAGCATACTGACCAGGGCCGCGGCGCAACTCGCCACCAGCCATCCTACTGTTATACCAGGTGCGCCCAAGGAGTGGGCTAGAGCGAGCCCAAGACCGAGCGTACCGACCGAAGCAATCGCCTGGAGCAGCAGAATGGCCGGTCCATTGCCACGAGAACGCTGAATGGCGATTCCCATGAACAGCACCGAGCGGGGCAAGGTCGCGATCATGAAAATCCGCAGGACGATGCTGCCCGCAGCCTTGTATTTATCGCCGAAGACCTGGAGAACTTCAGGCGCGACAGCGAATATCACTACGGCGAGAAATCCGACTGCCGCCCACACCCGCAACAGATGCGACCTTGTCGCCGGTGTCATCATTCCATCTGTTCTCGAAAGCTCGGCAGTCAGAGAATTACCCAGCATCAGGCAGAGCAAATCTATCGCCGACGCTATCGTGAAGCAGACGTAGAAACTTGCTGAATTCGCGGCACCCGCGGTTATCAGCACGAGGACGGGCAACGGCAGCGTCCCGGCCAGCCAGAGCAGATAGCCCACGAAGTCGTAGCGCAGCCAGGGTGGTGAGCGCCTCATGGGTTCGGCTGGGCGCGCGGCCGATGGCGGAACGGCTCGCAGGTAAAGGAAGAGGTTGACCGGAATGATTACCGCAATCAGTGGGAGCACCCAGGCTATGAATACCGCGAGGCTGCCCCGATCGCCGATGCGCCACAATGCCACCAGGCAGACGAGCTTCAGGACACCGTACGTGCCGTTCTCGAAAGGAACGATTGTCGCCCGCCTGACCGAGGTGAGGGCTGCGTCCTCAAGGTTGAAGATCGTCCAGAGCCCGACTGAGACAGTAAAGATGGCGATGAAGACCACATCGCCACGCACATAACCGAAATCTTTCGATATCTTTGGCAATATCAGGGCAGACGCGAGGCCGACGATAAAGCTGAGCCCGACCGTGATCCCATAGACCCGGGCCAGGAGCCGGCGAGGCCGGTGGGCCTGCGGCAGCAGCCCGGACAGTGCCCGGGCGTAGTTGACCTGGCTGAGGCCGGACACCGTCAGCAGCGCCGCTACCAGAGCCGATCCGCGTCCGACCGTCGTGGTGGTGAGAAGTCGCGCGGCAACCAGCCAGAAAGCGACCCCCAGAGCAGCCGTGAGCCCGCTGTTGGCCAGCAGAGCCACGCCACCGCGGGTGAGGGAGCGAGTAACTTGCGCATGCTCCTCGGAGGCCGGTGCGCCCCGTTCGGAGCGCGCCGACCTGTGCAGCCCTGGCTTACTGCTAGGCAACAGCCCCACCCGCGGTGACCTGCCGAGAACGCTCAGCCAGGTTCCGGGCCTGCCACGGCCTCATTCCGCTTGCCCCTGCTCCCGGAACGAGAACTTGGTGGTGGCCGCCCGTGCCCGCAGGTATCCTCCCGCCGTCCACGAGACTCCTAGAACCAAGGCGGTGAGGCGTCCGCGCGCATTCCTGCCATGCAGGCGAAGACCCCCCCGCAGCTCTCGGTTTATGGCCCACCTGATCGTCTGGAGCACGTAAGTTCGTTCAGAACTCAGCGCGACAGACCTCTGGGAGAGCCGGGCCACTCGCGCCTTCGAGCGTCCCTCCGCATAGCACCGATCGAAAAAGTAGCGCCATGTTCCGCGAGACGGGTCTACGTGATGGTGGACCACGGCCTGTGGCTCATAAATGATCTTCCCGTTGGGCCACAGCTGAATCAGCCGGATGCTGAACTCGGTCTCTTCGCATCCGGCTGGGCGGGAGTCGAGTACATTGCGCCCGACAGAAGAGTCAAAAAGTCCAGCTCGATCGAATGCCGATCTGCGAAACGACATATTGGCGCCCACGGGATTGCGGATCTCCGCCGTAGCTTCGGGCAACCCCCGGTAGCTGCATCCCACGACCCAGAGAAATTCGTCAGGCAGCCAGCCGGGCCGGGCCACTGAGCCCCAGTCGGGCAGCACCAGGCCGCCCACACCAAGGACTGACTCGTCATCGTACGGGGCCAGCAGCGTTTCGAGCCAGCGGGGCTCGGCGCGCGCATCATCGTCGAGAAACACGACAATGTCACCCGCAGAGTGCAGGATTCCGGTATTGCGTGCCCCCGACAGACCACGCTCGAACTTGTTTGGAACAACCTCAAGCTTCGGGTACTCCGCTTCAAGGCGCTCCTGCAGAGCCGGGTTATGATCGACTACCACGATCACTTCCTGTGGCGGTACCGTCTGCCGCGCAATGCTGTCGAGCGCCATTTCAATTTGGGGCCACCGTTTTTCGGTATAGGCGCACACGATGACCGAAGCCTGCAGGCCAGGGCCAACCCGCTCGTGTGAGCGCTTACTGTCCACGGTCGTCACCTACTGTCCACGTTGGACCTCCTAAGACCGGCCAAGTAGCATGCTCTCATACAGCTTCCTCACGTTGGTACCGAGACGTACTAGAGAGTAGCAATGGCCCGATGCCGGAGGAAGCGGAACCGGAACTGCGGGACAGCCCCGTTTGGGCGTGATGTGCCTGTATGTGGCCACGTGACGCCCCGGGCTGGCCCTCGTCGCGCCACCCCGCCGTGGCCAGCCCTGGGTCAGGATCCGCGATCGTGACTTCTGGCCGCGGCAAGCACCTGATCACCTGGCCGTGAGGCCAGGGCTGGAGGCGGTATTGCCCGGCCGAGCTTGATCGCGACGAAAACCTTATGCCGCTCTTACCGTAAGTTTACGGAGATATAAACATTCAGCCCGCAAAGCTCTCAATGCTGGCCTTCCGTGGCACATAGCATGAGCGGAGATATTAACCGCGGGTGTCGAGACCTGCATGTTGTGCCGTTAACCGGAGGTATACAGAGCATTGGGTTTCGAGCATGTGCGATGACCATGCACACAGCGGACCTGACCACGAAGGCGGCCCCGGCCAGCCAGGCGGCCCCCATCAGCCAGGCGGCCCTGGCCAGTCAGGCGGCGCCGGCCGGCGGCAGGGATCTACCCGGCGCCGGTTCCTCAAGGGGGCGGCGGCCGGCGCGGTCGTCCTGGCCGGCGGAGGGGTGGCTCTCGACAAGCTGCTTCCGCGGCAACCGCTGTGGTCACCGGCTCGGCCAGTCGGTCCGGACGGCAGCCGCGCGTACTCGATGGCGATGCACATACATTCGTCGTTCAGTGAGCAGTCCGGCTCGATGGACAGCCAGCTCTTCCAGGCGGCGAAGAACTCGGTCGACGTGCTCTGGTGGACCGATCATGACGCCCGGATGGACGGGGACGGCTACCGCCGGGTAGTGCACTTCACCAGCCTCACCAGGGAAAAAGGAGGGCCCGGCCAGGGCGGCCCCTGGATCTGGGCGAAGGTCGAGAACGGCCCGCTGACCAGCGGGTCGGGTGGCGGCATCGTCGAGTTTCCCTGTTCCCCCGACGATCCGGTCC
>Ga0335072_10014766_pt1 | contig 11091 bp, 11 predicted proteins | sample Lox_Sample_21_FD_206725 | JGI IMG/M metagenome (GOLD analysis project Ga0335072, IMG submission 206725) | Soil microbial communities from Loxahatchee National Wildlife Refuge, Florida, United States - Lox_Sample_2.1 | ecosystem: Environmental > Terrestrial > Soil > Wetlands | place: USA... | reverse complement strand
TGATCCAGGATGGTTCCGTCGGCGTCGCGGCCGTCAACGAGGACCCAGCCGACCGACGTGGATGTCAGCGACAGTCCAAGTACCGTGTCCAAATCTGCACCTCAATCGTGTCCCAATGCCCATGCGCCGCCGCCAGCACAAACCGCAAATGCGGTGGAGTCGTGCGCTGCGGAAGGACCGGGACAACGTGCTCTCGTCGGTCTTACCCCGGGAGAGCCTACGCGCTCATCACGTCAACAGTTGAACGGGTGTCAAACCCCGCTGAGATCTCGCGATGACCTGCGACGTCGAATCCGAGCGCTGATTCCGCGTACACGACCCACCCGAATGCGGGCTCAAAACGTGCCGAACAAAGTTGCCAACGACCCGGTTACCGCAGGTTCCGCGCAGGTCGCGATGGCCGATGCAGAATCGAGACAGCTTTGCGTCTTGATCGACATATGGAGGACCAGACGGTAGGTTTTGCGATTAGCGCGCGATGGCTTAATGACAAGGGGCAGGGATGACATACCTGAACGACAAGATGCGTGGCTGGGTGCGGCGCCTTGCGGTCGCCGCTTTTGCGGCCGCCGTACTGCCGGGCCTCGTCGGCCTTCTCGGCGGGGCGGCGACGGCGGGGGCGTTCTCCCGGCCCGGTCTTCCGGTCGAATACCTGCAGGTGCCGTCGGCATCGATGGGCCGCAGCATCAAGGTGCAGTTCCAGAGCGGCGGCGCCAACTCCCCTGCCGTGTACCTGCTGGATGGTCTGCGTGCCCAGGATGACTACAACGGCTGGGACATCAACACCCCCGCCTTCGAGTGGTACTACCAGTCCGGCCTGTCGATCGTCATGCCGGTCGGTGGGCAGTCCAGCTTCTACACCGACTGGTACCGCCCGGCCTGCGGCAAGGCCGGTTGCCAGACTTATAAATGGGAAACCTTCCTTACCAGCGAGCTTCCGGGCTATCTCTCCTCGGAGAAGAGCGTCAAGCCGACCGGCAGCGCGGCGGTCGGAATCTCCATGGCGGGTGCGTCGTCCATGAACCTGGCGATCTACCACCCGGCTCAGTTCATCTACGCCGGTTCGCTGTCCGGCTACCTCAGCCCGTCCACCGGGCAGGGCTGGATTGGCCTGGCGATGGGCGATGCCGGCGGTTACAAGAAGGAAGACATGTGGGGGCCAGACAGCGACCCCGCATGGACGCGCAACGACCCCTTGGTCAACGTCGACAAACTCGTCGCCAATAACACCCGGCTCTGGGTTTACTGCGGCAACGGGACTCCGAACGAACTGGGCGGCGCCAACTTGCCGGCCACGTTCCTCGAGAGCAACTTCATGATCGGCGTCAACAAGAAGTTCCAGGCTGCCTACGAGGCCGCGGGCGGCCACAACGCCGTGTTCAACTTCCCGCCCTACGGCACCCACAGCTGGGAGTACTGGGGCGCCCAGCTGAACGCGATGAAGGGTGACCTGCAGAGCTCGCTCGGCGCCCACCCGGGCGGATAAGCGGCTAGCCCTCGCCAGCAAACTGCGCTTGACGGTGATCCGTCAAGCGCAGTTTTTTGCCCAGGTTCAGTGCAGCTGATCGGTGATGTCGACCCATGCCGAAGACTCGCCACGGTGGTTGTTCATGTCGTGGCACTGGCCATGAATACGTGCGACTCCATGCGCCGGAGAAGCGTTGTCCGGGTAAATGCTTGCGGTGACGCCATCCTTGGACAACGTTGTGCCGAAGACGTGTTGGTTGGGCGGCAGCCCCTCGCGCCAGCCGCGCGCAACCAGCGCCCGCGCGATGCCCTGGAAATACGTGTTGCCGTGCGCATCGGCGGGCAATGCGAAGTCGATGTAGACCGCTCCCTGATAGGGCGGATCTTCGCGGTTCTTGCAGGACATCAAAAGATAGCCCCCCGTTGGGTTTTGCAGCGCAGCGACCGCGACGATCTGTTTCGCATGCTCGACGACCTCGGCCTTGGTCTGTTCGTCGGTGGCGGTATGGCCAGCGCCCGCAACGGAATCCGCGTTTGATGAATGCCGCCGGCCCGCCGCCAGCGACCCGGCGCCCAGGACGAGCGTCGACGTCAGCGCGGCAGCAAGCAACAGCCGACTGGCCGGCGAGCGAAGCCGTTCGGCGGGGCTGGCCCCGGGGTCAGCCACCCAGGGCGGCGAGGAGTTCCTTGATCCGGGCCGCTTCGTCATCCGTGGGGATTTCGTCGGCCTCGATCGCGTCGAGGAGTTCGGCCGTCAGCCCCGCGCCGTTGGCGGTTTCCTGCGCGGACAATTTCGCCCGCCGACGGACGGCATATAGCTGTTGACCCAACGTGGCGCCGGGAGCCTCGGCGGCCATTGCCATCAGATCGTCGTAGCGGGTTCGAACTCCGCTGAGCGAGACGATGACTGATGGTGTGGCCCTTCCGCGAGAGGCTGCTTTGGTGAGTGCCGTCTGCAGCTTACGCAGACCGGCAAGGATCACCGTTGCGCGCCCAGAGAACTCCGGATCGCTGTTGTCCGGCAAGGCGTCGATCGCTGCGGTGAACATCTGCATCGCCGCCTCGACCAAGCTGACAATGACCGGCGCCTCGCCGTCATCCGGTGCGCCGTTGCCTTTGGATCGCTTTGTGCCTGGCAAGGCATCACTGATCTGTGCGTCGATGATGATCACCCGTCTTGATCTTGATCGCGATAGAAGACGTCGAAACGCTAGCGCGGATCCACCGTCTGTACAAGGGTTGGACCCGCCGCGGGCTTTCCGGTAGGTCGCATGCGACGGCAAAAGACATATTCAGAACCATTTTTTGCCATTTGGCCGTTTGCGAACTGTGTTATCGCATATGCATGCGGCCGGCATTTGCAGGTCTTGCGCAAATGCGGCGTCGTATTCAAGGCTGTGCGGTGCAGTGGAACGCCGCCTGCCTGCCCCATGGCAGGGCGCGGGTGGTGCGGCACGACGTGCCGGACGGTGGCGAGAATTAGTCGCCTCGAGTAGAACATCGGCATTTTCGGTCACCGGCCCGGCGTCGGCATGCTTGGATCGGCCCATGCAGGGCTCGGCGACGGTTCATATGGCGGCACCCGCGGACGAGATCTGGGACCTGATCGCGGATGTCCGCAACATCGGGCGGTTTTCCCCCGAAACATTCGAGGCCGAATGGCTTGACGGAGCTACCGGGCCCGCGCTCGGGGCGCGATTCCGCGGCCACGTCAAGCGCAACGAAATCGGGCCGGTGTACTGGACGACCTGTCGAGTCACGGCATGCGACCCGGGCCGGGAATTCGGCTTCGAGGTGCTGGTTGGCGACAAGGCGGTAAACAACTGGCGTTATCAACTGGCGCCAAGTGCCGACGGCACCGACGTCACCGAATCATTTCGGATGAGCGCCTCGCTGATGACCACGCTGTATTACTGGATGTTCGGTGGTTTGCTGCGCCAGCGACGCAACATTCGCGATATGACCAAGACGCTGAACCGGATCAAAGACGTTGTCGAGGCCTGACATCATCACCTATCGAGCCCAATCGAACTGAATGAGGTTGCCATGGGACAGTGGTCGCGCGATGAGATCGAGTCGGCCTTCGAACGCCACAAACAGGTCGTCGTGGAAATCGGTTCGAGTTGGGACTGGTCACGTTTTGCCGATCAGTTCACCGAGGACGCAACCTACGTCGAGCACACCTACGGGACTTTCCACGGTCGCGAGCAGATCCGCGATTGGATTGTGTCGACGATGAACGTGTTCCCCGGCAGCGAGATGCCGTTCTATCCGACCTCCTGGTACTCCATCGACACCGACCGTGGCTGGGTGTTCTGCGAGTTTCTCAACCGGATGCGCGATCCCGGCGACGGCAGCATTCATCAGGCGGCCAACCTGTCGGTGATGAAGTACGCGGGTGACGACTTGTGGAGTTACGAGGAAGACGCCTACAACCCGATGAACTTCCTGCCCGTGGTCCGCGACTACATTCAGCGGAGTAAGGCATGCGGCACCGTCAGCGACGACGCGATCGTATTCGCGAAGAACATGAATTGGGAACTGGCCTAACGGCCGACCCGCGCGATGGCCGTAGGCTGGCAATAACACTGCCCGTCGATGGGGGTCTACAGGTGGACGTCGCAATGAAGCAGAGATTGCACTGGTTGGCGCTGCACGGCTTCGTCCGCGGCGTCTCGTCGCTCGGTGCCCGCCGGGGTGATCTGCAGGCCCGGTTGATCGCCGACCCGGCCGTCAAAGCAAATCCGGTGGCGTTCTACGAAGAGGTGCGGGCTCGCGGTCCCCTGGTGCACTCACGCATCGGCTACATCACTGCAGACCACGCGATCGCTCATGAACTGCTGCGGTCAGAGGACTTCCGGGTGCTGTCCATCGGGGCGAATCTACCGACGCCGCTGCGGTGGCTCGAGCGTCGTGTCCGCGACGATCTGCTGCACCCGCTGCGTCCGCCATCGCTACTCGCGGTGGAGCCGCCTGACCATACCCGCTACCGGAAGACGGTGTCGTCGGTGTTCACCACCCGGGCGGTTGCCGCGCTGCGTGACGGCGTCGAGCAGACCGCGGTGACACTGCTCGATCAGCTGTCCCACGAACCCGGTGTCGTCGACGTCGTCGACCGGTACTGCGCGCAGCTTCCGGTAGCGATCATCAGCGACATCCTGGGAGTGCCCGACGCTGATCGACAGCGCATCCTCGAATTCGGCGAACTCGCCGCGCCCAGTTTGGATTTCGGGCTCCCCTGGCCGCAATACCGCCGTGTGCAGCGCGGGATCGAAGGATTCAACTCGTGGCTGACCGAACACCTCCAACAGTTGCGCCGAACTCCGGGTGACGCCCTGATGAGCCAGCTGATCCAAAAAGCCGAAAGCGGTTCGGCGGAAACATATCTGGACGAGCCCGAACTTCGCGCGGTCGCCGGTCTGGTGCTAGCGGCCGGCTTCGAGACCACGGTGAATCTGTTAGGCAACGGGATTCGCATGCTGCTCGACAATCCCGAGCATCTGCGCACCCTCAGTCAGCGTCCGCAATTGTGGCCCAACGCCGTCGAAGAGATCCTGCGATTGGAATCGCCGGTGCAGCTCACCGGACGGTTCGCGCTCAACGACACCGAGGTGGCCGGCACCCAGGTCAAACAAGGCGACCTGGTTGTCATTTACGTCGCCGCGGCCAACCGCGACCCGGCGGTGTTCCCCAACCCCAACCGTTTCGACATCGACCGCGAAAACGCCGGCAAGCATTTGGCGTTCTCCGGTGGACGGCACTTCTGCCTGGGGGCGGCGCTGGCCCGAGCCGAGGGCGAGGTGGGGCTGCGAGCGTTCTTCGACCGCTTCCCCGACGTGCGTTCGGCCGGCGCCGGCAGTCGCCGCGATACCCGTGTGCTGCATGGTTGGTCGACGCTGCCGGTAGCCCTGGGCACAGCGCGGTCGATGGCTACTCGATGAGGTAGCCGGTCGGGCTAGCGCTGCGGTCGGCGACCGAAGTAGCCCTCCAGCACCGTGGTGCACACCAGCTCGCCGGTGCGGTTGAACATCGTGCCCTGCGTGAGCCCGCGACCGCCGATGCCATTGGGCGAATGTTGTTCGTAGAGTAGCCAATCCGACAGGTCAGGTGGCCGGTGGAACCAAACCGCATGGTCCATCAACGCCGAGTTGCCCGGCCCCAGCGGGGTCGTGCGGTGGGCGATCATGGCCGGCTCCAGCAGCGTGCGACCGGACAGGTAAACCGCCAGGCAGTAGCCAAGTATGGGGTCGCTCGGTGGATTCCCATTGGGACGCCACCAGATTCGAATCCGCGCGGTTGGCGGTTCAGCCAAGTCGAGTGCCAGCCGGGCCGACGGATCGATATAGCGCATCTCGATCGGTTGGTCACGGACCCACCATCCGGCGCGCTCGTCGGCGTAGGCGCTGAGCTGCTCGGCCATGGTGGGAAACGATTCAGGATCTGGCAGATCGGGTGGTTGCTGTTGGTAGACAGGGCTTTCATCGTCTTTTAAGGGGTCGCTGAACGAAGCAATGCCCTCCAACAGCACGGCGCCGAACTGGCGTGCGGTGACGCGACGCGCGGAGAAGGTACCGCCGTCGTGCAGCGCGGTGACCTCGAAATCCACCGGACGTCTGGCGTCACCCCGGCGCAGGAACGAGACGTGCATGCTGTGTGGGGACCGTTCGGCCACTGTGCGGCTCGCCGCCATCAGGGCTTGTGCCGCGATGTGGCCCCCGACGATATGGTGGTCGATTTCGTCGATCTGGGTTCCGACGAAAAACTCGGCGTTCACCTGATCGAGGTCGAAGGTGTCGAGTACCTGGTTCAGGGTGAGGACCGGAGGCGGGGTGGTCACCGACGCATCATGCCGCACAGCCGAACTACGCCAGATACCGGCCGAACCACTCCAGCACCCGCCCCCAGGCATCGTTGGCGGCGGCCGCGTTGTAACGCGGGCCGGTGTCGTTGAAGAACGCATGGTCGGCGTTCGGTTCGACGACGATGTCGTTGACCAGCCCTGCGCGATCAAGGGCGGCTTTCGCCGCGGCTTGGGAGCTGGTGACACGGGTGTCGAGAGCCCCGTAGAACGCGAGTACCGCGACATCCTTGGATGCGGCGAAATCTGGGTTGTCCGGTAGCGGCCCGTAGAACGGAACCGCAGCCGACACCTCCGGTATGCCAGCGGCCAGCAGTTGCCATACCAGCCCGCCGCCGAAGCAAAAACCGACGACGGCGATTTTCTGGCCCGGAACCCGCGACTGTAGTTCCGCGAGAGCGGACTTCAGGTCCGTAATGAACCGGTCGGGCTTAGCGGCGCTCAGCGCGGCGGTGGCCTGGGCCGGATCGGCGAAATGCCCGGTGCCACCTTCCTCGGACAGCAGGTCGACGGCGAGCGCCGAGTAGCCGGCCCCGGCGAACCGTCCGGCCACCGACCGCACCCAATCGTTCAGACCCTTGTTCTCGTGAATGACCAACACCCCGCGACGCGCATTGTGGGCTTGTGCCCAGGCGCCCTGGAGTTCTCCGTTCGGTCCGGCCCAGGTGATCGGCTCGGTCGGTAACGCCCGGTCCATCCCCGGCGGCTGTGTCCCCGTCGCACCTGATGACCCCTTCGGGCTCTGGGTTTGCCGGTCTCCGCAGGCGGCGATCAGCGCAGCCGCGGCCCCGCTGCCCAGCCCGAGCAGTGCCAGCCGCCGCAAGGCCTCGCGCCTGGTCAGCAGACCGTCGACGTGGTCGGTGGCAATCTCTTCGGCAAGGTAGTGCTTTAGCGATGTCACCCTGGGGAGTATGCGCCGAAACTCGCTCTGCCGCCGGGCGCCGGCGCGGCGTGGCTCAGCCGAAGCTGTTCGGATCAGCCACCGGGATGAGCAGCTGGGACGGCGTGGGGCCACCCTGATGAAGCTGGTAGCTACCGCCGGCCAAGGCGCGGCGCGCCGGCTTGGTCGGGACCAGATGCGGGAAGTCGTACGTGGTCACCGTCAGCCGCAGCCGGTGTCCCGACTCGATCAACGCGGCGGTCGGGAAGACCTCGACGTCGTAGCGGGTCACTTCGCCGGGGACCACGGGCTTAACCGCAGACCGGGTGCTGAAGTGGTGTGGGCGCAGGACTGTGCCGTCGGGCAGGTACCAGGTGCGATCCGGATCCAGCGCGCGGTGCGAACCGAGCAGCGCTCCCTGCGTCAACGGGCGGCTGAGTCCGTGGGGCGCGACGTCGTCGAGGTGGGCGACCCACAGCGTCTCGCTGGTGGTGGCGGTCGCGTGCACGGTCAGCGTGATCGGTCCGGCAACCAGTGTGGGCTTGGCGAATGGTTCGGTGGTGTAGGTCAGCGCGCCGCGCTGCAGTCTCCGGTTGTCCTGGTCGTAGCGGGTTTGGCCGCCGCGTTGCGCGCGGATGAAGCTGGTCATTCCCAGGGTCCACTGCTCGATGCTTCGGCCGGCCGTCGGACCGCGTCCCACGTATGTGATTGTCGCCGTGGATGTCTCGGGCGCGCATTCGGTGGACAATCGGCCAGACTCGGACAGGTAGAAGAGGGTCGGCGTCGCCTCGGCGAGCGGGTAGTCTTCGGCGTGGAACCATCGCGGGCTGCCGATGGCCTGGAAGGTGAACGGCGGTCCGGAGATCGCTGCTGCGGCGTCGTCGCTGAGCCAGTGGTCGAACCAGCGCAGCTGTAGCGCGTGGATGTGCAGCCCGCCGAAATGCGAGACGTGATACCAGGGCCCCATCAAGAGCCGAAGCTTTTCGGACACCGGTTGGCCGGGTTGCATCGGCGACTCGTCGGGCCGCCCGGCGAACGTGTTCTGCAACGCCGCATAGTTCAGCGGCGCGCCGCGCTGGAACGCATCGTGCCACCCGCCGACCAGGAGAACCGCCACATCGTTGGCGACGATGCCCGGCAACACCATGCCCGGCCGCAACGCATCCCAGAACCGCCCGTCGTAGGCCGTCTCACCGCCGGCGACGGCGTCGGCGATCAATGGCCGGAAGTACCCGCGCTGGTCACGCCCACGCTGCCGCACCCCGGCGAACCCGCCGGCCCGTGGCCGCGGATGCTTGCCGAGGTGGATCACCTCCAGTGCCGGGTTGACGATGTTGAGCAAGCGGTAGACGCCCCCATACGCCCGTACTGTGCGCAGGTGCGGGGCCCCGCCCATGGCCGCCGCGTCGCGATAGAAATCGCGGGCGGCCATTACCGGGAAGATCGCCTTCAGGGGCGAAGCCGGGCCGACGGCGGCGGCGGTGAACAGCTGGTTGATCGCCAGGTAAGACGTTCCGAACATCCCGACGCGGCCATTGGCGTTCGACAGCTTCGACGCCCAATCGACCAGCTCGACCCCGTCCTGGGTCTGCCGCTCCCCGAACATCTCGAAGCAACCGCCTGACACGCCGCTGCCGCGGACGTCGACCATCACCTCGATGTAGCCGCGCTTGATCAGATACGGGGTAGCGCCGCCGCCGATCTGGGCGGCGGGCGGCGGGGCCTTTTTGCCGTAGGGCGTCATGCACAACAACACCGGGAATGGCCCGGCGGCGGGCTGCCCGGTCTCGGGCACGGTCGGGTAATGAATGTCGCCGCGCAGCTCAACGCCGTCGCTCATCGGTATCGCGACGTTGTGATGCACACCGTGCCCAAACTGCGCCGGCCTGGGTGTCCAGTCCGGCGTGAACGGCAACGGGCTCGTCTTGCGGGCACGTCCGGTGCCAGATTTGCGTCGGGATCGCAGCGCTGGCATCTTTGCCATCCCCCACCTCCTGCGCGCATTGTTGACAACGTGTCCAACAGCCCGGTTCTATGACATCCCATGCCAGTTGACGACACCGTACTCGGGCTGTGGCAGGCGTTATCGCGACGGGACTGGGATACGGTCAAGACGTTCCTGTCGGCGGACTGCATCTATGTGGACATGCCGGTCGGACCGACACTGGCGGCGCGTGGCCCCGACGACATCGTCAAGCGACTCAAAGTCGGCCTCGAGCGATTGGCGGGCTACGAAAACCACACCGGCGTGCTGGTGTCCAACGGTTCGGACGCCATGTACGAGCATTCCGAAACGTGGAACTGGTCGAGCGGCGAAACGGCTGTGCTGCAGTTCGTTTCAGTGCACCGCGTCGAAGACGGCAAAGTGACTGTGTGGAAAGACTATTGGGACATGGGCAGCATGACCGCTCAGGCTCCGCCGACGTGGCTGGAGGATCTGGCGACGGCGGATACGTCGTGGATCTTCGACGCGACTGGGCTCATCTAGTTTCTTCTCGTTTCGGCTACTGGTTACAAACGGTCACGATGATAGGGGTGTCGTCGCCGCCTCTCCTGCCGCCGCCGGTGCCGGGTATGGTCGCGGTGCTTCCTGGCGCGGCGGGCACGGTGCCGGAGGTATTGGTGTGGGTGAGGTTGAACTCGCCGCCATCAACGGTTCTGTGCCAGTTGACCGCACCATCCTGGTACCAGTAAGTCACGGTGCTGTCGTAGATGATGCCGAGATAGTTGGTGTCTTCATGGCTGTTGGCGGTGAGTTGTGTTCCGTTGAGGGGCAGACAACCGGCGACGTTGGCGGCGGCGACGGGGCTGACCGCTAGAGCGATTGCTGAGGTGGCGACCGCGATGATGGTGTTGGCGAAACCGCGCCGAGCAAATGCCGCAAATGCCATAGTGCCGTCCTGTCTGTCCAGCGAGGGTCGATGGTTAATTATCGATCTTGAGGTGCGCGGCGTTACGGCTCCTCATGCCTAGGCCGGGATTGGTGTAAACCCAACTCCTGGACCGCCTTTGGCGTTCACGTCAGCGAGGACTGCGCTGACCTTGACCCATGTCGTGTTGGCGAGTCCCCGTTTCTGAGTCCAACCGTTTTTAGAGTCGGGTTCGTTTGATCCAGAATTAGTTGATGCTGCAGGCCATCGGGGTCGGGGGTGCACCTACAGACGGCAGCGTACTCGGCCGGCGTGCGGTACCCCAGCGAGGAGTGAACCATCCCAGTGGCTTTATGCACCCTTAGCGTTCTGCGATCCGGCCGGTGGCCGGTATCCAGTTGATCGTGGTATTCGGCTTCGGCTTCGTCGGGTGGGATGTGACCAGCGCAACCCGCGCGCCGCGTGTAGCGGCCAGACGCGCCACCTCGGTGCCGGTGCCGCGAGCGGCCCCGGTGACCAGGATGCTTCCAACCTTCAGTGTTCGACGGTTCACCGATCTATGACTTCGCGGAACGGGTCGCAAGCGTCGTCGAGATGCTGTGACACGGCTGGCTCCCTAATGGTCCTTGTCGAGGAAAGCAATTGCGGCGCGGGAGAATTCGTCGTGGTATTGGAAGATTCCACCGTGGCCGGAGTTGGGATAGATGATCAGTTGGGATCCGGTGATGCGTCGGTGCATGTCCTCCGAGAGCACGCTGGGGACCATGCGGTCGTTGTCGCCGTTGGCGATCAGTGTGGGTTGGGTGATCCCGGACAGGTCGGCGGGTGTGGATCGGCCCCATCGTTTGATCGCTTTGAGTTGGGTCTGAAATGCCTTGATCGAGATCTTCGCGTCCCTGTTCTCGGTGCGTTCGTCGAGGCGCTTGACGAAGGCGCGGGCGGCCGCCTTGCCGGTGTCGTCGCGGTTGAAGAACAGGAATTCCTTGGGGTCGCTTCGGGTGAGGGTGGCGCGCACC
>Ga0335072_10014764_pt1 | contig 11092 bp, 9 predicted proteins | sample Lox_Sample_21_FD_206725 | JGI IMG/M metagenome (GOLD analysis project Ga0335072, IMG submission 206725) | Soil microbial communities from Loxahatchee National Wildlife Refuge, Florida, United States - Lox_Sample_2.1 | ecosystem: Environmental > Terrestrial > Soil > Wetlands | place: USA: Florida... | reverse complement strand
TGTCTGGCCACGGCCACCGAGTCGGCCGGCACCGCGCTGAACTGAGTCAAGTCGACGCCATTCGGGACCAGCGCCGGATTCGGAGCCGACGGGTAATGGCGGCGGATGTCTGCCAGGCTGGCCTCGCTCGGTGCCGTGACGGCCGCGGCCCGGCGGACCGCGGCCCTGGTGGCCACGGTTAGCTGGGCCTGCCGGTGCCAGCTGCCAGCGAAACGGACGTCCCTCTCGATGGTGCAGTCGTGCAGGGTCACCACGACCGGGCACGGACGAATCAGGGGGGTGAACGTCGGATACGGGATGTACATGACGCCGGCGCCCGTCGACCGGATCAGCCTGGCGAGCTCCAGGCAGCGATGCACCGCACCCGGCCCGATATCGGTCTCGACGACGTGCGCTCGGGGCGGCAAGTCCGCCAGCGGGAAGATCTGGGGCCGGCCGGTGTTCGCGAGCACGCGCACGGTCAGGTCGTCGTCGTCTCGCGCCAGGTGAGCGGTCAGCTTCATCACCGACCGGGCGATCCCGTGCGCGCCCTCCATCGCATTGACCCGGGCGTCGATAAGGATCGTCGGGCGACCGCGAGGCATACGTTCACTCCGATCTCGATCTGGGCGGCCAGCGGTGCGGTTCCGGCAGGGCAGCAACCATTGTGCACACTGCCAGGTCCAGCCGGTTCGCCCCCCCGGATGTCCGGTCCGACCATGCCACCATCCGCCGCCGCGACACCTGAGCAACCGCTGAACGTCACCGTCCAGCCGCCCACCTTTGTCCTGGCGTTCAGCCAAGCCTTCGCACGCGCCACTAACCTGCCGGATCATGACAACTGCGGCAATGACGACGACGACGCCAGCAACATGCCCGAGGATGCCGTTGTGCGGGTCCTAGTGGTCAGCGACCAGTACGCTCCTATGGTCGGGGGAGTTCCGACTGTCACCAGGACGCTCGCGCACGGGCTGGCCGAGCGGGGCCACCTGGTGCGGCTGCTAGTGCCGAGTCCCGGTCGCCGCGGCCGGCCTGCTACTGACAGTGCTGTTGCGGATCGGGCCGCTGCGGATCGGGCCGCTGCTGAGGTGGGCGCTGATGATCAGGTGACCGTGGACTTTCGCCGCTCCGTGCCGTGGCCGTGGTATGACGGCATGCGGCTCGCCTGGCTATCCCGATCCGCCGCCCGCAAGCTGATAACCGGGTTCGCACCCGACGTGATCCACATCCACTCTCCGCTGACGCTGGGCAGTGCGGCAAGTAGGGCCGGCCGCCGGCTCGGGATCCCGGTCGTCTACACCAACCACTACCTGCCGCAGAACGCACGGCCCGCCCGCCACCGGCGATCGCGGGCCTTTGACGCAGGCTTCTATGCATATCTCGTCTGGTTCGGCAACAACAGCGCCCATGTCACGGCGCCCACATCGACTGCCCTGAGCCTGTTGCGCGACCAGGGGCTCCGGATTCCGTCTACTGTCATCTCTAATGGCATCGATCTGAGCACCTACCGCCCAGGGCCAGCCAGCGACCAGGTCCGCGGTCGCTATGGCCTGCGCGCCGACTGTCCGATCGTCCTGGCTGTCGGTCGGCTGAGCCAGGAGAAGGCCATCGACGTGCTGCTGGAGGCGGCGGCCAGGCTGACACAGGACGCGCAGATCGCGATTGCAGGCACCGGTCCAGACGAAGGCCGGCTGCGAGCGCAGGCGCAGCGCCTCGGACTGGACGCGCACCGGGTCCGCTTCCTCGGCTTCGTGCCAGGTCCGGAGCTGCCCGCGGTCTACCGGCTCGCCGATGTCTTTGCCATTCCGTCCGTCGCCGAGCTACAGAGCCTGACGACCATGGAGGCAATGGCTACCGGCCTTCCGGTCGTTGCTGCCAATGCCTACGCCCTCACCGAGCTTGTCGCGAGCGGGCGCAACGGCTTCCTGGTCACGCCGGGCCGCCCGGATGAGCTCGCCGCCTGCCTTGACGCACTCCTGAAGGAGCCCGACCTGCGCGCCAGGATGGCAGCGGAAAGCCTGCGGGTCATCAGCGAACACGAGCTAAGCCGGTCGCTGGCGCAGTGGGAGTCGCTGTACGGCACGCTGGCCGCTGCCGGGTCGCGGTGAACGGGATGGCGACAAGGAACTTCGGGGAGCCGATCCGACTGCTCTTTCTCGTGGGCGACACCGGCGGGGGGCACCGGAGCGCGGCGAACGCGGTGCAGCAGGCGCTCGAGCGCTGCTATCCCGGACGCTTCGATGCCGTGATCTGTGATCCGCTGCTCGGTCCAGGCACTCCGCTGCGGCTCCGCTGGCTGATGCGGCTGTACGGCCCCGCGATCCGGCTGACGCCGTGGCTGTGGGGCATGCTCTGGCGCAGCTACAACTCACCAAGGGTGCTGGGATGGGCACGCCGCACAGTGCTGCGATCTGCCTACCCGAGCGTCGCCGCTGCGGTAGCCCAACACCAGCCGGCCGTCATCGTCGCGTTCCACGCCCTCACCGCGGACCCGGCCGTACGGGCCCGTGCTTCGAGCGTGCCTGAAGCGGGCCTGGTGACGGTTGTGACCGACCTGGTCACCGCCCATCTGTCCTGGCGCGATGCTGCTGTCGACCGCATCATCGTGCCGTCGGCGCCAATCCGCCATCAGTGCAGGCTGGACGGGATGGCAGAGGGCCGGTACACCGAGATCGGGTTGCCAGTCGCGGTTGAGTTCTCGCAGCCGCCGATGGGTACCCACGCGCGTGGCGCCCTCCAGCGCGCGCTCGGATTGCGCGGCGGCCGATTCCTCGTGGTCGTGACCGGCGGCGCGGAGGGATCGGGCGGCATCTACCGGCGTACCGCTGCCATCCTCAAGAAGCAGCCCGGCGACGTCGACGTCGCGGTCATCTGCGGCCGCAATGACATGCTCCGCCGCCGGCTGACCCGGCTGGCAGCGCGGTCCGGCGGCCGCCTGACAGTGCGGGGATTCGTCGACAACATGGCGGACTGGCTGCGCTGCGCAGACGTCGTCGTGGGCAAAGCGGGTCCGGGCACCATCGCCGAGGCGGTCTGCTGCGGAGCACCGTTGCTGCTGACCTCTTACGTTCCAGGCCAGGAAGCAGGTAACGCTGACTTCGTGGTGAGCGCGGGAGCCGGGCGCTACGTTCCCGGCCTGGCTGACCTCGTTGCCGAGATCGACCGGCTGAAGCATGACCCCCGTGCGCTCGCCGAGATGCGCCAGGCATCGGCCTCGATCAGCCGACCCGGAGCAGCAGCCGATATCGCGATGATGCTCGCCAGCCTCGCCGAGGGCGACCGGGCTGCCGGCGTCGCGGTGACTACGCCCGCGACCGCCTGGCAGCCAGCTCGCAACATCCCTCCGCTGGCCCAGAGGCCCGAGGTGTGGACCGTGCTGCCACAGCGCGCCTCGCGTGCCTCCCGGCGGGCGCGGCGTGACCTGATCGGGGTTGACGGCGGGGGCCGTCGGCTGAAAACCCTGCCGAGACGCCGAAAGCTAGGAAGGCTATAGCTTCGTCCGGCTTGCCCGCAGCGATACGATGCGGGCAAGCCGGGAGCAACGGACAGTTCCGGCTGGGCCTACCGGAGCGCTGATGCCAGAGGCAGCCGTAACGCTGAAGGACGTAGCGCAGCGTGCTGGCGTGCATCCGGCAACGGCCTCCAGGGCGCTGAACCCAGAGACGCGGCTGCTGGTGAGCGAGAACACCGCAGGCCGCGTGCTGGTTGCCGCGGCCGAACTCGGCTACCGGCCGAACGCGGTAGCCCGCAGCCTGCGCACTCGTCGGTCGCACACCGTCGGCGTCCTGATCCCGGACCTCAATAATCCGCTGTTCCCGCCCATTGTCCGGGGGCTGGCAGACCGGCTCGAAGCCGACGGCTATGTGGCACTCATCGGCAACACCGACGGGGACGACGCCAGGGAGCAACGCGTGCTCGAGCAGATGCGCGCCCGCCACGTCGACGGCTACGTACTCGCGACCGCCCACCTCCGCAATCCGCTCCTGGCGGATGCGGTCCGGGCCGGCGTGCCCGTCGTGCTGATGAACCGGATCGCTGAGGACTACAGCTTCCCCTCGGTGTCGGTCGACAATGAACGCGGGGTCAAGCTGGCCGTCAGCCATCTCACCTCCCTCGGCCATCGCGCCATTGCGTGTATCGCCGGACCGCAGGACGTCTCCACCGGGCTTGCCAGGTACCGCGGATTCCAGGCCGCCATGGCCGGCGCCGGCCTGGAGGTACCGCCGGGCCGGGTAGCATTTGCCCGCTCGTTCTCCATCGAGGAGGGGTATCGCTGCGCGACGGAGATCCTGGCCGCCGACACCGGAAGCCGCTGCACGGCCGTGGCGGCCGGCAACGACATGCTGGCCGTCGGCTGCTATCTCGCACTCGATGAGGCCGGCCTCAGCTGCCCGGCGGACATGTCCGTCGTTGGCTTCAACGACATGCCATTCATCGACATGCTGCGGCCGCCCCTCACCACGGTCGCCTTCTCGCACTACCAGGTTGGCACGGAGGCGGCGCAACTGCTGCTTGAGCGGCTCAACGGCGGCGCCGACCTTGTGAAGGTCATCTACCTGGCGCCCGAACTCGTCGTTAGGGGCTCCACGGCGCGAGTTCCCTGATTATCTTATTTATGGCATTGACAACCTATTGGCGCTGCGCCAATCTGGTGCCACTCCTCGGTTGCAAACGATTGTGGCAATCGATTGTGCCACCGGAGTGGGACCGCGTTCTGCACCGTCGTCATCGAGCACCAGTGGGGCACGCATGACAGATTGCCCGGAAGGCCAGGTCGGCTGGCTGGGAACGGGGCGGATGGGCTCGATGCTCGTTCGTCGGCTACTCGCGGTCGGCCTCGACGTGGCCGTCTTCAACCGGACGAGAGCTAAGGCCGAGTCGCTGGCCGCAGCCGGTGCCACGGTTGTCGATCAGGCCGCGGACCTGGCCAAGGCCAGGGTGGTGTTCGTCATGGTTGGCACGTCGCAGAACCTGCTCGACGCTCTACTAGGTCCGGCGGGCCTGATGGCGGACGGGAACTGCTCCCCCGCCATTGTCATCGACCTGTCCACTGTCTCAGTCGAGGCGTCCAGGCAGGTGCGGGAACAGCTGGCAGCGCGCGGCACGCAGTTCCTGGCCGCGCCGGTGATGGGTAACCCGCGCGTGGCAGCCGCCGGGAAGCTCACGTTCGCGGTGTCCGGCGACCCGGATGCCGCCGCCGAAGCCCGGCCGTACCTCGACATTCTCGGGGCCGGCGCAAGCTACGTCGGGGCCGGCGAGATCGCGAGGATCGTCAAGCTCTGCCACAACCTGTTCCTCGGCACCGTCATCCAGTCGCTGGCCGAGGTGACGGTGCTCGCACAGAAGGCAGGCGTGACCCGGCAGGCGTTCCTTGCCTGCATCAACGACAGCGTGATGGGCTCGACGTTCACCCGGTACAAGTCTCCTGCCCTCGTGAACCTCGACTTTCACGCCACCTTCACCTCAGAGCTGCTGCGCAAGGACTTCGATCTCGGGCTTGCCGCTGCACGCGAGCACGAGGTGCCGATGCCGGTGGCATCGCTGGTCCATCAGATCGTGCAAAGCCTGGTCGGCTTCGGGTATGGCGAGCAGGATTTCGCGACCGTCATCGAGCTCGAGGCCCGGTCAGCCGGACTCGAGCTCATCAGCGAGCGCGCCGAGGTGTCCGACGGACTGGAGCCGTCCGGCCATCCGGCGAGCGAGAAACAAACAACATGGTGAGCCACTGGCCTCACCACCCTGGCCAGCGGCGTTTGTCCAGGCTGGCTATCGCTAACAATCGGGCCTTTCCCGACTGGAAGGAGCACCGGGAATGAGGTCATACTCGCAGCGCACCCGGTACATAGCTATCGGCGCATCCGCACTGCTGGCGACAGCATTAATAGCTGCCTGCGGCAGCTCAGGCTCTGGCTCGGGCAGTTCGTCCAAGCCGCTCTTGATCGGTACCTCACTATCCCTGACCGGCGACTTCTCCGCCGACGGCCAGGCCTACGAGCGCGGTTACAAGCTGTGGGAGAGCGACGTGAACGCGCACGGGGGCATCATGGGCCGCAAGGTCCAGCTGGTCATACTCAACGACAGCAGCTCGCCCACCCAGGTGGACACGAACTACACCGACCTGATCACGGTGCACCATGTGGACCTGGTGTTCGGGCCGTTCTCGTCCCTGCTGACGGCACCAGCGGCCGAGGTGGCGCACCGGTACGGCTACGCGTTCGTCGAGGGCGCCGGCGGCTCGCCGCTGGTCTTCAGCGAAAAGCTGCCGAACGTGTTCGACGTGAGCCTTCCGGTCGCGAACGAGCTTGACCCGTTCGCGAACTGGATCGACTCTCTGCCGGCCAGCCAGCGACCGACCACGGCCGCCTACCCGATGGCCAACGACCCGTTTGCCACCCCGCAAGTCCAGCGCGTTCAGGCCATCATGCAGACGGCTGGCATCAAGACTGTCTACTCCAAGATCTTCCCCGAGGAAGAGCCCGACTACCTGCCCAACGCCGACATCGTGGCCGGCGACAAGCCGCAGGCTGTCGTCCTCGGCTCGACCGATGTGCCAACCGTGGCCTCATTCATCCACGGATTCCAGCAGCAGCACTACAACCCCAAGGTGTTCGTCGCAGCTGCTGGACCTGACCAGGGCCAGGCGTTCCTGTCCGCAGTCGGCGGCGCAGCCGTCGCCAACGGGATGATGGTGCCGGACGCGTGGTATCCCGGCTATGACAACGCGACTAGCAAGGCCATGGTCAGCGAGTACGTCAAGAAATACGGTGGTGCCGCTTCCGACGTCAATGCCGACGTAGCCGAGGCATACTCGGTCGGCGAGGTCACCGCCGAGGCCGTCGAGGCAACCCACAGCACGAGCGGCGCGAAGCTGATCGCTTACCTGCACAGCAACGTGACGCTGAGCTCCGTGCAGGGCCCGGTGAAGTTCAACAGCCTGGGCGAGAACACCAAGGCGATTGCCTTCATCTTCCAGTGGCAGAACGGCAAGTTCGTTCAGGTGCTACCGGCGAACGCAACCGGCTCGGTTCCGATCCTGTACCCGAAGACGAACTGGTGAACTAGGCGGCTATGCAGACAGCAGCACGGAGCTGAGATGGCGAGCGAGATTTCGCAGGCGATTGCCGCTGGGATACTCGGCGGTTGCGTGTACGCGCTGATGGCGGCGGGCCTCACGCTGATCTTCGGCGTGCTCGACATCATCAATGTCGCCCAGGGCATCCTCGTGGTGCTCGGCGCCTATCTCAGCTACGTGCTGTCTGTTCACTTGCACCTGGACCTGCTCGTCGGCCTGCTCATCACCGTGCCGGCCATGTTCATCATCGGGGTGGCCATCTACTGGTTGTTCATCAGGCCGCTGCGCGGCGCTGAGCGCACGTCGATGACGCTGCTCGCGTGCTTCGCGGTGGCGCTGATTATCGAAGGGGTGCTGTACCGGGAGTTCGGCGCCAACTATGTCTCGCTGTCGGCCTGGTACACCACGGCCACCGTGCACATCTTCGATTTCTACTTGGCCGACATCTACCTGATCGGCTTCGGCCTGGCGGTCGTGGCCGTCGCGGCGCTTTACTTCATCCTTTACCGGACAACGTTCGGCCGGGCGGTCCGAGCGACCATGCAGAACCAGGTCGCCGCCCGGCTGATTGGCATCGACGTGAACCGGGTCTCGGCCGTGACGTTCGGCATCGGTACCGCCGTTACCGCCATTGGCGGCATGGTGTACGGCGCAATCAGCGGCGGATTCACTCCGAACAGCGGCTACGACCTGATCTCCCGGCTGCTGGCGATCGTCATCCTGGCCGGAATGGGCAGCATTGGCGGAGCCCTGGTCGCCGCGGTCTTCATGACGACCGTCGAGGCCGTCGTGGATATCTGGCAGCCGGACTGGTCGGTCGCGGTGTTCTACCTGGCAATGGTGATCATCCTGACGTTCCGTCCGACCGGGCTCTTCGGCCGGCGTGCAGCGAGGGCGCAGTGACAGGTATGCGCCGCTGGCACATGCCCGACCGCGGCCTCCCGCTGGCAGGGGTGGCTGTGCTGATCGCCGTGGTCGCCGTGTTCCCGCTGGTCTTCACCAATCCGACCGCTACGAATTTCGGCGTCATCACGCTGGTCTTCGTCACCGTAGCCTCAGCCTGGAACTTGTTCTCCGGCTTCTCTGGCTATCTGTCGCTTGGTCACGCCGTGTTCTACGGCACCGGCGCTTACTTCCTGGTGGTCGCGGCGAGGGACTGGAACCTCGATGGCATAGCGGTGTTCTGGCTGCTACCGCTCGCCGGCGCCGTCGCCGCATTGATCGCAGTGCCGCTCGGCCTGGTCGCGCTGCGCGTCAGGCGGCACACATTCGTTGTAATCACGATCGCGTTCTTCTTCATCGCCCAGCTGTCCGCGTCCAACTTGAAGGTGACCGGCGGGTCCAGCGGCCTGCTGGTCCCGGTGCCCAACTGGGCATCCGCTACCTACAACAACCCGTTCTACTACGTCGGGATGCTGCTTGCTGTCGGCACGGTAGCGCTGTCGGTGCTAGTGCGGCGGTCGCGCTTTGGCCTGCAGCTGCGGGCGATCCGCGATGACGAGGACAGGGCAGCCGGGCTCGGCGTCCGTGCCATGCCGGTCAAGCTGAGCGCGCTGGTGCTGTCGGCTTTCATCACCGGCATGGCCGGCGCGTTGTGGGTCTATTTCATCGCCGAGGCATACCCGCAGTTCGTCTTCGATCCGTTGTTCGACCTAGCCGTCGTGCTGATGGCGTTTTTCGGCGGCCTCGGGACGGTCGCCGGGCCAGTACTCGGAGCGCTGGTGCTGGAGCCCACTCAGCTGTGGCTGAACCTGCAGCCGAACAATAGCTATCTGTCGGAGATCCTGTTCGGCGTCTTGTTCCTGGTGGTGATCTTGTTCCTGCCGCGCGGCGTCCTGCCAACGGCAGCTGAGTATGCCAACAGCGAATGGGCGCGCAAGCTCGCCCTTCGCCTGCCGCTGCGACGAGGCCAGGCTGCCGCCACGGACGGAACGGGCACGGCAGCAGCCCCAGCCGGCTCTGAGACCGCCGGGACCGCGCGGTGACCGCCACACTGCGCGTCCAGGACGTGTCTAAGGCCTTCGGCGGGCTGCAGGCCCTGAATGGGTGCTCGCTGACAGCCCAGGCCGGCCACATCACCGGCCTCATCGGGCCCAACGGTTCAGGTAAGACGACCCTGTTCAACGCGATCACTGGTTATGAGCGCATCGATGCCGGCCAGGTCTTTCTCGACGACCAGCGGATCACCGGAGCCTCGCCGCAGCGTGTCTTCGCGCTCGGGGTCGGCCGGACCTTTCAGCTGACCCGGATCTTCCCGCGGCTGACGGTGCTGGAGAACATGCTGGTACCTGCGCGGCGCGGGCGGTCATCCCGCCAGCACCGCGAGCGTGCGATGGAACTGCTGGCGTTCACCGGGATCGCCGGTCACGCCGGGTCGCTGGCCGGCACGCTGTCCTTCGGCCAGCGCAAGCTGCTCGAGCTCGCTTACGTGCTGGTCGCCGACCCAGCCGTCGTGCTACTCGACGAGCCGGCTGGCGGCGTCAACCCGTCGCTGATCCTGCAGATCGCCGACCGGATCCGCCAGCTCAACCAAGCAGGCCGCACGTTCCTGATTGTCGAGCACAACATGGAATTCGTGATGGGACTCTGCCATCAGGTAACCGTGCTGGACTCGGGCACAGTCGTGGCGACCGGGCCGCCTGAGGCCGTCAGGACCAATCCCCGCGTGCTGGACGCCTACCTCGGTACCGAGGCCGTTGATGACTGACAACGCGCTGGTGATCGAAGGCATTACTGCCGGCTACGGCGGCGGTGACGTGCTCCACGACGTCTCGTTCTCCGTCCCGGCAGGAGGCATCACCTGCATCGTCGGGCCAAACGGAGCCGGGAAGTCCACTCTGCTGGCAGTCATCAGCGGCATGCTCCGCCCCAGGTCCGGGCAGGTACTGCACCGCGGAGAGCGCCTAACCGGCAAGAGCCCGCGCGAAGTCCTGCGCGCTGGCCTAGTTCAGGTGCCGCAGAACCACAGCCTGTTCCCCGACATGACGGTCGAAGAGAACATCGAGCTCGGCGGGTACATGCTCCGCAGCCGCTCGCTTGTCGCCAGCCGGCGGGCCACGGTGACCGCGCTGTTTCCCGACATCGGCGCCTGGGCGAAGAAGAAGGCCGGCAGTTTGTCTGGTGGTCAGCAGCGGCTCGTGGAGTTTGCCCGCTGCCTGATGCTGGATCCCGCAATCGTCATCCTGGACGAACCGTCGATGGGACTCGCGCCGAAAATCCTGCGCGTCGTGTTCGGCGCGGTGCAAGAGATGAATGCTCAGGGAAAGACGGTGCTGCTGGTTGAACAGAACGCCAGAGCCGGGCTGCGCCTCGCCGGGACCGGCGTGGTGCTGGAGAACGGCCGCGTCCGGCTGGCCGGCACCGGCACCGAGGTGCTCGAGCACCCCGAGATCGGCATGCTCTACCTGGGCGGCCAAGCCGGATCCAGCCAACTTGAGTCGAGCGAGCCCGGATCCGGGCCGTCGGGACCGGCCGCGTGATCCTCGACTGCCACTGTCACATCATCCCGTCGGGGATGCTTACCGACGCTGTGCCTGAGCAGTGGCGTCCGGTCCTGCGCCAGGAGGACGGCCGACCGGTAGTGTCCTTTCAGGGCCGTCGCCTGACCTCGGTCACCGGCGAATTCAGCGACGCGAGCGTGATGCTGGAACAGGCAGCGACTGCGGGTGTCAGCCATCTGCTGCTCTCGCCCTGGATCCTGCTGGTGCCAGTGTCTGCCGATGCAGCCAACGCTGAGCGGATCTGCCGGGTGCAGAACGAGAGCCTCGCGCTGGCGGCGCAAGACAGCGGCGGTCGGGTATTCGGGCTTGGCGCCGTGCCGCTGCAGGACGCCGATCGGGCAGCAGCCGAGCTTGCTCTTCTGATGACGCTGCCTGGCATGCGCGGCGTCGAAATGCCGGCCAGTGTCGCGGGCAGCTATCTGGGCGAGGACAGGTTCACGCCGTTCTGGGAGGCGGCAGCGGGCACCGGCGCCGTGGTGTTCGTCCACCCGACCACGACCGGGATCGGCGTGTCCGCACTCGACAGCCACTATCTGTGGAA
>Ga0335072_10014763_pt1 | contig 11092 bp, 11 predicted proteins | sample Lox_Sample_21_FD_206725 | JGI IMG/M metagenome (GOLD analysis project Ga0335072, IMG submission 206725) | Soil microbial communities from Loxahatchee National Wildlife Refuge, Florida, United States - Lox_Sample_2.1 | ecosystem: Environmental > Terrestrial > Soil > Wetlands | place: USA... | reverse complement strand
TGTCGCAGAGAAAACGTTACCAGCCAAAGGAACAGCAGGTCCCTCGCTCGCCTACCCCATCTTCGATGGGGCCCCACGGCGCTCGCTTCGGGATGACAATCAACGGAATCTCAAAGAAAGAAACCACGCTTTGACCGCGACAGGCAACTAGACAGCCTTTTTTCTTTTAGCTGCCGTTTTTGTCGAGACTCTCTGCGGAGGCTTCTTATCGTCTTCGTCAGGGTCAGGCGGCGGCGCCGCCGAAGCAGTGACGGATGCCGGCGCGGCCTGGCCCATGCTTTTGCGCAGGGCTTCCATGAGATCGATGACGGGAGCGAGCTTCTTCTTTGGCTGCTTGCCGGGTGCGGGTGCCTGACCCTGTTTGCTCTCGATGAGCTGCTCGACGCGAGCGGTGTATTCGTCCTTCATCTTCTCGGGATTGAATTCGGCGGTGAGTTGCTGCATGAACTGCTCGGCGAGCGCAACCTCGGCCTTGTTGGTCTCGACTTCGGGCTGGCTGTCGTATTCGGCGACGGCGCGAATTTCTTCCGGATAGTAGAGCGTGTGGAGGACGAGGCCTTTCTCAAAGGGGCGGATCATAACGATCTGCTCACGCTGGTGGAGGGTGATCTTCGCGATGGCGCCGAGTTTGAGATCCTGCATGCCCTTGTGGATGAGCGAATAGGCTTTGCGGCCGGGATCTTCGGCGACGCTGAAGTAGGAGGTCTGGTAGTAGAGCGGGTCGACGTCGGGCAGGCTGACGAACTGCACGATCTCCATGGTCTCGGAGGACTGGGCTTCGAGGCCCTTGAGCTCTTCGTTGGAGACGATGAGGTAGTTCTCTTTGTCGACGGCGTAGCCCTTGACGAGTTCGCTGCGCTCGACAACGCGGTCGCAGGTGGGGCAGATGGTTTGCTGCTTAATGCGCGAGCCGCACACCTGGTGAATCTGATTGAAGCTGACGTGATTTTCGCGCGCCGCGACGAAGAGGCGGATCGGCACGGAGATGAGTCCGAACGAGATGTAGCCCTTCCAGACGGTTGAGGCCATAGGGATTGAAGGATATCGCACCGAAAATGGGGCGAGAAAATGAAATGTGACGCGGGAATCGGGGGAATTACTGGCACTTTCGTCTTGTGTTCGCCCCTTGCTTTGACAGGGCCGACGCGCCGCGCGGAACACTTGCCTCTCTGCTCGTTGCTTTGCTTCTGCTTTGCTCTACTTCGCTCTTGGATGCGTGCGGTCGTAGACCTCGGCGACCTGGCCGACGGTGAGCTGCGTGTAGCGCTGCGTGGTGGAGAGGCGCTCGTGGCCGAGCAGTTCCTGAATGGCGCGCAGGTCGGCGCCTTCTTCGAGCATGTGGGTGCCGAAGGCGTGGCGCAGTGTGTGCGGGTGGACGTCGGCAGGCAGACCGTGGGCGAGGGCGATGTGCTTGACGATGCGGCCTACGCTGCGTGTGGTGAGGCGGGCGTCGCCGCGGAGGCGCAGATTCAGTAACAGTGCCGGTGACGATTTTTGAGCAGCGGCGAGTTTTTGTTCGCGCAGAGGCAGGTACGCGCGCAGGGCCCGGGCGGCCGCGTCGCCGAGGGGAACGTAGCGCTCCTTGCGGCCTTTGCCGCGGACGAGGATGGCTTCGTTGGCCCAGTGGATGTCGGCGAGATCGATGCCAACCAGCTCGGCGTTGCGGATACCGCAGCCATACAGCAACTCGAAGATGACGCCATCGCGCTCGGGCCAGGTGGCGGCGTCATCGGCAGAGGATTCGACCACGCGGTTCATCTCCTCAATGGTGGGGACGCGGGGCAGGTGTTTCGGGAGCTTCGGCGTGGCGACGAGGGCGGCGGGGCTCTGCTCGACGAAGCCCTGGCGGGCGAGCCACTTGAACCAGGAGCGAATGGCGGCGAGGGCGCGGGCGACAGAGGCTTTGGAGAGGCCGTGGCTGTAGAGCTCGCTCAGATACCAGCGGATGTGCAGGTGCTCGATGCGTTGCGGCGTGATGTCGGCGCCGAGTTTATCGAGAATGAAGGCGGCGAAATTGTGGAGCTCGCGGTGGTAAGCGCGGGCGGTGTGGGGGCTGGCATTGCGCTCGTGGGCGAGCATGGCGAGGAAGTCGTCGACATGGCGGAGGAGAGCGGGTTTGGGGGCGGGTTTGCGGGTTGCTGTGGGCGCGGTCATGAGGTGACTCGCTTCGCGCGGGGGTGATGCTGGCGGTGGACAGCTTTGAGTCGGCCCAAAGCAAGGTGCGTATAGACCTGCGTGGTGGCGATGTCGGCGTGGCCGAGGAGGGTCTGCACGGTGCGGAGGTCGGCGCCGCGCTCGACCATGTGGGTGGCACAACTGTGGCGAAGCATGTGCGGGCTGGCTGTTTGCTCACTGCTTTTGACCAGACGCCAGACCCAGGCGCGGCTGAGGGGCAGGCCGCGAGCGGAGAGGAAGAGGCGGCTGACGGATTTTTTCGTGAGCGCGGGGCGGCCGCTCTTCAGATAGAGTTCGAGGGCTTCGATGGAGGCGCGGCCGAGGGGGACGATGCGCTCCTTGTCGCCCTTGCCGCGAACCAGGGCGCGGCCGGCATCGAGCGAGAGGTCCGCAACGTTGAGACCGGTGAGTTCGGAGACGCGCAGGCCGGCGGCGTAGAGCAGCTCGAGGATGGCGCGGTCGCGCAGGGCGATGGCGTCGGCCTGGGGATGATCGGCGGCGAGGGCGGCGCGCTCCATCATGGAGTCGACTTCGGCGACGGCGAGCGATTTGGGGAGGACCTTCCAGGTGGAGGGAGATTCGAGGTTGAGGGTGGGGTCGCGGCGGATGCGCTTGTCGAGCAGGAGCCAGCGGAAGAATCCGCGGAGGCAGGAGAGCTTGCGCGCGGCGGAGCGGGATTCGACGTTGTGTTTGGCGAGGTGGGCGAGGAATCCGGAGACTTGTTGCTGTGTGGCAACGAGGAGGGTTGCGGATTCGGTCTCGAGGAATTCGGCGAACTGCAGGAGGTCGCGTTGGTAGGCTTCGCAGGAGAGCGGGCGCAGACCTTTTTCGACGCGCAGGTAGGCAAGGTATTCGCGAATGAGGGCGGAGTTGGTTGGGTCCGCGTGGATCGCCTTTGGATTCGCTTTTGGGGGAGCGGTCACAGTTTCCATTATCGAAGAGGGGCGGGGTGAGGATGAGTATCGAGGCTGGTTCAGTCGTGGCAGCACAGACGGGAGGATGGGATCCCATGTCCAAAACCAGGGAGCCGCTCGACTCGCTGCGCTCGCTCAGGCCAGGCTATGGGGCACACGGGTCCGGGCCGGATTCAGGATTCGCGGTAGTTGAGAAGCAAGATGCCGACGAGGATGAGGCAAAGGGGCCAGATCCAGGCGGCGATGCGGCGCTCGCGTGATGGAGGCTCAGGCGTGCCGGAATCATCGAGGCGGAGTTCCAGCCAGCGGCTCCATCCGGCGATGGCGCCGAGGATGGCCATGGGCGTGTGGCTGAGTTCGGCAAAGACTTCGTCATTGCCTTCACCGAGGGCGTGTGTGTGGGTGAGGAGGAGCGCGCCGCCGACAGCGCACAGCAAGGGGAAGACATAGCGCGCGGGGGAAGAGCGAAGGCGACCTGTCTGAACAGCGGTTTCGAAGATCGCGAAGACCGCGATGAGGACCGCGTAGAGACGGTGCTCGAGGACGTCGGGCGCGGTAAAGCTGGCCCAGAAGGGGCGCGGGCCAAGGGGCCAGCATTCGGGGTCGGCGCGGAGAAGGATGAAGACGGAGAGGCCCAGAAAGAGGAGTGGCCAATAACGCGCCCAGTGCTGGCGGGGCAACCGCGAGACGAAAGCGAGAAGGCCGGCGGCGAGGACGATGAGGCCGGCACAATGATGGTTGTACTCCGACCAGGCGCGGTCGTTGGCGTCGCTGGCGCTGCCGCCGCTGTAGGTCGCTTCGCGGACGGCGACGCTGAGCGGCGTGGGCGGCGCGAGTTGGGCTAAGGCGGGCGTGTGGAAGGTGGGCCAGTGCCATGCGAGTCGCTCCGCAACCTGATGGCTGGTGAGCATGTCCTGAGAAGTTTCGTCGACGGACGGCGACTGGGCGGTGAGCGAGGCAGCGGCGAGGATGACGGTGAAGCCGAGGCCGATTTCGGTTTCGCTGAAGCGGCGGAGACGGAAGAGCAGCGGTGCGGGGTCGCGCTGCGCCTGACGCAGGGCGAGGAAATTGCCAGCGCCGAGAGTGAGAATCAGCGCGGTGAGGAAAATTTTGGCGGAGAGGAGCAGGCCCCAGGAGGTTCCGTACATGCCTTGCCAGGACGCGGCGTAGAACCAGGAGAGACCGGTGCCGGCGAGGATCAGTGACGCGACGCCGATGACGGCCATGGCGGAGAAACGACGGCCGATCCGTTGCGAGCGTTCAGGATCGGAGCCGAGTTTGAGGGCGACGAGGAGAAACGGCAGAGCACCGATCCATGCGGCCATCCCGAGATGATGGAAGGCGGTGAGCACGAGCAGAAGAGGGCGATGATCCATGCGCGAGGCGGCATGGCTGAGGGCGACCGATGCGCTGAGGGCAATCAGGAGGACGAGCAGCGACGGCCAGAGGCGCGCGGTGAAGCGCAGGAACAGGAACAGCGCAAATGCTGCGGAGGCGAAGATGGATCCGGCGAGAAAGAAGGGTTCCGAGCAGATGTCGTGCATGCCGATGCCCGCGCTGCCCATCAGTTCCGACGCCGATGCGGCGAGAAGAGCGATCTGCGCGAGGAACAGCGCCAGCGCGAAGCGGGCTGCGATGCGACGCAGCCGAGCCTGTGCCTGAAACGAAAGCTGCGCGGGACGCGCGGCGAAGAGGAGAAAGAAGACGCCACCGAAAGCGAGCGCTTCGAAAGAGAAAGACACGGCCCGCAGCAGGAGGGAGAGCAGGTCGAAGTCGCGAACAAGCCAGATCAAGGTGCGCTAGCGGACGGTGAACGGAATTTCGCCGCGGGTGATGTGGCCATCGGTGGAGAGAGCCTGCCAGCGCAGGGTGTAGCTGCCGGGCTTGAGGTGCGCGTGGGCGTCGAGGTTGACCTCGTTGCTTTGGCTGTCGAGCGAGAGCCGCTGCGTCTCGCCGACGGCGAGAACGAGTGTGATCATGGAGCCCTTGGGCGTGACCCGGGAATTGAACTTCAAATCGATGGCGACATCAGGGCCGTGGACGGTGGCGTTGGCGGCAGGAGAACTTGAGACCAGGTGCGCGTGAGCCAGTGCGGGACGCGGCAGGAACAGCAAAGTGCTGAGTGCCAGGGCGGTCAGAACGAGGCGTTTCACGGGCATGGATGGGACATCCTCACAACGAAGATGCCGCGCCCTGGTGGATCTGCGCGGTAATCCAAAAATATCACGCAGTCGCAACGATCGTTGTCACCGAATCACCGCGGAGCTCGCACCGCTTCGACGAGGAGGAGGACACCGATGGCAACGAAACCGACGTAGATGAGCTGAAGAAAGAGATTCGCGTGCAGGCGTCGATTGATGGCTCTGCTCCTTCGCCAAATCCAAAAGCCGAGCAGATGAGCGTGGCCAGGAAGACGACGGGCAGAACATGGAGGGCAGCAGACTCGATCGCGATCTCCCGTTGTTTGCTGACTATCGCGAGGCGGCGCGCACGGACTTGCCGGTGATCTCTGCGGCGCGAGCTTCAGCGTAAGCGGCGGCGCCGATGAGCGCGGCGCGGCTCTCGAGAATGATATGCACAGGCGTGTGGATGAGCAGCTCGCTGAGTCGGCCCTTGTCGGCAAAGGCCTGCATGAAAACGCCACTCTGCATGGTTTTGAGCATCTTGGGCGCGATGCCGCCGCCGATGTACATTCCGCCGGTGGCCAGAACGGTGAGCACCATGTTGCCGGCCTCTGCTCCATACGAAGCGGCAAACATCTCCAGAGCCTTTGTGCAGAGCTCGCTGGTGCCGGCTTCTCCTGCTTCGCCGATGACGGCATTGGGATCTTCGGTCTGCATGCGTTCTTTCAGCCACGCGGGTTCGTTCATCTTTTTTTCATCGCGAAGGAAGGTGTAGACGTTGGTGAGCCCTGGTCCGGAAATGACGCGCTCGTAGCTGACGCGACCGTTGTATTTGCGCATGAGCCACGAGAGGAGCTCCACCTCGAGCTGATTGCGCGCGGCGAAATCGGAGTGGCCGCCTTCAGAGGCCATGGGCACGTGGGTCTTGCCGTTCCAAACGAGGACGCCTTCGCCGAGGCCTGTGCCGGCGGAGACCAGCGCCCAATTGCCCACGGCTGCCGGGTCGCCGTGATTCAGCGTGAGGATTTGTTCAGAAGTCAGTTCGGGGATGCCGTAGCCATTGGCTTCGAGGTCGTTGATGAGGAACAGATGGTTGATGTTGAGACCGGCGGAGAGCTCGCGCGCGTCGAGAACCCAGGGAAGATTCGTGAGCCGGAGTCGGCCGCCGCGCACGGGACCGGGGACACCAAAGCAGGCAGCGGTGATTTCGGGGTGCGAGCTTTCGGCGAGAAAACGCTGGACGATGTCCTGGAGGCCGGCGTATTCGTGCGCGGGGAAACGCTCGTCGCGAACGTGAACCAGCTCGCGGCGCTCGAAATTGTAAAGTGCGAGGTGAACTTTGGTGCCGCCAACGTCGCCGGCGAGAATCATCTTGCAATCTCCAGCGTTCCATTTCCGTCTGCGCCGGGCGCGGGCAGGTGCGCCGCGGCAGCGGAGTCGAGCAGGAACAGCAGCCGCCCATTTTGCGGCTGGATGAGTTGTGAAGGAAGGGTTTCGGGGTCATACGGGCCGGTGAGCACACGGCCGAGCGGATCGGCTTTGGCGGGGCCGTCGATGAGAAAGAAGACTTCGCGGGCGGCGTTGATGACCGGCCAGGTGAGGGTGACGCGCCAGCTCTGCTTCTGCTGCGGAACGTGATTGGCGACAGCAAGGCGCATCATTTCGTGCAGGGCAGCGGTATGCGGAAAGAGCGAGGCGCAGTGGCCGTCGTTGCCCATGCCGAGCTGGAGCACATCGAAGACGGGACCCTGAGCGCCCTCGAGCTTGTAATGGCTCCGGATTGCGGATTCGTAGCGAGCCGCGCCTTCTTCCGGATCGAGTTCGCCTTCGATGCGGATGATTTGATCGGGCGGCAGCGGGACTTTGCTGAGGAGGAGGTCGCGCGTCACACCGTAGTTGCTGTCAGGCTGATCGGGTGGAACGCAGCGCTCGTCGACCCAGAAGAGCCAGAGGCGATCCCAGCGGATGGCCGCGCGGTACGGCTGGTTGGGGTCGGCGAGGAGCGCAAAGACAACTTTGGGAGTTGTACCGCCGGAAATGGCGATGCGCGCGAGGCCACGCGCGGCGACTGCGGACTGAATGCCCTGAACGAAATGTTCCGCGGTAGCGCGGGCGAGCGCATCCTGCTGTTGAAAGACGCGATAGTCGACGTGGATTTTTTTTGCCATTTTCCCTGACGCACAGTGGAACAGTGTGGCATGCAAAGCGGCATTCCAGCGCCGCCTGGCCGGTGGCGAAAGCTGCCGATCAGGACTTCGGCGGCGCCTGGACGCCATGCCAGGTGTGGCCGTCGCGTCCGATGAGTTCATCGCCGCATTCGGGTCCCCATGTGCCAGCGGCGTAGTTGGGGAACGTCTGCGGATACTTCTTTGCCCATGCATCGATCACTGGAGTGTAGAGCGCCCATGTGGTTTCGACACCATCGCGGTGCGCGAAGAGCGTGGCATCGCCCAGCATGGCGTCGAGGAGCAGCCGCTCATATCCGTTGGCGGAAGAGGCCCCGAAGGCCTGGGAGTAGTTGAAGTCCATGGTGACGGGGCAGACGGCCATTTGCGGCCCTGGAACCTTGGCTCCGAAGCGGAGGGCGATGCCTTCGTCGGGCTGAATGCGCATGGTGATCACGTTGGGCTGGATGTCGGTGCAGGGACCATGCATGTGCGTGCCAAAAAGTAACATCGGCGGTTGCTTGAACTGGACGGTGATTTCGGTGACGCGTTTGGCGAGGCGTTTGCCGGCGCGCATGTAGAAAGGCACTCCCGCCCAGCGCCAGTTATCGATCTCAAGGCGGACGGCGGCGTAGGTTTCGGTCTGCGAGTGCGGATCGACGCGGTCTTCTTCGCGATAGCCCTTCACCATCTGATCGCCGACGATGCCGGGGCCGTACTGGCCGCGGACGCAGTCGAAGATGTTGAGGGGCTTGATGGAGGTCCACAGCTTGATTTTTTCGCGGCGCACCGCATCGGCGGCGAAGCTGGCCGGTGGCTCCATGGTGATGAAGGAGAGCAGTTCCATGATGTGGTTCTGCATGACGTCACGCAGAGCGCCGGCTTTTTCGTAGAAGGGGCCGCGGCCTTCGATGCCGATGCTTTCGCCGGCCGTGATCTGCACGTGGTCGACGAAGTTGCGGTTCCAGATGGGCTCGAAGATGCCGTTGGCAAAACGGAAGACGAGCACGTTCTGTACGGTCTCTTTGCCGAGGTAGTGGTCGATGCGGAAGATCTGATTCTCGCTGAAGACGGTGTTGACGTCGTCGTTGAGTTCTTTGGCGCTCTCGAGGTCGTGGCCGAAGGGCTTCTCAATGATGATGCGGGCGGTGCCGACTTCCGGTTTGGCCATGCCGTTTGAGCCCAGACGGTGCACGATGTCGGCGAAGTAGTCGGGCGCGGTGGCCAGGTAGAAAAGGCGATTGCCGCGCGTGCCGTAGTCGCGATCGTACTGACTGAGCAGCTCTCGGAGCGCTGCGTAGCCCTGATCGCTGTCGAAGTCCATGGCATGATAGCCGACCTTCTTCACGAACTCGTCCAGCCTGGGGTCGTTTTTATCGACGCCGCCGAACTCGACGATGCCCTGGCGCATGTCGTCGGCGAAGCTGTTGCCGAGATTGCGGCGGGCGACGCCAACGATGCGAAAGTGCCCGGGCAGGAGTCCGGACTGCTCGAGGTGAAAGAGCGCAGGCAGGAGCTTGCGTTTGGTCAGGTCGCCGGATGCGCCGAAGATGACCACGACGGCGGGTTCGGGAATGCGTTCCTGGACCTGGGACGCGGCTTTGGTGACGTCCTCGGGCGAAACTCGGATTTCGGTGGTTGCCATGGATGTGCCCCTTTCGGCGAAATGAGCGGACGCTGCTCGGGCGTGAGTTCAGGCCGCTGCTTCTTTGTCAGATTTCACGGCATGGCCGCCAAATTCGTTGCGCATGATGGCGAGCATGCGGTCAGTGAAGTTGTATTCCTCGCGGCTGCGGATGCGGCGCAGCAGCGATTCGGTGATGACCGGAGCAGCGACGTTAAGGTTGATCGCTTCAAAAACAGTCCAGCGACCTTCGCCGGAGTCCTCAACATACGGCTCGAGTCCCTTCAGCTCGGGATTGCGAGAGAGAGCGTCGGCGGTGAGATCGAGCAGCCAGGAGCGGACCACGCTGCCGTAGCGCCAGATCTGCGCGATCTGGGGAAGGTCGAGTTCCAGCTCATCCTTCTTTTCCATGATGGCGAAGCCTTCGGCAAAGGCCTGCATCATGCCGTACTCGATGCCGTTGTGAACCATTTTGACGAAGTGGCCGGAGCCGGCCGGGCCGACGTGGCCCCAGCCCTTGTCTTTGGCCGGGGCGAGGGTTTCGAAAATCGGATAGAGGCGCTCGACCGCGTCGTCATCGCCGCCGATCATCATGCTGTAGCCCTCTTTGAGGCCCCAGATGCCGCCGGAGGTGCCGACGTCGACGAAGTTGAAGCCTTCGGGTTTCAGCTCGCGATGGCGGCGCTGGCTCTCCTGGTAGTTGGAGTTGCCGCCGTCAATGAAGGTGTCGCCCTTCTGCATCAGAGGCTTGAGCTTCGCGATGGTGTCGTCGACGGGCTTGCCCTGGGGGACCATGATCCAGATGGCACGCGGCGCGGAGAGGTTCTTAACCAGATCTTCAAGCGAGGAGACGCCCTTCGAGCCGGAGTCGTTGAGGCGCTTGACGGCGTCCGCGCTGAAGTCGAAGCCAACGACTTTGTGACCGCCGAGGCGGAGACGCTCCGCCATGTTGCCGCCCATTCTGCCCAGCCCGATGATGCCGAGTTCCATGTCCCTTCTCCTTGCGCTGCGATGCGGAATTCTTTGCGAGTTGCTGTTGCGGCAAAAATGCTAGGCCTGTACCCTCAGCCCGCGAAATCGATCCTGCGAAAATGAGACCCCCAGCTGTTCCAGGTCGGCCGTGAGCTGCGCCGAACCCTGATAACGAAGGCCATGAATGCCCAGTGAAACGGCGGCTGCGACGTTTTCAGCCCGGTCGTCGATGAAGACGGCGTGTTCGGGATCGCGCTGGAGCACATCAAGCGCGATCTGGTAGATTTTTCGATCCGGCTTGCGAACGCCGAGGTAGCAGGAACTGAAGAAGGCATCGAATTCATCGAGGAGACCGAATTTCTTCAGGCGGAATTCGTTCAGGGCGCGAGCCTCGTTGTTCACCGTAGCGAGCACGTAGTGTTCCGATGCTGCAAGCTGGCGAAGGATTCCGATGCCGCTGTCCGGCAGCAGCTGCGACTGCTCGCGCACGAACTCGAGGAATTCGGCCTGAGTGAAGCTGCGGGGCTGAAAAAAGACGGTGTGGCGCAAATATTCGTCGACGCCGATCTCGTCTTTTTCCCAGGCCTGATCGACTTCGGCGTGGCGGCGGTCGAAGTCGACGCGATCGAGGGCGAAATGCGCGAGGACACCCTCGCGCTGCTGGTGGTCCCAGCCGTTGGTGAGCAGCACGCCACCGACATCCCAGAGAATGGTGCTGATGCCGTCCATTGGCATCTCCAGATCGAAGTACGGTCCTTGCTGAGGTTGAGGAGCCTGGGGGCCCGATTCCGGGCCATCTTACGTTCTTGCTGTTTCCGGCATGTTACGAGATTCGATGGCTTTTACTTTATTGAGCCGGCGCTGATAGCGCTCGACCTGGGACTGAAACTTCGCGTTAAGAAAGGCGGAGACCAGGTCGAAGGCGAGTTCCTGGCCGATAATGCGCGCGCCCAGGACGAGGACATTCATGTCGTCGTGCTCGACCCCCTGGTGCGCGGAGTAGTGGTCGTGGCACATGCAGGCGCGGATGCCGTGCATCTTGTTGGCGGCAACGCAAACGCCTACGCCACTGCCGCAGATGAGAATGCCGCGTTCGGCACGGCCTGCCTGAAGGGCTCG
>Ga0335072_10014762_pt1 | contig 11093 bp, 6 predicted proteins | sample Lox_Sample_21_FD_206725 | JGI IMG/M metagenome (GOLD analysis project Ga0335072, IMG submission 206725) | Soil microbial communities from Loxahatchee National Wildlife Refuge, Florida, United States - Lox_Sample_2.1 | ecosystem: Environmental > Terrestrial > Soil > Wetlands | place: USA: Florida... | reverse complement strand
CAGCCGCCTGCCTGTTAGCGTTTTCATGACGCCGCAAACGCGGCGATGCCTCGCGACTCTTGCCCGCCGGATTCCCCGCCTTCCGCCGCGTCGCGCGCTCGGCAAAAGGACGAGAAGACTTGCGTTCAGGCATCGGAGAGGCCTTGGGCGTCACGAGATCGAGGATCTTCTGATCGTCCTTTGAACCGTGAGTGCGAGATGGCATAGCTGGAGAGCGGCGCGATCGCATGCCCCCTTATCGGCCATTGCTGCGAGAAATTCCATCGGGGCCGATGCGAACAGTGCACGGGCGTGGCGCATCGCCCTTTGCGATTTATTGTGTTTATTATCAGCTATTTACTGCCGAGATAAGCGCTGGCACCTGCGCCAGCGACCTACCCCTTTTGGGGGATGCCGATGCTCTTGAACATCACCGGGAACCTGCCGATAGAGGACCAACGGTTCGACCGGGGATTCATTTGCTCGGGATTCCGAGTGCGGTTCAATATGCATCGAGCGTGGATGCGTGGGCCGCGGGTATGGCTCCATTGCAGCGCTCGATGGAGATGATGGGGAGCACTGTGGACAAGAGCACATTTGGCGGCATCATTATTGCCCTGGCCGGCATTGGGGCGGGCCTGGTTCTGGACGGGGGCAAACTCTCGCAGGTATTGCAGCCCACCGCGGCGCTGATCGTTCTTGGGGGAACGGTCGGTGCGGTGATGGTGCAGTTCCCGCTTTCCACGGTGCTGCAGGCCATCGGGCATCTGAAGGATGTTTTCTTCAGCAAGGAGCCCGAATCGGACGCGCTGATTCAGAACCTTCTGCGCTACGCGCTGAAGGCCCGCAAGGAAGGTCTTCTTTCTCTGGATTCTGAGTTGAATAAGATCCACGATCCCTTCCTGAAAGAAAGCCTGATGCTGGCCATCGATGGCGTAAACGCAACCGATCTTCGCAAGATGATGGAACTTCAGCTTGAATATCGGGGGGAAAAGGACGAACGCATCCCGAAGGTATTTGAATCCGCAGCCGGCTTTGCTCCCACCATCGGGATCATCGGCGCTGTGCTTGGACTGATCCAGGTGATGCAACACTTGCAGGACATCAACGAAGTCGGCCGAGGCATTGCCGTGGCCTTCGTGGCGACCATCTACGGTGTGGCGTCAGCAAACTTGTTCTTCCTGCCCTGGGCCGGCAAACTGAAAATCCGGATCCGGGAAAAAGAAGTGATTCAGGAAATGACGTTGGAAGCAGTCCTGTCCATCATTGAGGGAGTCAACCCGCGCGCGCTGGAGATGCAGTTGCGGCGGTTCGTAAACACACCGGGCAAAACCGCTGCCCTGAAAAAAGTGGCCTCGTAATGCCGGGACGCCGCCGCGCTCACGCCGAAGAAGCCGCCAGTCACGAGCGCTGGCTGCTCTCCTATTCGGACTTCATTACCCTGCTCTTTGCCTTTTTTGTCGTGCTCTATGCGACGACCTACAAGGACAACCAGGCGATCAAGAGATTGTCGCGAGCCATTAGCCGCGGATTTCAGACGATGGGGGCATTCTCCGGCGACGAGCCCGGAAAGGGCACGGGAACTACAGGTTCGCTCTCGGAACCAGACCAATCGCAGCTGCAAAATGATCCGAAACGGGCCGAAGCTGAAATGGCCGGATCGGCCGCGGATATGCAGCAACTCCGCAAGGAGCTTGAAGCGGCGATCGGGGCCGAGCTCGCAAACCATGAGGTCGTCCTTCAAGTGACTCCCGAGGGGTTTGTCATCAGCCTCAAAGAGCTTGGCTTCTTCAATAGCGGCGAGGCGACACTGCTTCCGGGAGCTGCCGCCAAGCTGCAGCGCATCGCCAAGGTCCTTTCGCGGCCGGGGATCGAAATTCGCGTGGAGGGCCATACCGACAATCAGCCCATCCATAACGACCAGTTCAATTCGAACTGGGAACTCTCTGGCGCCCGCGCCATGAATGTTCTGCTGCTGATGGTGAACCAGGCGGGCTTCGATCCAAGCAAAATCTCCGCGGCGGGCTTCGGCCAATACCGGCCAACCTCCGATAATTCCACTCCCGATGGACGCCGGATGAACCGGCGCGTCGATCTTGTCGTCGTACAGGCCAGGAACACGCCGCATCACCCGTAATCGCGCATCAAGCCGGGCATCTCTGATTCGAGCCCCGGAGGGCTGCGCTTGCCCTTGTCCGCGGCTGACTTCAGCCCGTGTGCCTCAGGAATTCCCTGGCGCAAGCCGAGGCTCCCGGGTCGGCCGGCTTTGGCAATTCGACGATGGGCGGCCCAAGCGAAGATCGCGACGGACGAAAATTCCTTCTTTCCTCATTGGAACTCTCCCGGAACGGTTAGGATGTTGCGATGCAAAGAAAACCTGTTGCAGAGAGAGGCTTCCCCGGTCCCCTGTCTCTGGTACTTCCGCTGGCCGTCGCTGCATTTGCAACCTTGGCCTCCGCCCAGCAGCAACCACCAACCGACATCGTGTTTCGCGGCGCCACTGTCATGACGGCGAGCCATGGCACGATTGAGCATGGAGCCGTGTGGATTCACGCCGGAAAGATTGCCGGAGTTGGCGCAAGTGTTTCGGCGCCCGGCACGGCAGCGGTGGTGGACGCAACGGGGATGTGGCTGACACCGGGAATTATCGATCCGCACTCGCACTCTGCGCTCGACAGCGATATCAACGAGGCGACCAGCCCGGTAACGCCATCGATGCACATGATCGACGCCTTCGATAATCGGAGCGCCGACCTGTATCGCGCACTCGCCGGGGGCGTCACCACGGAACTGCTGCTGCACGGCTCGGCCAACATGATTGGCGGCCAGGCGGTGGTGATCAAGAATAAGTTCGGTCTCGATCGCGATGCGATGATCTTTCCCAATGCGCCCGGCTCCATTAAATTCGCCGCCGGCGAGAATCCGAAGCGGGTCTATGGCAGCCGCGACCAGCTGCCGTCAACGCGCATGGGGAACTTCGAGGTGATGCGCATGGCTTTTGAAGATGCGCGTCACTACATGGCGGAATGGGATGCCTACGATGCGAAGGTGAAGAAAGGCGACAAGGATGCGGTGGCGCCCAAACGAGATCTGAAGCTGGAGGCGCTGGCCGACGTGCTGCGCGGAAAGCTTTACGTGCAGATCCACTGCTACCGGGCCGACGAATTCCTGACCGAAGAGGCGATCGCCAAGGAATATGGATACAAGATCCGGGCGTTCCACCACGCGCTGGAGATGTATAAGGTCGCGCCCCAGATTGCCGCAGACGGGACCGCGATTGCGACCTTCTCCGATTGGTGGGGGTTCAAGGATGAGGCGCGCGACGCGATTCCGTGGAACGCAGTGATGTCGATGCGCAAAGGGGTCCGTGTCGCCCTGAAGAGCGACTCCGACGACCACATCAGGCGTCTGAATGCGGAGGCCGGGAAGATGATCCATTATGGCGGCGCAACTGAAGATGAGGCGATCCGCATGATCACCCTGAATCCCGCCTGGATCATCGGGGTAGATGATCGCACCGGCTCCATCGACGTGGGGAAGGATGCGGACCTGGTGCTGTGGAACCACGATCCTCTGTCGACCTACGCACGGGCGATGAAAGTCTACATCGACGGCGATTTATTCTTTGACGCTTCGTTGCCTGGATGGGGAACCACCCACTTCACCGGCGTGATGCACGATGAAGGCGGTTTTGGATCGGATGACGACGAGGAGGACGGACAGTGAAACAGCTCGCACTCGCAACTGCAGTTGGAATTCTGGCGACGGGCGTAGCGCTGGCAGCGGACAATTCCGCTGCGTCCAACACCATCGCCATCACCGGGGGAAAGCTGCTGACGGTGAGCCATGGAACCATTGAAAATGGCGTGCTGGTGATTGCCGACGGAAAAATTGCGGCGGTGGGCACAGCGAATTCAGTGAAGATTCCCAAGGGCGCCCAGGTCGTCGATGCCAAGGGCATGACGGTGTATCCGGGACTGATCGATCCGGAGTCGAACTTCGGATTGACGGAGATCAGCGCCGACTTGGCGACCAACGATCTGGAAGAGCGCTCCGACGAGATCATGCCACACATGCATGTCGCCGACGCCTTCCACGCCGAGACGGAGCTGATACCGGTCGCCCGTCTGAACGGAATCACGAACGCGGTCGTGGCGCCGGCGAGCGCAGACTCGATCGCCGGACAGGACATCTTCATCCAGCTCTATGGCAGCCGCGCGCAGATGATGATGGGGACCGACGTGGCTCTGGCGATGAACTTCGGCGCCGAGCAGCGGCGGCGCAGCGGCGGTGGCGGCGCGGGTGCACGCTCGACGTACCCCTCGACCCGCATGGGCCTGATCACAGAGCTGCGGCAGACGTTTCTCGACACGCAGGATTACATGGCCAAGAGAGACGCAGCCGCAAAGAAACCCGATGCGCCCTTCAAGCGAGACCTGAAGTACGAGGCGCTGATTCCGTATTTGAAGGGCGAGCGGCCGGTAGTGATCGGCGTCTATCAAGCCTATGACGTGGAAACCATCATGAAGGTCGCGCAGGAGTTTCACCTGAAAGTGATTTTGAATCATGTGACGCACAGCCAGGAGATCCTGGACGAGGTAGCGGCCTACAAAGTGCCGGTGATCATCGGCTCCATCTACGATGCTCCGCGCGCCGATGAGCGCTACGACGCGGTGTATACGCTTCCGGCGGAACTGGCCAGGCGCGGAGTGAAGATCGCCATTTCTTCGCAGGAAGCGGGAGGCCCGGTCAGCAGCCACTCGGCGCGCAATCTGCCCTACGCGGCGGGCTTCGCGGCGGCTTATGGGCTGCCCTACGACGATGCGCTGAAGGCCATCACGCTCAACGTGGCGGAGATGTTCGGCTTCGGGGACCGTCTTGGTTCGCTGGATGTGGGCAAAATGGCGAACGTGGTGGTGGCGAATGGCGATCCGCTGGATGTGCGGACCGACGTGAAGCAGGTTTATATCCAGGGGGTCGCGGTTCCGATGGTCAGCCGCCAGACGCAGCTTCGGGACGAATACAGCAAGTAACCCCCAGCCGGACCGGGTGCCCCAGCGCCCCGGCTCGCTATACTTGACGGGCGCTCGGAATCGGGCACGAGGAAAGCTCTTGCGAGTCGGCCTATTTACACGAGAGTACCCGCCCCTGGTCTATGGGGGAGCCGGCGTCCACGTCGATTATCTGAGCCGCGAATTGGCGAAGGAAATTGACGTAGAAGTGCATTGTTGGGGACCCCAGCACTCCGATACAGGCAGGCTGCATGTGCGCGGATCGGCTCCCTGGATCGAAATCAGCAACGGCACCGAGGGGAAATTCAAAGGCGCGCTGGAAGCTTTGAGCCTGAACCTGACGCAGATCAAGGCACTCGAAAACATCGATCTGGTCCACACACACACCTGGTATGTCTCCATGGCCGGTTATTTGGCCAAAAAGCTCTACGGCATGCCGTTTGTGCTTACCACGCATTCGCTCGAACCACTGCGCGCGTGGAAATCGGAGCAGCTTGGTTCGGGCTACGCCATGAGCTCGTGGATGGAACGCACCGCAATCCTCGATGCCGACGCCATTATTGCTGTGTCGCAGGGAACGAAGGCCGACATCCTGCGGGCATATCCCGAGGTCGATGCCAAGCGTATTCACGTGATCTACAACGGCATCGACCTCAGCGAATATCAGAAAACCTCGGACACCAAAGCGCTGGCGGATTACGGCGTGGATCCGAGCGTTCCTTATGTCCTGTTCGTCGGCCGCATCACGCGCCAGAAGGGCGTCACCCACCTGGTTGACGCCATCGGTCATATGCCGCCGGAGACGCAAATCGTTCTTTGCGCCGGAGCGCCGGATACGCCCGAGATCGCTGCCGAGCTGCGCCAGAAGGTGGAGAATGCACGGCGCAACCATCCGCGCATCGTGTGGATCGAAAAGATGGTGACGAAGGAGGAGACCATCCAGCTATACAGCCACGCGAGGGTCTTCTGCTGCCCGTCCGTCTATGAGCCCTTCGGCATCATTAACCTTGAAGCAATGGCTTGCCGCGCGCCCGTTGTGGCCAGCGCGACCGGGGGCATTAAAGAGGTTGTGGTCGACAGGGAAACGGGGTACCTGGTTCCGTTTGAGCAGGACCCGGTGACGAGTTTTCCCGTCGCGCCCGAGAAGTTTGCCCGGGACCTGGCCTCGCGCATCAATCAACTGATGAATGATCCGGAGGAATGCCGGCGCCTCGGCGACGCGGGACGCAAACGCGTGGAAGAGATTTTCAGCTGGACAGCGATTGCTCATCAGACCATCGGGCTCTATCAGCAACTGATTGGCGAGAAGAAAGGCGCCAGACATTCACAGCACGAGCCGGCCGTATAGGCACACTGTTTTCAGGGTGGATTGCCAATGGCAACGACGACAGGAATGGATAAAAGAACGATGAAAGCAGCCACGCCGAGCAAAGAGCAGGCACCCTCATTGGAGGGGCGGCGGCGAGTAGTGATTGAAGGCATCACGCCGCAGGTGGACGGCGGGCGTTTTCCCGCCAAGCGCACTGTCGGCGACCAGGTCCGCGTCGAGGCCGACGTCTTTACAGACGGGCACGATGCCATCGCCGTTTCACTGCTGGCACGCCGGGAGGGAGCCGCCGAGTGGACCGAAATCCCGATGCAGGCGCTGGTGAATGACCGCTGGTTCGCCACCTTTCGCGTCGGCGAACTGGGCCGCTATGAGTTCAAAGTGCAGGGCTGGGTCGATCACTTCGAGACGTGGAGACGCGATCTAATCAAGCGCATCGCGGCGGAGACGGACGCCTCAGTCGACTATCTCATCGGCGCAGATCTCGTGGAAAGCGCGGCAAAACGGGCAGCCGGCGCCGACCATGAATGGCTGCGCGATCGGGCTTTGGTGCTGCGCTCGGGAAAAGTGCCGACGGCTCTGCGCACCCATGCTACAGACCCCATGTTGCATGAACTGGCGCTGCGTTATCCCGACAAGCGCTTCGCTTCCGAGTCGGACAAGACCCTGCCCATCGTGGTTGATCCGGTCCGCGCGCGCTTCAGTTCGTGGTATGAGTTTTTCCCCCGGTCGACGGCTACGGAGCCCGGCAAGCACGGCACTTTTGCCGATTGCGAGAAGCGGCTGGGATACGCGGCTGAGCTGGGCTTTAACGTCGTGTATCTTCCGCCCATTCATCCCATCGGCAGCACCTTTCGCAAAGGAAGGAACAATCATCCCGAGGCGCAACCGAGTGACAGTGGGAGCCCCTGGGCAATCGGCGCTGCGGAAGGCGGGCACAAGGCCATTTTCAGCGAACTGGGTACGGTGGATGACTTCAAGCGCTTTGTGGACAAGGCAAAATCCCTTGACATTGCGGTCGCCCTCGACATTGCGTTTCAGGCCTCGCCCGATCACCCCTATGTGAAGGAACACGAGGCGTGGTTCCACAAGCGCCCCGACGGCACCATACAGTACGCCGAGAACCCTCCTAAAAAGTACCAGGACATTTACCCGTTCGACTTCGAGAGCGAAGAATGGCGCGGCATGTGGGAGGAGTTCAGGAGCGTCTTTCTCTATTGGATCGGTCTTGGCGTCACTATTTTTCGTGTCGACAACCCACATACCAAAGCATTTCCCTTCTGGGAGTGGGTCATCGGCGAGATCAAGCGCGATCGCCCCGAGGTTTTCTTTCTTGCCGAAGCTTTTACGCGCCCCAAGATCATGTACCGGCTGGCCAAGCTGGGTTTCGGGCAGTCCTATACCTACTTTCCGTGGCGAAACGGCAAACAGGAGATCACGGCTTACCTGACGGAACTGACACAGACGCCGGTTCGCGAATTCTTCCGCCCCAACCAGTGGCCCAATACGCCCGACATTCTCACGGAGTTTCTGCAGATGGGCGGTCGGCCGGCGTTCGTCATCCGGCTGCTGCTGGCAGCCACGCTGGGCGCCAACTACGGCATCTATGGGCCTGCCTTTGAGCTGCTCGAAAACCAGCCGGTCCGCCATGGAAGCGAGGAGTACCTGAATTCGGAAAAGTACGAGATCCGCCACTGGGACCTTGATCGGCCCGACAGCCTGCGCCCCCTCATCGCGCGCGTCAACCAGATTCGCAATGCCAATTCTGCGCTCCAGAATGACTGGTCGCTGCGCTTCCATTTCAGCGAAAACGACCAGCTTCTCTGCTACACCAAGGAGTCTGACGACCGGTCGAACCTGATCCTGACCGTGGTGAATCTCGATCCTTACCACACGCAAACCGGCTTCGTAACCCTGCCCCTCTACGAGCTTGAGATTCCCGAGGACCGCGCCTATGAGGCCGAAGACCTTCTAAGCGGCGAGCGGTATATGTGGCGCGGCCCGCGCAACTACATCGAACTCAACCCCGATCGCAGGTCTGGACACATCTTGAAAATCCACCGCCGCCTGAAAGTTGAAACCGATTTCGAATACTTCCTCTAGACCGGCGCCTTCAACAAGCAGCCGTTACCGCTTTGGTAGCCGTGCAGAAGCGCGGTTACCGCCGCGTCCGTTCCCGCGCTACACTGAAATCTCCTTGGTGAATGGATACAAGACGGCAATCCGCTTGAGTTTTCGAGCGTAGCCCCGCAGAGATCGCTGCCGCAACAACAAGACAAAAGAGCGCGCATCCAACTTGCTTGGAGAGATTGAGGAGTGAAGAAGCTCGCGAGCGCAATCGATCCGCTCTGGTACAAGGACGCCGTCATCTACGAACTGCACGTGCGCGCCTTTGCCGATTCCAATGGCGACGGCATCGGCGACTTCCAGGGCCTTTTGTCGAAGCTAGATTATTTGCAGGAGCTCGGGGTGACGTGTATCTGGCTCCTGCCCTTCTTCCCGTCTCCCCTGCGCGATGACGGGTACGACATCGCGAATTACAATGACGTCAATCCGTCTTACGGGACACTGAACGACTTCAAGGCGTTCCTTGATGCCGCGCACCAGCGGAACATGCAGGTGATGATCGAGTTGGTCATCAATCACACCAGCGATCAGCACCCCTGGTTCAAGGCCGCTCGTCTTGCACCGGCCGGATCGCCGCAGCGCAACATGTATGTCTGGTCCGACTCCGACCAGGTTTACAGAGACGCGCGCATTATTTTTACCGACACCGAAAAATCCAATTGGACCTGGGATGAAACGGCAAAGGCTTACTACTGGCACCGCTTCTTTTCGCACCAGCCCGATCTCAACTTCGCCAATCCCCTGGTGCTTGAAGAAGTCCTGAAAGCCATGCGTTTCTGGCTTGACATGGGCGTAGACGGGCTGCGCATGGACGCGATCCCGTATCTTTGCGAGCGTGACGGCACCAACTGCGAAAACCTGCCCGAGACGCACGCGATCATCAAGACCATTCGCGCTGCGATTGACGCTGACTATGCGAACCGGTTGATTCTGGCCGAAGCCAACCAGTGGCCCGCCGATGTGCGTCCCTATTTCGGCGAAGGCGACGAATGCCACATGGCGTTTCACTTCCCTCTCATGCCTCGCATTTACATGGCGCTGCGGCAGGAAGATCGCTTGCCGATCACGGATATTATGGCGCAGACCCCCCCCATTCCCGAGAGCTGCCAATGGGGACTGTTTCTGCGCAATCACGACGAGCTCACCCTCGAAATGGTGACCGACGACGAGCGGGATTATATGTACTTCGCCTACTCCGCAGACCCGCGCATGCGCGTCAACGTCGGGATTCGCCGCCGCCTCGCGCCGCTGGTCGACAACAATCGGCGGCGCATCGAGTTGCTGAACTCGTTGCTGCTCAGCTTTCCGGGCACCCCAATCCTTTATTACGGCGACGAAATCGGAATGGGCGACAACATCTATCTTGGTGATCGCAATGGCGTGCGGACGCCCATGCAATGGACCTCAGACCGCAATGCCGGCTTCTCGCGCTGCGATCCCGCTCGACTCTATTTCCCGGTGATCATGGATCCGATTTATGGCTACCAGGTGGTGAACGTCGAAGCGCAGCAGAGTGACGCATCGAGCCTGCTCCACTGGACGCGGAACATGATCGCGCTGCGCAAGCTGTTCCAGGTCTTTGGACGCGGGACCCTGACCTTTCTGAATCCCTCCAATCGCAAGGTTCTGGCCTACCTGCGCGATATGGAACGGCCCGACGGCTCCCACGAAACGGTCCTATGCGTGGCGAACCTGAGCCGCTTTGCGCAGCCCGTCCAGCTTGACCTCGCGTTCTTTTCAGGGATGGAACCGGTGGAAATGCTGGGTTATGTTCCCTTCCCTACCATCAGCGAATCGCCCTATGCACTGACATTGGCGCCATATTCGTTCCTCTGGCTCGAATTGCAGCCTGCGAGCCAGTCCGTCGAACTCGAAACCGAGCCGGAATTAACTCAGGCGATCGACGTTGAGGAGTTGGAAGCCGATCAGCTTTCGATCCAGGGCTGGCGCGAATGGCTCAGCCCGCAGGGCAAACCATTCCTCGAAACTGCGCTGCCGGAGTGGCTCCCCAAGCAAAGGTGGTTCGGAGCCAAGTCGCGATCGATCGCGTCGGTCCGCATCCTCGATTGGGTTGAGATTCCCGCTGCGCACGTCTCCGAATCTGACCCGCATGCACCGGTCCACGAGCAAGCGGCGGGAACGATTCCTCCCGCGTTGTTCTTTGCCGAAATCCGTTATGCGCAAGGGGATCACGATCTCTACCAGGTCCCGCTGGCCTTCACCGAGGAAACCAGCGCCGAAGAGATCAGGGCGGGTCATCCGAATGCTATCGTCGGGGTATTTCAAACGCCCAGCGGCGCCATGGTGCTCCACGATGCGACCTGGCGTGAGGAAATGCGCCAGGGATTACTCACGCTGATCAAGCACAACACAACTCTCGGTCTAACTACCTATCGCAGTTCGATGCAGGCAACGAGCGTAGAGGGTGATGAGCAGTCCGCATCATTTCCTCCGGAGGCCTCCGCCGCAGTCTCCGGAGTTCACGTGGCCCCGGTGCCGTTGACGGCGCAACCCGGCGAGGCAGCGGCGCCGCCGCGTTCGACAGCTCCCGCCCCTTCGGCCGGGCAACGAATTCAGCCGCGCGAATCGCCGTCGGCCGGGAATCCTGCGCCGAGCACGGGGAGGCTCGATGCGCATGCCTCTTCGGC